>Ga0102929_1001012_pt1 | contig 16787 bp, 16 predicted proteins | sample SalPonR1_B_D2_MG_FD_78510 | JGI IMG/M metagenome (GOLD analysis project Ga0102929, IMG submission 78510) | Salt pond soil microbial communities from South San Francisco under conditions of wetland restoration - Salt Pond MetaG R1_B_D2_MG | ecosystem: Environmental > Aquatic > Marine > Intertidal... | reverse complement strand
TGGGTCGTGCTGACCGCAGCCGTTGTGGGCCTTGGCGTTGCCGGCGTTGCCGCCGTCAAAGGTGGCGTTGACAATCTGGCCAGCAGCATCAGCACCGAGATGGACGAAGCAACCGTCGTTTCCTTGGATACCCTGGGCCAAAGCAGCGAATTGACTGAGGAAGACGGTGGCTGATCAGCGCATTGGCTTTCCAAAACAAAGGTCGCGGACACAAATCCGCGGCCTTTTTCTTTTCAAAGTCTAAAACCGGCCACATTCCGCGTTTAAGCTGGTTTTAGTATAGATCGCCTGAGGACGGCGAATGCAACCGACAGGTGATCCCATGTCTACAAGTTTGAACGTTTTCCTATTGGATGAAACCGGCGCCGTTTCGGTGGATTGGGTTGTCTTGACTGCGGCCACCGTTGGCCTGGCGGTCAGCGCAATCGCGCTTTTGGTCTCGGTGAATGACGGTGTCGGGCAAAATATCGGCGACGGGTTGAAAGCCGCCGAAGTCCGCGAGCTGGACTTTACACCGGACTAGGCAGGTCATCGCGTCATGTGGCACATCACGGCAACAAACCCGATCCAAAAAAGGATCATAACCCTTCCCTCTTTGTGCCACATTCATGTGTTCAAAGGGATGAAGGTCAAGGCGCATCACGCCCCTTGAAGAGCAGAAAAATTGAAAGGACTGGCCATGCGTTTGGTATTTGGACTGGTGCTTGTCGTAGGTTTGGGTTTGGCGGGCTTTGCCGTTTACATGGCCAAAAGCTATATCCAAAGCTACCAAACACAACTTGCAAAAGAGCGCGCACAACGCGCCCCGCAAATCGAAACCGTCGACGTGATCGTCGCCAACGAGCCCCTGCGCTATGGCCAGAAACTGGAACCGAGCATGGTGCGCATGGCGAAATTCCCCAAGGATTCTTTGCCCAACGGGTATTTCATCAAGCCCGAGGGCCTTTTCCCCAACGACAACAAAGAAAAGCGCACCGTGCGGCGCGCCATGGAAAAGAACGAGGCGGTTCTGGCTGTGAAAATCACCAAACCCGGCGAAGATGCAGGGATTTCGGCCTCACTGGGGCCGGGCATGCGCGCCTTTGCCATCAAGGTTGACGTGGCCAGCGGTGTGTCGGGCTTTTTGCGCCCCGGTGACCGGGTCGATGTCTATTGGACGGGCCAAGTGCGCGGCGAGCGCGTGCGCACCGAAGGTAACTCGGTCGGGGATGTGACCAAACTGATCCAGTCCGGTGTCCGCCTGATCGCCGTCGACCAAGTGTCGAACGAAGACACCCGCCAGGCCATCATCGCCCGCACGGTGACCGTCGAAGCCAAGCCGCAGCAAGTCGCGGCACTGGCGCAAGCCCAGGCAACCGGACGCTTGTCGCTGTCCTTGGTCGGAACCACAGATGATACCGAGGCCCAGGTGATCGAGGTTGACCAGTGGCGCCTTCTGGGTTTGTCCAAGAAAGAAGTCGAAGCTCCTGCACCCAAAAAAGAAGTTTGCACCATCAAGACGCGTCGCGGTGGCGAGGTGATCATCAGCCAAATCCCCTGCACCAACTAAAGCAGACCTGAGCGACTGTGCTGTATAGGGCATCCTGCGGGATGCCCTTTTTCTTTTGAAAAGGCATGTTTGCAACGTATCGAATCATTTTTCCAAAAACCGCTTTGATTCTTGAAAAAAAATCCAAACTAGCGCAAACTAACCAAAATCCGGGCGAAAAGACCCGATATATGAGGCGTGATCGGAAAGGCAGGTCACATGAAATATGCGAACTTCGCGAAAGCGGCCCTTTTGGGGTTGGCTATGGTCTTTGGCCCACTGGCAAGCGACCTTCAGGCAGAAAACCTGCAGGTTGTGCGCAAAGGCGCCAACCGTGACCTGAACGTTACAATGAACCGGGCGATCGTCGTCGAAAGCGACACGCCCTTTGCTGAACTCAGCATCGCCAACCCGGCGATCGCCGATTTCTCCACCTTGTCGGACAGAACCGTGTACATTCTGGGCAAGGCGCCCGGACGCACCACCCTGACCCTGTTGGATGAAACCGGGCGGCTGATCACGAATGTTGAAATCCGCGTCTCGACAGACGTGTCCGAGTTCAAAGAACGTCTGAGCCAGATCCTGCCCAACGAAAAGATCGAAGTGCGCACCGCAAATGATGGCATCGTTCTGTCCGGCAGTGTCTCAAGCGCTGCGCGCATGGACCGTGCCCTTGCACTGGCGCAACGCTATGCGCCTGAACGTGTTTCCAACCTGATGGTTGTGTCCGGCAAGCAACAGGTGATGTTGAAGGTTCGCTTTGCCGAAATGCAGCGCAGCGTGTCCAAACAATTGTCAACCTCGTTGGCCGTGGATGCGCTTGGCTCCAGCGGCAACGGCGCCGCCCTATCGGGCAGCCGACTGAACTCAACTCAGGTGAACTCAACAGGCGTCGCATCTGGCAACGATGCAGGCGCCGCCTTTTTCGGGTTCGACATCGGGTCCGTCGAGATCGGCATTCTACTGCAAGCGCTTGAGCAAAAAGGCGTTGTGCGCACATTGGCAGAACCCAACCTTACAGCTTTGTCCGGCCAAGAGGCCACGTTCCTTGCCGGCGGCGAATATCCAGTTCCCGTGGCGCAAGACAACGACACCACATCCGTTGAATTCAAACCCTTCGGGGTCGAGCTTAACTTTGTGCCCCGCGTGGTTGATGGTGACGTTATCAATCTGGAACTGGCTGCAGCGGTTTCGTCGATTGACCCGACCAACGGCATCAACACCGGCTCCTTCACGGTCGATGCCTTCCGGCGCCGCGACACCTCGACGACAGTGGCCTTGCGCGACGGCGAAAGCTTTGCAATCGCGGGCCTGCTGCAAGACGACTTCCGCGACACCAACGGTCAGGTGCCATGGCTGGGCGATATACCGATCTTGGGCGCTTTGTTCCGCAGCGCGGATTACGCGCGCTCGCAAACCGAATTGGTGATTATCGTCAGCGCCCATCTGGTGACGCCGACGCGGGGCGAAGCCTTGGCCCTGCCGACAGACCGGGTAAGACTGCCCTCTGAGGCGGATTTGTTCCTGAATGGCAAAGTGGTCAAAAAGAACCGTCCAACCGGCTCGGCGGGTGAAGTTGCAAAGCAGGACTTTACCGGCTCTTATGGCTACGTCATGGATTGATGGAAAGGCAGGGGCACATGAAACACCTTCTGGCAGCTGCGAGCCTTATCGCACTTAGCGCCTGCACCACGGATGGTGATGTATACCGGTCCTACTTCTCCGAGGCTGGCGCCTTGGTGGATAGCGGCGATTTCGGCAATGCCAACATGAACAACCACCTCGTCATGACCGGCGAGAAGGCGTATGTTTATGACTTGGCGAACCGCTTCTCGAACGAAGTGATGAGCACGGTGAACTTCGCCTTCAATTCCGCCCAGATTGACGCTGGCGCGCGTGACACACTGCGCGAACAAGCCCGCTGGATCCGCCAGTTCCCCGAGGTGCGATTTCGCGTCTACGGTCACGCCGATGCGGTTGGATCAGCCGGGTATAACAAGCAATTGGGCTTGCGCAGGGCAAATGCGGTCGTGAATTATCTGGTCAGTCAGGGCATCAGCCGCTCGCGGCTTGAGGCCATCGCCTCATTCGGGGAAACACAGCCGCTGATCGTGACCGAGGGCCGCGAGCGTCGCAATCGCCGGACCGTGACCGAAGTCACCGGCTTTGTGCAATCCCATCCCATCGTCATGGAAGGCAAGTATGCCAGCGTGGTTTATCGCGATTTCATCAATAGCGCGGCCCCCCAAACCAACCTATCGATGGCCGGTGGTGCAGACGTTGTCGAATAATTAGCAAATCTCCCTGTCCGGCCTTGGCCGGACCAACTCAAAACCCGCCACTTTGGCGGGTTTTCTTTTTGTTACTCCAAATCGCACAATTACGGTTTTTTAGCCCAAATGTTGCCCAGATTTTCGGCGAGTGTTGGCCAGTGGCAAGTAATCCCCCTGTGTCTTTGGGGGCCGCGCAACAGGCAAGAGACCTCCTGAATTGGCAGAACCCGATCAGGTTGCGCGGCAAAATAAGGAACGGAACGGAATAATGACGAGTAGTTCGAATCCATCGGCAGATCCCAGCCCAATCGAGGCCTGCACGATCAGCCGCGATGTCCAAAACTTCGATCTGCTGATCGAAGACATGGAAACGGTCTTGGGCGAAAGCTGGGGCGACCTTGGCTTTGCCGAGGCTTTGGCATTCTTCAACCAACCCGAAGCGCAGACGCTTGAGTTCGTTGCGCTTGCCATTGATGACGCCGATGAAGAAGACCTTGTCATGCTTGGGGAAATCATCGCCTTGGCCAAGGCCAAGAAGATCAAGGTGATCCTCATCGCCGAAGATGTCAGCCCTGCCGCATTGCACCAATTGTTGCGCCAGGGCGCTGATGAGTTTGTGCCATACCCCTTGCCCGAAGGTGAACTGGCGGCTGCGATCGAACGCCTGAAGAAACGCGAGCAACAAGCCGCGCAACAACCCGCATTCGTTTCAACCGACAGACCCGCAGACGGGGTTTTGCTGGCTGTGCAGGCGATTGCCGGCGGCACAGGCGCCTCGACATTGGCCATCAATCTTGCTTGGGAACTGGCAACCGTGGACAAAAAAGATTCGCCGCGCGTTTGTGTGTTGGACTTTGGCCTGCAAACCGGCAGCGTTGCCACCTATCTTGACTTGCCGCGTCGCGACGTCGTCTACGAAATGTGGGGCGACACCGACTTGTTGGACGAAGAGGTGTTCCGGCAAGCGCTGACCTCTTACCAAGACAAACTGTGGGTGCTGACTGCGCCGCAAGATATCCTGCCGCTTGATATGATCTCACCCGAAGATGTGCAGCGGGTTTTGGATCAGGCACGGGCGAAATTCGACTATGTCATCGTCGATATGCCCTCCACACTCGTGCAGTGGACGGAAACCGTTTTGAACAATGCGCAGGTCTATTTCACCACGCTCGAACTGGACATGCGCTCGGCACAAAATGCCATTCGCCTCAAGCGGGCGCTGCGCGCAGAAGATCTGCCTTTGGAAAAAGTCAGGTTCTGCCTTAACCGCGCCCCAAAATTCACAGATTTGAATGGCAAGAGCCGAGTCAAACGATTGGCCGAAAGTCTGGAAATTGCAATCGAACTGCAGCTTCCCGATGGCGGTCGCCAAGTCACACAAAGCGGGGACCACGGTGTACCGTTGGCCTCTTCCGCAGCGAAAAACCCGCTGCGTAAAGAAATCGCCAAGCTTGCGTCGTCCCTGCATGAACTTGGCAAACGCGACGCAGAAGCTGCGTAAGGCAAAAGGTAGCGACACATGTTTTCACGTTACAAGAAACAAAACGCTGGCGCGGCCAAGCCATCGGCTCAGAAATCCGAAGCGGCCAAGGCGCGTGTTGCGGTCGAGGAGCCTAAAACGGCCCCTGTGAAAGCTGCGGCAACCCCGGATGCGTCGGTGACCAGTTTGCGCAAACCGCTGCAAAAAGCCGCCGCTGTTCCGGAAAGCGCGGACAAAGACCGTAAGCGCAAAGAACGTTTGGGCGAAATCAAACTGGATTTGCACCGGGCGCTTCTGGACAATCTGAACCTTGCCGCGCTTGAGAACGCAACTGAGGCGGATTTGCGGGCCGAAATCAGCTCGATCACCGCCGAAGTTCTGGACGAGCGCAGTATCGTTCTGAACCGCGAAGATCGAACAACCCTGACCCAAGAATTGTATGACGAAGTGCGCGGCCTTGGGCCGCTTGAAACTTTGCTGCAAGATGACACGGTCAACGATATCCTTGTGAACGGCCCCCAGCAAATCTTCGTGGAACGCGACGGCAAGCTGCAACTCAGCGACGTCACGTTCAAGGACGAACGCCACCTGCTGCGGATTATCGACAAGATCGTGTCCGCCGTGGGCCGCCGCGTCGATGAATCCAATCCATACGTGGACGCCCGTCTTGCCGATGGGTCGCGCTTTAACGCCATGGTGCCCCCCGTGGCGGTGGATGGCAGCCTGGTCTCGATCCGGAAATTCAAAAAGGACAAGCTGGGCATCGACGATCTGGTCAGGTTTGGTGCCTTTTCCGAGGAAATGGCAGCTTACCTTCAAGCGGCCGTGGCCACGCGCCTGAATATCATCGTGTCGGGCGGGACGGGCTCGGGTAAGACGACGACGTTGAACGCTTTGTCCTCGTTCATCGACAATGACGAACGCATCCTGACAATCGAGGATACGGCGGAACTTCAACTGCAACAGATCCATGTCGGCCGAATGGAAAGCCGCCCGCCCAACGTGGAAGGCAAAGGCGAGGTGAGCCCGCGCGACTGTCTGAAAAACGCGCTGCGGATGCGCCCGGACCGGATTATCGTTGGTGAAACGCGTGGCGAAGAAGTGATCGACATGTTGCAGGCCATGAACACCGGCCACGACGGATCAATGACCACGATCCACGCCAACAACGCCCGTGATGCCATCAGCCGTCTGGAAAACATGGTGGCCATGGCAGGGATCGAAATGCCGCTCAAGGCGGTGCGCAGTCAAATCGCATCCGCTGTGCATCTGATCGTGCAGGCGTCGCGTTTGCAAGACGGCTCGCGCCGGATGACGTCGATCACCGAAGTCACCGGCATGGAGGGCGAAGTTATCTCGATGCAGGAAATCTTTCGGTATCAGCGTGTTGGCCTGACGCCGGATAACAAGATCATCGGCCACTTCACTGGCACGGGTGTGCGCTCGCACTTCTCCGAGCGGTTCCGCCTTTGGGGCTATGACCTGCCCTCGACCATTTATGAACCCATCGCTGCGGAGTAAGACAGATGTCAATCAGTGCAGAACCGATCATCTATGCAATGATCTTCGTGGCGGTTCTTGTCGTCGTTGAAGGGATTTACCTGACCGTTTTCGGGCGCTCGATCAGCCTGAACAACCGGGTCAATCGCCGACTTGAGATGCTGGACAAGACCGGCAATCGTGAAGAGGTCATGGAAAAGCTGCGCAAAGAGATGGAACAACATCTCAAGGCGCGCAACATTCCGATCTACTCGATCCTGTCCGAGAAAGCCCAGAAAGCCGCAATCGCCTTTACGCCCCAGCAATTGATCCTACTGATGGTCGGCGTCAGCATCATGGCATTTGCCGGGCTGACCATTGGGACAGCCACCGGCATTGCTGTGCGCGCCCTTGTGTCGGTTGTCTTTGGTGTCGGCGGCGTGTTCGTCTGGATCAACATGAAGGCCAACAAGCGCATGAACATGCTGGAAGAACAACTGCCTGACGCCATCGAGCTAATGGTGCGCAGCCTGCGGGTTGGGCATCCGTTCTCATCGGCGATTGGTATTGTTTCAAACGAAATGGCCGATCCTTTGGCAACCGAATTCGGCGTTATTGCCGATCAGGCCGCGTATGGCCGCGACATGGGCGAGGCGCTCAAGGAAATGGCGGCACGGCTCGATATGCAGGATCTGCGCTTTCTTGCTGTGGCCGTGACGATTCAGCAGCAATCGGGCGGCAACCTTGCCGAAATCCTTGATGGTCTGGCCAAGGTAATCCGCGCACGGTTCCGGCTCTTCCGCCGTGTCAAGGCGATCACCGCCGAGGCGAAATGGTCGGGCAAGTTCCTGTCCGGCTTCCCGATCCTGGCGCTGATCGGGATTCAGATCATCGACCCTAATTACTATAATGACGCGATGGCGCACCCATTCTTTATTCCGGCCTGTTTGGTGGTGGGCACGTTCCTCATCGTGAACCTGATCGTCATGCGCGCGCTTGTCGACATCAAGGTCTGAAGGGAAAATCGTGATGCAGTTCCTAACACAAATTCAAGATCGCCTGACCGAGGCCCTTGGCCCCTTTGGCCCGATTATCGGCGTCGGGACACTTGGTATTCTGCTGATCCTAATCGTGATTCCGATCATGATCAAAGACTCCAAGGATCCCCTTGAAAAGCTCAAGCGCGACCAACGTGATCAGGCGACGTCCAATAATACCACGGGCCCGCGCCTTCGGACGAACCAGCGCAATCAGAAGCTGGACAAATACGCCAATTTCCTTGAGCCGCAGGACGACAAACAGTTTTCACAGATCAAGCTGACGCTTGTGCAAGCCGGCTACCGTGGTCGTGATGCGGTGCGCTATTTCTATTTTGCACAATTGGCACTGGCGCTTGGCCTTTTGACACTTGGCGTCATCTACTACTTGCTGTTCGTCTCGGGCGAGGAAAGTTCCGCCAAAGAAGCTGTGGCCTATATCCTTGGTCCGGCGGGCGTTGGGTATATCTTGCCGAAATACTGGGTCACCAAGCGGCAGCAAAAACGCCAAGAAGAAATCTCGGACGGCTTTCCAGATAGTCTCGACATGATGTTGACCTGCGTCGAGGCCGGTCAGTCGCTGGATCAATCGATCATCCGCGTCGCAAATGAAATCGAGGTTTCTTACCCGGCGCTTGCCGAGGAATACCAGATTGTCGCGCATCAGATCAAAGCGGGCCGTGACAAGCCCTCGGTTCTGAACGAAATGGCCGAACGATGCGGTGTACAGGATATCTCAAGCTTCGTGACGGTGCTTGTTCAATCGCAAACCTTCGGCACCTCGATCGCCGATGCGTTGCGGGTCTATGCGGGCGAAATGCGTGACAAACGCGTCATGCGCGCCGAGGAAAAAGCAAACAAGCTGCCAACCAAGATGACATTGGCCACCATGATGCTTACAGTGCCCCCACTGTTGATCATTCTTGTCGGCCCGTCGGTTCTGGGGATCATGGAACTGTTCGCGATGGCCGGTGGTTAAATACGGGGCATAATGACAAAAGCAGGGGCTTTGGTTGCAGTCTGCACTGTCCTGGTGGCCTGTAGCGGCAACCAGGACATTTCTCGTGAAAATCCCTTTGCGCCGGGGGTATCGCAACGCGGGGAGGCGGTGGATGGCATGCTTGTCGGGCACCGCCTGATGGCTGCCGGGGAATACGATTTGGCTGTCGATGCGTTTTCCCGCGCCGCCCTGACAGAAGGCATGACCGCCGAAGTGCTGGCCGGCCTTGGAAGCGCACATCTGGGCATGGGGCAATTGGGCACCGCAGAACGTATGCTGCGCGAAGCCATAGACAAAGACGAAAACGCCCCTGAAATCTGGAACAACCTTGGCGTTGTCTTGATGGAAAAGGGCGAAACCGCCGAAGCTGCGCAGGTTTTTCGACGCGCCTATGCCTTTGACAATGGCGAAAGTGACGCAATTCGCGACAATTTACGCTTGGCTCTCGCAAAATCGGAAAAATCCTATTATGGTGTATTGCAAAAGCAAGACTACAAACTGGTGCGGCGTGGGAGTAGCGATTATCTGATCCGCCGCGTATCAGGTTGAGGCAAAGGCAGTAAAAGGACGCAAAAATGCGCCACCCTATCTATCTTTCCCTGTTCGTTGCGGGTGCGATGGCCCTGTCCGCGTGCGAGCAATCCAAAGGCAACGAAGTCGATCGCGCGTTTCAAGGCGTGAATGTCGTTGATGAAAACAACCTCAACGACGTGATGTTAAGCGTTGCAGACCCGAACGAAGCCGTTTCATATTTCCAACGCACCTTGGGGGAAAAGCCTGATCGGCTGGATTTGCAACGCGGGCTTGCCAAATCGCTGATCCGCGCCAAACGCCACACAGAAGCTGTCAGCGCGTGGAAAAAGGTGACTACCCATAAAGACGCAACCGACGAAGATCGCGTTGATTATGCGGATGCCCTGATCCGCAACAACGAATGGGACAGTGCCGACGCGGTACTTGATGCCATTCCGCCGACGTTTGAAACCTTCAAGCGCTACCGGCTTGAGGCGATGATCGCCGACAGTGACAAAGATTGGGAAAAGGCGGACAGTTTCTATGAAACCGCGGTTGGCCTGACCACCCGTCCTGCTGGCGTCATGAACAATTGGGGATATTCCAAGCTGACACGCGGTGATTTTGCTGCGGCTGAACGGTTGTTTGGCGATGCAATCCGGCAAGACGATTCCTTGTTTACCGCCAAGAACAACCTTGTGCTGGCCCGGGCGGCACAACAGAAATACGCGTTGCCCGTCATGCCAACCACGCAAACCGAGCGGGCCCAGTTGTTGTATACGATGGGGCTGTCCGCCGTGAAACAGGGCGACACCACGATCGGCAAGGGACTTTTGCGCGACGCAATCGAAACCCATCCCCAGCATTTCGAGGCCGCAGTTCGCAGTTTGCGCGCTCTTGAAGGCAATGTGACGAACTGAGCCACGCAGCGCCATGGCGGTTCATATCACGTCTGCGCAGGCCCTGTGGTTTCTGCCCTTTGTCCTTCCGATCTGCCTTTGGGTAGTCTGGAGCGACTTGCGTAGCATGAAGATCCCAAACAAGGCCGTGCTGGCCTTGCTCGCCGTGTTTGCCGTGATTGGGTTCATCGCGCTGCCGCTGGAGGATTATCCGTGGCGTTGGCTGTATTTTTTAATCGTTTTGACGATCGGCATATTTGCCAATGCTGCGGGCCTGATGGGTGCGGGCGACTCCAAATTTCTGGCAGCGGCCGCGCCTTTCATTGATCCCGGTGATTTGGCCCTGATCAGCATGATTTTCGCAACGAACACGGTTGCGTGTTATGTCACGCACCGCATTGTCAAACATTCACCATTGCGCGCCATGGCCCCGACTTGGGAAAGCTGGAGCAGTGGCAACAAATTCCCGATGGGGTTTGCCCTTGGCAGCAGCTTGGTAATCTATCTGGGGTTTGGGGCGGTCTTGGGACAGTAGCACCGCCAAGGCATTTTGCCCCGGCCCTGCCCGACACCCACCATAATTTCTGCACGTTTGAATGGCATGTAAAACCCTATGCGACCACGTCGCAGGCAAGAATGCAGACAAACCAATGGCGGGCGATTTCTGATGAATATGCAAGTGACACAGGGCGTGCAGCCCCCTCCTCCTCCAAGCGGCCTTGGCGAGATGAGGCTACCCGTCGTGATGATGCGAGACATCCTGATCAAGACGATGTTCCGCAAAAACATCGACACTGCCAGCGAACTGTCCGAGGCCATCTGCCTGCCGCGTGCCGTCACACAAGAACTGATCGATATCTCGCGTGAGCAAAAACTGGTTGAGGCCACTGGCACGCTCAACGCCACCTCGGGCGGCGAAATGGGCTATCAGTTGACGGATGCGGGCAAATCCCGCGCCCTCGATGCGCTATCGCAATCAGAGTATTTCGGCGCAATGCCGGTGCCTTTGGATGTGTACCGCGAACAGGTCAAACGGCAATCCATCCGCAACATCCAGATCACCCGCGACGAGCTGACGAATGCCATGGGCCATCTGGTTTTGCCCGACAGCTTGCTGGACCATCTGGGCCCGGCGGTTTCGGCGGGCAGGTCGATTTTGCTTTATGGTCCACCGGGCAACGGGAAATCCAGTATTTCCAACGGCATTCGTGACGCCATGGGTGACAAGATTTATGTGCCGCGCGCGATTGAGTATGCCGGCCAGGTGATCACTGTTTACGATCCCATCGTGCATTCCAAGGCCGAGGTCGAAACCGATGACCCGAACAGCCTGCGCCGCAGACGCACCTTTGATACCCGCTATGTGCGCTGTGAACGGCCCACCGTGATCACCGGCGGTGAGTTGAGCCTTGAGATGCTGGATCTGGTCTACAACCCCACCGCGCGCACCTATCAGGCGCCTTTGCAATTGAAATCCACCGGCGGCATCTTCATCGTCGACGATCTTGGCCGTCAGGCCGAACCACCGCAAAGTCTGGTCAACCGCTGGATCGTTCCACTGGAAGAATCCAAGGATATTCTGGCCCTGCAATCGGGCGAAAAATTCGAAGTGCCCTTCGACACGCTGGTGATCTTTTCAACCAACTTTCACCCGAACGAGATTTTCGACCAAGCCGCGTTGCGGCGGATTTTCTTCAAGATCAAGATCGACGGACCCAATCAGGCAAACTTCCTCAAGATCTTTGCCATGGTCGCCAAGAAAAAGCAGGTGCCACTGGACGAGGCCGCGCTGGTCCATTTGCTCAAGGTCAAATATCCAACGATCGAAAACATTTACGCCAACTATCAGCCGGTGTTCCTGATTGATCAGATGATCTCAATCTGTGAGTTCGAGGGCATTCCTTATCAAATGACCCCCGACCTGATTGACCGGGCATGGGCCAACATGTTCGTCAAGGAAGAGACAATCATTCACTGATCCCACCGCGCGGCATTTCTTTTGCCGTGGGGCGCATTCACCTTCGCGAAAATTGGGTTATATCCCCGCTATGCGTGGTGTCCCCAAAACTTTTGCCGATTGGTTTGCAACGCGCGGGTGGCACATCCACCCGCATCAGCGCGATATGCTGGACCACGCGCAGGACCCGGCGACTTTGCTGATTGCGCCAACCGGCGGGGGCAAGACGCTGGCGGGGTTTTTGCCGTCACTGATTGAGCTGTCGTCGAAAACCACCGAACCCGGCGGGCTTCACACGCTTTATATCTCGCCGCTCAAGGCACTGGCCGCTGATATCAGGCGCAACCTTATGACGCCGATTGACGAAATGCGCCTGCCCATCCGGGTCGAAGACCGCACCGGCGACACCCCCTCCAGCCGCAAACGCCGCCAACGCGCGGACCCGCCGCATATCTTGCTAACCACACCTGAAAGTCTGGCCTTGCTGACCTCATACGAGGATGCCCCGCGGATGTTTGCCGGGTTACAACGCGTGATCATCGACGAGGTTCACGCCTTGGCCGAGTCAAAACGCGGCGACCAGTTGATGCTGGCCCTTTCGCGGTTGCAGGGCCTGTGCCCCGGCCTGCGCCGCGTGGGGCTGTCTGCCACCGTCGAAGACCCGCAAGCCATTGCATCCTTCATGAGCGGCGCCGCCGCCCCCTGCGCCATCCTACAGGCCGATCCCGGCCCTGATCCCGATATCGCAATGCTGGACACCGAAACGCCCCCGCCTTGGGCCGGAGGCGGTGCGGCCTATGCAATCCCAACTGTGCTAGAGCATGTGAAAGCCCATAAAACCACGCTGATCTTCCACAACACGCGCGCTCAGGCCGAGTTGTTTTTCCATAACCTGTGGCTGGTCAATGACGCGGCATTGCCCATCGGCATCCACCACGGCAGCCTTGACCGTCAACAGCGTGAACGGGTCGAAGCGGCCATGCAGCGCGGTGAATTGCGGGCCATTGTCTGCACCGGCAGTCTGGATTTGGGCATTGATTGGGGCGATGTCGACCTTGTCATCCAGATCGGCGCGCCAAAGAACGTCAAACGCCTTGTTCAGCGTATCGGGCGGGCCAATCATCGCTATAATGCGCCCTCCAAAGCCCTGCTGCTGCCCGCCAACCGCTTTGAGTCGGTCGAGTGCCGCGCCGCGCTTCAGGCCGTGTGCGCCCATGATCTGGATGGTGATCCGCGCGGTCCGGGGCCGCTGGATGTTTTGTGCCAACACATCCTGATCGCGGCCTGCGCCGGACCGTTTGAGGCTGGGCAGTTGTATCACGAGGTCACACAGGCTGGGCCTTATACATCCCTGACGCAAGATGCCTTTGACGCCTGTTTGGACTTTTGCGCCACAGGCGGCTACGCGCTGCGCGCCTATGACCAGTGGCAGCGGCTGCAAAAACGACCTGACGGGATGTGGCAATTGCGCGATCCGCGCAGCGCCCGCCTGATCCGGATGAATATCGGCACGATCCAAGACACCGACACGCTAAAGGTGCGCATGCGCCGCGCCCGTGGCGGCAAACCGTTGGGCGAGATCGAAGAAGGCTTTGCCGCCTCACTGACCCCCGGCGATACCTTTCTGATCGGCGGGCAGATCGTGCGCTTTGACGCCCTGCGCGAAATGGTGGTCGAGGTCAGCCGCGACGCCGGGCGCACTCCGAAAATCGCCACTTTCATGGGAACGAAATTTGCCACGTCGACACAGCTGTCTGATCGCATTCTTACCATGCTGGCGCAGGATGATTGGCCCGACCTTCCCGATCACACCCGCGATTGGCTGGACCTGCAACAACAGGTATCGCGTTTGCCCAGCAAGGGCCGCATCCTGATCGAAAGCTTCCCGCATGACCGGCGCGAGCATATCTGCGTTTATGGGTTTGCCGGTCGCAATGCGCAACAAACCCTTGGCCTTTTGCTGACCAAACGGATGGAGGAATTAGGGCTTGCGCCGCTTGGCTTTGTCGCCACCGATTATGCGACCTTGATATGGGGGCTTGAGCCGGTCTTGAGTGCGGAGGCGCTGTTCGACCCGACGGGCCTGCGCGACGACCTAGACACTTGGCTGGCCGGTAACGCCCTGATCAAGCGGACGTTTCGTGCATCCGCCACCATCGCCGGGCTTATTCAGCGCAACACGCCACAGGCGCGAAAATCCGGGCGTCAGGCGACGTTTTCATCGGATATCCTGTATGACACACTGGTGAAATACGACCCCGACCACCTGCTGTTGGACATTACCCGCCAAGAAGCCATGCGCGGCCTGATCGACTTTGGCCGGATTGAGGACATGCTAAGCCGCAGTCGCGGTCAAACAACGCTACTACGACTTCCCCGCGTGACCCCGCTTGCCGCGCCATTGTTTCTTGAGGCCGGACGCACCCCAGTTAAGGGCGCCGCGCAAGAGCGGCTTTTGGAAGAAGAGACACGCAGGCTTATGCAGGCCGCCGGGTTGGAAACCTGAACCTTGCATTCGGCGCGCTGTCGGGCCAAGCAGTCCCCATGACAGGCTATCAATTCACGTTCGCCGGTCAGGCGCTGACGGCCTTGGGGTCGGGGGCCTTGTTTCTGCCCGAACATCACCTGCTTTGCGTGTCAGACCTGCACCTTGGAAAATCCGAACGGCGCGCGCGTCAAGGCATGGCCCAATTGCCCCCCTACGAAACGCGCGATACGCTGTCGCGGCTGGAGGCGGACATAACCGCGACAAAGGCCACAACCATCATTTGCCTTGGCGACAGCTTTGATGATCGCGCCGCCGCCGAGGCACTTGGGGACGAAGAAAAGCTGTGGCTCAAAACCCTGCAAGCCGGGCGTAGATGGGTCTGGATTGAAGGCAATCACGACCCCGGACCATTGGATTTGGGCGGTATGCACGTGGCGGAGTTCATCCTTCCTCCGCTGACGTTTCGCCATATCGCACAGGTCGATCAGACCGGCGAAATTTCAGGGCATTACCACCCCAAGGCGTCGGTTCGAACGCGGGCAGGGACCGTGACACGACCCGCCTTTCTGACCGACAGCAACAAGATCATCTTGCCGGCCTATGGCACATATACCGGCGGGCTTTATGCGCATAGCAGCGTCTTGTCAGACCTTATGCAGCCAACGGCCCTAGCGGTTCTGACCGGATCACACCCGTTGCCTGTGCCGATGCCACGCCATCCGGGTCGCTAGCCTTTTTCGAAAACCGACAGCGTTTTTCGCGGCGGCCCGATGATCCCAGCCTCTTCCAAGTTGGGGCGGTATTTGCGGCTCACCGGGACGCGATCCCCATTTGACAGAACCACAAATGGCTTATGCGCAATCTCGCGGTCGACCTCGGTGATCCCGGATCGGGCAACCCAATGTGACCTGTGAACGCAATATCCTTCGACCGGCTCCATTTCATCAATTGCATCCACCAGACGCATTCTGATCGTTGTGGTGCCTTGATCGGTGACAATGTCAACGTAATGATCCTTGGCGGTCAATCTCAACACTTGACCGCGTTGATCTTCTGAAAGCCTGCGCAATAAGCGCGGTTCATCCTGATCCGATCCGACAAACCCATCGTCGTTTAAAAGATATGCACCCGGCTCGTTCTGACATATCTGTCGGCGCACCACAAAGACCGCCACCGATATCAGAAACGTGTTCAGCATGACGTCCAAGATGTTCACCGGAAAGTCGACATCCGCGGGCTGAGACACCGTTCGGATCATCCAGACCACTGGCCCGAATGTCAGACCCATGGTCAGTGAGGCAAACATATCAAACGTCAGCGGCCGTTCAAATCCCACGACAAGCACTGCCAGGGCCCGCACAGCATAGCCAAAGAAGATTCCAATGCTGACGATCATCAGCCAATAGATCAGGCGCAGGGGCCAATGCATCGCCTCATAAGATCCGAAGGGGCCTGCTGTCGTGGCCAGCACAATTGAGATTGCCCAGATAAAGAATGTCAGCGGTGAAAATATGGTCGAATAGGTTTCCGAAAAAACAGCCCTGATTTCACCCGGTTTCAACTTTGAGCCTCACAATCGTCCTCGTACTAGCGCAGTTATAACGCGTCTGACGCGCGTGCCAAGCATTCACAAGCAACACAATTCAACCTAAGGTGACCAAAGTTAGAAAAACAATCAAAGATAGCCCAACCAGCATGGCAAACGATCCGGCAGAGAAAATCACAGCCAGCTTTCAAGCCCAAAGCATGATGGAAACACTTGGGGCACGTTTAACGCATATTTCTGAGGGCTTCGTCGAAATTCAAGCCCCCATTCTGCCCGGTTGCCAACAGCAACACGGGTTTGCTCATGCCGGCCTGACCTTTGCAATTGGCGACAGCGCCGCAGGCTACGCCGCGCTTTCAATGATGCCACCCGATCACGAAGTTCTCACCTCTGAAATGAAAATCCACCTGCTTTCGCCGGGCCGAGGTGAGATTTTGATCGCCCGCGGTCGAGTGATCAAACCGGGCCGACGCTTGGTGATCGTTCAGGCCGATGTCTATGCACGCGCCGACGCCAAAGAAGTGCATATTGCAATGCTCACAGGCACAATGGTGCCTTTGCCTCCCAATTAAAAAACCCGAGCGTTA
>Ga0102929_1001011_pt1 | contig 16791 bp, 16 predicted proteins | sample SalPonR1_B_D2_MG_FD_78510 | JGI IMG/M metagenome (GOLD analysis project Ga0102929, IMG submission 78510) | Salt pond soil microbial communities from South San Francisco under conditions of wetland restoration - Salt Pond MetaG R1_B_D2_MG | ecosystem: Environmental > Aquatic > Marine > Intertidal... | reverse complement strand
TCGACCGCCGCCACGTCCTCCCCGACGAGGGCCTGGAAGACGGCGGAATGCTCGCTGTCGACGGGCAGCACCGTGGCCCCGGACGCCCGCGCGGCGTCGAGCAGCAGCGGCCCGGCGGTTACGAGGCTCTCCTTGTTGGCGAGCGCCAGCGTCGTGCCCTGCTGGAGCGCCTTGAGCCCCGGCGGCAGGCCCGCCGCGCCGACGATGGCCGACATGATCCAGTCCGCCGGGCGCGACGCGGCCTCGAGGATCGCCGCCTGACCGGCCGCCGCCTCGACACCGCTGCCCGCGAGCGCCTCCGTCAGGTCCGACAGGCATTCGGGATGCGCCGTCACCGCGACCTGCGCCCCGAGCGTCTTTGCCTGACTGGCGAGCATCGCCACGTTCCGGCCGCCTGTCAGGGCCACCACGCGGTAGCGCTCGGGCTCCCGCGCGACGAGATCGACGGTGTTGCATCCGATGGAGCCGGTCGACCCGAAAATGCTGATCTTTCGCACCATCAGACCTGCACCGGGGGGAAGTCGATGATCTGCCCGACGATCAGCAGGAACACCGATGCGCCCAGAAGCGCGTCGAACCGGTCGAAGAGACCGCCGTGACCGGGGATCAGGTTCGAGCTGTCCTTGATCCCGGCCTTCCGCTTCACCGCGCTCTCGGCGATGTCGCCGAGTTGCCCGGCCATGGCGACCGCGACGCTGATCGCGATGATCTGCGGCCCCGCATCCGTCGCCGACATGAACGCCCAGCCGACCAGCGCCCCGCCGACCCAGCCCGCGACGGTGCCCGCCCAGGTTTTCTTGGGGCTGATGCGCGGCCAGAACTTCGGCCCGCCGATGGATCGGCCGGCGAAGTACCCGAAGACGTCCGAGGCCATGACGATAAGCACAAGCCAGGCGAGCCAGACGAAGCCGTGGTCACTGCGCAGGACGATCAGGCCGAAGGCGGCGAGGATGATCATCACGGTGAAGCCGGCGTAGATCGCCCGGTTCATGCCGAGCCTGGGCAGGCCGGCGAGCGCGGGAAGAAGCAGCAGCGGAAGGACATAGCCCGGCGGGAGAAAGCCCGCGGAGAAGACGACCGCGCCCGAAAGCGCCGCGAGTGGAAGCGCCGCGCCCCCGCCACCGAGCATCCGTGCGAGTTCCCAGATCATCACGCCGGCGGCGAGCGCACATAGCGCCTGGAACCAGAGCCCGCCCAGCCACATGAGCGTCAGGCCGACGACGGCCACCGTGCCACCCGAAAGGAGCCGGGTCCTGAGATCTCCCCACTGCCCGGGGGGTGACGTCATCCGAGAACGGCACCGAACCGTCTTTCGCGACTCGCGAAACTCGTCATGACCTTGCGGAACTCGTCGGCGGTGAAGTCCGGCCACAGCGTGTCGACGAACTCGTATTCGGAATAGGCCGATTGCCAGAGAAGGAAATTCGAGATCCGCGCCTCGCCGCTCGTGCGGATCACGAGATCGGGGTCCGGCAGCACGCAGGTGTCTAGAAATCTGGCCAGCGTCTCGGCATTGACGGACTCGGGGTCGATCCTTCCCGCCGCGACCTCGCGGGCGAGCCGCTTGGTGGCCCGCGCGACCTCGTCCCGCCCGCCGTAGTTCAGCGCGACGGTCAGATGGACCACGTCGTTCCCCGCCGTCATCAGTTCGAGATCGTCCATCAGCGCGACGAGCGTTTCGTCGAGCCGGATGCGGTCGCCTATGAAGCGAACCCGGATGCCGTTGTCGACAAGCGTCTGCGCCTCCCGGGTGAGATAGCGCCGGAAGAGCTGCATGAGCCCCGAGACCTCGGTCTGGGTCCGCTTCCAGTTCTCGGTCGAAAAAGCGAAGATCGTCAGGTACTTGACACCCATGTGCCCGCAGGCTTCGACGATTTCGCGGACCCGCTTCGCGCCGGCATGGTGCCCGTAGAGCCGCGGCTTGCCGCGGGCCTGCGCCCACCGTCCGTTCCCGTCCATGATGATCGCGACGTGGTTCGGCACAGAGTCCTGGGGGATGTCCTTGGCCAACCGTCTGCTCCTGTCCAGCGGTCCGGTACTCAGACCTGCATGATTTCTTCCTGTTTGGTCTCGAGAGCCTTGTCGACCGCCGAAATCTGGCTGTCGGTCAGCTCCTGCACCTCTGCCTCCCAAAGCTTCTGGTCGTCTTCGGACATGCCAGCGACCTTTGCCTTCTTGATCTGGTCCATGCCATCGCGGCGGACGTTGCGGATCGCGACGCGCGCGCTCTCGGCATATTGCGCAGCGACCTTGGTCAACTCGCGGCGGCGCTCTTCGTTCAGTTCGGGAATCGGCAGGCGGATGATCGTGCCGTCGATCACGGGGTTGATCCCGAGTCCCGATTCCCGGATCGCCTTTTCCGCCTTCCCGACCAGTGACTTGTCCCAGATGTTTATGGTGACCATCCGCGGTTCGGGCACGTTCACCGTGCCGACCTGATTGATCGGGGTCGACGCGCCATAGGCGTCGACATGGATCGGCTCGACCATCGAGGCGGACGCGCGGCCGGTCCGCAACGAGGCGAACTCCTGCCTGAGCGCCGTCATCGCGCCGTCCATACGGCGTTTGAGATCGTCGATATCGATGTCCAGGTCTTCGTCGGCCATGGTTCCTGTCTGTGCCCTGCTCTTGTGTCCGCTCGTCGATGCTGCGCAGCTTATAGCGCCATCAGTTGACGATTGTATAGGTGCCTTGGCCCGACAGGATCCCCTTGAACCCGCCGGGTTCGTCGAGCGAGAAGACGATGATCGGCAGCCTGTTGTCGCGGGCGAGCGCGATCGCCGACGCATCCATCACACCCAGATGCTGCTGGAGAACCTCGTCGTAGGTCACGCGCTCGTATCGCGTGGCGTCGGCGTGCTTCTTGGGATCCTTGTCGTAGACGCCGTCGACCTTCGTTCCCTTGAAGATCGCCTTGCAACTCATTTCGTTCGCACGCAAAGTAGCCGCCGTGTCCGTCGTGAAATACGGATTTCCGGTGCCGGCGGCAAAGATGCAGACGCGTCCCTTCTCGAGATGGCGGACGGCGCGGCGGCGGATGTATGGCTCGCAGACCTGATCCATCGGAATGGCCGAGATCACCCGCGTGTGAACGTTGAGCGCCTCGAGCGACGACTGCAGGGCGAGCGCGTTCATCACGGTCGCCAGCATGCCCATGTAGTCCGCCGTCGTCCGTTCCATTCCCTGCGCCGATCCCTGCAATCCGCGGAAAATGTTTCCACCCCCGATCACCATGCAGATCTCCACGCCCATGTCGTGGACCGACTTCACTTCCTGCGCGATGCGCGCGACGGTCGGCGGGTGGAGGCCGAAGCCCTGATCGCCCATCAGGGCCTCGCCCGAGATCTTGAGAAGCACCCGGTCGTAGAGGGCGTCCGGCGCCTTGTCTTCCGCCGCCCGTGCCGCTGCCTCTGCCATGCCCTCGCCTCCACTTTGCGCTTTGTCGCAAAATGTCGGAAAAGCCCGCCGGGTTCAATCGGGAAGCGGGGGGCCGCGTGGCAGGGATGACGACGGCCGAGATACTCGCCCGGGCGGGCCGGGAGGCGCCGGTGCTGATCGCCGGGCCCACCGCGTCGGGCAAATCAGCGCTGGCGATGGAGATCGCACTCGCCCGCGGGGGCGAGATCGTCAACGCCGACGCGCTTCAGGTCTTCGCGGACTGGCGCATCCTGACCGCCCGCCCGACGCCGCGGGACGAGATGCAGGTGCGGCATCGCCTCTACGGCCATGTCCCCGGAGATCAGAGCTATTCGGTCGGGCAATGGCTTCGCGACCTCGCCCCGCGCCTCGAAGGCCAAAGACCCATTATCGTCGGCGGGACAGGGCTTTACTTCACATCCCTCACCAAAGGCCTCGCCGATGTCCCGCCGACGCCGGAGGCCATCCGCGCCGAGGCTGACGCGCGGATGGCGGATGCGGGCGCCGCCGCGCTCCTCGCCGACCTCGACGCCCCGACGGCCGCGCGGATCGACCGGTCGAACCCGGTCCGGGTGCAGCGTGCGTGGGAAGTTCTCCGCACCACCGGCCGGGGACTTGCCGACTGGCAGGACGAGACCGGCCCGCCGCTCCTGCCGCTCGACCGCGCGTTGCCCCTTGTCTTCGAGGCGCCCCGGGACTGGCTGTCGCCACGCATCGCGCGCCGGTTCGACGCCATGCTCGACGCCGGCGTGCTGGACGAGGCGCGCGCGAACGCGCCAGGCTGGTCGCCCGACCTGCCGTCGGCCAAGGCGATCGGCGCGGCGGACCTCGTGGCCCATGTCCGCGGAGAGATCCCGCTCGACGCGGCGCGGGACCGCATCCTCGCCCTCACGCGGCAATACGCCAAGCGCCAGCGCAGCTGGTTCCGGGGGCGGATGTCCGCTTGGCGCCCCGTCGGCCCGGATTGACCCGGATCCGTTTTTGGTGACAATCGAAGGCGGCGTGGGGGCGTCAGGCGGAGCAAGGCTCCGCCGGCGGCCTGCGTCCATGACCTGGGACGACGAAAGAGCTGGCCGCCGATGTTCGAAACCGCTGCCCCCGCGACCGACTTCCGCATGATGAGCCTTCAGCGCATGGCGCAGGGCGGCAAGTGGCGGGTCGAGGCGATGCGAAGCTACTCCCGCCCGCTGCTTTTGTGGTTCACCCGCGGTCAGGGCAGAATCACCGTATCGGGCGTGACCCGGGGCTACGGGCCGCACAATGCCGTCTACATTCCGGCGGGGACGATGCACGGCTTCGACATGCTGGGGCAGGTCTTCGGCCAGGCCATCCACTTCCCGCGCGGCGTGGACCTCGGGCTGCCGGGCGATCCGCTCCACCTGCGCCTCCGGGACGCGACGATGCAGGCGGAGATCACCGCGCTCGTCGATGCGATGGAGCGCGAGCTGAACCGGGCGCAGCCCGGCATGGACCGGGCCCTCTTTCACCACGCGGGCCTCATCGCGGTCTGGCTGGAACGCCAGGCCGCCGCCGAACGGCCGGAGCAGGAGAAACGGAAGCCCCGGGCGGCGAACCGGCTCGCCGAGGCCTATACGTCGCTTCTCGAGCGCGACTTCCGGACCGGGAAGGGCGTCTCGGACTACGCCGCCGCGCTCGGCGTGACCCCGACGCACCTGTCGCGCGTGTGCAACGAGACCTGCGGACGGCCGGCGCACGGTCTCTTGCAGGACCGGCTGCATTTCGAGGCGCGCACGCTGCTCAAGGAAACCGGCCTGCCGGTCAAGGACATAGCCCGGAGCCTCGGCTTCACGTCGGCGGCCTACTTCACCCGCGCGTTCCAGGCGCGCACCGGTCTCACGCCGTCCGATTTCCGCGCACGCGGCGATCGCTGACGCGAGCTTGATGCTCCGGAAGGCACTTTCCGATTGCACTTCCGAGCGATGTCGTTTTTTTTGTAGTTAGATGTCGCAAACAGAATGCCGAATGGCGAATGCAGTCATTGACCGCGACGTGCGGAGAGTGCCGAATGCGCCCGGGGGCGCGAGGTGGACCGATACTTCTCCGGAAATCCAGAATGCGACAACGAGGGCCGAGACGCCCCGCCAGTAAACAGGGAGATCATGAATGTCTGACATGAAACATGAAGAAAGCGCCGTGCATCCGGCAGCGCGGATGTATGCCGAGGAGTGCCGCGAGGGCAAGCTGGGCCGTCGCGAGTTCCTCGCCCGCTCGACCGCTCTCGGCGTCAGCGCCACGGCGGCCTACGGGCTCATCGGGGCGCGGCAGCCCGCCCAGGCCCAGGCCCAGCCCCGGGAAGGCGGCACGATCCGCTGCCAGATGAGCGTGCGCGCGCTCAAGGACACCCGGACCGCCGACTGGTCCGAGATCGCCAACCAGACCCGCGGCACGCTCGAGTACCTCGTCGAGTACAACAACGACGGGACCATCCGCGGGATGCTTCTCGAGGGCTGGGAGGTCAACGACGACGCGACCGAATATGTGCTCCGCGTGCGTCCCAATGCGACCTGGAGCAACGGCGACGCCTTCACCGCCGAGGACGTGGCGCGCAACATCGCCCGCTGGTGCGAGCGCGACGTCGAAGGCAACTCGATGGCGGCCCGCGTCGCCACGCTGATCGACGAAGAGACCGGCGAGGCCCGCGAGGGGGCGATCGAGGTCGTGGACGACATGACCGTGCGCCTGACCACGTCCGCGCCCGACATCTCGATCATCCCCAACTTCGCGGACTATCCCGGGGCGATCGTGCACAGTTCCTACGATCCGGCGAACCCGAACGAGTTCATCGGCACCGGCCCCTACCTGATGACCGAACTCGAGGTCGGCGTCCGCTGCACGCTCGAGAAGAACGCCGATCACACCTGGTGGGGAACGGAGGTCTACGGTGGCCCCTACGTCGACCGGATCGAGTACATCGACTTCGGCACCGACTCGGCCGCATGGCTTGCCGCCATCGAGTCCGAGGAAGTCGACATGCTCCACGAGAGCGTGGGCGAGTTCATCGACATCATGGACGGCCTCGGGCTTCAGAAGTCCGAAGTCGTCACCGGCGCGACCATCGTCGTCCGCCCGAATCAGCTCGCCGAAGTCGACGGCATGCGCCCCTACGAGGACGTCCGCGTCCGCAAGGCGATCCAGATGGCGGTCGACAACGCGATCTGCCTGGAACTCGGCTACTCGAACCTCGGCATCCCTGCCGAGAACCACCATGTCGCCCCGATCCACCCGGAGTATGCCGAACTGCCGCCGCAGCCGGTCGATCCGGCGGGCGCCCTGGCGCTCATGGAAGAGGCCGGCATGGCCGACTACGAGCACGAGATCATCTCGATCGACGACGACTGGCGCCGGAACACCACCGACGCGGTCGCAGCACAGCTTCGCGACGCGGGCATCCCGGTGCGGCGGACGATCCTGCCGGGGTCGACCTTCTGGAACGACTGGACGAAGTATCCCTTCAGCTCGACGAACTGGAACCACCGCCCGCTCGGCGTGCAGATCTGGGCGCTCGCCTACAAGTCCGGCGAGGCGTGGAACGAGTTCGGCTGGGCCAACGAAGAGTTCGACGCGATCCTCGCCGAGGCGCTCTCGATCGCCGATGCCGACAAGCGGCGCGAGCTGTCGGCGCGCGGGCAGCAGCTCATTCAGGAGCAGGGCGTGACGATCCAGCCCTACTGGCGCTCGCTCTACCGGCACTACGTCGACGGCCTCGTGGGCGTCGACATGCACATCACCTTCGAGCACCACCACTACAAGTGGGGTCTCGCGGCCTGACCGCCTGATACCGGGCCGCGGCGACGACGCCGCGGCCCAATGCAACGCGCGGGGGCCACCCACACCACAAAAAACCGGCTCCAAGAGGCTCCAAGCCCGACCCGCGCAGACCGACGGGGATGCATATGGGACTGTTTCTGCTGCGCCGTTCTTTCGTGATGATACTCACGGCGCTCTGCCTGACGTTCGTCGTATTCTTCCTGACGAACCTCTACCCGAATCTCGAAAAGCTCGCGAAGACGCAGGGCGACATGCGGATGTCGGACGAGCAGGTCGCGTCCTGGCTCAATCGCAACGGCTATCTCCAGCCTCTTCCCGTCAAGTACGGCCAGTGGCTCGGCGTCCTGCCTGGCTTCGTCTTCGAGACGCCGGACGGCGACATCTCGGGGCGCTGCATAGATCCCGGCATGGACCCCGCCGACGCGCCCAACTTCTGCGGCCTGCTTCAGGGCGACTGGGGCACCTCGACGGTCTTCCGGGACGACGTCTCGAGCATCATCTCGACCCGGCTCGGGCTGACCGGCAAGCTGATGTTCTGGGTGATGGTGCTCATGGTGCCCTCCGCCCTCATCATCGGCGTCCTGGCGGGCATGCGCGAAGGCTCCCGCCTCGACCGCTCGCTCTCGACCTTCTCGATCGCGACGACGGCCACGCCGGAATACGTCTCCGGCGTCATCCTCATCACGGTCTTCGCCTCCTCGGCCTTCGGCCTCAGATGGTTCAAGGGCACGGCGACATCGGCCGCGGAAAACGCCAATTTCGAGAACTTCTTTCTTCCCGTGCTCACGATCGCGCTCTACGGCATGGGCTACATCGCGCGCATGACGCGGGCTTCGATGACCGAGGTGATGACGGCGCAGTACATCCGCACCGCACGGCTCAAGGGCGTCTCGTTTCCCAACATCGTCATGAAGCACGCGCTCCGCAACGCGCTGATCGCGCCCTTCACGGTCATCATGCTCCAGTTCCCCTGGCTCCTGAACGGCGTCGTCATCGTCGAGACGCTCTTCAACTACAAGGGCTTCGGCTGGACGCTGGTTCAGGCCGCGGGGAACAACGACATCGAACTGCTTCTGGCCTGCTCGGTCGTGGCGGTGTTCGTCGTGCTCGTCACGCAGCTGATCTCGGATATCGGCTACGTCTTCCTCAACCCGCGCATCCGGATCGCCTGAGGGAGGATCGACAATGGAACAACTCACCTGGACCGGCAATCTCGCCTTCCTCAACCCGATCTTCCTGACGGCTTCCGCGGTGCTGGTGATCGCCGTCGCGGCGCAGATCCTGCTGTCGCTCGTGCCCTCGTCCGGGACGCGGACGGGACCCATGACGCTCGCCGTGACGCGCGGCCCGGCCGACTATGCCGGGCTCGTCGTCAAATGGAGCTTCTCCTTCCTCGTGCTGGTCGTGCTGGTCTACCTGATCGGCGGCATCGCGATGCCCTCGCTCGAGGCCAAGGGCATCGTCGGCGGCATGTCCACGCGCTTCCTGCCGATCTGGATCGGCATGGCGATCGTGTTCGCGCTGTCGATCACCTTCAAGCGGCGTCTCGGCCTCTACGGCAAGCTCTTCGACAGCCCGATCGGCATGATCGGCTTCGGGATCGTGCTGTTCTGGGTGTTCGCGGCCGTCTTCGCGGACCTCATCATCACCCACGATCCGCTCGGGCAGGTCTCGGGGATGAAGAACGCGGTGCCGGGCTCGCCGATGCCGGCGGATTACGAGGGCTTCGCCTACTACCTGCTCGGCGGCGACAACCTCGCCCGCGACGTCTTCAGCCGGATGGTGATGGGCGCGCGGCGGGTGCTGGTGATCGCTCCGGCAGCGACGCTCTTCGCCTTCATGGTGGGGATCACGCTCGGGCTGCCGGCGGGATACTTCGGCGGCAAGCTCGACACCTTCCTGTCGTTTCTCGCGAACCTCGTGCTCGCCTTTCCGGTGATCCTGCTCTTCTATCTGCTCGTGACGCCGGAGATCCGCGTGACGGGCATCCCGATCATCCTCGCGGCGGTCCTGTTCCTGTTCCCGATCATCTTCCTGACGATACTCTTCAACAGCCGCTACTTCACACAGCCGGCCAAGCGCAACCTCTACATCGGGATCACGCTGGTGTTCGGGCTCTGGGCCTACTCGGGCCTCGCCTTCAACATGGACCCGCTCGGCGTCTGGGGGATGGACGCGAACCTGCTGAACGTCTTCGTGTCGGTGGTCTTCGTGAACTCGCCCACGGTGTTCCGGATCGTGCGGGGGATCGTCCTCGACATCCGGACGCGGGACTACGTGGCGGCCGGTCAGACCCGCGGCGAGGGGCCGTGGTACATCATGCTTTGGGAAATCCTGCCCAACGCGCGGGGTCCGCTGATCGTCGATTTCTGCCTCCGGATCGGCTACACGACGATCCTTCTCGGCACGCTGGGCTTCTTCGGCCTCGGCGTCTCGCCGGAGAGCCCCGACTGGGGCTCCACGATCAACGACGGCCGGCGGCTGCTCTCGATCTACCCGCACCCCGCGCTCGCACCCGCCGTCGCGCTGATGAGCCTGGTGCTCGGCCTCAACCTGCTCGCGGACGGTCTCCGCGAGGAAAGCCTGAGGGACTGAGGACATGGCCCGCCCCCACCGACACGACCCGTACGCAATCCACACACCCGTCTTCGGCGGGTCGGAGGACTCAAGATGAGCGCCCGCGACTACGACGGACCGATCCTCGAGATCGAGAACCTCTCGATCTCCTTCTTCACCCGGCTCCGGGAAATCCCGGCTGTGATGGACTTCTCCTGCACCGTCCAGCCCGGTGAGGCCATGGGACTCGTGGGCGAATCCGGCTGCGGCAAGAGCACCGTGGCGCTTGGCGTCATGCAGGATCTCGGCGTCAACGGCCGGATCGTCGGCGGCACGATCAAGTTCAAGGGCCGCAACCTCAACGAGATGTCGGACGACGAACTGCGTGAGATCCGCGGCAAGGAGATCGCGATGATCTACCAGGAGCCGATGGCCTCGCTGAACCCGGCGATGAAGGTCGTCAAGCAGCTCATGGAAGTCCCGATGATCCATGAGGGCATCGGCGAGAAGGAAGCATACCAGAGGGCGCTGGAGGTGGTGCGCGACGTGAAGCTCCCGGACCCCGAGCGGATCCTGAAGAGCTACCCGCACCAGCTTTCCGGGGGCCAGCAGCAGCGCATAGTTATCGCGATGGCGCTGATGGCGAACCCCTCGCTCCTCATCCTCGACGAGCCCACGACCGCGCTCGACGTGACGGTCGAGGCGTCCGTCGTCGACCTCGTGGCGGAACTTGGCGAGAAGTACGGTACCTCGATGCTCTTCATCTCGCACAACCTCGGGCTCGTGCTCGAGACCTGCGACCGGATCTGCGTGATGTATTCCGGCGAGGCGGTCGAGACGGGCTCGATCGAGGACGTCTTCGACAAGATGCAGCACCCCTACACGCAGGCGCTCTTCCGCTCGATCCCTCTTCCGGGCGCCGACAAGAACGCGCGCCCGCTGAAGGCGATCCCCGGCAACTTCCCCCTTCCCCACGAGCGCCCGACGGGCTGCAACTTCGGCCCGCGCTGCGACTACTTCGAAGCGGGGCGCTGCGATGCGCAGGACATCCCGATGTTCCCCGTCGAGGGCGACGACCGCCACGACACGCGCTGCCTGCGGTTCACGGAAATCGACTGGAACGCCGGCTACGAGGCTGCGGCGAAGCACGAGAAGGTCGAACCCGGCGACGTCGTGCTGAAACTCGACGAGCTGAAGAAGTACTACGAGGTGTCCGCCAACAAGCTCTTCGGCGGCGGCGACACCAAGGTCGTCAAGGCGAACGAAACGATCTCCTTCGAGGCGCGCGAAGCCGAGACGATCGCGATCGTGGGCGAGTCCGGCTGCGGAAAGTCGACCTTCGCCAAGGTCCTGATGGGCCTCGAGACCGCCACGGACGGAAAGATCGTCCTCTACAATCAGGACATCCACGACACGCCGATCGAAAACCGCTCGACCGAGACCGTCTCGTCGGTCCAGATGGTCTTCCAGAACCCGTTCGATACCCTGAACCCCTCGATGACCGTGGGCCGGCAGATCATGCGGGCGCTCGAGATCTTCCGCGAGGGCGCGACCGAGCAGGAGCGGCACGAAAAGATGCTCGGTCTCCTCGATCTCGTGAAGCTGCCGCGCGAATTCGCCGACCGGATGCCGCGCCAGCTTTCGGGCGGGCAGAAACAGCGGGTGGGCATCGCGCGCGCCTTCGCGGGCGGCGCCAAGGTCGTCGTGGCGGACGAGCCGGTCTCGGCGCTCGACGTGTCGGTCCAGGCGGCGGTGACGGACCTTCTCATGGAGATCCAGCGCAAGAACAAGACGACGCTCCTCTTCATCTCGCACGACCTGTCGATCGTGCGCTACCTCGCGGATCGTGTGGTGGTGATGTACCTCGGCTACATCGTCGAGACGGGGACGACGGAACAGGTCTTCTCGCCGCCCTACCATCCCTATACCGAGGCGCTCCTCTCCGCCGTGCCGATCGCGGACACCCGCGTTCAGAAGAAGCGCATCGTGCTGGAGGGGGACGTTCCCTCGGCGATGAACCCGCCGTCCGGCTGCCCGTTCCAGACCCGCTGCCGCTGGAAGGAAAAGGTGCCCGGCAACAAGTGCGAAACCCAGGTCCCGCCGCTGCGCAATCTCGGCAACGGGCACAGTTCGCTCTGCTGGCTCGAGGACGACGAACTCGACGCGATGGAACCGGTGATCAAGATCGCGGCGGAGTAGACCGCGCAGGCGAGCGGGCTGTCTGCCCCGTCACGCCGGAGGCGTGCGCGGAACAGGGCGAGGGGGCTGTCTGCCCCCTCACGCTCCCCTGAGGATATTTCCGGACAGATGGAGGCTCAGGTCTTCCTGGCGAAGAGCCCCGCGACCGGGGCGATGACCCTCGCGGATACGGGAATGAGCAGGAGGCCCAGTCCAAGGCCGAGGACGCCGTCGATCACCGCCTTCACCGTCCAGCGGAGGGTTCCCGAAGCATCGCCCGCAATCCCGGCCACCGCCCCGGCCACACCTTCGATCCAGTGTTCCGGGCCGTGCCAGCCCATTTCCGCCAGCCCGTGCACGATGATGGAGCCCCCGACCCAGAGCATCGCCGCCGTTCCCACCGTGACCAGCAGCTTCATGAAGCCCGGCATGCCGCGCACGATCAACTCGCCGAGCTTCCGCGTGGCGGCAAGCCGCCCGGACGCGGCGAGAAACAGCCCGACGTCGTCCGCCTTCACGATCAGCGCGACGCTGCCGTAGACGGCGACGGTGATGCCTATGGCCACGACGGCGAGCGCCGCGAGCTCCGTCCAGAACCCCAGTTCGGGCAAGGCCGACAGCGCGATCGTCATGATCTCCGCAGACAGGATGAAGTCGGTCTTGATCGCCCCGGCGACCTTGCGCTCCTCCAGATGCGCGTCCGACAGCTTCTCCTTGTAGAGATCCTCGGCATGGTGGTCCGACGGATTGACGAGGTGCCAGATCTTCTCCGCCCCTTCGAAACAGAGATACGCGCCTCCGAGCATCAACAGCGGCGGGATCGCCCAGGGGGCGAAGGCCGAAAGCAGAAGCGCGATCGGCAGGAGGATGACGAGCTTGTTGAAGATCGAGCCCTTGGCTATGCGCCACACGATCGGCAGTTCGCGCTCCGCCTCGAAGCCGTGGACGTATTTCGGCGTCACCGCCGCATCGTCGATCACCGCGCCGGCCGCCTTCGCCCCCGCTTTCGACGCCTGCCCGATCACGTCGTCGACCGAGGCCGCCGCCACCTTCGCGATGGCCGCCACATCGTCGAGAAGGGCGAGAAGTCCGCTCATGCCTGCCTCCGTCGTGTGCGCCCGACCATAGACGCCCCAGACGGACAGGCAACGCCCGAAGCCGGTGGACAGGGAACCGGAGAGGTCTTACCGCAAGCACATGACAAACCGCATCGCTCTCGGGATCGCCCTCGTCATTCTCGGCTCGATCGCGGCCGACCTGCTGCTCGGCCTCGGAGCGACGCTTTTTCTCGCGCGCCGATTCGTCGGTCTGATCGAATGGATGGCCTTCTGGCGCTGAATAACGGTTGACCTCTGACGGATAATCCCCAACTTGGCGCCGACGCGGGCGCCATGCCCGGCACCCGACGGAAAGGAGCGACGAGATGGCAGTGAAGGTGGCAATCAACGGGTTCGGACGGATCGGACGGAACGTGCTCCGCGCGATCATCGAATCGGGGCGCACCGACATCGAAGTGGTCGCGATCAATGACCTCGGGCCGGTCGAGACCAACGCCCATCTCATCCGCTACGACAGCGTCCATGGCCGCTTCCCCGGCACTGTCAAGACGACGGACACCACCATCGACGTGGGCCGCGGCCCGATCGAGGTCACGGCGATCCGCAACCCGGCCGAACTGCCCTGGAGCCATGTCGACATCGTGCTGGAATGCACCGGCATCTTCACCGACAAGGACAAGGCGCAGATCCACCTCGAGAACGGCGCGAGCCGGGTGCTGGTCTCGGCCCCCTCCAAGGGCGCCGACCAGACCATCGTCTACGGCGTCAACCACGAGACGCTCACCAAGGACGACGTCATCGTCTCGAACGCATCGTGCACGACGAACTGCCTTGCGCCGGTGGCCAAGGTGATCAACGACTCCATCGGCATCACCCGCGGCTTCATGACGACGATCCACTCCTACACCGGCGACCAGCCGACGCTCGACACGATGCACAAGGATCTCTACCGCGCCCGCGCGGCGGCGATGAGCATGATCCCGACCTCGACGGGCGCCGCCAAGGCGGTGGGCCTCGTCCTGCCCGAGCTCAACGGCAAGCTCGACGGCGTGGCGATCCGGGTGCCGACGCCCAACGTCTCGGTGGTGGATCTGACCTTCGAGGCCTCGCGCGACACCAGCGTCGACGAGATCAACGACGCGATCCGCGCCGCCGCGGATGGACCGCTCAAGGGCGTTCTCGGCTACACCGATGAAAAGCTCGTCTCGATGGACTTCAACCACGATCCGCAGTCGTCGATCTTCCACACCGATCAGACCAAGGTCATGGAGGGCACGATGTGCCGGATCCTGACATGGTACGACAACGAGTGGGGCTTCTCCAACCGGATGTCGGACACGGCCGTCGCCATGGGCAAGCTCATCTGACGACCCGGCAGATCGCGAAATGGGCGCCGCTGCACCGCGGCGCCCTTTTTTGCGAGCGCAGGCAATATTTTGCCGCAGCGCAGCGCCATGCAGTTTTCGCATGGCAGCTTGACCGAACTGTCAGTTGTCCGGCGCTAACATCTCCCCAAATATGAGCCGTGAGACATGAAACGCCACCCTGACAGAAAGGATCGGCAAAATGATGAACGTCATCGCTCAGTTCAAGACTGCCGCCGAAAAGCGTGCGGCGTACTACCGGACCGTCGCGGAGATCGAGGCAATGCCCCTCGACGTCGCGCTCGACCTCGATATCCACAGGCCGGACGCCCGCAGGATCGCCCATCAGGCGGTCTACGGCGGCTGATCCGGCACCGCGCACGACCTCAAGGGCAGGCCCCGTTGCCTGCCCTTTCGAGTCAGGACGGCCCGAATTTCGACTGAAGCGCATCCCGCACGGCCGGCGTCACGAATTTCGACACGTCGCCGCCGAGCCGCGCGATTTCCTTCACCAGCTTGGACGCGATCGCCTGGTGCTCGGCACCGGCCATCAAAAACACGGTCTCGATCGAATCGTCGAGGCGGCGGTTCATGCCGACCATCTGGAACTCGTATTCGAAGTCCGCGACGGCCCGAAGTCCGCGCACGATGATACCCGCGTCCACGTCGCGCGCGCAGTCGATCAGCAGGTTCTCGAACGGCCAGACGACGATCTCCACGCCGGTTCTCTCGGCGATCGGTCCGCAGACCGCCTCGATCATCCCGACGCGTTCCTCGAGCGAGAACAGAGGCCCCTTGTCCCGGTTGATCGCGACCCCGATCACGAGCCGGTCGACCAGCGCCGTCGCCCTCTGAATGATGTCGATATGGCCGAGCGTTATGGGATCGAATGTCCCTGGGTAGAGGCCGACGCGCATGACTGTCCCTTCGTTTTTCGACGCAGGCAACACGATGCGCGGCGGCAGATCAAGCTGCGACTGGCCCTCTCGGGGCTCAGAAGCCCATGATCATGCCTTCGAGGGCGTCCTTCTCCATCGCAAGCTCGGTCAGCCGGTACTTGACGACGTCGCCGAGCGTGATGAGGCCGATCATCTTGCCGTCTTCCACGACCGGCATGTGACGGAAGCGCCCCTGGGTCATCTCCGCCATGACGTGGTCGGCGCGGTCCTCGCGGGTACAGGTGACGATCTTCGTGGTCATCATCCCGTCGACCACTTCGCCGAGGCACCCGGCCCCCCGCCTGCCGATCTCACGGACGATGTCGCGTTCCGACAGGATGCCGGCGACGGTGAGTCCGTCCGGCGACACGACGACAGACCCGATGCGCTTGTCCGACAGGACGCGGGCGGCGTCGGCCACGGTCGATCCGGGCCGCACCGTCACGACCTCGCCGGTACCCTTCGAATTCAGGATCTTCGCGACAGTCATGCGTCCTCCTCCCTGGCCGCTGCAGTCGATCCAGCGTCGCCGGGCGCAGGACCATCTGTCAAGGCCGAAGAGGCCCGCGCGTGGACGCTTGCTCTTCACCTTGCCCCGCGCCGCGACTAAGGTCCGCGCAAACGGGAGGATCATCCATGCAGGAACTCAGCCACTTCATCGACGGCAAGCACGTCCCCGGCGCGTCCGGACGTTTTGCCGATGTCTTCAACCCGGCCACCGGCGAGGTGCAGGCGAAGGTGCCTCTCGCCTCGAAGGCCGAGCTTGACGACGCGGTCGCCCGCGCCGCGAAGGCGCAGCCGGCCTGGGCCGCGACCAACCCGCAGCGCCGCGCGCGCGTGCTCATGGAATTCGTGCGGCTCCTGAACCGCGACATGGACAAGCTGGCCGAGGCGCTCTCGCGCGAGCACGGCAAGACCGTCCCCGACGCCAAGGGAGACATCCAGCGCGGGCTGGAGGTGGTCGAGTTCTGCATCGGCGCGCCGCATCTGCTGAAGGGCGAGTACACCGACTCGGCCGGCCCCGGCATCGACATGTACTCGATGCGCCAGGCGCTCGGCGTGGTGGCCGGCATCACGCCCTTCAACTTCCCCGCGATGATCCCGATGTGGAAATTCGCCCCCGCGATCGCCTGCGGCAACGCCTTCATCCTCAAGCCGTCGGAACGCGATCCCTCCGTGCCGATCATGCTGGCGGAGCTGATGATCGAGGCGGGACTGCCCGCCGGTATCCTCCAGGTCGTCAACGGCGACAAGGAAGCGGTCGACGCCATCCTCGACAACCCCGACGTCCAGGCCATCGGCTTCGTCGGCTCATCGCCGATCGCCGAATACATCTACGGCCGCGGCTGCTCGAACGGCAAGCGGGTGCAGTGCTTCGGCGGCGCCAAGAACCACATGATCGTCATGCCCGACGCCGATCTGGACCAGGCCGCCGACGCGCTCGTGGGCGCGGGCTACGGCGCCGCGGGCGAACGCTGCATGGCGATCTCG
>Ga0102929_1001009_pt1 | contig 16796 bp, 16 predicted proteins | sample SalPonR1_B_D2_MG_FD_78510 | JGI IMG/M metagenome (GOLD analysis project Ga0102929, IMG submission 78510) | Salt pond soil microbial communities from South San Francisco under conditions of wetland restoration - Salt Pond MetaG R1_B_D2_MG | ecosystem: Environmental > Aquatic > Marine > Intertidal... | reverse complement strand
CTACCAACCTTGGCTGTTCCACGGCACGCCGATGTGGGCAAAACTTCAGGGTCGATGACCGCTTCAAACAGAAAACGGGCGACAGTTTCCTGCCGCCCGTGTCCTACATCTCGGAATGGCTCCCCCCTTGGGCGCGCACCTTTTTGAAACGGTGTGAGAGGATCAGTCCAGCCCCATGCAATTGGCATAGTAAGTGACGGTTGCAGGCCAGTCGCTGAAGATACCCTTGATAGCGGCATCCTGATGCAGGGCGCGCAGGATATTGTAATAATCGGCATCGCTGTCGGTCACATCGGTGACTGAACGGAAATACCATCCCCCGCCTGACGTCAGCGGGCCCGACCGTTCCAGCGTCCAGGTGATCAGGTTCAACCCGGCCTCGCGCGCGGCCTCGGCGTAGGCCGATGCGGTATAATCGCCGTCCTTGGGTGTCACCAGCATGTTCATGGACGGTGCCAAGTAGTTCACGCCCTGAGCTTTCAACGCGGCGAAATCCTGTTGCCATGTTTCGGGGTCTTGTTCGTCGAACCCGTCATGCCATTCGACCAGATATACCGCTTGCGCACCAAAGTTCGGTTCGGCCTTGATCCAATAGAGAACGTCGTTCAGGTTGAACGATTGTGGCCAAACGTCCTTGGCCGGTATGCCCGCTGATTTATATTCGTCGATCATTTTCTGCGCATAGTCTTGTTGCGTAAAGCCGTCATGCGGCATGTCGACCGAGGGGCTTTTCAGTTCGGGTGTGAACTTGGCGCCCAGAGATTTGAAAAGGTCGATCGATTCCGCATGTGTCATCAACGTGCCCCCTTGGGCGGAATACAGATCGGTCCGCCAATTGGCGGTACCGTCCATATACGCCTCGACGGTAGTGGCGCTGCTGTCGGCCGCGTCCATCTTGCCTGTCAAGGTGCGGAACTGGGCCAGCGTGATCTCGGACGTCCGGCATTCGGCTGCGGCGGGGGTGTCGCCGTTGGCGGGGGCAAAAGGCGTGACACAGGTGTCAGCCAGATCGCTGGCCAGAATGTTCGTGGTTGTGTGCAAATCGTTCTGGGCGTGGCGACAAACCAATTCGTGATCCATGGTGAAGGTCACGTCGCATTCCAGAATGCCTGCCCCCATGCGCGCCGCGGCGCGGTTCGATTCGACGGTATGTTCGGGAAACATCATCGGCGCGCCACGGTGACCGATCGAAAAGCTGGAGCGCTGTGGCGTTTGGCCCAGACAGGCGGCCAGTTGCGATTTCAGCGCCCCATCCTGCATCCGGTCGATCAGGTAGGCCGGGCGGGGGCCGTATGTCATTTGGTCCGCGGCAATGGCTATCGGCGCTGTAATGGTGGCCATGGTCAGGGTCATGGCGGAGAGTGTCAGGGGACGCATTGCGAACTCCGTTCTAGTGATGTGTCTGCACTCACGTAACCGACGGAGTGAAACGGACGTGTGACGTTTTTTCAAAGCGTCTGTGACAGGCGCAGCCTGCGTTTGAATGCGACACCTTTGCGCGGCATCTTTCGAAAAGCGGCGGGTGGTTTTGCACGGTTTGCTTTAGCGGCACCTCAGAACCCTGTAACATTCGCAGAGCGGACGGCATTTGGGCCATGCTGCTTGGCAGGACTAGCCTGGTGGGAAAAGCTGGACCGCTTTCAAACCGCATTATCAGCGCTGGTAGGGCTGTATTCCATATCAATCTTGGCGTCATAAAGGCAGACACGGTTGCGCCCTTCGGCCTTGGCCCGATATAGCGCCAGATCGGCTGCACGGATCGCCTTTTCGATTTGGGCAGGATCCTTCAAACCAGCCACCCCAAAGCTGGCGGTCACGTTCATTGCCGTGCCTTCCACCGTGATTGGGCAGTCGCGCACACGCTGGCACAGGCGTTCCGCAGCGATCAAGCCATCACGCGCTCCCGTGCCAGCCATGAGAATCACGAATTCTTCGCCGCCGAAGCGAGCAACAATATCGCTGGCGCGGCAATTGTCCAAAAGCGCATTGGCGAATTGGTGCAGTGCGGTATCGCCCGCCTGATGGCCGAACCGGTCATTGATCGCCTTGAAGTGGTCGATATCGGCGATGATCAGGGACATTGGTCCACGCCGCAACTGCGCCACGCGCGAGTGGAAATTGGTGCGTGTGTGCGCCCCGGTCAGCGGATCAAAGCTGATGGCCTGACGCAGACGCTGATTGAGATCATGGATTTCACGCAGGCGGGTGCCCACGAAATAGGCGACCGGCGCTGATAGCATCATGGCAATCACCGCGCCTGAAATCATCGTTTTGCGCATCAAATCAGGCGGCATGATCATGAAGTTGAGCAGCACCGAGCCACACACCATCGCAACCACCACACTCGCGGTGAATAGCCGGACATCATTGCGAGTTGAAAGGCGCAGTTGCATACCGATATTCCATCACTCCTGTCCGGTCAGGATGACGCCCCTTTGTTAACAAAGCTTCTGGAACCTGCGCCGTTTTTCCAAGCAATTCGCCCTAAATGCTATGGTTTCAAACCGATCACCTTGGCGTGACGGGTCCGACACATGGCTGGAAAGCCAAGCATCGCCTCCCTACCCTCAATAGCAGACCCGTATAGAAAGGACGCCTCATGCCCACCGAACGCTTTACCTTCCGGGGTCACGCCGGCGACGACTTGTCGGCGCGCCTCGACTTGCCCGAAGGCCCCCATCTTGGAACGGCGCTGTTTGCTCATTGTTTCACCTGTTCCAAAGACATCCCCGCGGCCCGACGTATCGCCGCCCGGCTTGCAGGCGCTGGAATTGCGGTGCTGCGGTTCGATTTTACCGGGCTTGGCCATTCCGAGGGTGAATTCGCCAACACCACGTTTGTGTCGAATGTGGATGATCTGGTTTTGGCGGCAGAGGCGCTGGAGGCGCGCAGCATGGCACCCGGACTGTTGATCGGGCATTCACTGGGCGGGGCGGCGATATTGGCGGCCGCCCGCAAGATTGATAGCGCACGCGCGGTGGTGACAATCGGCGCGCCTTACGATCCCGGCCATGTTACGCATAATTTTGGCGACGCGCTGGACCGCATTGAGCAAGACGGCAAAGCCGAGGTCAATCTGGGCGGGCGCAGCGTGACCATCGGGCGCGATTTCGTGCGCAGCGTCGCCGCCGAAAACCTGACCGACGAAATCAAAGCACTGGATCGCGCGCTTTTGATTCTGCACGCCCCGCGCGATGCGATCGTCGGGATCAACAATGCGTCCGAGATTTTCCGCGCCGCCAAACACCCCAAGAGTTTTATCACCCTCGACACCGCCGATCACCTGATCAGCAACGCCGATGACGCCGAATATGCCGCCGGGGTGATTGCCGCGTGGGCCGCGCATTATCTTGATCTGCGCCCCCCGGCCCCGCCGCCCGGCGCGCCCGAAGGCATCGTGCGGATCAGCGAAGCGGACCCTGATGGATTCTTGCAAGATATCAATGCGGGCGAAAAGCACCACGTTCTGGCGGATGAGCCCGAGGCCTATGGCGGCACAGACAAGGGCATGTCGCCCTATGGCTTTCTGTCGGCGGGCTTGGGCGCCTGCACGTCGATGACCATTCGCATGTATGCCCGGCGCAAAGGCTGGTCGCTGACCCATGTCAGTGTGGATGTCAGCCACGACAAGGTGCACGCCCAAGACGCCGCAGCGCAGGGGAACGCCAAGGCCGATCGGTTTACAAGGGTGATCCGGCTGGAGGGCGATCTGGATGCCGAGCAGCGCACCCGTCTGCTTGAAATTGCCGACAAATGCCCGGTGCATCGCACGCTAGAGCGCAGCGCCGAGGTTGTGACCGAGCTTGAGTGAGCCCCGGCGTGCGCCTTATTGCTTGGGGCGGTCGTCGTATTCGTCGCTCAGAATGCGGCGGGCGTCCCCTTCGGGGTCGTCGTATTGGTTGGATTTCACCGTGTAGACGAAAAACACCAGACCGACACCGCCCAAAAACAGCGAAATTGGAATCAGGTAGGCAAGGATGGTCATGGGGTCACCTTAGGCGAAGTGCGTTCAGGGACACTGTAATCGAACTGGCCGACATGGCCAAGGCCGCGATCAACGGCGAGCAAAGCCCCGCCACCGCCAGAGGCACGGCGATCACGTTGTAGACCGTGGCAATGCGGAAGTTTTCCCGGATACGCCGGGTGGCCGAACGGGCCGTGGCGCAGGCCGACGCAATCGGCGACAGATCACCGCCCAACAGCACGATATCGGACGCCACGCGCGCCGCATCCAGCGCCGTTGCCGGCGAGATCGAGACATGGGCCGCCGCCAAAGCGGCGGTGTCGTTCAGACCATCACCCACCATCAGCACCTTGGCGCCCTCATCGGTAAGCGCCTGAATGCGGCTGGATTTATCGGCTGGCAAGGCCTCGGCCAGCCAGCGGGTGATGCCAAGGCGGTTGGCCAGCGCCTCGACCGCCGGGGTAGTATCGCCCGACATCAGATAAACGGTTTTGCCCGCATCTTTCAGCGCCTGAACCGCTTCGGCGGCCCCCTCGCGCAGGCGGTCGGCAAAAACAAAGGCCACAGGCGCGGCATCACCATTTTGCAGGAAGGTGGCGGTTTCCGCGCGGCCCTGCGCGCCCGTCCAACTGGCGCGGCCAAGGCGAACCTCTTGGCCGTTCAATTGGGCTTTGGTGCCGTAGCCGGGCACCTCGGTCACGTCAGTGACCTGCGCCGGCGCAATGCCAGCCTCGCGCGCGGCGCGGGTGATGGCCTGTGCCAGCGGGTGCGACGAGCCTTGCGCCAGCGCCAGCGCCAGTTCGACATCAGCGCGCGGCAATTGGGCCAAATTGGTCAGTTCGGGTGTTCCTGCGGTCAGCGTGCCGGTTTTATCGAACACCACGGTATCGACCTGCGCCAGACGTTCCAACGCGGTTTCGTGTTTGATCAGCATCCCCTTGCGGAACAAACGCCCACTGGCCGCCGTGGTTACGGCGGGCACGGCCAAACCAAGCGCGCAAGGGCAGGTGATGATCAGCACGGCGGCGGCGATATTCAGCGCGGTGCGCAGATCGAAGGTGTAGAGATACCAACCGACAAAGGCCAAGGCCGACAGGATATGCACGCCGGGCGCATAAAGTTTCGCCGCCTTGTCCGCCAGCGAGGTATAGCGCGACCGCCCGGATTCGGCGATGGCCACCAGATCGGCCATCTGGTGCAGCGATGTATCGGCCCCAACGGCAGTGGCCCGGATGGTCAGCGGCCCTGTCAGGTTGACCTCGCCCGCCGAAACGGCCTGCCCTTCGCTGGCAAAGACGGGCAGGGTTTCGCCCGTCAGCAACGAGCGATCGATTTCAGAAGTGCCTTGAGTGATGCCCCCATCCACGGGCATCCGCCCGCCCGGACGCACCAAAATCAGGTCGCCCACAGCCAGTTGTGCCACGTTGACGATTTCTTCGTCGCCTGTATCGGTCAGGCGGGTGGCGCGGGGCACTTCCAGCGCGGTCAACTCCTCGGCCGCAGATCGCGCGATTGCACGGGTCCGGTGGTCAAGGTAGCGGCCCGCTAACAAGAAGAATGTCAGCGCAAGGGCCGCATCAAAATAGGCATGTTCCCCCGACAGCGACGTTTCCCAAAGCGAGGTGACAATCGCCAGCAGGATGGCCAGCGTGATCGGCACATCCATGTTCAGCTGCTTGTTCGACAGCGCCGCCCATGCGCTGCGGAAAAACGGCTGCCCGGAAAAGGCGATGGTCGGCAGGGCAATCGCTGCGGAAATCCAGTGGAACATATCGCGCGTGGCATCGGCTGCACCTGACCAGACCGACACCGACAAAAGCATGACATTCATGCTGGCAAAACCTGCCACCGCCAGCCGCATCAGCAATTCGCGCCCGGCGCGGTCGTTGGCGGTGGCGTTCAGGGTGCCCGCGTCCAACTCGTGCGCTTCAAACCCCAAGCCCTCGACCAGTTCTTTCATGTCCTGAGCGGTGACTTCGGGCTCGGCCTCGATACTGGCCCGTTTCAGGGTCAGGTTGACGCGGGCCGATTTGACCTGAGGATGCGCATCCAGCGCCTTTTCGATCTTGGTGATACAAGCCGAACAGTGGATCGTCGGCAATGACAGGGCAATCTGCGCCGGATCGTGCGGCTGCATCTCGGCCAGTTTCTCCGCCGCCGGCGCGGCGGCGCAGGCTGGACAGGCCGAAGGGGTGGGGCGCATGCTGGCTGTCATTGGCCTTAATCCTTGATCAAAACGACCCGCTGTTGAAACTCGGTCCCGTCGAAGGCAAGAGCTGTCATCCGGATATTCCAATTCCCATCCCCCAAAGGCACATCGGCCACGTAGGCCGATCCGTCAAACTGGAAATCGGGGGTCACATCATCGGCCACATGGGTGGCGCGGCCCACGGTGGCATCCAGCATCTTGACGGCCACGGGCTGCCCGGCATCGTCGATAATCGACAGGGTCAGACGGCCATCTTGATGGCGCGCGTCGATTGTCCAGCCCAACGCCTCTTGCGCGGCTTTGCGATCATCGAAGGTCTGGCTGGCAATATACGAGTTGCGCACCTCAAGCCCCGGAAAGGTTTTCACAGCGGAATAGGCCAGCAAAAGATTGACCGATATGATGATCCCGAAAGCCCCGACGAAAATGAACAGGACATGTTTACCAGTGATCTTGCGTTCTGCCATCAGTTGGCCCTTCCATTAAAGAACGTGTCTTCATACGTGCGCTCACCGTTCGACGTGTCTTCGACCCACAGGCGCACGTCAGTGCGTTCGTCACGTGCCGCGTCCGAACCGGGCGGCGCCATCAGGTAGACCCGCTGCAGATAGGTCGAGTCGGCAGGAACTGTGACGCTGCCATATGGCGTCCCCTCAAGCTGAATGCGGATCGCGGGGTCGCCGCTGACGGTCATGCGGAATGGGCGGTCCTCGCCATGCATGTTGCGCAACCGCACCTCGTACACGTTGCGGATCGTGCCGTCTGACATTGTGACATAGGTCGGGTTACGCACCGGCGCGACCGTCATGTCGATATCCGAGCGGATAAACAAAGCAAAGACCAGCAACACCCCAACCAGCGACCAAAGCGCAGTATACAGAATGGTGCGCGGACGCAGGATGTGTTTGATGATCGGCTTGGGCGCGTTGCCCGCGCGTTCGCTTTGCTCATCTGTCAGCGCCATGTAATCGATCAAGCCACGCGGCTTGCCGATCTTGGCCATGATATCATCACACGCGTCGATGCACAGCGCGCAGGTGATGCATTCAAGCTGCTGACCGTCGCGAATATCAATGCCCACGGGGCAGACATTGACGCAGGCCATGCAGTCGATGCAATCGCCCTGCTCTTCACCGGCCTTGACCTCGTCCGAGTTTTTACGCGGCTCACCGCGCCATTCGCGATACCCCACGGTCAGCGTGTCTTCGTCCATCATGGCGGCCTGAATGCGCGGCCAAGGACAAGCATAGATGCAAATCTGTTCGCGAGCGAACCCGCCAAAGGCAAAGGTTGTGGCCGTCAGAATACCGATTGTCGTGTAGGCAACCGGATGCGCGTTCAGCGTGAACAAATCAACCAACAGGGTCGGCGCATCGGTAAAGTAGAACACCCACGCCCCACCTGTGGCCGCCGCGATCAGCAACCATGACAGCCATTTCGTGAGGCGCAGCCGAACCTTGCGGAAATCCAGCTTTTTCTGACGGTGCAGACGCAGGCGTGCGTTGCGGTCGCCTTCGATCCAGCGTTCAACCAGAATGAACAAATCCGTCCAAACGGTTTGCGGACAGGCATAGCCACACCACACGCGCCCAAGGGCCGAGGTAAACAAAAACAGGCCCAGCCCGGCCATAACCAAAAGCCCGGCGACGAAATAAAATTCATGCGGCCAGATCTCAATCCAGAAAAAGAAGAACCGGCGACTGCCCAGATCCAGAAGAACGGCCTGATCGGGCAGGTTTGGCCCACGATCCCAACGAATCCACGGCGTCACGTAGTAAATGCCCAAGGTGATGATCATGATCACCCATTTCAGGTTTCGGAAATTGCCATAGACTTTCTTGGGAAACACGGGTTCCCGGGCGGCGTAAAGACTGGGGGCTTCGGGTTGGGTATCAGACAACGGAATCACTCCGGTATGCGCGTTATTGTTCCAGGGTGTTGTTTCAGGTGCCGGACGGTCCAGCCTTGACCTGCATCAAATTCTGATTCTGAAATTGATCTATTTGGCGCCAGATACAATTGCGGCCTGCCGACGCAGTCATTTGGCAAGGGCTCGAACCCGACCGCATGGCTATGCCCGGCCCATCGGCGGGGCCAGCTTGGGTGGCTTGTTCGCCCCGCTGACAGAGTTGAAACGCCATTGCGACGTTGACAAGACCAGCCGATTTTCGGGATAAGGGTGGCACCGGCCTTCCAGGAAACGCGCGAACAGGACGGAAGGGCCGGTGCCGGAACCCGCAGGCGGCGTGCCGCCCGCGGGTATTCTTTTATGCTCGGCCGGGGTTTATTCGCCGCCGCCCAGCTGGTGCACATAAGTTGCCACGGCGCGGATCTCGGCCTCGGACAAGTCGGCTCCACCCATGGCTGGCATGACACCAAAGCGCGAGTTCATGACAGTTTCCATGACAGTTTCGTAGTCACCACCATACAGCCAGATCGCGTCGGTCAGGTTGGGCGCACCTTGGTAGATGTCACCTTTGCCATCGACGCCATGACAGGCCGAACAGTTGATGTCGTAAACCTCGGCGCCAGCTTCGACCAACGAGGCGTCCTGCGGATCGTAAGCAGGCGACAGGGACATGACATAGTTCACCACCTGCTCCACCTCTTCTTCCGCCAAAAGGTCGGCGAAAGCGGGCATTTCCGAATATCGCGCATCCGGGTCTTGCTCGTTTCGGATGCCGTGAGCGACAGTGTAGTGGATATCGTCAATCGTGCCACCCCACAGCCATGCATCATCCTGAAGGTTCGGATAGCCCTTGGCCCCGGCAGCCCCTGACCCGTGGCACTGAGCGCACCAGGTTTTATAGACGGCTGCCCCTGCCGAACTGGCATAACCCGCCAATTCAGGATCATCGGCGATCGACGCCAGTTCGACCGAGGCGAGCTTGGTGTTGATCTCGGCGTTGGCCGCTTCGGCTTGGGCGATGTCCTGCGCCACGTTCTCACGGGTTGACCAGCCAAGGTAGCCTTTGGTTGCACCCGAGATCATGGGCCATGCCGGATAGGCGATGCTGTACCAGATCGCCCAGACGATACAGGCGTAGAAAATCCACAGCCACCACCGCGGCAAGGGGTTGTTATACTCTTCGATACCGTCCCATTGGTGGCCGGTTGTTTCGACCTCGTGCTTTTTGTTCGGTTTCTTAGCCATGTCGTTCACGCCTCCTTGGCGTCGGCCTCACCCTCGCGGGCGGGCTTGTCTTCGTGCCGGAAGGGGATGCCTGACGGATCTTCGTAGGTTTTGGTGGATCCGGGCCGGAAGACCCAGATCACCACACCGATGAAGAACAAGAACAGGAACAAAAGCATCCAGCTATCTGCGAATTCGCGGAGAAAGGAATAGGTTTCCATTGGAATGCTCCTTTATCGGCTGGCCACAGGCGTGAAGGTTGAGAAATCAACCAGCGTGCCCAGCATTTGCAGATATGCGATCAGTGCGTCGGCCTCAGAGATCCCGGCCTGACCGTCGAAATTGCGCACATTGACCTTTTCGCCATACCGCTCCAACAGGCCGTCAATGTCGCCGAACGGATCGGTTTGCACGGCAAAATCGGCCTGCGCGTTTTCGATCATCGCTTCCGTGTAAGGCACACCGACCAAACGGTGGGTCTTGAGAAGGTCGCCGATATATTCGCCATCAATCATCCGGTTTTCGAGGAAGCCGTATTTCGGCATCACCGATTCCGGCACCACGCTTTGCGGGTCGCGCAGGTGGTCGACATGCCACTCGTCCGAGTAGCGCCCACCGACGCGGGCAAGGTCAGGCCCTGTCCGCTTGGAGCCCCACTGGAACGGGTGGTCATACTGCGATTCCGCCGCAAGGCTATAATGGCCATAGCGTTCGACCTCGTCGCGCATGGGGCGGATCATCTGGCTGTGACAGACATAGCACCCTTCGCGGATATAGATATCGCGCCCGGCCAGTTCCAGCGGGGTGTAGGGGCGCATGCCCTCTACATCCTCAATGGTGTTTTCCAGCCAAAACAACGGTGCGATCTGCACGATGCCGCCAATGGTCACGACGAGGAAGGCAAAGATCGAAAGAAGTGTGACGTTCTTCTCAAGAATCTTGTGTTTGTCGAGAATTCCCATGGGTCAGTCCCTTTCTTATTCAGCCGGGACAACGGAGTTGTTGGCTTCAACAGCCGGGCTCCGTTTGACGGTCATGTAGAGGTTATAGCACATAATGACTGCGCCGGTGATATACAGGACCCCGCCCAAGGCACGCACGACATACATCGGCAGCTTGGCATCCACGGTATCGGCAAACGAGTTCACCAAGAAGCCGTTGGCGTCCACTTCGCGCCACATCAGGCCCTCCATGATGCCGGTCACCCACATGGAGGCGGCGTAGAGGATGATGCCGATGGTCGCGAGCCAGAAATGCCAGCTGACCATCGAAAGCGAGTAGAGGCGCTCACGGTTCCAAAGACGCGGCACAAGGAAGTAGAGCGCGCCAAAGGTGATCATGCCGTTCCAGCCCAGCGCACCCGAGTGCACGTGGCCAATGGTCCAGTCGGTGTAGTGCGACAGCGAGTTCACCGCGCGGATCGACATCATCGGGCCTTCAAAGGTCGACATGCCGTAGAACCCGACCGAGATCACCATCATGCGGATGATCGGGTCCGTGCGCAGCTTGTCCCATGCGCCCGACAAGGTCATCAGACCGTTGATCATGCCACCCCATGACGGCATCCACAGCACGATCGAGAACACCATGCCCAGCGTCGAGGCCCAGTCAGGCAGCGCGGTGTAGTGCAGGTGGTGCGGACCGGCCCAGATATAGATGAAGATCAGCGCCCAGAAGTGGATGATCGACAGCTTGTAGGAATAAACCGGGCGTTCGGCCTGCTTGGGCACGAAGTAATACATCATGCCAAGGAAGCCCGCGGTCAGGAAGAAGCCCACGGCGTTGTGGCCATACCACCACTGCGTCATTGCATCCTGCACACCCGAGAACACCTGAACCGACTTGGAGCCGAAGATCGACACCGGGATCGACAGGTTGTTGACGATATGCAGCATCGCAACGGTGATGATGAAGGACAGATAGAACCAGTTGGCGACGTAAATGTGACGCTCTTTGCGCTTGACGATGGTGCCGAGGAACACGGCCAGATAAGCCACCCAGACGATCGTCAGCCACCAGTCAGTATACCATTCCGGTTCGGCGTATTCTTTTGACTGCGTCGCACCCAGCACATAGCCGGTGGCAGCCAGAACGATCACAAGCTGATAGCCCCAGAACACGAACCACGCCAGATTGCCGCCCCAAAGACGTGCGGCGCTGGTACGCTGCACGACATAGAACGATGTGGCGATCAAGGCGTTGCCACCAAAGGCGAAAATCACCGCCGAGGTGTGAAGCGGCCGCAGACGGCCGAAGTTCAGGTAGCCCTGCGCCCAATCGAAATTAAGCACCGGAAATGCCAGCTGGAACGCGATGAACGTCCCGGCAATGAACCCCACAACGCCCCAAAGCGCGGTGGCGATCACGCCAGCACGCACAACGCCATCCATATATTCGCCGGATAAATCCACCTTCAGCACGGGTTCATCCGTTTGGCGAAGCGTCCAGATGAAAAGGCCGATCGCGGCCAGCGCGATCGTCAGCGCGTTGACCAGATAGGCCAGATCGCGCGCGTAATTGGCAGCGATCAGCGCCAACAGCGCGATCACTCCAAGCACGATCAGCTTGAAATAGTTCGTCATTTTGCGTCCCTTCGTCTTTATCCGTGCGATTCGTCACGATCGCACGGGCGCGTTTAGACTGATACTTTAATGATAAGATACAGCAAAACCCGCTTTGATCTGCATCAAGACCCATTGTCGCATTCTTTGACGAGCATCAATGCGTAAGGCCCCCGCAACAGCGTAGTCTGGTGTCAGACAAAGCAAAGAGAAGGGCTCCGCGATGACCTTTAACAGTCTGTTCACCGTTGTTACCGACGAAGAGTTGGTCGATGACGTTCTGGGCCATGCAATGGAAATGGCCCAAGCCCATGATGCGCATTTGGACGTGCTATGCTTGGGTGTGGATCGCAGCCAGACGGGATATTACTATGCCGGGGCAAGTGCGGTTGTGCTGCAGGAAACAATTACCCGCGCCCACGACGAATCGGAAGCAATCGAAAAGCGGGTGACCAGAATGCTGGAGGGCTCGGGGATTCGGTGGGCTTCGGAAGCCGGGGTGGCGCAACTGGCCGATCTGGGCCGTCATGTCGCAGCCCGCGCCCGGTTTTCCGATATGGTCATTCTGGCACAACCCTACGGCGAAGGCCGCGGCGCCGAGTTGGAGCCAGTAACCGAATCAGCCCTGTTCGAAGCGCACACACCCGCGCTGATTGTGCCGGGCGGGGCCAAGCCAAATCCAGTGCCAAGTCGGATCATGATAGGCTGGAACGAAAGCCCCGAAGCGCTGATTGCCGTGCGGGCCGCATTGCCACTTCTGAAACAGGCGGACGTGGCGCATGTAGTGGTCATTGACCCGCCGACGCATGGCCCAAACCGGTCAGACCCCGGCGGGCAGTTGTCGCAGTATCTGGCGCGGCACGATGTCAGGGTCGAGATCGACGTGCTGTCAAAAACCCTGCCACGTGTCTCGGACGTGATGATGCGCCACGCTGCAGATATGGGTGCCGATATGGTCGTCATGGGGGCATACGGGCATTCGCGCTTCCGCGAGGCGGTATTCGGCGGCGCAACACGCTATATGCTGGAACAGGCAAAGCTGCCGGTTTTCATGGCACACTAGCATGCCCAATCCCCGGCCGCCCCGGCCTACCAATAGGCCGGGGCATCCAGCGGCTTGGCACAGCGTGACGGCCCTGTGAACGGGGCCAATGCCGCATCGGTCAGCGATTGGGCGAGCCACCCTTCAGGCTGGCCAAGCGGATGCGGAGCTGGCACGGTTTGAACCGAAACCGGCACAAACCCGACCTTGCCGTAAAACGCCGGATCGCCATAGGTCACCACCGCATCGGCCGCTTTGACGCTCAGACGTTGCAAGGCGTGACCCAACAGGGCCTGTCCTATGCCCTGCCCTTGCCAATCGGTGCCAACGGCCACGGGTGACAACAAATACACCTGACGCGAGTCCTTCGGAAACTCGAGAGGCGACAGAATACACGCACCAATCAGTGTGGTCTTCTCCCACGCCAAAAACACGTGCATATCCTGCGTATCGGATTGGGTCAGGAACCGACGCACCAAATCGCCAATCAATGCGCCCTCATCAGCGCCATCCGAGTTTGTGAACGCTGACACAAACAGGTCAACAACAGTCTCTGCATGCCCCCCATAGTCATCAGAAAAATCTACGGGCATCTGCGTAAGCGCTTATTCAGGGGTCAAGCCAAAAGGCCACCATCACTGTCATCGCCTGCCTCATCCAGAAGGCGGTTGAAATCGGGAATGGTCACATGCCGTTTGCCTTCCAGCACGATGACCCCGTCCTTTTTCAGCGCGGAAATCTGGCGGCTGACGGTTTCCAGCGTCAGCCCCAGATAATCGGCCATCGCCTCGCGCGTCAGCGGCAGATCAAACACCATCTGGCCTTCTTTCCCGCCCATGTTCAGTGCAGCATCACGGCGCGCGATGATAGACAACAGGCTGGCAATCTTTTCGCGCGCCGTCTTGCGGCCCAGCACCAACATCCATTCGCGCGCGGCATCCAGTTCATCCAAGGTCATTTCAAGCAAGCGCTGCGCAATATGCGGCGTGCGGTTCATCATGTCCTCGAACGGCTTTTTACGGAAGCAACACATCACCATATCGGTGGTCGCGACCACATCATAAGCCGCCATGCGGCGGCCCGGGCGCCCGACGAAATCACTGGGCAGCAAAAGACCCACCATCTGGGTGCGCCCGTCTTCCATGGTTTGGGTCAGCGTGGCGATACCCGACACAACAGAGCCGACAAAATCCATCTTGTCGCCGGCCCATATAACTGTCTGGCCAGCTTCGAAGTTACGATAATACTTGATCTGGTCCAGCATCTCCAATTCATCGGATTCGCAACGCGCGCACACAGCCCGATGCCGGATCGGGCAATCACCGCATTCACGAGAGATGTCGAACGTATCTTCTTTGAGCATATCTATGTCACTTCGGCGTGTTGATCTGAATCAAGGATTTAAGATTAGTTCCAATTTACCCCATTCGTTATGGTTACGAAAGCACAACTCGCCACACTGGGGCTGTTTGACGCGAAGGTTCCGCGTTACACAAGCTATCCAACGGCCCCGCATTTCGGACGCGATATCAGCGACCGCAATTTTGTTGACTGGATCAAGGCGATCCCACAGGGCGGCAAGGTCTCGCTATATGTGCATGTCCCGTTTTGCAGGCGGCTGTGTTGGTTCTGCGCTTGCCGCACCCAAGGCACGCAAAGCGACGCACCGGTGGCGGCCTATCTGGAAACGCTGAAATCTGAATTGAAAATGCTGGGCCAGCACCTGCCCGAAGGTGTGCGCCTGTCGCGTTTGCACTGGGGCGGCGGCACGCCGACATTGTTGCAACCCGATATGATGAAAGAGCTGGCCGCAGCAATCAAGGACGTCGCGCCCTTTACCGAGGATACTGAATTTTCGGTTGAGATTGACCCCAATGAAATCGACGGCCCACGTCTGGATGCACTGGCTGCGGCGGGCATGAATCGCGCCTCGATCGGCGTGCAGGATTTCAACGAGGAAATTCAACATTCGATCGGACGCCTGCAAGGCTACGACATCACAAAATGGGCCGCCGACGAAATTCGCGCTCGTGGCGTGGCCAGCCTGAATGCCGATATCCTCTACGGTCTGCCGCACCAATCCAAGGCGCGGATCACCGAAAGCGTCCAAAAGCTGCTATCGCTGAACCCGGACCGGGTGGCGCTTTATGGATATGCGCATGTGCCGTGGATGGCCAAACGCCAGCAAATGCTTCCCTCGGATGCGCTGCCCACGCCCGAAGAACGTCTGGAGCTGTATGAAACGGCACGGAGGCTGTTTCTTTGGGACAACTACGCTGAGATCGGGATCGACCATTTCGCCACGCAATCCGACGGCCTGACCATCGCGCAAAAGGCTGGTCGCCTGCGCCGGAATTTCCAAGGCTACACCGACGATACATCCGATGTGCTGATCGGTCTCGGTGCCTCCTCGATCTCGAAATTCCCGCAAGGCTATGCACAAAATGCCCCGGCCACGGGCGCACACACGGCGGCCATTCGCGAGGGACGTTTTTCCACAACGCGCGGCCATGCGTTTACAGCCGAAGATCGCCTGCGCGGTCGTATGATCGAGCAGTTGATGTGTGAATTCCGTGTCGACACCGCCGAGATCTGCGAAAGTTTCGGGGTCAGCCCGCAAACCGTGCGCAAAATCCTCGATGATAGCGCGGCGCAATTTGCCGGGCTTTTGCAGGTGGATAGCGGCGGCATGTTCGTGCCACCAGAGGCCCGCGCGTTGACCCGGATGATCGCCCGCAGTTTCGATGTCTACGATCTCAGCACCGCGGGCCACAGTTCGGCCATCTAAGTGCCGGGTCACGCCGTTACTCCATGCGTATTGCAACCTTCAATGTCCAGAACATGCGCTTACGCGATGGGCACTTGGACGGCGCACGCGACGACGATACGCCCGATAGGCCCGACCCCGCACTGGACGATGCCGACCGGGCACTGACCGCACAGGTCATCCGCGATTTGGATGCCGATGTGCTGATCCTGCAAGAAGTGTTCGACCGCGCCACGCTGGACCATTTCCACGACCAGTTTCTGATCCCCGCCGGGGCGCAGCCCTATCCGCATCGCACCTGCCTGCCCGGCAATGACGGGCGCGGGCTGGAGCTGGCGCTGCTCAGCCGTATCTCACCGCTTGCGGTGGTCAGCCATGCCAGCAAGACGCCCGCCGATCTGGGCCTGTCCCCGCCGCCGGGGCAAGACCCTGATGCGCCAGTGTTTCGCCGTGACTGCCTAAAGGTGGAGCTGCCGGGGCTAACCTTGTTCGCGGTGCATTACAAAGCCCCCTATCCCGAGGCCAGCGCGGCTTTTCCCGTGCGCGAACTGGAGGCGCGGGCAACCCGCCGCCTCATCGAACGCCACTTTGATGACCCCGCGCAGGCGATGTGGCTTATCCTTGGCGATGTGAACGACCCTTGGAACCCGACGCGCGTGCTGGCCACGGCCTCTATCCTGCCGCCGTTTTCCGTCAACCTGATGGAGCGTTTGCCACGCGACGCGCGCTGGTCTTATCACGATGCGTGGTCGGGCCAGTATGGGCGGCCCGACAAAATGCTGGCCAGCCCGGCCTTGGCCCGCGTCTGCCCCCACGCTGTGCCAGAGATTCACCGCCAAGGGCTGGGGCTGGAGGCCACGCGCCATAGCGGCGCGCACCTGCCGCAAACCCGGCACCATCGGCCCCACGCCAGCGACCATGCGGCGATGGTGATTGAACTGCCCTTAGGCGAAGGCGATTAGGCCGACAGATCCAGCGCCGCCTGCAAAAGTGTCTTGGCATACTCGGTCTGGGGACGCTCGAACAGATCGTCGGCGCTGCCATATTCGACGATATCGCCCTGTTTCATCACCACGACACGGTGGCTCATGGCGCGGACAACGGCCAGATCGTGGCTGAT
>Ga0102929_1001008_pt1 | contig 16798 bp, 19 predicted proteins | sample SalPonR1_B_D2_MG_FD_78510 | JGI IMG/M metagenome (GOLD analysis project Ga0102929, IMG submission 78510) | Salt pond soil microbial communities from South San Francisco under conditions of wetland restoration - Salt Pond MetaG R1_B_D2_MG | ecosystem: Environmental > Aquatic > Marine > Intertidal... | reverse complement strand
GATCGCCGAGTACTTCCGCGACCAGGGACTGCAGGTACTGCTGCTGATGGACTCCCTCACCCGCTTCGCCCAGGCACAGCGGGAGATCGCGCTCGCCATCGGCGAACCGCCCGCCACCAAGGGTTATCCGCCCTCGGTGTTCGCGAAGCTGCCCCAGCTCGTGGAGCGGGCGGGCAACGGCGCCAGCGGCGAGGGCTCCATCACCGCGCTGTACACGGTGCTGACCGAAGGCGACGACCACAACGACCCCATCGCCGATGCGGCCAGGGCCATCCTGGACGGGCACATCGTGCTCTCGCGTCAGCTCGCCGAGTCGGGCCTGTATCCGGCCATCGACGTGGAGGCCTCGGTGAGCCGTGCCATGCATCAGATCGCGCCGAAGGACCAGCTCGCGCAGGTGAGCCGCTTCCGCCAGATCTACGCCACCTACCAGCACAACCGCGACCTGATCGCGGTGGGCGCCTATCAGCGCGGCTCCGATCGGCGCGTGGACGAGGCCATCGGCGTGTGGCCGGCCATGCTCGAGTTCCTGCGCCAGGACTTCCAGCAGCGCGTGGACATGACGACCAGCCTGCGGATGCTGGACGACCTGCTGCCCGCCGAACAGACGGGCCCGGAACCGGTACCCGCCGCCGACAACGAAGGAGAGTGACATGGTGAAGAAGCGCTCCACACGCATGCAGCCCGTCCACGACGTGGCCAGCGCGGAGGAGAAAGACCTCTCCCGCGAACTGGGCCAGGCGGTGCGAACGCTCGACGAGCAGATCCGCCGGCTGCAGGAACTGCACACCCACCGGCAGGAATACGCGGCGAAGAGCCGGCAGAGCGAAGCGCTGGGCTCCTCCCAGTGGCGCGACTACCGCCTGTTCCTCGACCGATTGAATCAGGCGATCGTCATGCAGGAGGGCATCATCGCCGACTGGCGCCGGCGCCGGGACGACCTGCGTCGCCAATGGCAGGTAAAGCGCCAGCGGCTGGAGTCGCTGGACCGCATCATCGAGCGCTACCGCCGCAGCGAACTGGTGGAGGAAGAGCGCCGGGAGCAGCGCGCGGCAGATGCACAGGCCCGACCCCGCAGGGTATTCGGCGAAGACTAGGGCGCTCGTCCGTGCCGGCTGGCATGCTTCTTGCTCCTGTCCGGGTGGATGACACATGAGGGGAGCGGTTCCTTGATCGAAAAGATGCTCAACATGCGGCCCGGCGAGGGCCCCGGTGCGGCCTCGGGCCCGGTGAAACTGCGGGCCGGCGACGCCAATGCGGGCCATCCCGCCGCCGGTACGCCGTTCCGCATCCCGTCCCGTCCCGATGCAGGGGCGGCCGGCCCCGCGGCAAGCGGCTTCCGCCCGGTCGCCGGAGACGGCAATAGCTTGCCGCCGGCCGAGGTGCCCGGGCGCCTGCACGAGGGCCTGCACGAGCGCCTCCACGGGGGGGTGCGCGAGGGCCTGCGCCCGGCGGGCCCCGCCGCCACGGCCTCCGCCCGGCACCTGCTCGAGGAGGCCGCGGCACGCCTCGGCGGCGAGGCCGGTGGCGATACATCGCCGGCGATCGCGGGCGGCCCGCTGCCGGGCGGAGCGGATTCCGCGGCCGCGGACGGCGCGGCGAACCCGGACCGGGATGCGCTGCTGCCGAACGATCTGCTGCCGGACCTCGAACTCGAATTCCCGGCCGCGCCTCTCCAGCCGCAGGCGCCCGGTCTGGCTCTGGCGCTGCCGCCGCTGGACGGTCCGGTTCCTGACGCCTTCCGCGCCCCGGCGGGCGCACCGCCGGGGAGTCCCGCCGGGGCCGCGTACGGCGTTGCGGCGGATCCGCTCACCGGTCTGCCGGCGAATCTGCGTGTGCCGGAGTGGGCGGGAGCAGTGCCGGGGGCGGCGGCTGCGACCGCGGCCAGCGGGCTGGCGGGTCTGCCGTTGGCGGACGGGGCCGGCGGCGGGGCGCCGAATAGGGGCGGCGCGGCTGACCTCCGGACCGCCGCCGAGACGGCCGGTTTGGCGAACCGCGTCCTCCAGCCCCTGACGCCTGCGCCAATACCGTCGGCGAACGGGCTGGCGGGTAATGGGCCGGCGATGGCCGCACAGGTACCGGCAGGCGCCGACGCGCTGGCGGGCCTGCGCCAGGCGATGGCCGACCTGGGCCGCGACGGCGGTGCCTCCGATCGTCGTCCGGCGCCCGAACCGCTGACCCGCACCGACGGCGCCGGTTTTCTCTCCACCCTCGGGCTGACGACGGCAGCCCCGGCAGCGGGCGACCGGCCGGTCTTCATGCTGCCTTCGCCGCCGGGGACGCCGGAGTTCGCCGACCAGGTGGCCGAGCGTGTGGTCTGGATGGCGGGCCAGAAGCTCGGCCGGGCCCAGATCCGGCTCAACCCGGCCCACCTCGGCCCGATATCCGTGGACGTCAGCGTGGGTGAAGACGGCGCGAATATCACCTTCACCGCCCAGCACGCCATGACGCGCGATGCCCTCGAGCAGGCCCTGCCGCGGCTGCGGGAGATGTTCAGCGGCTCCGGGCTGGCACTGGCCGGAGCCGATGTCGCCGGCCACGGGCCCGATACCGGCCAGGGGGAGCAGGAGAGCAGTGCGTCGGGCAGCGGGGATGCCCTGACCGCTTCCGCTGCGGACAGCGGCGAGGATGCCGCGGCGGTGGTCGAGACGCCGGTCTCGTCCCGGTCCGACGGGCGCGGGCTGATCGACACCTATGTCTGAGGCCTGCCGCTGGTTCGTTGACGCGGCGCCAAATTCCCGGCGACGTAAATCTGTCGGCTGCAATAAAAATATTAATTAAAACAATAAGTTAAGAACCTAAAATCGATTGGCATGCCCCTTGCATCCACTCTTGTGGTTTCCACAGGAGTGATGTCGATGGCAGACGAACAGAACGAGACCCGGGACGGCGAGGAGGCCGCAACCGAGGGCAAGGGGTCGAAGCTGTTGGTGATCGGCGGCGCCGTTGCGCTGCTGGCGTTGGGACTCGCCGTGGGCGGCGTCATGTCCGGCATGTTCTCGTCGGAAGAGGACGCCGAGTCCGCCGAGGCCGGCGAGGAAGCCGCCGAAAACGCCGCAGAGGGCCCGGCGCTCTACGTCGGTCTGCATCCCCCGCTCACCGTGAATTTCGGCGGCGAGGTCGGCCAGCGCCATTTCATGCAGGTGAGCCTCGAGTTCATGGCCCGGGAACAGCGCATCATCGATGCGTTCAAGGAGCACGACGCGGTCATCCGCAACAATCTGCTGCTGCTGCTCGGCGGCTACGACTACGAGACGGCAACCACCCGGTCCGGCAAGGAGAAGATGCTGGACGATGTGCTGGCCGAGGTGCGGGGCATCCTCGGCGAGCGCATCGGCGAGCCCGGCGTGCAGGAAGTCTATTTCACGTCGCTGGTGGTCCAGTAAGCCGATGAGCGAGAAGGTACTCAGCCAGGACGAGATGGACGCCCTGATGGACGGGGTGTCCTCGGGCAAGGTCGAGGTCCAGACCGGCACCGGCACGCTGGATGCCGAGGTCAGCGACTACGAGATCCCGGCCCGCAACCAGATCCGCCGCGGCAGCCTGCCCCGGCTGGATCACCTCAATCGCCAGCTGGCCCGCCGCGTCGAGCGCAGCCTGATGCGCCAGCTCAGGGTGGAGACCCGCGTGCTGCCGCGGACCATCGAGACGCTGCGTTTCGAGACCGTGTGCGATGCCTTCCCCGCGCCGCCCCTGCTGATGCTGCTGGGCATGAAGCCGCTGAGCGGCCCGGCCCTGATATTCATCGACCCGCCGCTGATCAACGCGTTGGTCGACCGCTACTTCGGCGGCGCGAACGGCAACGACTGCCGGGGCGAGCGCGAGGGCTACACGCCGGGCGAAGTGCGCATCACCGAGATCGTCATGCACCGCTTCCTGGAGAACATGAAGGAGGTATGGCGACCGGTGATCGAACTCGAGCCCGAGATCGTGCAGACCGAATCCGACCTGCAGCAGCTGCAGGTGGCGGCACCGAACGACGCGGTGGTGAAGTGCGAGTTCGGTGTGGAGCCCGGTGAGTCCAGCGGCCGCATCCAGCTCATCCTGCCGCTCGACACCATCCAGCCCGTCTTCGACAGCCTGGACGGCGCCGAGCGCTCCGGCGGCGACGCGCAGGACGAGGTCTGGTCGGGCGCGCTGCGCGAGCACGTGCTGGCCTCCGTGGTGGAGCTCACCACCTTCATCGGCGACCGGGAGCTCTCGCTGGGCGACGTGGTCCAGCTCGCCCCGGGCGACATCGTCCCGATTAACTCCCCCAAGACCGTGACGCTCAGCGTCGACGAGACGCCCGTCCTGCAGGGCGAGTTCGGCGTGTCGCGGGGACGAAATGCAGTGCGGACCGGCGTCTGGGTTGCCGCCCGCAAGAACTGAGAGCACGAGGAACCGACATGAGTGAGAACAGCGAGAACACCGGCGCCGAGGCCGCCGAAGAGCAGGCAGCCACCCCGCCGGCGGCCGAGACGGGCGAGCACTACTCGCCGGACCGCTTCGAGGACGGGGCTTCCAGCCTGCCGGCCGAGGCCGCCGACATCAAACTGGACCTGGTGCTGGACGTACCGGTCACCGTGTCGCTGCGGGTCGGTAACACGAAGATCAGCATCCGCGACCTGATGCGGCTGGTGGAGGGCTCGATCATCGAGCTCGACCGGCCCGCCGGCGAGCCCATGGACGTGCTGGTGAACGGCACGCTGGTGGCCCACGGCGAGATCGTCGTGGTCAACGACAAGTTCGGCGTGCGCCTTACCCACGTGGTGAGCCCCAGCGAACGCATCCGCAAGCTGAACTGAGTCTGCAGGGAGTCGCGAGCATGGATATCCGCCGCCAATCACGACAGGTCGCACGGACGGTCATCGCCGCCCTGCTGTGGCTCGCCGCCGGGCCGGCAACGGCCGCCGGTGAGGGCAGGCCGGCCCCCGTGCCGTCGCCGCTGTCGGGCGGCGAGCTGCTCAGCATGAGCATGAATCTCCTGCTCGTGATTGGCGCCATCCTGCTGTTCGGCTGGGTCTATACCCGCTCCCAGGGGCTGCGCTCGGCCCGCAACGGCCATTTCCGCGTGCTCGCCGCACAGCCGCTCGGCGCCAAGGAGAAGGTGGTGCTGCTGCAGGTCGGCGAGCAGCAGGTGGTGGTGGGCGTCTCCCCCGGGGGCATGAACACCCTGCTCGTTCCGGAGAAACCGGTGGCTGCCCTTAATGCGGCGCCCGGCGAGGGGGAGCGCAGCTTCGCCGAGCGCCTGCGCGCCGCGGTCGCCGGCACCGCGAGGAACCGGTCATGACGCGCACGCTCATCCCGATCGCTCTCGCGCTCGCCGCGCTGCTGGCGGCGCCCGTCACCGGTTTGGCGAACGAGGCGACCGCCGCGGACATCATCGCGGCGGCGGCCGCCACGGCCCCGGACGCGGGAGAGAGCTACAGCCTGAGCATCCAGATCCTGGTGCTCATGACCCTGCTCACCCTGCTGCCTGCCGGGCTGCTGAGCATGAGCGCCTTCGTGCGCATGATCATCGTGCTGTCCATCCTGCGCCAGGCACTCGGTACGGCGCAGACGCCGCCCAACCAGGTGCTGATCGGCATCGCGCTGTTCATGACGTTCTTCGTCATGACGCCGGTGCTCGACCGCATCTACGACGAGGCGGCGAAGCCCTACATCGACGGCGAGGTGAGCGCCGAGGTGGCGCTGAGCGCGGGCATGGAGCCGCTTCGCGAGTTCATGCTGCATCAGACCCGGGAGGGTGACATCGCACTGTTCGCCGGCATCTCCGGTCGCACGGACTTCGCCTCGGCGGCGGAGGTGCCCACCTCCGTGCTGGTGCCGAGCTTCATCGTCAGCGAGCTGAAGACCGCCTTCCAGATCGGCTTCCTCGTATTCATCCCGTTTCTGATCATCGACCTGGTGGTCTCCAGCGTGCTGATGTCCATGGGCATGATGATGCTATCGCCCATGCTCATCTCGCTGCCGTTCAAGATCATGCTGTTCGTGCTGGTGGACGGCTGGGCCCTGGTGCTCGGCACGCTGGCCTCGAGTTTCTACGTCTGAGGATGCGCCCATGACTCCGGAGACAGTGACCACCATCGGACAGCAGGCCCTCTGGGTGACGATACTGCTTGCCTCGCCGCTGCTGCTCTCGGCGCTGGCCGTGGGTCTGCTGGTGGGCATGATCCAGGCCGCCACCCAGATCAACGAGATGACGCTCTCGTTCATCCCGAAGCTGCTGATGCTGGTCGTCGCACTGTCGGTGGCCGGGCCCTGGATGCTCAGTGTCATTACCAACTTCACGCGCCGCCTGATCACCGACATTCCCGGGATCATCGGGTGAGCCATGCACGGCAACTACGCGGTAAACAGGGACAACGGTCGTGAATACGCTGATACCGGTCGTCACGGATACGCTGCTGCCCTACCTGTGGCCGCTGATCCGCATCTCCGCGATGCTGATGGCCATGCCCTCGCTGGGCGGCGGACTGGTGCCGAAGCGGGTGCGGGTTCTGCTGGCGCTGGCGCTGTCGGCCGTGATCGCGCCGGTGGTGCCGCTACCGCCCACGGAGCGGTTTCTGGAGCCGGCGATCGTCATCACCGTCTTCCACGAGATCCTGATCGGCATCGCCATGGGTTTCTGCGTGCAGCTGATATTCGATGCGGTGGTGCTCGGCGCGCAGAACATCGCCATGAGCATGGGCCTCGGCTTTGCGGTGCTGGTGGACCAGCAGCGCGGCGTGAACGTACCGGTGCTCTCCCAGTTCTTCCTCATGCTGACCACGCTGGTGTTCCTGGCGCTGGACGGCCACCTGGTGATGATCCAGGTCTTGGCGGACAGCTTCCACAGCCTGCCCGTGGGCAGCGGCGGGCTGACCCGCAACGGACTCGGCGGACTGCTCGAATGGACGGCGTATCTGTTCGTGGGCGCCCTGGCCGTGGCCCTGCCGGGCATCACGGCACTGCTGGTCGTGAATCTGGCCTTCGGCGTGATGAGCCGGGCCGCACCGACGCTGAATCTCTTCGCCGTGGGTTTTCCCGTATCGATGCTGCTCGGCTTCTTCGTGCTGCTGCTGTCGATGGACAGCCTGACCACGGGTTTCGCGCGGCTGCTGACGCTGTCGCTCGAGACGACACGCGCACTGGTGGGGGCGAACTGAGGCCATGAGCGAGCAGCAGCAGCAACAGTTCCAGGAGAAGACGGAGCAACCTACCCCTAAACGCCGGGAGGACGCGCGCAAGAAGGGTGATGTCGCCCGTTCCAAGGAACTGACGACCATGGGGGTGATGTTGTTCGGTTCGGCCGCGCTGGCGGTGCTGGCACGGCCCATCGGCGGCGGCATCCTGGACGGCTTCTCGGGCTCGCTCGTCACCGAGCGGGCGAAGATCATGGACGCGGACTACGGCCCCCGGGCCCTGGCCGAGGCCGGGCTGGCAGCCATCACGGCGCTGGGGCCGTTCTTCGTCGTCGTGATCGCCGCCGCGCTGCTGAGCTCCGTGGCACTGGGCGGCTGGGCCTTCAGCGCGCAGGCCATCGCCTTCAAGGGCGAGCGGCTCAGTGTGATCAAGGGCGTGAAGCGCATCTTCAGCCTGAAGAGCCTGAACGAACTGCTGAAGGCCGTGGCCAAGTTCGCGGTGGTGGCAGCGGCGACAGTGACCTGGCTCTGGCTCAGCGCCGACCGCCTGCTGGGGCTGGGCAGCCAGCCGACCGGCGTCGCGGTGGCCGCCGCGGCCGAACTGCTGGTGCAGTCGCTGATCATCCTGAGTGCCTCGCTGCTGGTGATCGCCGCGGTCGACGTGCCGTTCCAGCTCTGGGACCACACCAAGAAGCTGCGCATGACCCGCCAGGAGGTACGCGACGAGCAGAAGGACACGGAGGGCCGCCCCGAGGTGCGTTCCCGTATCCGGCAGCTGCAGCAGGAGGTGGCCACGCGGCGGATGATGGAGGCGGTGCCGGAGGCGGCCGTGATCATCACCAACCCCACCCACTACGCGGTGGCGCTGGCCTGGGACGCCGAGCGCATGTCGGCACCCCGGGTGGTGGCCAAGGGCCAGGACCTGATCGCCGCGCGCATCCGCGCCGTCGGCGAGCAGCACGGCGTGCCGCAGTTCTCGGCCCCGCCGCTCGCCCGCGCGCTGCATGCGAGCACCCGCATCGGCCAGGAGATCCCGGCCCCGCTCTATACGGCGGTGGCCCAGGTACTGGCCTACATCTTCCAGCTCAGGGACTTCGACGGGCCCGCGGCCGAGGCGCCGCAAGCGCCGGAGCCGGAAGTGGACGAGAGTCTTTTCACCGGGCCCGCACGGCGCCCGTGACAGGAGAATAGGACGTGGCAAGTGTTGCTGCAGTGAACGGATTCGCCCGCTTCGGGCGCGGTCTCGGCGTGCCGATCCTCATGCTCACCATGCTGGGCATGATGATCGTGCCCATGCATCCGTTCGCGCTGGATACGCTGTTCACCTTCAACATCGCCCTGTCGCTGGCGATCCTGCTGACGGTGGTCTACGTACAGCGGCCGCTGGAGTTCGCGGTGTTCCCGACGGTGCTCCTGATCGTCACCCTGCTCAGGCTTGCGCTGAACATCGCCTCCACCCGGGTGGTGCTGCTGGAGGGCCACACGGGCACGGGCGCCGCGGGCCGGGTCATCGAGGCCTTCGGCAACTTCGTGATCGGCGGCGACTATGCCGTGGGCCTGGTCGTGTTCGCCATCCTCGTCATCATCAACTTCGTGGTGGTGACCAAGGGCGCCGGCCGGGTCTCGGAGGTCACGGCGCGCTTCACCCTGGATTCCATGCCCGGCAAGCAGATGGCCATCGACGCCGACCTGAACGCCGGGCTCATCGACCAGGACGAGGCACGCACCCGCCGCCAGGAAGTGCGCGAGGAGGGCGACTTCTACGGTGCCATGGACGGTACCAGCAAGTTCGTCCGCGGCGACGCCATCGCGGGCATCCTGATCCTCTTCATCAACATCATCGGCGGCCTGTTCATCGGTACTCTGCGCCACGACATGGATGTGGCGGCGGCCATGCAGAACTACACGCTGCTGACCATCGGCGACGGCCTGGTGGCGCAGATCCCCTCGCTGCTGCTCTCCACCGCCGTGGCCGTGATCATCACCCGGGTCTCCAAGCCCCAGGACATGGCCCGGCAGATGCTCGCCCAGATCTTCGGCGACCCCCGGGTGCTGGGTGTCACGGCGGGAGTCATGCTCACCCTCGGCCTCATCCCCGGCATGCCGAACTTCGCCTTCCTGTCGCTGGCGGCCGGGGCGGGCTACGGCGCCTGGCGCTCTGCGCGGCGTCGCACCGAGGCGGCCGAGCCCGCCGAGGAATCGGCCGAGCCCGAACAGCCGGCGCAGCCGAAGGAACTCAGCTGGGACGACGTCTCGCCGGTGGACACCGTCGGGCTGGAAGTGGGCTACCGTCTGATCCCGCTGGTGGACCGCAACCGCGGCGGGCCGCTGGTCTCCCGCATCAAGGGCGTACGCAAGAAACTGACGGAGGAACTCGGCTTCCTCGTCCCCGCCGTCCACATCCGCGACAACCTGGATCTGGCGCCGGTGGCCTACCGAATCTCGCTGATGGGCGTGCCGCTGGGTGAGGGCGAGGTGCACGTCGACAAGGAGCTGGCCATCAACCCGGGCCAGGTGTTCGGCGAACTGCAGGGCATCGCCACGAAAGACCCGGCCTTCGGCATGGCCGCGGTGTGGATCGACCCCTCCCAGAACGAGGAGGCGCAGATGCTGGGCTACACCGTAGTGGATGCCGGCACCGTGGTGGCCACCCACATCAGCCAGCTGCTCTCCACCCACGCCGCCGAGCTGCTCGGCCACGAGGAGGCGCAGCATCTGCTGGACAAACTGGGCGAGACCGCGCCGAAGCTCGTGGAAGAGCTGACGCCGAAGACGCTGCCGATGGCGACGGTGGTCAAGGTGCTGCAGATGCTGCTGGCGGAGAACATCCCCGTGCGCAATATCCGCCGCATCGCCGAGACACTTACGGAGCAGGGGCCGAAGACCCAGGACCCCGAACAGCTGGTGGCCGCCGTGCGTGTGGCGCTGGGGCGCTCCATCGTGCAGGGCGTCGCCGGCATGCGCGAGGAGCTGCCCGTGCTGACGCTGGAGCCCGACCTCGAGCAGCTGCTCACCGAGTCCACCCGCAACGGTGCGGCCGCCGGCCTGGAGCCGGGCCTGGTCGAGCGCATCCACCGGGTGCTGTCCGAGAATGCCGAACGCCAGGAGGCGGCCGGAGAGCCGGCGGTACTGCTGGTGGCGCCCGGCCTGCGGCCGTGGCTCGCGAAGCTCATGCGCGGCATCCGCAACCTGCATGTGCTCGCGTACAACGAGATCCCCGAAGACAAACAGATAAGGATGGTCGGCGCCGTCGGCAACTGACCGGCTGCCTGAGCTGAGGAACTGACTATGAAGATCAAGCGATTCGTGGCACCCGACATGCGCCAGGCCCTGCGCCGGGTACGGGAGGAGCAGGGGCCGGATGCGGTGATCCTCTCCAACAGTCGCGTGGCCGACGGTGTGGAGATCATCGCCGCGCTGGACTACGACGAGGCACTGATCCGGGAGGCACTCGGCAGCATCCGCGCGGACACGGCCGCCGACCGGACGCCGGCCGAGCAGGCGCCCCGGGAGGCGTCGGCGCAGGAGGCCGGGGCCGGGGCGGAGCAGACCAGGACGGTGGCGCAGGCGCCCCTGCACCGCGCGCTGACGGAACTCGCGGCAGGGCCGGCGGCGGAGGCTTCCGTGGAGGAGACCCGCGCCTCCCTGGACGACGCTCGCGCCGTGGCCGGCGAGGCCAGTCCTGCCCTCGATGCCGTGCACTCCGACATCCGCGGCCTGCGCGAGATGCTGGAGTCCCAGCTCTCCAGTCTGGCCTGGAACGACTACTCCCGCCGCCGGCCGGGCCGCGCCCAGGTGCTGAGGAACCTGAGCCGCCTCGGCGTGGCGCCGGACGTGGCGACCCCCATCGCCGATCAGCTCGAGGACGGCGATGCGCGCGAGCACGCCTGGCAGCTGCCGCTGCGCATCCTGGCGGAAAGCCTGCCGATGGGCGAGGACCGCCTCCTGGAGAGCGGCGGCATCGCCGCCTTCGTCGGGCCCACCGGGGTGGGCAAGACCACCACCATTGCCAAGCTCGCCGCCCGCTACGCCATGCGTCACGGTGCCGAGGGCATCGCCCTGGTGACCACCGACTGCTACCGCATCGGTGCGGAGGAACAACTGGCCACCTACGCGCGCATCCTCGGGGCCCGCATGTACGTGGCCGAGGACGGCGAGGCGCTGGCCTCGCTGCTGCCGCGGCTGGAGTCGATGGACCTCGTGCTGATCGATACGACCGGCATGAACCAGCGCGACGTCCGCCTGGCCGACCAGCTGGCCGCCCTGCGCGTCGAGCACACCGCCATCGAGGTATTCCTGACCCTCTCCGCCACGGCGCAGGAGGCGTCGCTGGACGAGGCCGTGCGCCGCTTCGGGCAACTGCCGCTGGCGGGCTGCGCGCTCACCAAGATCGACGAGGCCGCACAGCTCGGTTGCGCCCTCGGCGTGCTGATCCGGCATCGGCTGCCGCTGGTCTACATCGCCGACGGCCAGTCGGTGCCCCAGGATTTCTACCTGGCCGACGCCAAGCGGCTGTGGATCGCCACCCAGGCGGTGGAGTGCATGCGCCGCAGCGAGGCGGACGTCTCCGAGGAAACCATGGCACAGCGTTTCGGAGGCGGCAGCGATGCGGCCTCTTGAGCAGACGCAGGCCCGGGACATGGAGCGGGCGCTCAGCGGCACCCCGGTCAAGGTGATCGCGGTCACCAGCGGCAAGGGCGGTGTCGGCAAGACCAACGTCTCGGCCAACCTCGCGGTTGCGCTCGCCGCCTTCCAGCGCAACGTCATGCTGCTGGACGCGGATCTGGGGCTCGCCAACGTGGACGTACTGTTCGGCCTGCAGCCCCGTTACAACCTGCAGCACGTGATCCGGGGCGAGACCGACCTGGAGAGCACCATCGTGCGCGGTCCGCGCGGGCTGTCGATCGTCCCGGCGGCCTCCGGCGACAAGGCCATGACGGACCTGGCGCCGGCCGCCCAGGGCGAGATCATCCGCGCGTTCGGCGACCTCGCCTGCCCGCCGGAAGTGCTGGTGATCGACACCGCGGCGGGCCTGTCCGACAACGTGCTGCGCTTCACCCAGGCGGCTCAGCACGCAGTGGTGGTCGTCTGCGACGAACCCGCCTCGATCACCGATGCCTACGCCATGATCAAGGTGCTGAGCCGGGACTACGGCGTCAGCCGCTTCCAGGTGCTGACCAACATGACCCGCTCCGACGTCCACGGCCGCCTCCTGTTCCAGAAGATCGAGCGGGTGGCGGAGCGTTACCTCGACGCGGTGCTGCAGCACCTCGGCAACGTGCCGGCGGACGACGCCGTCCGCCGTGCGGTCCAGCAGCAGGTGGCGGTGGTCGATGCCTATCCGGCCAGCCGTGCGGCGCTGGCCTTCCGGCGCATCGCCGACGCCGTGGACCGCTGGCAGCCGGTGACTCGTGCACCGGGCGGTCTGGCCTTCTTCTTCGAAACGCTGCTGGCACGGCAACCGGCGGAAGCGGGGAGGCCGGCCTGATGAGCTACACCGGGCTCGCAGACGATCGGCGTGTCGTGAACGACGACTTCGTTGAGCAGCATCTGGTGCTGGTCAAGCGGATCGCGCATCACCTCGCGGCCCGCCTGCCGGCGTCGGTGGAGCTGGACGACCTCATGCAGGCGGGCCTGATGGGCCTGATCGAGGCTGCGGGCAATTTCGACGCCTCCCGCGGCGCCAGTTTCGAGACCTATGCGGGCATCCGCATCCGCGGCGCGATGCTCGACGAGGTGCGCAAGTCGGACTGGACGCCGCGCTCGGTGCACCAGCGCCACCGGCAGATCGTCGAGGCCATCCAGCGGGTGGAGGCGGCCAGCGGTGCCGCGGCCGACGACGTCCGGGTGGCCCGGGAACTGGGCATCTCCCTCGACGAGTATCACGAGGTGCTGCGCGACGCCGCGAGCTGCCGCCTGTTCAGCCTGGAGCAGCCCTTCACCACCCTGCAGGAGCCGCTGGACGTGCCGGCCGAGGGCGAGCCGGGGCCCGAGGCGCGTGCCCACGCCGCCGAGATGCGCGGCCGGCTGGCCGACGCCATACGCGGGCTGCCCGAGCGCGAACAGCTGGTGCTGTCGCTGTACTACCACCAGGAGCTGAACCTGAAGGAGATCGGCAAGGTGCTCGAGGTGACCGAGTCGCGGGTCAGCCAGATTCACAGTCAGGCGCTGCTGCGGCTCCGCGCCCGGCTCGAGGGGAACGGGGCGTAGCCATGGCGATGGGCGGCGGCAGGATAGGCGACGTGTACCCGATCGCACCTTCCCGGCCGCTGAAGCCGGTGAACCCCGATACACCGAAGCGTCCGCGCAAGGACGACGATGCGGAATCTGAGCGCGAGAAAAAAAATGAGAATTCGGACAAGGATAACGGTTCAATTATCGATGAGTATGCGTGATGGACTTCATTAACGAAATCAATGTGATCTACGTGCTGGCCTTCTCCAACGCCCTGATCCTGTTCGCCGTCGCGGCGATCCTGCGGGGCGAGCCGCGGCGCAAGCCGCTGCCGCTGGAGCCGGCGGAACCGCGGGACGAAACCCTGACCCGGGCCGTGATCGAGCGTCTCGACGAGGTCAGCCGCCGGCTGCAGCAGCTGGAACGGCTGTCGGCCGAAGCGGCCCGGGCGCCGGCCACTGCGCCGGCGCGGGGCGACGGCGGCCAGCGCTACGGCGAGGCACTGCGCCTGGTCGGAGGCGGCGCGGCACCGGACGATCTGGTGAGCCGCTGCGGACTGAGCCGCGGCGAGGCCGACCTGTTCGTGCGGCTGCATGGTAACCGGCACCGGGGCGAGGCTTGCGCCGCGCATCGGGTGTCCTGACAGGAGTGAGAAGATGTCGAGTGCCGAGTATTTCCGTTTCGTCCAGATGCTGGCGGACGAGCTGACCCGCAAGGAGATCAAGCTGCCGTCGTTCCCGGACGTGGTGCTGAAAATCCGCGAAGCGCTGGAGGACGGCGACTGCACCGCCGAGCGGGTCGCCGATGTGGTGAGCCTGGAGCCCGTACTGATGTCGCGCATCCTGGCGATGGCCAATTCGGCCTTCTACAACCCGGCGGGGGTGAAGATCACCAACCTGCGGGCCGCCATCAGCCGGCTCGGATTCAACATGGTGCGGAACACGGCGATTGCCATGGCCGTGGAGCAGCTGTTCCAGGCCGAGCAGCAGGCGGCCATCCGCAATCAGCTGAAGATGCTGTGGAAGATCAGCCTGCGCAAGGCGGCCATGTCCGAGGTGCTGGCAGGTCAGCACGCCGAGCTGGACGCGGACGGTGCGTTCCTGGCCGGCCTGCTGAACGAGATCGGCAAGCTCTACATCCTCACCAAGGCGAAGGAATTCCCGACGCTGCTGACGGACGAGGACTCGCGCCGCCAGATACTCGAGGAGTGGAACCCGCAGGTTGGCAAGTCGATCCTGGAGAACTGGGAGTTCCCCGAGGACATCGTCGACACGGTGGCCGGCGACCAGACCCAGCGGCGCAGCAGCAAACCGACGCTGCACGATGTGATCGTGGCGGCCTGCTACCTGTCGTTGCGCGAACCGGAGGCCGAGGTGGAAGAGGAGTTCCAGCCGATCGTGCACAAGCTCGGCATCGACGGTCCGCGGTATCCGCCGGTGTATGAGCGCTTCGAGGAGAAGCTCGAGTCCCTGACCGCCGCGCTGGCCGGCTGACGGCCGGGTCCGCCCGCCGGGCTCGCCTACTCCTGCAGTGCCCGCAGGCGGGCGGTACGGATGTCCTCCGCCTGACGACTCAGCATGTGGCGGATGAGCATCTCGGTCTCCGCCTCGCGCATGCCGACGAACTCCACCGCGATCTTGTAGCCCTCGTCCTCGAGGTCCGATTCTTCCGGCGACTCGCAGCGCACGACCCGGGCCAGTGTCTCGACGTAGTGGGAATCGGAGACGAGCAGGAACTTCAGCATGAGCCGCGCGCCTTCGCTCATGCCGTGGGGCGCCGCGAAGGACAGGCCGGTCGAGCTGAGGTCACAGAGCTGGGTGGGGCGCTTGTAGATGGGGTGGCGCTGCTGCTCCAGTTCGATGACCTTGTCGGCCACGAGGCGGATCTTCTCGTCGAGCAGCTCCACGCACTCGGCGCTCACCGGGGCCTTCTGCCGGAGTTTCAGCAACGCCGGCTTGAGCTGCGCCTGCACCGCCATCAGCTTGGCGTCCAGCCCGGAGGTCCTGGACGCGCTGCCCAGATTCTTCTCCAGCCGCTGGAGCCATTCGTTCTCGTCCACCGTCGCGTAGTCGATGCGCACCAGCTCCTTGAGCCGAAACGTGCGGCGGCGGTCCGTATCGCTGTCGTTCTGCATTTCACTCATCGTCTTCACCTCCGCCGGGCGTGCCCGCCGCGGCCTCCTGGCTGCCGCTGCGGTCCCGGCTCTCTCCCCGTGCGTCCGCGTCCGGCTGGCCGGCGTCGGCGATGCGCAGTTCGCGCTCGTCGGTCCCGTCGGACGGGTTGCGTATGATGCTGATATCCACCCGCCGGTTGATGGCGCGGTGCTCCTCGCTGTCGTTCGGGTACAGGGGACGGGTGTCGGCGTGCCCGGTCACTACGATACGGCTCTCGGCGATGTCGCCGCCCTTGAGCAGGGTATGCGCCACGGACACGGCCCGCGCCGTCGACAGCGCCCAGTTCGAGCGATAGCGCTCGTTGTAAATCGGCACGTCGTCGGTGTGGCCGGAGACCTTGAGCTCGCCGGGCATCTCGCCGATGAGACCCCGGATCTTCGTCAGCACCGGCAGGAATCCCGACTGGATGCTCGCATCCCCCGAGGGGAAGGTGGCTTTCTCCAGGATGCGGATGACGATGCGCCGGCCCTCCAGCTCCACGTCGACGCTGCCCTGCTCGATCTCCTCGGCCAGGGCCGCACGGAGCTTCTCGGCGTCCTCCTTCGCCTCGTCGGCTTCCTCGTCGCCCACGCCGGGCTCGTCCACGCCCACGTCCAGGGTATTCTCGGCGGAGTCGATGGTGTGCTGGCGGATCTGGTTCAGCGGCGTGGGCTGCGGCCGCCCCGGGCTGAACTCCCGGGCGATGACGCTGGTGCCCTTGGGAATGGTCTTCACCTCCAGCTGCGCCTGCACACCGAAGGCCTCGCGCACCGACCCGGACAATACCTTGAATTTCTGCACGTCCATCTCGGAGAAGGCCAGCATCAGCACGAAGAAGCACATGAGCAGGGTCATGAGGTCGGCGAAGGTCATGACCCAGGCGGGTACGCCTTTTTTTGCCTCTTCCCTGACTCCCGGGGTGGCTTCCTCGTCCATGTGCGGCTACCTCAGGCCAGCTCTTCGTCGACGCTGCGGCGCGAACGGGGCAGGTAGGCCTCGAGCATGCTCTCGATGATGCGCGGGTTCTGGCCCTCCTGGATGCCGATCAGCGCGTCGATGACCAGCGACTTGTGGCGCTGCTCTTCCTTGCTGCGCAGGGCGAGCTTGTCCGCCACCGGTATCGCGATCACGTTGGCGAGGATGGCGCCGTACAGCGTCGTGAGCAGAGCCACGGCCATGGCCGGGCCGATCTGTTTCGGGTCGTCCATGACCGAGAGCATCTGCACCAGGCCGATCAGCGTGCCGATCATGCCCATGGCGGGGCCGACGTCGCCGATGGCCTTGAAGATGCCCTGGCCGTCGCTGTGGCGCTGCAGCGTCTGGTTCAGGTCCTTGTTCAGCATGGAGCGGACGACTTCGGAGGGG
>Ga0102929_1001006_pt1 | contig 16806 bp, 19 predicted proteins | sample SalPonR1_B_D2_MG_FD_78510 | JGI IMG/M metagenome (GOLD analysis project Ga0102929, IMG submission 78510) | Salt pond soil microbial communities from South San Francisco under conditions of wetland restoration - Salt Pond MetaG R1_B_D2_MG | ecosystem: Environmental > Aquatic > Marine > Intertidal... | reverse complement strand
GTGATTTCAGAGAGTGATTTCAGAGAGTGATTTCAGAGAGTGATTTCAGAGGGTAATTTGAGGAGTCAGTTTTCCAAGAAAGATTCCTCGAAAGACAAGTTGCTCATTTCGTCGAGCAAGGAATGCCTCACACGACGAAACAATGTAATGCCAAATTAGTTCACAACATTTAACAACTATGACCAATAAGAAAAAATAACGGATTATTTTACTATTACTTTGTCTAACTGTAAGTGTGATCAGATCGGTTTCTTTCTCGCCGGTTAGAACTATTTTAGCTGACGAGAAAGACCCTTCTTGGTTGTCAATCTGGTATTGATATTCGTCATCACTTAGAATTACCCTGTTATCCCTGAATGTGTCGTCCATTAAAATAATTTGATACGAAGATAAGAAACCAGACAAAGTTATTAATTGATCTGGCAGTGGAAACTCGAGTACCGAATCAGTGACTTGGTAATATCGTTGTTCAACTGTCCAGCTGTCAGCTTCACGATAAACAGTTCCTGAGACAATTAAGGATAAAGTCAGAATGATGAAGACATCGAGATTAAAAGTAATAATTCTTCTTAATCTTGGTTCGGGTTCCATTTAAAGAAAGCAAGAGTCCTGTTAAGAAGTTTAACCCGAAATAATAACGAATATTTTTGACCAAGAAGAAAATTGACAAACTGGATAAGATTAAAAAGAATCACGACTCGGAACATGGCTGCTCCTGAAATTGTTGTTACCACCAAAAATGGAAAGCGTAAGGTGAACCAAACGAACCTTAGAGAAATCATAAGGTTCGATAAAGAGCTTCAACTAGCTCGATCGAACCCTGATTATTTTGATCGTTGGTTTGTTAAAATGATTACTCAAGGAGAAGATCTTTCTGATCTTATTGATCTATACCGAGGGAAAAACTTTACCGAACTTTATCAATATTGTGCCGTTGAACGTCATTGGGTCAGTTTGATTCGCGATCATTATCGCGAAATTGGGATCGTTTTGGTTCTTAAGACGATCGTTGATTTTGCTGGTAAAATCAATTCTCACGAGACTCGTTTCTTTACCGAGGTCTTGTTAGAATGTACCGGTGAACAATTTAACGAAGTGGCTATTCATATGATCCGAGAACGAGCTTATTCATTGATTTACAAGTACTGTAATTTGATGGCGGTAAGACTTAATGAGATGATGGAATTAGCGCTCGGAGTTGGTGATATCGAGTTAGCACAAGAATTACTTACTAAGGGTGCTGACCCTCGTCTCTTCTTTAAATAAAAAACGAAGTTGTTGGTGAGCACCTGTAGATAGATCAATAAAATAAATCAGACAGGTGCTCACCAACAACTTCGTTTTTTATTCATAGGTTTTAGATTCGATAACCATGATCTTGATCCTTCTTCCCAATTAGATATTGATGAAATTTGGTAAGTTTAACTTGTTGATCAATAACCGAACCCAGTGAGGAAGTGTCAGATACTTTTTGACTAATCATTTTGCTTAACGAAGAAACTGACTGACGGTAGATCTCTTTCTGGTTCAAAATAATTCTTCTGACACCAGTGCCGTCAGGAATTTCGAATGTGTCCTTACAATGAGTGTCGTCGATCGGAATATTGATCGCTACTTCCAGATCCTTGAATTGATGTAAACAAGATTTAACTATCTCCCCCCAATTGGGGGGAGGAGTATAACCAGAACGAAAATTAATAATGACCAACTCCAGATTCTTCAATTTTTGGATAGCTGAACAATAACGTTCCATTTCTTTCAACGGGTTAACTTTTTGATAAGGGGTAGGGCAGTTCAATTGAACGGCGGTGATAGAAAGGCTTTCGGGTATTGATATTTTCTTGATGCCAAGATTGGTCATTTCAATGAAATCAAGGTTCATTAGTTTATCAGGTAAAGATGTTACACCCATTCCTACTACAATTCCGGAATGTTGTAACTCTGAGACTAAGTCTTCCATTCTTTCTAATTGAATATGAAAGATAATACTCTTAACTGATGATCCAATTAAGAGTAAAAAGATTCGAATTAATTCATCTTGATCTAATTCGTACTCCTGGATATTGTTGTACCAATCACTAACTTGTAGACGAGTCACCTTAATGTGAATGAGACCATAAATAATTAATTCGTTTTGGGACATGACTTGTTCTACATTGATAACCCGTTCCTTGTCAATGTGATCTTCATTGGTAGTATCTTGATGAGACGTCGAAGAAGCAGCCATTCTATTTTACTCTCAGTTTACTTCTTCTATTTCACGTGTCTTTCTTTTCACAGTTCTTGTCCCTTTTATTTTCATTATTTCCGATCCGACGATGCTCAACAGCGAAGTCATTTTTAATTCATCTCATCAATCTTCCTCTTATTGATGAGATAATCCTGGAATTTTCTGACCTGATGTCGTTCTAATTCTGGACGTCCAACGGGATTAACAGTAAGCTGATCTAATGTCCCATTCTTTTCAAGAAGGTTAACAATCATTTCTCTCAACGAAGGAATTCTTTGCACAATAATTTTATCATTAACGATTACCATCTCGTTCGAAGAACTTTTTCTTATATATTTTTCATATATGGGTACTTTCGGATTAACGTGTAAGACTAAGATTCTCAAACTCCGCTCGAATAAGTAATTACAAAGCTTATTCACTGATCGAGATTTTTGATCATCGTAAAATCCGTGTTGGTAATCAAGAGTAACTACTTCTAAATTAGGTAAATTATCGATAATTCGACACTGCTTTTCTACGTCTTCATCAGCGTAATGAGGATTATCAAATTTAATAGCTGTCACGGTTAAACACCTCCCAATCTCAGGAAGGTGCTTAAATTCTAGGTAGTCAAGACCACATTGTTCGATCTCTTCTTCATTGTTGTATCCATAACCAATTCTGTAACCAACAAAGATTCCTGATTCCCGTAATTTCTTAAATAACTCTTCAATTTTAACATCGTTCAACTCAATGTGAAAGATAACACTCTTAACTGATGATCCAATTAAGAGCAAGAAAATATCAACCAATTCTTGCTCATCAACTAATCCTTTAGAGATGAATTCATTCCAATCGACTACCTGTATCCTACTCACTTTAGTGTGAATGATACCACAGATCATTAATCGATTTAGTTCATTGTGTTTACTGATTTTGATTAGGTATTCTGTTACTTCTCCGTCCGTCGGTGCGTCCGTTGTCGTGTCCGCCGCCATTTCTAACTGGCATTTTTCATCTGATTAATATCTCTTATTTTATTAATAACATGCTCATCAGAATCACGAACTCTTTAACTGAGTTATCCAACAACAGTGACAGGAGCTTGTCTAATGTAGAGTCCGCCGTTGAAGGCTGAAGTCAAGTCCGAATTAGGATCTTGATACTCCATCAAACCAGAAGAGTCATAGTAGAAAGCTTTACAAATTTGATAATTCTGATTACACAAAGTGGCAGCTTCTTCCAACGATTGAACTGCGAATTGACAACGTTGATTACCAACCGAGCCATCCAGTGAACAAACAGATAAAGTAGTTCCCGACAAACCAGGCCACACTCCATAGGTACCTTGAGCGATAGGAGTCTCAGTACAAGCAGTTGAGTAATAAGAAACTAAAATAGCTAATACAAAGATAACTATCGCTAAGAAGATGACTAAAACGATAGGTACCCAATCCATTCTTATTTCTAATTATTAATCTGAGTTATCTTTTAAGATTAGAACATTAATTAATGTTCCTGTTGAATGTTCCTGTTCGCTCATGATACTCCTTATTTCGCTTTTACAACAGATGAGAAAGGAGCGGGCACTTCGGGAGCGTTACTGTAGGGAACCAGTGGCTCAACGGAGAAAGAGACTTTCCTTTCTGATAGAATCGCAATTAATTTTTGATGATCTTTAGGTCTTTTTTGATCTTGTTTATAATCTAACGGTCCATAAATTTGAGGAGTTAAAATTAACTTGATTGTTAGATCACGTTTACTATCAAGAAGCATTCTTAAAGTTGTTACTACTTGACCGATTAACTTGTGATACCTCCATCTCAAAGTAACTGATTGTAACTGATCATTATCAGCAAGTAATTCTCGTAATTGTTCGGTGTAATTTTCTTTATCATTACTCACCGAGATTATCAACCCCGAAAATTTAATTCCCATCAGATTATCTCTCTCAAAAAAGTGGTCACCATTAGAAAAACCAACCACTTTAATTCCTGATTCGGTCAAATCATTAATGATTTTAGTCAGCTTACCGAAGGCTATGCAATTCAGTTCAATTTCTTGAACCGATGAACCAATTAAATCGAGCAGTAATTCAGGACACTTAATGTCTTCAGAATTACAACAATCATAATATCCAGTCACTTCGACACGCTTCACTTTAGCAGCAATGATGCCAGCAATAATTACTTTCAAATGAGCTCTAATCACTGATTCAGGTGCCCACCAATCCTGAATTCCCATCATTAATTCAAATTGGTGATCTTCTGATGTGTCAGCGGATGCCATCACTATTTTTCTAATTTAATTTCATTATTTAATCTAATTAACAACTGTATAGAATATCGCTATTAAATGATAATCTTTTTCATCATTATTAAAAAATGTTCAAGTCGGTTACTGTCTCGTTATTACTAACTGTGCTCATAATTGGGTCGGGTAATGCTTTAACAACCCGCCCCACCGCTGTTTATTGGGATGCTAATTTAGATGACGTGGCAGCTCTCCTATACTTACTTGACCAACCAGAATACCAAATCGAATACATTTGTGCTTCAGGAACTGGTTTCTCTGATTCTTGGTCTGGCGTTAACACTGGTTTAAGAATTTTAGAAAGTAAAGCTGTTGATGCCGAAACAGCTGGTCAAACTGAGTTAGCACAGTATTATCGCTCAATTGCTGTGGCAGAAGGGTCATCAGTTCCCTTGTCAGGAATGACTAACTTAAATGCTGCTATTTTGAATGCTCCGGTTCCCATTAGACTCCTGACTGCCACCTTGTGGTTCACCATCGACAGTTTCTTTCCTACTTCTGGATCGTTAAGTCCTTCGCTGTTGTCTTGTGACCAATTACTTAATCAGGCTATTGACACTTACGGCAACAAAGTTGAGATTTTCAACAGCGGTACTTTTACCGATTTAGCTGGCTCAGCTGATCAGATTTCAGTTTTAAAGAATAAAGTTTACATGGGAGGGGTTCTGACTAATGGAGCTGGCAACGTCTTCACATTACCAGGTATTAATCAAGAAGCTGAATTTAATATTTTCTTAGACCCGACAGCGGCCGACGTTGTTTTAAGATACAAAGAAAGCCGAGCGCCTTTACTAGTAGGCTTAGAAGCGACTACTCAACTACCGGTCACTCGGGAGTTCTTGAACGAGACTAATAACTTGACTTCTCTTCATGGTCGTTGGATTAACGCTTATCTCAATGTCGTTAAAGACTTTTTCGGAGAAGAATCATTCTTCAATGATAACAATCAACCGGGTGGTGGTTATTACTTGTGGGACTTAATTGCGGCATTAATCCATCAAGATAAAACTTGTGTTAGTGAAGAGAAAGGGCCATTGACCGTTGATCAAACTGAAGGACCGGCTGATCCTTCTGGTAAATTACTAGCCATCGATGACTTAAATTACCGAGAAAATGGCAAACGGGTAACCACTCGATATTGCACTTTAATTAATGATCAAGGATATCAAGTTCGAATCTTAGACTGGATGTCTTCTTAAAGACAATCGACGGGGTGACAATTTCTTTCTTTAATATCTCTTTGTGAAAAAGGACAATTTTCGCGACATTTGGTAGCGAAAATATGTCTGTGACGGTGATTGAAGACGGTCAAGTAATTAGTACTAACTTAACCGCACCAGTCAATAATCATTGTTTAGAATCATCTTGTCCCGACGGTAATTGTCAAGGTTGTCGAAACGGTCAAATCTGGTGCCATGATCCTAGTTGCGAACCTTATTGTCGTGGTTGTCAACCACCTAACAACCATGAACGAGTCTTAATTTTTATGATTATCGCAATAATTATTATCGTGGGTTTGATTGCTTTATCTATTGCTATTGGATCAGGACATCCAATAATGGTTTATCATGACGGCGATCCTACTCAATATCATTACGTGGCAGATCGAAGTCATGGCTGGGGACCGGCACCGATTGAAACTACCGACTGACCGGCCGGAACTGGCTAGCTTTAAGATTAACCATTTCTTGTAAAATGGCTGCCAGCCGACTTGACGAAGAAATATTAGATCAGTTAACCAGCTCTGGGATCGCGTTAAAGATTGATTCAAGCGCTTCCAGTTCTCACAAGTACCAATCAGTAATTAAAGGAAGAGGACCCAAAGGAGAACAAGGAGAATCTGGCTTGCGGGGTCCACGTGGCTTCGGAGGTCCGCCGGGACCCCCAGGTCCACCGGGATCATGTGTTTGTTCACAAGATCCAGTTCATCTCGGACACACCGAATTAACTCAAGTAGTTAATCAAGATATCAAGATTAATCAAGGAACATCATTAATCTTGATTAAAGAAGCTGGTGTTACAATTACTCTGCCGTTACTTCGCGAATCAGATACTAATGATGCCGTTAGAATAACTATTCTTTTTCTACCAGGAGTCACTAAGAAATCTCGTCGTTCTTGTCAATACACCATTAAAATTGATCCTAATAATGAGTTTTGTCCTGATTGTGATGATCGTTTGACCTGTACAAACGACCTTGTTCTTTACGGATATCATAAGGTCTGGTATATTAAAGATTGGTGCCGGAGTTTAAATTAATTCCCTGTCAACCAGAGATAATCGCTGCGAATCGTTAATTAACGATTCAAATTTAGATGTCCAGAGCACGATGGTAAAAACCTTCTGTTCCACTATGATTAACTGCTAACACTGTCTTATCTTCTTTATATAGAGACAATACTTTGATTGATTTCTTACGATTAGGATCATCTAATGAAGACAAGAATTCGTCGAGTAGTAATAACGGAGATTTAGAGAACTCGATTAAGGATAAAGTCAAGGCTAACGAGACTCGTTCTAATTCTCCACCACTCAATTGATTAATTTGCAATTCTCGAATTCCCTTCTTGAAGATGAAATTAATAGTTGGTTTAATTCTGTTACTGCTTTTCAGTTTAGTGAACAGTTCCATCTTCAGACTGGTTTCTTCCTCGAAGATTAATGGAATGATTTGCTTTAATCTTGAATTAACTGTCGTCACAATATTATGATAAGAATAATATTCTGCTCGGACAATTAATTCGGATAATAAGTTAATCTTGTTAACTTCGTCACGGATTTCCTTAATCTCATCTTTCAAGCCTCTCAAGAACTGTTTTTTCTGATTAATTTCTTCTTTGACTTCTAGATTGGTTAAGAATCTCCTTAAAGTAGATAACCGCTTGGGATTGATTCGGGGAATTTTTATTTTGTCAAGACGGTCGGACAAATCAGCCAATTTCTCAGTTAAGACTACCTTCCTTTCACTAATCTTGATGTGCTCGACTTGTTGAGCTCTTAAATGTCGAAGTCGTGTTTCAACTGATCGATCAACCGGCTCAATTGGAATAATTGATCGAGATAATGATTCGATTTTATCGTTTAGCTCATCGACTTGACGGGTTAACTTAAGATTGTTAATTTCGGTTCGTAAGGTGGTACTTGTTATGGTAGGTTTTTCGTGATAACTAATTTCCAAGATAGCTTTACGACGGGCCTGTTTTAGAAGCTCAGCTTCTGGTTGTGAAAAGATGACTTCTTCGAGTTCACTAGCCGATTCAAGTGAGCCAAAATCGGCTACCGTTTCATTAAGCAAAGCAAGATGTGTCTTCACTTTTTCCTGTTGAGATAATAATTGTTGGTGATGTCGTCGCCGTTCGCGGTCTCGTCGAAGCTCAGATTTAAGATCATTCAACTGGTCAATCTTTTCTTTTCGTTGCTGCTTGATTAGTTTAACTTCGGTTTCTAATTCTTCGAGAAGAACGTTATCGACTACCGAAACCAATTTACCATTTTGGAGTCGTAATCTAGCTGAACAACAAGGACATTGTAAACTATTTTTTAACTGTTTAATTTTGTGCTCTTTGAGATTCAGCTGTCGCTCTAAATCGATTAATTGATCTTTTAATTGAGTGTCTTGACTCGGTTGTTCGGTGAAGGTAAACGAAGATAATTGCTGAGTGATTCTTTCTAACTCGGCTTCCTGTCGTTCAATCTTATCTCGATATTCTTGGAGACGCTTTAATTTTTGTTGCCGTTCGATCTTATCTCGTTGGTATTGCCGACTCCGTAGTTGTTTATCTTCTAATTGTTTAACTAACCGACGATTCTTCGACAGAAAAGTGTTAATCGATTCAGGATGGTACTCGATTCCTTTCCGAGTACACAAGTTCGAAAATTTAACAATCTGTTGTTCTAGCGAAAGGGTTCGACGATACTGATCTTTTAAATGAGTAAGGTCCCCGGTGACGATCGCGGAACGTTGCTTAATTAATTTCTCTTTCTCGGACTCTAATTGATTAAGATATTCTCTTAATTGACATTGTTCCTGATAACGCTGAAACCTTTCAAGATCTTTTTTCAAACACGAAATCTCGGAAGAATGATCTTCGGTGTCTGGTAACCGGTTAAGTTCATTCTCGATCCGCTCTCGCTGTTCGAGCAATTCTTCGCGAAATCGAGAACGGGCGGTTCGCTCGGTAATCCGTTGTTCTTCTTGGTCAATCAAACGCTTAATATCAGGTATGGTCTGAGGAGTAATTAATTTAGGATTAAAACGTTTCAACAATTGATTGAGAATCTTGATTTCGTGTTTGAAAATGGTTTCCTTAGAAAGTTTACTCGGCTCCAACTCGGCTCGTCGTTGCTGTAATTTATTTAACAGGACTCCCGGGTCTTCGGTCATCGTTAATTTCTTGAGAAAAGAAATCTTTTGTTTGGCGGTGGCTTCGAGCAAGAAATTGATTCTTCGCTGTTGTAAATAATTAAAACACTGAAAGATTTCGTGTTCACCGAACATCCGATCAACTAACGATTGCCCAACTTGATCTTCATAATCTCGATCACCTGGTATAGTGACTCTGAGTAGTCTTGGTTTGTTCTGACGATAAATCGAGTACTTCGGAGTAATTAACTTAACCGATGTTCGAATTGATTCGTTGTCTTGTGGGGAGATCTTACGAACTTTCCCGTAGAGTAACCAATAAATAGCGTTGAGAACAGTGCTCTTGCCGACCCCTGATTCACCTCGAAGAAGGATAATCTCTCGTTCCTTCAAATCAAGCTTCAATGAGGCGTGACAGCGAAAGTTGTGTAAAATTATTTCCATTTAATAATGGTAAGGTAATCTTTTTTACCATATTACAGACAGAACGTTAGCTAACGTTCTCTTATCCTCCGAGAAAAAGCTCTAAGTGGTATTGATCATATTGATAATAAGAGAAACCGAATTCTAAGACGATAGAATGATATTTCAAGAGGTAATGTCCAAAAGGATTAAGTAAGTATCCTTGTTTCCATTTTAGCAAGTAGAAAGCATACCAATCACGAAAAGAAACTTGTTCGGTACTTTCTTTAGCTAATAGATAATTATCGACTGAAAAGATGAATTCTCGTTGACCGGTAACTTGATGTTTCAACTCCACCGAAAACGAAGGAATTTCTCGAATTATCCGATCATTAATTCCTGGTCGAGCCTGGGCTAAGAAAACTTTCTCAGGTGGATATTCTTGTGGAACTCTCAGAATTCGATCATCTTGATCGATCGGTTTTTCGATTAAAGGGTAATCGTATTTCGCTGGAAGGAAGTACTCTTTCCGGTCACTCAAGATTATCCCGCTTCCCCGTTTAACTTTCAATTCTTTCAAGGATGGTAAATGTTGTTGATAAATTTTGATATCAAGATGAGACATCACTGGTAACGATATTTTGTCGGTTGATAAATAATCGAGTTCGGAATAATAATAATTTAACCAAGGATTATGATAGCTCGCGATTAGAAAAAGAACTTTGGCAAGATATTCTCTCTTCAATTGATCGACGAAGAGATTAAAGCTGATCGTTGGAGCCCGTAAATTACTAAGACAAAATTGAGCTCCTCTTTGCCAATCCAACCCTTGCTCTGGAAAAAGAGTTGGTACAATTTGTTCGATTTCACGGAGCCGTCGACGAACAGGAATTGTTTCTTGATTAACCCAAGCGAGATAATAATGATAAAAACTTTTTAAGCGTTGTGGTGAGACTGTGATCTCGGATCCGTCTCGATAAACAGCACTGAACATTTTCTGATCGGGATGGTATAAAAAATCATAAACCAACGGAGCATCGAAAAAAGATCGAGCACATTTTTTCAACTGTTCAACAATTTGATCGATCTTCTTTCCCGCCATCGTCGAAGGATCGTAGTATAAAGAAAAAGGAAGATGATCCAAAGAACTTTTCTTCTTCGTTGAATTCCGTGAATATTGATTAGAACCATTTCTTCCGGAACGTATTAATTCTCGGTCCCCTGCATCGATTGAATATCCGTAAGCACTCATTATGGATAACCGGTGGTTTAATATAGTGATCGTTTTACTATTAGTAATCTTATTCTTCTATTCGATCTTTAAAACACCTTTTGAGAACCCCGAAATAACTTGGCGTTAATAGTCAACTTTACGAGGATCGAAAATACTAATTTTATTAAGTCTGTCAGTCGGAAAGGTCAGATTAATTAGATCCATTAAATTGACGTCAGGATCATAGATCGAGAAGTAACGGTGAACAGCTTTAATAATTAGCGCTAATTGACGCTCCAGAATTGCTTCATCTCGTAAGACTAAGAAAGTACCTAATTTCTTCCCATCAATGGTAATGATCGACAATTTAGTCCGATACTCTTCAGGAAGATAACTAATCAAACGAATAAATTTTTGTTCTAGTTCGATGTCTGAAGGATCAACCGTTAGTTCTTTCGCTTTATGATAGGGAAAATAAATACCTTTTCCTTGTCTAATTTTGATAGCGGTTCGGAGCAAGAAAATTAAATATCCCAGAATCAGATTATCGTACTGTTCGTTCAACGGAAGATCTTCCGTTGGTGGACCGATTCGAAACGGTAATTGGTCGGAGTGATATTTAACCCATAAAGACTGATCTAGTCGTTTAAATTGTTCTATCGGTAGATATCGATAGTCGAGTGACCTTCCGTAGTAAATATTTTGACCAATGATCTGAAAAGAATTCTCAACTTGGTAAGACTTAATTAACTGACTGACCAAAGATTGACGATTACCAGGTTTCAGATTAATCGAGTTAGTGGTTAATTCAGAATTAGTTAGTCTGATTACCAAAGAAAGATATTGTTCGAAATTGCCATATTGTTTGCTCATTGTTCTTCTAGATAATACCAATTGATATTGTCTGAATAATCTTTCCCAATTTTCAGTATTACTCTCTGGTAATTGGAAGAAACGTTTCTTCCAATATTGATATTCCGACTCTAGCTCTGAGTCAGCTTCTTCTGGTAGAGACCACGGTGTTAAAACTGATTGATATTCGAAACTGACTCCGACCGAACACGAAGAAGAAACGATACTTTGGTTACCAGTGGCTCGACATAAAGCTATGGCGTAGATTTGTCGCCACTGGTAACCTTGACGACTTAATTGATCTAAATCTTGGCTCTTCATGAATTTCTGGATAATTATATTATTAATCACCGTCGTGTCTTTAACTTTCGGTCCTGGGACAGGATAACCACCAGTCGACGATTGACCAATCGGTCGAAAATAAAAATTGTTATTACTCCAGGTTCGTTCGCGTAATTTACTTTCTTTGAGATATTTAATCACCGATTGATCAGGAATAATAGCACTAATCGGAAAACGAATTGGGAACAAACCATAGGGTTTCTGTTCCAATAAAAATTGTTCCAGTTTTCGGCGGTGTTGGATAAAGACTTCTCTTAAGATAGGTACTCGATTAACTATTTGATCGGTTGACCAATATTTCAAGATCAGGTAGTCGTCACCAATAATAAAATTACTAAGATTAACTCGTTGTAAAATTTCTTGTAATGGTGAGTCCGGCATTGAAGACAGGTCTTCGTCTCGACGAAGACTTTGGTAATCTTGGACTACTCGTTGAAGATCGTCATAACTTATCCTCGAAATATTATCGGCAGTTACTTCCATGAACGTTTTAGAACGTTCAAAAATTAATAACGGTTAACGAAGAAATCTCATCTTAAAATTTTCGGCTTGCTCTTTATATTGTTCTAAGGCAGCCCAATATAAAACAGGGTAAAGAAGTATGAAAAAGACAAGTATTGCAATACCCCAATTCCGACTTCCGTAATAAACCCAGAGATACCAACTAAGCAATCCACCCAAGACAATCCACATTACTCCTCCAAAAATAACGGTTGATAATCTTGCTTCTTGGTAGGGGTATCTCTGAACAGCCCAAATAGTAATTATCATGAACAAGATAATATAGAAAACGAGAAAAAGAGTATATTGGACGGATCGTCGGGATATCTCTTCTTGCTTAATAATTCCTTGTTCGATTTCTTGATCCCATGGTAGTGGTACCGGAATGCTTTTTTGATCCATTTATCTTTTGGTTTAGGATCGAAATAATCAAGACATTTCAGGAAGAGATTTAAGAGCGCTATTTCCTAATAGCGAGAAATTGATTCCACCAGTGACACAGTTATCCGGTGCGGTTGCTGAAGAAATCCAATACGCGATGGCGTAAGTGATAGCGATGGCGATTGGAAGGATCAAGAAGAACCACGAAGCGGCGTGCCACCCTGCGATGGCTAACCACCACAGAATAGCCAACCAGATAAGACCAAAGAGTAGAACCGATAAGAAAGTGGCTCCTTTAGCGCTGCTAGGGGCGTCGTAGAAAAGAACTGCTAGCAAGACGATGATTAAAATGACGCCAAAGATGATTGCCGGCCAAGGTGGGTAGCTAGAACAATTACTATATTCTGATTCGTGGTGTCCCATTGTAATCTTTTTGTAATACCAAAAATAAAATGCTCGGAATTTATCCGGTTTTTTGAAGAGATAATATTTTTTTCAGGAAGATTAATTCTTGGGTTTGGTTTTAGATCCACCACAGTCACGACAAAAATATCTAGCGTCCTTGGCTTCGTCGCTAGCTGTCACTGATGCATAATTCTTACCAATGTTGTCAGAACCACATAAAGAACAAATCCGTCCGATCCCAACACCTCGTTTTTGTTCTTTGTCGTCTAATTGACGAGCGCCGGATCTGATTTCGTCGAAGATAGCTCCTTTCATTCCGAAAATAATTTCACGACGACTGTGATTATTTTCTCGAAGATGAGCGACGATGTCGTTGTACTTGATATTGTAGTGCTTTATCCAGGAAGAAACTTCAACGTACATTCCGATATCGTCGCTATTAAAAATTAATTCACCATCCAAGTATTGTAAATTAGATAATTCTTCAATTTGTGATCGACTCAGTGTCGGGAAAAATTTAGTGAAAACATTTTCTAAATTTTCCTGGACTCGTTCCTGAACGAAGCGTTCCGATTCTTCTTCGGACAACGGTTTCATGACGAGAGTTTTAATCTTTTCAGGTTGCTTTCTCTCTCCTCGAGAGGCACTTCCTTCAGCAGCGATTTCTCTAATAGTCCGTAGTCCTTCTTTGTTCTGTCTAGCCGCCATCGCGTTTAGTTATTTTAACGACGGGATTTTCTTTCTAATATTAAATATTACTGATGTTAGGAACCGAGAAATTATCAAGAAGATTATACGGCCTCCGTGAAAGGAAGACTAAGCTAAAGACTGAACGGAGGGTCAGCCCTCGAACCAAGCGAGAGGTCAAGGTTAGTGGTATTATCACTGAAGAAACCGCCACCGACCTTTTAGCGCAATTAAATGTCAATTTGGAGTCTCTTATTTTGACCGATAATTACGCTGCTAATTGGGAAGCTGCCGAGATCAATAAAGTAGTCACTAACCCTATGTCTGGACTGGCAAAACCTTCCTCCGGCAGAACTAGTTTGACTTGGGCTGGTTCACCACGAACTAGTCCGACTTCTCCTCTACGAACCAAAGCACATACAGGAATTAAAACTAGTCGAGCAAGAGGAAATGTGAGTGACGTCGATTGTGATAAGATCTGTGATCCACCTGTCTGGCAGGGAACTAAACCTACTGTTGCAGGGGTGATCAAGCCACATATTAGGAGATACAATGAATGTGTTGGTAAAGAAAAAGCTCTACCATTTTCTCAGGGTGGAAAGCAATTTACTAAAGTAGAATTACAAAACATGATGAACGAAGCTTGTGGTATTTCATCAAGAAGATCTACAGGAAGGAAGTCAACAGGAAGGTCAAGAAGATAAAGAAATAATTCAACGACTCAGGTGTGATAAATGAAGATACTAACCGAGAAAATAGTCGGGAAAGCAACTTACCTTCGAATCAGTGAGTCAGGAAGGAACCGATGGTACCTACGCCGATTAGCCACTACCTTCGCCGAATTATCTGAACGATTGAAGCCTTGGTTAGGAATTCGTAGCTTACCTTATCGGAGTATTAATATTAAAGGAAAAAGATATCATCTCTTTCGCTGTGACGACCAATGTATAACACTTCGGTCGTTCTTAATTAGCTATCCCGACGAAAAAGATCGAATTGATCCGTTGGAAGTTAGGAGAATCTTTTCTTATCGAACAATGATGCAGATGAGTAATAATAGCGAAGATTCGATTTTGGTGTCACGAACTGGTTATCGTCTGTATAGCATTTTAGAAGGACAACGCTGTTGTGGATTGTCACCAGGAGCTAAACGGTGGTTTGATGGCAATTACTTCGTCGGTCAATCGTTACTTGATTACATTAATCTTGATTTCAAAATCGATCAATGGTTATTCCATGTCGCCGATTTGATCAATCAATTCTTTCCCGGTCAAGATCAGGGTAGCCTTATTCTCGATAATATTAACAATTTCTTAATTGACGTAGTTCACCAGTCACCTGAAAGGAAAAAGTAAAATAAGAGCATTAAGTAATGCTCTACAGTGCTCATCAAGGGATTACTTTTTTTTAACGAAGATATTCCTTAGCTAAAGAAATAGCAAAATTATTTTTCTCCTTCATAGTGAGACTATTTCTCATCAAAATATTTTCGGGAGATCGATTGAAGGTCCGAAAGATAATGTTAACACTTTTCCCGTCACCATCCTTAGCTACTAGACCACGAGTTACTATGACCGAATTTGGTTTTTCAACTTTCCCGGCGTGTCGGAAATAGAGATCACTCAATTTAGATCCATGTTCTTTCTCAGCTTTACGAAGAACTCTGGTGAATAAGCTCTTATTCGGACCGTTTGTTAATATATTACGCCAATTCTTCTTTTGTTCGAGTAGGTGGAAATATTGCTTGTAAAAAATATAGTAAGCTTGAGAAGAAGATTCGGAAATATTTTGACCTTCCCCTCGAGCAATGATCTGTTTATCCCGGAATTTCTTACCGGTTAAACGAGATAAATGTTGAGCTCCTGGTTCGGTTAATTTGAGACTAGTAACAATCTTAACTTTCTGACGAATCATTTTTACCTCGACATCAGAAAATAAGTAAACGATTAACTTGTTATTATTATCGAGTCCTTTGAACTTTTGCATCACCTGTGTCTTCCAGGCTCCTTTAGCTCGAGCGTGATTAATTGTCATTTGATCGAAGAGAGTTGCGATTAAATTATTAACCAAAGCCCCTCCTAGACCAGGATCGACCACTTCTCCTGCCTGATAAAGTACACAAGCCAACGATTCAAAGACATCACCCAGTGTAGCATCAGTGACACTTTCTTCCTTGACCCTGATGACTTGATTAGGTTGAATCTTTACCTTCTTGAAAATAAGCTTCATCAAAGTAGATTGTGTCTCACCATCCATATATTGAGTGTGTAATTCAGTATAGAAATATTGATCCTCGCCGGGGAATCGTTTCGCCATATATAAAGAGAAATAAAGACGTAATACTGAGTCACCCAAGAACTCTAAGATCTCATAATTGTTCTCGGTGTCATAAGTAATACTGGTCAAACTAGGTTTCCAATATTTCTGGATAATTGACGGTTCGGTAAGACCAGCGACGATCTCTTTAAGCGTTGCGGTGCTTATTAAATTCCGGTTGGAAAGATCTTGGTGAATGAAAAATATCAATTTTTCAATAAACTGTTTCAGGTTAGCAATCCATACCTTTGTTTGGTCGATCTGTTTGTTTGTCTGTCGGTTGGTCGATCGGGCTGCCATTTCTTTCGTTGTCCTTTTCTTCTTTCCGTCCTTTTCTTCTTTCGTTGTCCTTTTCTTCTTTCGTTGTCCTTTTCTTCTTTCGTATTAAAATGGAACAAGTCAATTCACACCAAAAATTAATTTATGTTATTATCGTGTCTCTACTTTTTTTAGTCTTAACCAGCCCGATAGGATTTTTAATTCCTGGTTTTTTAGGACGCAAGAAAAATAATACTGACTTTATTTCTTTGTTTATAGTGACTATTATTTTTGGAGTCATTATCTACACTTTTTTCTAAATTACTCTCTTAAAAACGAAAATTGTAGGAAAAAAGTAATTAATCGACTCAAGAAAAGAATCGCTGAAGAATGGCCCTTAACGTTAGAGAAATAACCGAAAAAGTAATTGGAGATATTGTTGATGCCACACTCGACGTGGTTAAAGAATATTTTAGACGAGAAGGAAAGCTCCCCGATCCCGAATATATTCGAGGTAAAATCTCTACCACTACGGTTAATAATAAACGTGGTACCGTCAAG
>Ga0102929_1001004_pt1 | contig 16817 bp, 14 predicted proteins | sample SalPonR1_B_D2_MG_FD_78510 | JGI IMG/M metagenome (GOLD analysis project Ga0102929, IMG submission 78510) | Salt pond soil microbial communities from South San Francisco under conditions of wetland restoration - Salt Pond MetaG R1_B_D2_MG | ecosystem: Environmental > Aquatic > Marine > Intertidal... | reverse complement strand
GAAGTAACGGGTTCAATTTCCAAAATTGACGCCAAGCAAATCACAGATATTCCAACTCCCAGTTTTGAAGCTGGCCTCCAGGGAAAGGCTGCTGGAGTTCAGGTTGTTCAAGGTTCGGGATTGGCGGGTTCTGGTTCTGTTATTCGTGTCCGGGGTATCGCTTCGATTACCGCTTCAGCTGATCCACTTTATGTAGTAGATGGAATACCCATCACACAGGATTACTTCTTGAACGACAACAGAGGGGCTATGAATAACAACCCCCTGGCTACCATAAACCCCAATGATATTGAAAGTGTTGAAATATTAAAGGATGCGGCAGCTACGGGAATATACGGGTCTCGTGGAGCCAACGGTGTTGTGCTTGTAACTACCAAAACAGGCTCGGGCAAGGGATGGTCCTTTGATCTAAATACGCGCCACGGTATTTCAAGACCTACCGCCTTGCCAAACATGATGAATTCGGCAGAGTATCTGCAAATTCGGCAAGAGGCCTGGGAGAACGATGGAAATGTAGGACTCGCTACTCTTCCCGGTGGAATTTCTTGGGAAGACGCACGAAACACGGATACCGATTGGGTAGACCTGACCACTCGAACCGGATTTAAACAAGCTTATAACTTCGGAGCCAATTATGCTACAAAGAAGTTTAAGCTGTACTCTTCTATTGGATACGACGACAACCAGAGTTATTTGGAAGGAAACTCTTACATAAGATCTTCTTTTCGCGCCAATGCCAGTTACGAAATAACACCCAAGCTGAAGCTCAGTGCAAGTACATCTGTAAGTCAGGGGGTTAATAATAGAGTGGATGCGGCATGGAGCGGAGGCCTTGGATCGGCAATGTCGACAGCACTACCTATTTACCCGGTATTTTACTCAGACACTGTCTTGAATTCCAACGGCGTACCGACAAGACTTCCCGGAGATTATTACGATTTGGGATCAAACCCTGTCCGACAGCGCGAATTGCAGGATTGGCGAACGGTAGAGTGGAGATCAATCAACAATATCTCTGTAGAATACAGGCCTACCGATAATTTATTTATTAAAGGGTATGTGGGATATGACTTCATGGACATCAAGGATGATAAATTTCAAAATGCAAGACTTAGAAATGGTGATAGAACTTCCGATTTATTTAATCTTGCTGAAAGGTGGCCTACAAGTACCAATAATTGGAACACCAATGCCACAGCAACTTACTTTCACGATCTTGATGACAAGAACAGTTTAACATATCTCGTAGGAGTGGAGTACCAGCAATCTAAAACCAATAGGGGAGCGAGAATTTTTAGAGAAGATGAATCGGTAAATGGTCCTTTTTATGAAAATCAAAACTTACTGAACAGACCACTTATAAGAGATGCGGAGTCTGATTCGATCATACAGCCCGGTTTTGTTAGAGATGGAGAAAATACCATAGAAGAGTATAATTTTATTTCGGGATTTGCCCGAATTAACTACGATTACGACAATAAGTATTTCGCCCAGGCTAGTGCTAGGGTCGATGGTTCGTCTAGATTTGGAGAAAACAATCGATTCGGATTTTTCCCTGCGGTTTCTGCTGGATGGGTCTTAAGCGAAGAAGATTTTCTGAAGGAGAGCGGTTTAATTTCCTACATGAAACTTCGCTCAGGATGGGGAATAACCGGAAATGCAGCCATCGGCAACTATTTGCAATACGGATATGGTCAATTGGCCGAAAACGGTTATAACGCTGAAGATTACCGGTTTTTGGCGCTTGTGCCAAATCCAGATTTACGTTGGGAGACCGCCAATGTTTTTGATATTTCACTTGAGACCGGATTTTTCCAGGATCGAATCACAACCACTCTATCTTTTTACAATAAAAATACAACGGATGTGCTCATGGGAGTTACACCCCAAAATAGCAGTGGAATTTCTTCCTGGACAGACAATTTGGGCGAAATTGTGAATCGCGGGGTTGAGTTTACGCTCACAACCATTAATATGGATCGTGAAAATTTCCTTTGGAAAACAGACTTCAACATCAGCTACAACTACAACGAAATTCTCGATATCGGCGGCTACACAGAAGATGCTGTGGGAGGTGGAACCAACGATACCCGAATTGTTTTGGGTGAGCCTGTAGGAACGAATTTTTTAGTGCGGTTTTCGCATGTTGACCCTGAAACGGGCAGAAACGTTTATTTGGATGCCAATGGAAATGAAACGATGAACTGGGATCCCGCTGACCGAGTTGCAGTGGGCCGGGTACTTCCCAAGGCCATAGGCGGTATGACCAATACATTTGAATTTGGCAGATGGAACGTTGGTTTGGTCTTAGTTTTTAGCATCGGAAGTGATATCTATGATTCATCTTCGAAAAGACAATTAGGAGTTGTTTCCGATTGGAACATGAGAACCGAATTGTTTGACCGTTGGCGTCAACCGGGCGATCAGGCAGCTTACGCGCAATCATCGCTGAGACCGGAAAACTATGGATTAGACAATGCCTTTAACAATAATACGACTCAATTTTTAGACGATGGTGATTACTTACGATTCAGGCGCTTAAGCGTTTCTTACCGAGTGCCTGATTTTAAAATCGGTGCCATGCCATTCAAAAGTCTAACAATTACAGCATCTGCTACAAACTTTTTGACTTTTACAAATTTTGACGGACTTGACCCTGAAATTGCTCGTGACTTTGAGAACCCTACTGATCGGAACTTGAGTCCAAATATCACATATCTCACTCCACCGCAAGAGATGACATTTAACCTAGCCTTTAACCTTAGATTCTAAACGAAATGAAGAAATCAAAAATTTCATACCGATTCATCCTCATTTTGCTCGGGGTTCTGATTGTACCGATCTCAGCATGTGAAGATCTACTTGAAAAAAGGCCTGATACAGGCGGCGCAAGAATCCCTACCGAACAGCTTGTTGAAAATAGAGAAGATTTGCAGGAGCTTCTGAATTCGGCTTACGACGTTTTGGGTAATACTTACAACGGAGACTTGCAAAATTTAATTAATTGCCTGAATGACAATTTGGTACGCCCCGTTCAGCAAGACGACCTGACATCTGTTTGGCTTCGATCTACCTCTATTTTTAACGGTAGTATGTCTACCGTTTTTAACAACCTGTACTTTACCGTTTTTCGCTGTAACACGGTGTTTGAAGAAGTAGATAATATTGAATTATCGAGTTTAGAGCGAAACCGCTTTTTGGGCGAAGCATCTTTTTTAAGGGCCCTCGCTCATTTCGAAGCAGTTCGGGGATGGGCACAACCGTATGGATACACTCCCAATAATTCTCATCCCGGAGTGGCTATTCAGCTCGAAAACTCTGTCGAAAACACAGAAAGATCTACAGTGCAGGAAGTTTACAGTCAAATACTCAGTGATATTATTGTTGCCAAAGAGCTTTTGCCAGAAACGAATCCCGAAGGGTCGCCATACGCAAATAAGTGGGCCGCGCTGGCTCTGGAAGCTGAAATCCGTTTTCAAATGCACCAATACGACCTCGCCTATCAGCTTGCCAACGAAGTGATTGAAATGGGGCCGTATATGTTAAATACAGATGTAAATAAGTATCAACACCCCCAGCCCGGGCCAGAATCCATCTTCTATATTTTCTCTGCCATTCTGAATAACGGGACGGTCGATAATAGGGCAGGAGGATTTAGGGGAAACTATTTCCCACTGGAAAACCCAAGCTTGAGAATGCAAGCCGAATTATATGATCTGATGAATGAATTTGCAGTGGACCAGGACACCCTGCGCGCCGGACTATATCAAATTCTCGATAACGATGGAAACATCAGCTATATCACAAATATGTTTGAAGCGGAGTTTTTCAATATTCCTGTTTTGACTTTAACCCATATGCACCTTATTCGAGCAGAGGCATCGGGAGAACTCTCCACCAATTTGGATCAGGCTGTTCAGGATGTTAACGCGATAAGAACACGCGCCTGGGGATCTGTTGTGGCAAACCTGCCCGAAGGTGCTTCGGCATCTGAAATTATCGAAGCTGCCCGGCTGGAGCGGCGACTAGAATTTCCCTTTACCGGACAGCGAACCCATGATTTGAAACGAATCGGTTCGCAGGGAGAACCGGTTATAATTAGGGATGCAGTATGGGACTGCAACGGAATGGTTTTACAGTTTCCGGCCACAGAAGCAACCTCAGTATTTGAACTTAATCCCACAGGAGGCTGCTAATTGCTAAAACTTACGATATGAAGACATCAAAATATTTTATTTTCAGCCTTTTAATAGCGTTCACTTTTGGATGCGAGGACGACGATATCCCACCAATTGGCGAACCTTTTGATAAAGCTGAAGGCCTTGCGGCTACCGATTGGATTGTTGCAGAAGCTTATTTAGTAGATCAATCTAATCCGGCTAACCCGGAAAGAAACATTTCCGAGTTTTATACCGAATCTGAGAATCAATTGGAGCTTTCTTTTGACATTGATGGCACCTTCGATGTGATGCCCGGTGATGGCTTGAATTTTTTCCCCGAATCGGGAACATGGAGTTTCGACGACCCTAACTATCCGAGAAATCTAATTTTGATTTCCCCACAGGGAGCAGAGACAATCGCGCCACTTGGCGGACCTACGCGAATAAGCGACCAGCAGCTTAAAATTATTTTTACTAAAAGAACCTGTAATGTTGATGGGGAAGAAAAATCCATTCTCGGATACAGGCTTGTATTTAACAGAAAACCCTGATCTGATGAAAAACTTACTATCCATACCGGCTCTGTTTGTGTTAATGGCTTTTGCTAATGCGGTGAACGGGCAGGGTGTTTATTTTGATCCTTCTCCGACAGATGTCACAGCGCCAGCCAGGCTCTATGTAGATATTACATCAAGTGATTGTTTGGGTTGCGAACCCCTGCTAGACGCCGATCCGGAAACCAACCCACTCTATATCTGGGCGTGGAATCCGAATGAAGCACGACCCGATGTAGATGGTTTGGTCGTTACCAATGGCGAATGGACTGCATCAAATGAAAATTTGAGAATGACCCAGGATCCGGATAACCCAAATCTCTGGTACTTTGATTTTTTGGGTGTATCGCTGGTTGAGTTCTATAATACCCCTGCCGCTGTTTTTTACGCCGACGGAATAGATTTTCTGATAAAAGAAGAGAGTGGGGCATCTCCGGCAGAGGGGGAACCAGAGCAAAAATCCAGTGATATGAATCTCGTTCCAGAACCGCTTGGCTGCTTTGATAAGGTCTGTCCTTTTCCCACAACTTTTTTCCAGGATGAGTATTTCTTTGTAACATACAATAACGAGATCGAAACAATTTCTTCACTGCAAAATCTGGGTCCCGGAGAGTGTTTAATCTGGTTTAGGTATAGCGTAAATGGTGGTTCACCTATTCTCTTGCAGGAAGAGTCCGATAAATTCACAATGGCATACGATGGCGAAGGGCAATTTTCACTGGCAATGATCCCTGAAGAGTATTTTGAGCTTGCAGAAGGTGATATTCTTACATCAATAGAAGTATATATCACCAAATCTCCCATTCAGGCACCGCCCTTTGCAGGGCCAATAACCCTCGTTCCGGGATGTGAATAGCAACTGACCATTAAACCATTCGTTTAAAAGCCGCAATTTTTCTCTGAATTGCGGCTTTTAGTTTCCGCACATCTGTAAAAAGTACCGCTTAAATAATTGCCAGCGCATCACAGCTTAAGTCATATTACCTTTGTGCGCTTACCGCAGACCATGATAAAACTGGAAAATATTCGAAAGAGTTATATGGTTGGCAGCCGTCCGCTGGAAGTGCTGAAGGGAATTGATATGGAAATTCGCGAAGGTGAACTCGTTTCCATTATGGGATCTTCGGGTTCTGGAAAATCTACTTTACTCAATATTCTCGGAATTTTAGACAGCTACGACGAAGGCAGTTATTTTCTCGATGGCAAGCTCATTAAAAATATGAGTGAAACAAAATCGGCCCGATTGCGAAGTGAGCTTATCGGTTTTGTTTTTCAGTCATTCAACCTTATCCCATTCAAGTCGGCACTTGAAAATGTGGCGCTGCCGCTCTACTACCAGGGTGTAAAGCGAAAAAAGCGCAACATCCTGGCCATGGAAGAGCTCGAGAAGGTAGGCCTAGCCGACTGGGCAGAACACGTTCCGCCAGAGCTTAGCGGAGGCCAAAAGCAACGCGTTGCCATCGCGCGCGCTTTGATTTCAAACCCGAAGATTATTCTAGCCGATGAGCCTACAGGAGCCCTGGACTCCACCACATCATACAGTGTGATGGACTTGCTTAAAAAGGTAAATGCCGAAGGCATGACCGTTGTGATAGTGACGCACGAGAACGATATTGCCCAAATGACCAATAGGCTGATCAAATTGAAAGATGGAATGATTGAAAGCCATAACGCCCTCGCCGCGCATGTTTGATTTTGACAAATGGCAAGAGATTATTGCTACCATCAGCAAAAACAAACTGCGGACTTTCCTCACCGCTTTCTCAGTGATGTGGGGGATTTTTATGCTCGTCATTTTGCTCGGTGCCAGTACCGGTCTTCAAAATGGAGTGCGCTATGCTTTTAGCGATGATGCCGTTAACTCCATTTATGTCCGCTCTGGCAAAACAGCGGTGAGCTACAAAGGATTAAAGCCCGGAAGACGAATACAACTTACAAGAGAAGACTTTTCCGAAGTAATTCGAACGGTAAACAACATTCCTTACGGTTCTTGCTCTTATTCTAAGTGGAATGCAGAAGTGACTTATGGAAAAGAGTATTCCACTTATCCCCTCAATGCAGTACAGCCGCCATATCAGTTGTTGGAAAGTTCTATTATCACCGAAGGCCGGTACATTAATCAGAATGATATTGATGGACATAAAAAAAATGCGGTTATCGGCGCAGAAGTGGCGAAAGACCTTTTCAAAGGTGCCGATCCCATAGGCGAATATATTCAAGTGTATGGGATTAATTTTAAGGTGATTGGGGTTTTTACGGATACGGGGAGCCCCCGGGAATTGCGGAATATTTACATTCCACTCGAAGTGGGGCAGCAAATTTTTGGCGCCGGAAACGACATTGACCGGTTCACGGTTTCTACGGGCGATATGCCGTTGGAGATGACCATCAGTGTTACAAATCAAATAGAACAAATGCTAAAACAGCACCATACGGTGGCTCCGGAAGATCAGAGCGCTATATATATCACCAACAGCAACGTGGAGTTCAAAGAGATTATGGACATTCTCACAGCTCTGAATATCTTCGTGTGGATTATCGGAATCTTTACCATCATTGCTGGAATAGTGGGCGTTGGAAACATTATGAGCATTGTGGTAAAAGAGCGCACCAAGGAAATTGGCGTTCGAAAAGCCCTTGGCGCAACACCCGCTTCGGTGGTTGCATTAATTTTGCAGGAGTCTATTTTTGTCACGGCATTCGCCGGATACATCGGCCTGGTACTTGGGGTTTTTACTGTTGAAGGTTTGGCTAATTTGATCGGAGAGCAGCAGATGTTTCGAAACCCAGAAGTTAATATTAATGTAGCGTTGGCTACGATAGGAATTATGGTGGTTGCAGGTGCTCTTGCCGGACTTATTCCATCACTGCGGGCCGCGCAAATTAAACCGGTTTTGGCACTTAGAGATGAATAATCATGTTTGACAAGGAGAAGTGGTCCGAAGTTTTTCAAGTGTTGAGCAAAAATCCGTTTCGCACACTGGCAACAGCATTTGGTGTGATCTGGGGGTTGATGATGCTCATTATCATGATCGGATCTGGAAAGGGCTTGGAAAATGGTGTTACTGCAGATTTTAATCGGGTCACCAATAGCATGTTTCTTTGGAGTCAATCCACTACAAAAGCCCATGCGGGATTTAAAAAAGGAAGGCAGTTTGATATTCGCTACGATGATGTGGCCTACTTAAAAGAACATATCCCTGAGATAGACATCATCTCACCCCGTACTCAATTGGGAGGTTACCGCGGATCAAACAATGTGGTGCGCGGTATCAAAACCGGAGCTTATTCTGTCTATGGCGACACACCCGATTACGAAAAAATTGAATCGCGCCCGATTGAATATGGTCGGTTTATCAACTGGTCTGATCTGGCCAACAATAGAAAAGTTTGTGTGATTGGCCTTCGGGTGTATCGCGAACTTTTTGATAAAGGCGAAGATGCCATTGGCAAATTTGTCAAAATTAGCGGCGTTAATTTTCAAGTCGTCGGTGTGTATACCACTAAGCTGAAGGGAGAACGCGCCGAAGAAGATACCAAGAGTATATTTATGCCCATCACTACTTTCCAAAAGGCATTTAATTGGGGCGATATAGTTGGATGGCTAAGCATTACCAGCCAGGAAAATGTGCCTGTCGCCATAGTAGAAGAAAAGGTTTTAAAAACCTTGAAAGAGCGGCATAAAATACACCCTGACGACGATCGCGCTTTTGGATATTTTAATCTGGAACGCCAGTTTAAACAAATGAATGGAATTTTTACCGGTATACGCGGGTTATCCTGGTTTGTGGGTGTACTAACCCTGTTTGCCGGGATCATTGGCGTCAGTAATATTATGCTGGTAACGATTAAGGAACGCACAAACGAGATTGGCGTGCGCAAAGCACTAGGCGCAACACCCTGGAATATCGTCTCGCAAATACTTCTTGAATCACTATTTCTTTCTGCCATTGCGGGATTTTTTGGAGTTATACTTGGCGTTTGGATGCTCGAAGGCGTGGCGCTATCCGTAGAAGGGTCAGATGGCGCCTTCAGAAACCCGGGTGTGGATTTTAATGTCATCTTCTCCGCGCTCGTTGTTTTGATATTTTCCGGAGTATTGTCAGGCCTCCTTCCCGCCATGAGAGCGGTTAAAATAAAGCCTGTAGAAGCGCTTCGCACAGAATAACTTTATTGAACTACTAATAAATTATATGAAAAAGGTCATTTTTATTGTTGTCTCTATTATCATTCTTGGTCTGCTGGGCTGGACTTTATTTTACGTCTATCAAAAGTCTCAAGAGAAGCCCGTAACTTACAATACGGAAGAGCCATATTACGCAGATATCATTCAGAAAACGGTAGCTACCGGGTCGGTTGTTCCCCGAAAGGAAATCGATATTAAACCCGTCGTTTCTGGAATCATAGAAGAGATTTTTGTGTTGCCCGGAAATGAAGTGAAGGAAGGAGATAAAATTGCGCGGATTAAGATTATACCAAATATGGTAACCCTTAATAATGCCGAAAATCGAGTTCAACGCGCCAAAATAGATTACGAGAATGCCATTATCGATTACGATCGAAATAAGAAATTATTTGATCAAGGGGTGATTTCCTATGCCAATTTTCAACCATTCGAATTGGCGAAAAAGTCGGCTAAAGCAGAGCTCGATGCAGCACAGGACAACCTCGATATCGTCAAGGAAGGAGCGTCCAAAAAGAATTCATCAACAGCAAATACCATCGTTCGCGCCACCATTAGTGGAATGGTTCTCGACGTGCCCGTCGAAGTCGGAAATTCGGTAATTGAAGTCAATAATTTCAACGAAGGCACAACCATAACTTCCATAGCAGATATGAGCGACCTGATTTTTGAAGGCCAGGTAGATGAATCTGAAGTGGGAAAAATAAAGGAAGGCATGGACTTAATCCTTACAATCGGTGCCATTGCAAACGAAGAATTTGAAGCAAAACTCGAATATATTTCCCCAAAGGGTGTGGAGGAGAACGGTGCCATCCAATTTGAAATAAAAGCGGCAGTGAATCTAAAAGACAATCAATTTATCAGAGCTGGTTACTCCGCTAATGCCAACGTGGTTCTAGACCGTCGCGATAGCGTTCTGGCAATCAATGAAAGCCTTGTGCAATTCGAAAACGACACATCGGCGTTTGTGGAAGTGCTCGTCGCTGAGCAAAAGTATGAGAAGCGAGACGTAAGGCTCGGCCTTTCAGACGGAATTCAGGTAGAAGTGCTCAATGGTGTGAGCCCCGACGATAAACTGAAATTGTGGAACCAGCCCATAACCGAAGACTAAATGAATCGATTGCTTTGCTTGATATGCATCACTCTCCTTTTTGGATGTGAAGAAAGGAACTCCGTTCAAACCAGCGGCGACGAAATCGAAGCGAAGGTTGAGATGAGTTACGCCCGTGGCCTTTTGATTTCAGAAGTGGAGAACGGATATCGGGTAACGGTGAGAAACCCGCAGGATACGACTGAAATTATTGGGGTTTACAATCTCGTTAAAGCTGTAGAATCCGGCGTCGATACAATTTCAATACCCGTAAATTCTGAGGGTTTGAGCAGTACAACCTTTGTGGCTTTCTTCGACGAGATTGGCGAAATAGACCGCATATCGGGAGTAACCTTTACCGATAGGGTGATGAATGAAAACCTGCTCCAAAATATCGCAGATGAAAAAGTCCGTGAGCTCACTTCTGCCGGTGAAGTAGATTTTGAAAAGGTTCTCGACGTCAATCCAGACATTTTTATGGCCTACACCCAGGACGAAAGCGCATTTTCGCGTATCGAAAAGAACGACATACGCGTGGTGATGAACATGGAGTATATGGAATCTACCCCTCTGGGAAGGGCTGAGTGGGTTAAGCTGGCTGGCTGCCTTACGGGGAAATTAGACGAAGCTACCGCCAAATTCGACTCTATTGCTTCGGCATACCTGGCGCTGAAAGAAAAGGCGAAATCGGGAAATACTCCGGAAGTCTTCACGGGCAGCCGATACAAAGACCACTGGTACGCTCCCGGTCGCGACAGTTACATTGCCACATATATCAAAGATGCCGGCGCCACCTATACATTCAACGAAATAGAAGGCCGGGCCAGCGCCGAACTCGATATGGAAAGCGTACTGGTTTCGGTATCCGATGCTGATTATTGGGGAATGGTGGTGTCGCAGGATGATCCCTACACCATGGAGCAGTTGATGGAGATCGATCCGATGTACGAGCGGATAAAGGCGGTTGAAAATTCCAATGTCTTCTTTTGCAATGCCGCGAAGTCAGATTATTTTGGAGATGCCGTTATGGAGCCGCACGTTATTCTGGCCGATCTGGTTTCCATTTTTCACCCTTCACTTTTGCCCGCGCACCAGCCCGTGTATTTTTCTCTGGTAAAAGGCCGCGAATAGATCCTTTTTCCCGTTTATCTTTGCGCCAATGGAGAACCGTAGGAATTTTCGTTGGCTGTGGATTGGGCTGTCGGCTGGGGTTTTAATTTACGTGAGCCTTTTTTCGGGCTCGGTACCCATCGCTTTTTCCGAAGTTTTCTTTACGGGCCACCCCGACAATATTAGCCGGGTCATTTTTCTCGAGTCGCGGATTCAGAGAACGGTGGCTTCGGTGCTCGGTGGTACTGCCCTTTCTGTGGCGGGCTTGCTTATGCAAAGTTTATTCAGGAACCCCCTGGCGGGCCCTTCGGTTTTGGGGCTTAGTTCGGGAGCCAGTTTGGCAGTGGCCATTGTTATGATGGGCTCTTTTGGTTTCACTTTGGGCGGCTTTGGACTGGTTGTAGCTGCCATTATCGGCTCATCGGCAGTACTAGTTCTCATTACCATTCTTTCGGCGCGGTTCCGCGATATCACCTCGGTGCTCATCGTCGGGCTGATGCTGGCTTTTTTCTCTTCTGCCATGATTAGCTTGCTTCAATCTTTTGCGAGTGAAACGGCCATTAAAGCATTCGTGTTTTGGGGTTTTGGGAGTTTTGCCGATCTATCGCTTTCGCGATTGGGCATATTCGCCATTCCGCTGCTCATTTGCTTTATTTTGGTTCCCTTTCTCAGCAAACCCTTAAACGCTGTTTTGCTGGGCGAAACCCACGCGCGAAGCATGGGCGTTTCCATTGAGAAGTTTCGCTGGAGCGTGATTGTGCTCACCGGAGTTTTAACCGGAGTAGTTACCGCTTTCTGTGGACCGGTGGCATTTATCGGTTTAGCTTCGCCGCACATTGCCCGGTTTATTTTTAAAACCGTCGATCACAGAAAACTCATTCCCGCCGCGCTTCTAATCGGTGGACTCATCGGTCTGGTTTGCGACATCATCGCCCGTTTGCCCGGTTCGCACCACGCCCTGCCGCTGAATACGGTCTGCGCATTTATGGGCGCGCCAGTCGTGCTCTATTTAATTGTTCAGGGACGAAAACGAAGCATTTTACTGTGACCATAGAGGCGAAAAATATCGATGTTTCCTACGGTGCCAAGCGCGGTAAGAGAAAGGTGATCAAAAATTTTTCTACGAAGCTTAATACCGGCGAAACGCTGGTGGTCATCGGCTCAAATGGAGCCGGTAAATCAACGCTGCTGCGAACTTTGGCCGGGGTTCAGGATTTTCAAAGCGGCGAATTGCTCTGGAACGATACCCCCATCGGCGATATTAAAAAAGACCAACGCCCGCATATCGTGTCGGCCATGTTTAGCAATTATCTGCGGGTAGATGGTTTTACCGTTCTCGACCTGGTGGCTCTCGGAAGGCAGCCTTATACCGGTGTTTTTGGGAAATTAAAGCCCGCCGACTGGGATATTTGCAAGAAGGCGCTCGTCGATGTGGGTATGGAGAATTTCGAAAACCGACAAATCTTCTCGCTGAGCGATGGAGAGTACAAAAAAGTGCTTCTGGCTAAAATGCTGGCACAGGACACGCCAGTACTAATATTCGACGAACCTACGACCCACCTGGATCTTCCCAGCTCTATTGAGTTTATGAAGCTCATTAAAAAGCTGGCTTCTCAGGCCGGAAAAATTGCCGTTTTCAGTACGCATAACCTCCATGTGGCATTCCAGCTTTTCAATACGGTTTTACTTTTAGGCGAAGATGGCCAATACGTTCAGGGCGCAGTAGACGAAATCGCAAATCACGAGCTTACCTGCAGCTTTCTGCGCACCACCGACGTGAAATTTGAGAAGGGTAAATTAATTTACAATATTCAATAATATGAAAATTAGCGTAATAGGGTTGGGCTGGTTTGGCCTTGAGCTGGCAAAAGAATTGAGCGCCGCGCATGAAGTACTCGGATCAAAGTCTGCGCACGAATCCATCTTCGAAGGAAAACACCAGGGCATAGAAGCGTATTACTTTAACTGGGACGATGCCGACAGCTTCGAAAACCTGGAGACTTTGCTCGATGCCGATGCACTGGTCTTAAACATTCCACCATCGCGTAAGCGCGAAGATGTGGTAAAGTGGTACGGCGAAAACATGTACGTCATGGAGCAGGGAATCCTGAAATCGCGTTTGAAAAAGGTGATTTTCGTTTCGTCTACCGGCGTGTTTGGGAACGTAGAGGTGGCAGACGAAGACACCATTCCAGATCCCGATACCCCTGCCGGAACGGCCCTGTTTGAAGCCGAACTCAGGTTGCTGAATGACCCCAAGATCCATACTTCCATCGTTCGCCCCGGTGGACTGATCGGCGGCGACCGCCACCCCGCAAAGTACATGGCCGGGAGAGAGGGGATAAAAGGAAAGAACCACCCGGTAAATTTGGTTCACCGCAACGATTTAATTGCGATTACCAAAATCCTGCTCGAGTCGTCGATTACGCGAAGAATCTTCCACGCCGTAGCGCCCGAACATCCCGCAAAATCTGATTATTACACCTACGCAGCAGATAAGCTGGGGCTAGATCTCCCGGAATTTCAACCGGGCGATATTTCAGATGGAAAATTGGTGGAGTCGCAAAAAACCATCGAAGCGCTAAGCCTTGAAATGGAGTTTCCCAATCCATACCAAATTATAGAACCCAACTGACGCGTTTTTTTAGACCGATCTACGGAGTTGAAGAATTGAAATGCATCTTAAGAACTGCGTTAATCGACGCGTCTTCAGATTCAATCTTTTCGAGAAATTTTTGCGTGCGCTCGCTTTCGGGGTTTACAATTTTGTGGTTTTTCATTTTATTCCACTTCTCAATCCGATCCATCAGCTCATGGGAATCGGGATGAATAAGGCTCTGCTTTACTTTGCTTTTTACCGCCTGCAAACCGAGTTCGTTTAAGTGGATCAGATCCCGATCGTTGTAAAACCGGTAATCGCGGAGCTCGTCCATTACGAACTCAAAAACGGGCAGGTACTGCACTTCCGAGAAGGTTCTTTCCAGCCGGTCGCAGACTTCAATCAACCTCGCTTTGGAGCGCGCATTCTCAACTGCGCCGTGCCTCAGGTGCCTTATTGGCGAAACGCTTAAGAGAAAGCGGGCTTGTGGGTTTTCAGATAGAACGGTTTTAATTCCGCTTTCCATGGTATTGTAGGCCGTTTCTGCGCTTATTCGAACCTGGGTAAATGCTCCACCTGGAAGCCGATGGCAGTTGTTTACGATCTTTCCGGTTTTCAAAAACTCAAAACCAATGGAGGTTCCAAAAGTCAAAAAAATGAATTGAGCATCTTTCAAGGCGCTGGCACTTTTTTCCTGGTTTTCGCGAAAGCGGTTTTCCAGCGCAGTTTTGTCGGCTGCCGAAATGGAACTGTGGGCATCGAGGGTGTGCCATTGCTCGTTGGATTGCACGATGTGCTCCGGAAGAGCAGCTTTTATTTCAGATACCCCTTCCAATTGATGTGCTATACTGATGGGGTTGTACGTAATTCCAATCGGGTTTACGGTACATCGAAACCGCAAATCGCGAAACCAATTCCCAATATTTTCCGAAAAGCAACTGCCCAGAAAGAAAACGTTATGGCCGTATTTTATTTTCGGCTCTCCTTGTGGAAAAGGTACTTCTGTAAAGTATTTCACTGCACAAAGAAAATGAAAAAACCGCCCCGAAGAGTTGCGAGGCGGTTCCAAAATGTTCATTTGGCTTACATGCTCACAAAGCGAAACTTAAATTTGGCAAAGTGAGTTCCTATGGCGCCTACATTTGTAACCGTCATGCTGTGCAGCTTCTCAGTTACATATACTTCGAGCGATTCGTCAGAGCCGTTCACTTGCTTTACTTCAATTTTACCAAACTTGTTTACTTCATATTCTACGTAAACCACTCCATTCAATTTTTCGAAGCGTCCAAAATCGGGATAAGAGATGGTTTTTCGAATGGATCGGTTTAGCTCACCATCGTCATTTGACGCCTGTACGTTTAATGCGATTACCGCAATGATTGCTGCGAACAACCAATTTTTAACCTGTTTCATGTTTGTTGTTTAAGATTTTGCGCCGCAAATTTCGGTGGTAAAATTAGTTCTGAAGGTTTTTAGATTTTACCCTTTCATCACGGTTTTATTACGCACGGGTTAATGGTGTATCGTGTACAATCACAAGGTTTCTAAAACGGTTCGCCCAGAGCGAATATATTCCCTTAAATTTGCGCTTGCGAATACACTTAACAGAGCTATTTTTCATTGGAAGAGACCATTCTTAAAGTCAGCGATTTGTCTTATTCATACGGTTCGGAAATACTTCGATTTCCCGACTTTGTGTGTGATTCGAAATCGCATTTGCTGATTTCGGGAAATTCGGGAGTGGGTAAAACCACCTTGCTTCATTTGCTCAGCGGAATTCGGCATGTGCAGAAGGGAAGCGTTGAAATTCTCGGAAGCAAGCTCGAGGAAATGAATCAGTCTGAACTCGATAAATTCCGGGGGCAGAATCTCGGGATCATCTTTCAGCAGCCCGGTTTTATCAAGTCGCTCACGGCCATGGAGAATCTACTCGCCGCCCAGTACTTTGGAGGAAAGGGCGGCGACAAAAAGAAGGCCGTAGATTTACTCGCCGAGCTGGGCATTCCCGAAAAGGCAAATGAAAAAACACAAGCCCTGAGCGGTGGAGAGCGGCAAAGACTTGCCATCGCCCGCGCCCTGGCCTGCAATCCGGCTATCCTTCTGGCCGATGAGCCCACATCGAGCCTCGACGACGACAATGCCGAAACGGTTTACGAGTTGCTCGTTTCTGAAGCCGATCGCAACAATGCTCTGCTCGTTGTGGTGAGCCACGACCAGCGGCTGAAATCAAAATTCACAAATCGGGTTGCGCTATGAATATTTTCAAGATTAGCTTTAAGAATATTTTGGGACGCCCGCTCAACGCCTTGCTTACCATTATTATGCTCACGATGGGGGTGGCGCTGACGTCGCTACTTATTATGGTGAGCGCTTCTTTCGACGAAAGTTTTAAAAAGAATATTCGCGGAATCGATATGGTGGTGGGAGCGAAGGGCAGCCCTTTGCAGCTTATTCTGTCGGCCGTTTACCAGATTGACAATCCTACGGGGAATATTTCCAGGAAAGAAGCCAACAAGCTAAGCAAGCATCCCATGGTAGCCGAAAGTATTCAGTTGTCTTTTGGCGACAGCTACAAGGGCCGAAAAATCGTAGGTACATCTCATGAATACCTGGACCTTTACGATGCGAAACTGGCCGAAGGCAAACGTTGGTCGGAGACCTTCGAAGCGGTGGTTGGGGCCGCAGTGGCTCGCGAAAACGAAATGGAAGTGGGCGATACCTTCTACAGTGCCCATGGAGCCGACGAAAATGCCGAAGTCCACGGCGACCACCCTTTTTTGGTTACAGGTATTCTGGAACCAAGTGGAACCGTTCTAGATCGCTTGTTGCTCACCAGTCCCCAGAGTATTTGGGATGTGCACCACAGCGAACCGATTAGTGATGGAGATCGCGAGATTACCGCCATGCTGATCAAATTCAAGAACAAGATGGGCATGATTACGCTTCCGCGGATGGTAAATAAGGAAACCAACATGCAGGCCGCACTCCCTTCGATCGAAGTGAACAGACTGTTCGAACTCTTCGGAATCGGGATTGCCACCATGCAGGTAGTGGCTATCGTGTTGATGGTGCTCGGTGGGATCAGCGTTTTCGTTTCGCTGCTGAATTCCCTCAAAGACCG
>Ga0102929_1000999_pt1 | contig 16848 bp, 16 predicted proteins | sample SalPonR1_B_D2_MG_FD_78510 | JGI IMG/M metagenome (GOLD analysis project Ga0102929, IMG submission 78510) | Salt pond soil microbial communities from South San Francisco under conditions of wetland restoration - Salt Pond MetaG R1_B_D2_MG | ecosystem: Environmental > Aquatic > Marine > Intertidal... | reverse complement strand
TGTGTCGAGGTGGGCGGCTGCCTAACGGGCGAACACGGGGTGGGGATCGAAAAACGCGATCTGATGGTTGATCAATACGCGCCGGAAGATTTGGGCATACAGATGGCCGTAAAGGATGTGTTCGACCCGAAATGGTTGCTGAACCCGGCCAAGGTTTTCCCCTTGGCGGCCAGCGAAGCCCACCGGATTGCCGCAGAATAGGGGGCGCTGCCCCCGTCGCCGCAAGCGGCGACTCCCCCGGAGTATTTTTGGAACAATGAACATGCTGACCCCCCAGACCGAGGCCGAGTTGGCCGCAATCGTGGCCAAGGCCGAGGCGTCGTTTCGCGTGTTGGGCGGCGGCACGCGGCCTATTGGTGCCGCGTCGAATGCAACTGGCCTGACGACCCGCGCGCTATCTGGTGTCGAGTTGTACGAGCCCGGCGCGCTGACGCTGGTGGTCAAGGCTGGCACGCCGCTGGCCGAGGTCGAGGCGCTGTTGGCGTCCGAAGGCCAGCGCCTGCCGTTTGAGCCGATGGATCATCGTGGGGTGCTTGGCACGACGGGTGAGCCGACCATTGGCGCGGTGTTTGCCGCCAATGTTTCAGGGCCGCGCCGCATTCAGGCTGGCGCCGCACGCGATTACCTGCTTGGCGTGCGCTTTGTCGATGGGCAGGGTCAGGTTCTGCGCAATGGCGGGCGGGTGATGAAAAACGTGACCGGTTATGATCTGGTCAAGCTGATGGCGGGCAGCTTCGGCACGCTTGGCGTTTTGACCGAAGTGGCGTTGAAGGTTTTGCCGGACACGGCCACGACCGCCACGCTGACCTTGCCGGACTTGGAGGATGCGATGGCGGTCAAGGCGCTGTCGCGCGCGCTTGGGTCGCCGTTTGAAGTGACCGGAGCGGCGTATAGGCCAAGTGGCCCGGAGGGTCGCCCGCTGACTTTGTTGCGTTTGGAGGGGTCGGAAAAATCGGTTGCGTATCGTGCGGCTGAGTTAACCAAGGTGTTGGAGCCTTTTGGCAATTTGCAGGTGATGCATGACACCGCCAGCAGCGCCGAGATATGGCGTGACATCCGTGATGTGGCCCCATTTCATAACGTCGACGGAGATGTCTGGCGGCTGTCGGTGACGCCATCGGACGCGCCGGGTGTGGTGGCGCAAATTCCCGGTGCGAAGGCGCTTTATGATTGGGGCGGCGGGTTGATCTGGCTTTTGGTTCCAGAGGGGACACCCCCTGAAAAAGTGCGTGCGCCATTGGCTGCGACCGGAGGCCATGCCACCTTGATCCGGGGTGCGAACACGGGTGTGGCGTTCCAACCTTTGGATCCGACCGTGGAGGCGCTGCAACGTGGGTTGCGGCACAAGTTCGACCCGCGCGGTGTGTTCAATCCGGGCCTGATGGGGCACACCGCATGACGTTGTTTTTGATGTTTGCCGTGGTGTTTTTGGCGGGGCCGTTGGTTTTCTGGGGTTTGGCACGGCGCGCACCGTCACGGGGCAATGTGATCGGCTTGTGGGGTATTGCCGCCGCAACGATTGGTCTGGCCTTCACGGTGCGCGGGCTGGGCCTTTGGGCCTATGGTGTACCGCCTGAGCTGTTGGCGCTGGTGGCTTTGTGGCTGGCGTGGATCGCGGTTCTGGCGCTTTGCGTGCTGGCGGTCCGGGCGCGGGTCCGATCCCCGTTGATTGTCAAATGGACCGGCGCCATTGGCGCGATGGCTACCACCTTGCCCTGGTTCGGGCTATACGCAGCACAAATGATGAGCGAGTAGATGAAAACCGAGTTTACACCCGAGCAGTTGACCGACCCGGGCATCGAGCGCTCGAACGAGATCTTGCGCAATTGTGTGCATTGCGGGTTTTGCACCGCCACATGCCCGACCTATCAAGTGTTGGGCGATGAATTGGACAGCCCCCGTGGCCGCATATACCTGATCAAGGATATGCTGGAAAATGACCGGGTGCCGGATGAAAAGACCGTCAAGCATATTGATCGCTGTCTGTCTTGTCTGGCGTGTATGACAACCTGCCCGTCGGGCGTGCATTACATGCATCTGGTCGATCACGCGCGGGATTATATCGAACAACGCTACAAACGGCCGATGGGGGATCGCGCCTTGCGGTGGATCTTGTCCAAGATCCTGCCCTATCCGGGGCGGTTCCGGCTGGCCTTGTTGGGGGCCAAAATGGGCCGTCCTCTGGCGCGGTTCATGCCCGATCCGCGCTTGCGTGCCATGCTTGAAATGGCGCCCAAACAGGTGCCGCCGGTCAGCCGTAATGACGATCCGCAAACATTTCAGCCGCGCGGCGCGCGCAAGATGCGCGTGGCGCTGATGACGGGCTGTGCGCAAAAGGCGCTGAACACCGATATCAACGATGCCACCATTCGCCTGTTGACCCGGCTGGGCTGTGAGGTGGTCGTGGCCCAAGGGGCCGGCTGCTGTGGGGCGCTGACGCATCACATGGGCAAGACCGATGAAAGCCACCGCACGGCGGCGCGCAATATTCGCGCGTGGTATGATGAGATGCAGGGCGATGGGCTGGATGCCATCGTGATCAACACCAGCGGCTGCGGCACCACCGTCAAGGATTATGGCCATATGTTCCGCAATGAAGCGTTGGCCGAGCAGGCGGCGGCGGTGTCGGGCATTGCCATGGATGTCAGCGAAGTACTGATGCGCCTGGACCTGCCCGAAGGTGACGCCAAAGACGAAACCATCGCCTATCACGCGGCCTGTTCGTTGCAGCATGGTCAGCAGATCAAGACCTATCCCAAGGATCTTCTGAAACGCGCAGGCTTTCGTGTGGTCGAACCCGCCGACAGCCATCTGTGCTGTGGGTCGGCTGGCACATACAATCTGATGCAGCCGGAAATTTCCGGCAAGCTGAAGGCGCGCAAGGTGCGCACGCTTGAAGCCAAGTCGCCGGATATTATCGCGGCAGGCAATATCGGATGCATGATGCAAATCGGCTCGGCCACCGGCGTGCCGGTGGTGCACACGGTCGAATTGCTGGATTGGGCGACAGGTGGCCCGGTGCCGCCCGCGATGCGTGCGGACCACAATGCCGGACCGCAAGTGCCCAACCTGCGCGGTGCGCCCTAATTTGGCCCCAAACCGCTGCTAATGCCTTTGGCAAATGCCGGAGGGGCCATGCTGAAACATCTGATGCTGATCGTTGCGATATGCGTGTCGGGCCAAGCCATGGCGCAGGACACTGTTTTGCAGCGTTTGGATACCGGCGACGAGGGCCGCGCCTGGGAGGCGGTGGGCCGTCTTGATCTGGCGGGCCGTGGGTTTTGCTCGGGCGCTTTGATTGCCCCCGATCTGGTACTGACAGCGGCACATTGTCTGTTTGATCGGCAATCCGGCGCGCGGCTGGACCCTGAAAAGATCGAATTTCTGGCCGGCTGGCGCAACGGCCGGGCGTCGGCCTATCGGTGGGTGCGCCGGGCCGTGGTGCATCCCGATTACCGTTTTGACCGCAAGCTGCCCGCCGACCGCGTGCGCAATGATCTGGCCGTGTTGCAACTGCACCACCCTGTCCGCAATACGCGGATTGTGCCTTTTGAAACCGACCGTCACCCGCGCAAAGGCCAAAAGATTGGCGTGGTCAGCTATGCGCGCGGCCGTGCCGATGCCCCCTCGTTCGAGCAGCTATGCGATGTGATGGCGCGTCAGCAAGGGGTTTTGATCACCTCATGCGATGTGGATTTCGGCGCATCGGGGGCGCCGATGTTCAGCTTTGACACCGGCGTGCCGCGTGTTGTGTCGGTGGTGTCGGCCATGGCGGATATGGACGGGCGCAAAGTGTCGCTTGGCACCCAATTGGAAGGCCCCTTGCAGGCCTTGATGGCCGCCTACGAGCAGGCTGCGGGCGAAGGCGGCGCGCGGCGCATGTTTTCCACCGGGGCGGACCGCGCCACAGGGGCGAAATTCGGCAAGCCATGATGCGGCGCACGCGGCATATCATATGTGCGCTGATCTGCGCCTTGGGCGTCTCGGCGCCTCTGGCCGCGCAAATGGCCGGACAAAACACCGGGCTTACGCGTCTGACGGATCGTGATGATCTGTTCGGATGGGAGGCCGTGGGCCGCGTGGATATGGCCGAGTCTGCGTTTTGCACTGGGGTGCTGATCGCGCCTGATCTGGTGCTGACCGCGGCGCATTGCCTGTATGACCGTCAAGGCAAGCTGCGCCAAGCCGACAGCCTTACCTTTCGCGCGGGGCTGCGTGACGGGCGCGCGATTGCCGAACGTGTCGTGGCGCGTTACGTCGCGCCCAATGCCTATGATCCGCGTGCTGGTATGACCGCCAAGAACATCCGCCACGACGCAGCTCTATTGCAACTGGTGGAACCGGTGCAAACCCAATTGGCTGATCCGTTCGTGTTGTATGGCCCGGCCCGCAAGGGCCAGCGGGTCAGCGTGGTGTCCTATGGCCAAGATCGTGATGCGGCCCCGTCATGGCAACGCGAATGCGGGCTTTTATGGCACCAAGACGGGCTGATGGCGTTTGACTGCAACGTCACCTATGGCTCGTCCGGCGCGCCGGTCTTTGCGCATGCGGGACACCGTGCGCGTATCTTGTCACTGGTCAGCAGCGGACGCACGGACACAGCCGATCCGATCGCCTATGGTATGGACCTGCCAGACCTGATTGCAGAGTTGAAGCGCGATTTGCGCGCCATGCCTGTCCTTCGGCCCGCAACAAAAGGGTTTCGCCGGGTTCAGGTTGGCAGCGGCACGCGTGCGACAGGGGCGAAATTCGCCCGCCCCTAAGACACCGCCTCAGCCCTTGAAAACCTTTCCTCGCGTTCACAAATCTAACCTGCTCCGGTGCCGCCATGATGGGCCGGACGCTCACCGCCTGTCCCGTTTGGGAAGGCACCACATCAGGTATCGCTCAATGGAGGATGACCAATGCGAAACTTTGATCTTGCGCCCCTTTACCGGGCCACTGTCGGGTTTGACCAGATTGCTGATATGATGGACCGTGTCCTGTCCAGCGACATAGGCCAGCCGACCTATCCGCCCTATAACATCGAAAAAACTGCCGATGATGCCTATCGTATTTCAATCGCCGTTGCGGGCTTTGCCGATAGCGACCTGTCTGTCGAGGTGAAAGATGGCGCGCTGATCGTGTCGGCCCGCAAGGCCGAGGATGATGGCCAGCGCACCTATCTGCATCGTGGAATCGCCACGCGCGCTTTTGAACGCAAGTTTCAATTGGCCGACCATGTCAAGGTCAACGGCGCCAGCCATGCCGATGGCATGCTGCACATTGACCTTGTCCGCGAAGTGCCCGAGGCCTTGAAGCCCCGCCGGATCGAAATTGCCAGTGGCGACAGCTTTGAAAAAGACATGGTTGAGGGGCAAGCGGTCAATTAATTGCCCAAGACCTTTGACCCACACATGCCCGGCCAGTTTTGGCCGGGCTTTTTGTTTTGACTGGCGTCGCTGAGTTCAGCCCGGTCAGGGCCGCCGCGTGGTCAAAAGCGGCGTGTCCTCGGGCCCGCCGATCAAAACCAACGCGCCATTTTTGTTGAAATCAAAACGCCGCACCTGCTCTAACGCGTCCAGAACTCGGCGTTCCTGTGTCATCAGGGCGTCGGGGCAGGCCATCATGGTCACGCCCATCTGCCCAAAGCGCAGGCTTTCGCCGGTCAGATCATAACTGCCTGTAAAACGGTTGCAGCCGGTGCTGCCAGAGGCCCGGCCTTTTTCCCCGAAAAGCACGGTGATGTTCGAAGCGTCCACGATCCCGTGGCCCGCTATCTCTTGGATCTGCCATGCGTCTCCGGTCAGAAGGCTGGCCGGATCACCGCCACAGCCGCGCAAGGCCCGCCCGTCTATATCAAGCGTGGCGCGATGCGGATGTGGCATACCGGTGGCGTCATCGCGGCACAGCATATCCTCAACCGTCAACCGCGCGTCGATCCCCGGCATGTCGAAGACATAGCCGCCCGACACGATCTGCACATCCGGGCGCGGCGCGCTGCGCGTCAGGGCACCGTAATCGGCCACCACCTCAATATCCGATGGCCCGAGGATCACATGCCAGCCCGGCTCGTTCCCGCCGGCGCGATAGGGGGTCGCACTGTCATCGACTTTTACACAGTCGGGCAGGGCTTCACCGGCGACCGTGATCATGGCCGTCTCGCCCTTGGACCAGACTTCGGTGGTGTCATCGCTCTTGCTGACATATCGCGCGCCCGAGGCTGATATGGCCGGGATCATCTCAAAATCCTGTCCGTTGACGCGGAGTGTCGCTTGATCTTCCATCACTCCGAACTCAACATCGGTGCCGCCACATTCGAACCGGGTGCCAAAGGCCAGCGGCGTAAAACGTTCTAGCCGGATCATTCCGAGATCAACGGCTGTGTCACCTGCCGGAAACGGAGTGTTCTGGGCCACCCACCAAGGCGCATCTTTAACCCTGATGGTCGCGCTGACCTCCCCCGAGAGCCCTTTGGGCACAGTCAGTTGGAAGTCGAACGGCACTTGCGCCCCGTCCGTCTGGAACCTGTGCAGGTCAAGTTCCGTTTGAAACGCACCTTGCGCGCCGATGGTGACCTGTGCGGTGTCAGGCAGGGCGATCTTTGGCAAATAGGTCAATTGCCCGGAGATTTGGCGCGTAACCTCTTGCGCGGTGACAGCAGGTGCGACGGCCAGCGTCAGGGCGGAGGCCTGCAAGAAATGGCGAAACATGATCAATCCCATAGGTCGCAAGAATATGCTTGGTATATTGGTATCGGTTCAGTGAAACCGAAACACGCCGTAACGTCACCCCAAAAAGAAACCGCGCGACCCCAGAGCAGGGCGCGCGGTTCCATTTTTCTCGGGCGCAAGCAGCGTCAAACGCTCATACAGATATATTTCATCTCAAGGAATTCATCGATTCCATGGTGGCTGCCTTCACGGCCAAGGCCCGATTGCTTGACGCCGCCGAACGGTGCCACCTCGGTCGAGATGATGCCGGTGTTCACCCCGACAATCCCATATTCCAGCGCCTCGGCCACCTTGTAGACCCGGCTAAGGTCTTTGGCGTAGAAATAGCTGGCCAGACCAAAGATGGTGTCATTTGCCATGGCAATCACGTCATCCTCGTTCTCGAACTTGAACAGCGGGGCCAGCGGACCAAAGGTTTCCTCGGTCGAAAACTGCATGTCTTTGGTGGCGCCGGTCACGATTGTCGGCGGCAGGAAATACCCCGGACCTTGCGGTGCGCCGTCATCGCCAAGAATCACCTTGCCGCCTTTGGCCTTGGCGTCGGCGATATGGGTCTGTACCTTTTCCACGGCGCTTGCGTTGATCAGCGGGCCAAGGGCCACGCCCTCTTCCATGCCGTCGCCCATCTTGAGCTTTTCAACCGCCTCTTTCAGCTTGGCGGCGAAGGCATCATAAACACCAGCCTGCACGTAAATGCGGTTGGCGCAGACGCAGGTTTGCCCATTGTTGCGGAACTTGCACATGATCGCGCCGTCCACGGCGGCGTCCAGATCGGCATCGTCAAACACGATGAAAGGCGCGTTGCCGCCCAACTCCATCGAGCATTTCATCACCTGATCGGCGGCTTGGCGCAGCAAAATGCGCCCCACTTGGGTCGAGCCGGTGAAAGTCAGCTTGCGCACGATCGGGTTTTCGCAGAATTCCTTGCCGGTTTCCGAAGCGTTCGACGATGTCACCACGGAAAAGACACCCTTGGGAATGCCAGCGCGTTCGGCCAAAACACCCAAGGCCGTGGCCGACAGCGGGGTCAGTTCCGCCGGGCGCGCCACGAACGCACAGCCCGCGGCCAAGGCTGGCGCGGCTTTGCGGGTGATCATCGCGTTCGGAAAGTTCCACGGCGTGATCGACGCGGCAACGCCGATGGGTTGCTTGATCACGGTGATCCGCTTGTCCCGCTGGTGCCCCGGGATGGTTTCGCCATAGATACGCTTGGCCTCTTCCGCGAAAAACTCGACAAAGCTGGCGCCATAAGCGATTTCGCCCTTGGCCTCAGCCAGCGGCTTGCCTTGTTCGGCGGTCAGGATCACGCCAAGGTCGTGCTGATTTTCCATCATCAGATCGAACCATTTGCGCAAAACCGCGGCGCGTTCCTTGCCGGTCCAGCTGGCCCATTCTTTTTGGGCGATCTCGGCCTCGGCGATGGCCTTGGCTACCTGTGCGCGGCTTAAATCGGCCACATGAGCGATGACATCGCCGCGGGCGGGGTTTGTCACCTCGAATGTGCCTTCATCACCGTCAACCCACTGACCGGCCAGATAAGCTTGCTCGGCCAGCAGGCTGGGATCGTTCAGCAGCGATTTCAGATCGGTCTTGGTCATGGCGTTTCCTCACTTTCGGAATGATATGGCAAAGGCAAAGCATCTTGCACTAGGCTTGTCCAGATCAACGGCGGGAATATACGATGGAACTGGATGAAGCCTATGCCAATGCGGCCCATATTGCAGGGGCCGCCGACTATCCGCCGCGCTGGGCGGAATGCGCCAAGGCGTTCCGTGACCGGCGTGCCGGGGCTGGACGTGCCAAGCTGGCGCTGCCCTATGGCGACAGACCACGAGAGGTGTTTGACCTGTTCCTGCCCAGTGCTGCGCCAAAGGGTTTAAGTGTGTTCGTGCATGGCGGATACTGGCTGCGGTTCGATAACTCCTACTGGTCGCATCTGGCGACTGGGCCTTTGGCGCAGGGGTGGGCGGTGGCGATGCCCTCCTACGATCTTTGCCCAGATGTAAGGATTGCCGACATCACCCGCCAAATCGCCTGCGCGATTTCTGAGGCCGCCCAACACATTGCAGGCCCCTTGGCCCTGACTGGGCATTCGGCGGGTGGCCATCTGGTGGCGCGGATGGGCGTGCAGGGTGTGCTGCCGTCCAAGGTCGCGCAGCGTTTGCACAGCATCGTTCCGATCTCGCCCGTGGCCGACTTGCGCCCGCTGCTCAAGACGTCAATGAATGCCCAGCTTGGTCTGGACATGGCCGCCGCGATGGCGGAAAGCCCGGTATTGATGCAGCCGATGGATGTTCCGGTATCGGTTTGGGTCGGCGGCGATGAACGCCCGGCGTTTCTTGATCAGGCGCGTTGGCTGGCCGAGGCTTGGGGGTGCGGCTACATGGTGGCTGAGGGTAAACATCATTTCGATGTGATTGATGCGCTGGCCGATCCTGACAGTGCGATGGTTTCCGCCTTGTTGGGATGATCTTCATTGTTCTTTAAATACTCAAATCGCAGCACCTGCGGTTGGCGGAGTCATATGAGTATTTTTGGAACAATGAAGTCAGGCATGCAGCGATTGCCAGCAGGGCAGCGGATCATCGTCAGAAGGGGTGGCAAGGTAAACCGCGCGTGCAATGGCGCGGGCCATGCACTGTGCCGCCGCGTGGCCGAGATAAAGTGTATCGGTCAGTGGCGCATCGAGCGAACGCGCACTCGTGCTGGCAGCAAAGATCAGATCGCCATCCATTGGGGTATGCGAAGGCATCAAGGCGCGGGCCAGCCCGTCATGCGCGGCTGTGGCCATTCGGGTGCATTGCGCTTTGGTCAGCTGTGCATCGGTGGCCACGATCCCGATGGTGGTGTTGACGTGCTGTGAAAGCTTGGTCGGCGGCATCGCCGTGTCGGGGTAGCTGCGGGCAGGGCCACGCCCGCCGAACTCGTCGCCTTCTTCAAACGGGGCGGCCCAGAAATGCGCGCTGTCGCCCACCGTGGCCGAACCAAGGGCATTCACCACCACCACAGCCCCTACGGTATGCCCCGAGGGCAGCACCAAAGAGGCTGAGCCAAGCCCGCCTTTCAGGTTTGCGGTGGTGGCGCCGGTGCCCGCCCCGGTGCTGCCAAGGGCAAAATCGCTGGCCGCCGCTGCCAGCGCCGTGGCGCCGAGTTTTTTATAGGGGGTCTCGGGCCAATCTTTTTTGCCGCCGTTCAGCAGGTCGAAGATGATCGCGCCGGGCACAATCGGCACAAGTTGATCGGCAACGGCAAACCCGCGCCCGGCTGCGCGCAGCGCGTCCGCCACGCCCGAGGCGGCATCAAGACCAAAGGCCGATCCGCCTGACAAAACCAGCGCATCCACTTGTTCAACCGTTTTATCGGGGGCCAAAAGATCGGTTTCCCGCGAACCCGGCGCGCCGCCCATCACGTGGACCCCGGCGGTGAACGGCGCATCGGCGGTCAAGACTGTCGCACCGGTTTTGATCGTCCTATCCTGCGCGTTGCCCACCCGCAGGCCGGGCACATCGGTGATCAGATTTCTGGGGCCGGGTCTGGTGGTCATTGGCTCTGGTCCTTCGATATTTGTCAAAAACCATCTTGCCAGATCGTGCAGGATCGGCAAGGAAAGGGATGACCGGGGCGATGGCGTCGCCCCAGGGGGTCTGATTTCCAAAAGTCCTGAACGCCGGGACCTTTCTTTGATAGGAGGGTCGTTATGACTGCACGTCCTGAAATGTATCGGTTCCACAATGGTGAAAAAGCGCCGTTGCCCTTTGCGGCCTCGGAATATGAGGCGCGTCTGACAGGTTTGCGTGAGATTATGGACCAGACCGGCGCGCAGGCGGTTGTTCTGACCTCGATGCACAATATCGCGTATTACAGTGGTTTTCTGTATTGCGCCTTTGGCCGCCCCTATGCGCTGGTTGTGACCGACACAGACAGCGTGACGATCAGCGCGGGCATTGACGCAGGCCAGCCTTGGCGGCGGTGCCATGGTGACAATATCACCTATACCGATTGGCAGCGCGACAATTACTGGCGCGCGATCCGCTCGGTGGCGGGTGAGGGCAAGGTTGTTGGGTACGAAGGCGATCACCTGACCTTGCAAGGGCGCGACAAGCTTGAGGATTTCCTCAAACCGTTGACCATGGTCGATCTGGCCCCGGCGACGATGCGCCAGCGGATGTGGAAATCCCCGGCCGAGATTGCGTTGATCCGCGAAGGCGCGCGGGTGGCCGATGTGGGCGGCTATGCCATCCGCGATGCGGTCAAGATTGGCGCGCGCGAAATTGATATCGCGATGGCGGGCCGCGACGCGATGGAATTGGAAATTGCCAAATCCTTTCCCGATGCCGAATACCGCGATACGTGGGTTTGGTTTCAGTCCGGGTTGAACACCGATGGGGCGCATAATCCGGTCACGGCCCGGCAAGTGCAGCGCGGCGATATCCTGAGCCTGAACACCTTTCCGATGATCTCGGGCTATTACACCGCGTTGGAACGCACGATGTTCGCGGGCGAGGTTGACGAGGCCTCGCTGAAAATCTGGGAGGCAAACGTGGCCGCCCATGAATATGGCATGTCGCTGCTGAAACCCAATGTCAGCTGCGCCGAGGTGACCCAAGCGATCAACGCGTTTTTTGAAGAACGCGATTTGCTGCAATATCGCACCTTTGGCTATGGTCATTCCTTTGGGGTGCTCAGCCATTACTATGGCCGTGAGCCCGGGTTGGAACTGCGCGAGGATATCGACACCGTGCTGCAACCGGGTATGGTCATCAGCATGGAGCCGATGCTGACCCTGCCCCGAGGTCAGCCGGGCGCGGGTGGATATCGGGAACATGATATTCTGGTGATCACCGAAGACGGCAACGAAAACATCACCGGCTATCCCTATGGGCCTGATTTCAACGTCGTCGGCTAAAGCCAGTTGAAAAAACCAAGGCGGCCCGGTTCGGGGCCGTCTTTTGCATTTTATGGTGCAACTTGTGGTCGAGATTCCTCTGGGAATGACTTTGCGGCCAATAAAGTCTCCCGAAGAAACCTTCGGGAGCCGTCCGCGCCGGTGGTCGGCTCCGGGGGACAAAGCGGAAATTGCAATAGACGCGCGTCGGTGGGCCGCGGTGCGGCGGTCCAACCATTGGTCAATGGCACTTTATCCCAGCCAAATCCGCAAAACCTTTGAGCGCGGCACCCAGCTGTGCCAAATCGCCGTGCCGGGGGGCGGCCCGGCGATGCGCGGCGGCCTGCGGCCTTGATTCCGCGCTGGAACTTCGGGATCGAATGTTCCAAGAGGACTCGAAGTGGTCATTGCGCTCCGAGCTCTTAGCGCTCATTTGCACCACGAGATGCAACGGGCTGGGGTTCGGGGCCGCCTTTTGCGTCAGCCGATCATTGCCCCGGCGGCGCCTGCGCCTTATGCAGAGACAAACACGCATTGCGCATAAGGGCATCCCATGCTGGCATTTTTGCGATTGGTCGTTTTCGGCTTTCTGATCCTGTCGGTGATCTATGTGGTCGTCTCGCTCTGGTCCCGCGCCACCCGGCGCAGCAAGCTGGAGCAGGAATGGGAGGCCTCGGGTCGCCCCGGTGACAAAGAGACCTATCTGACCGAAGGCATGGCGCAGTATGACAGATCTTTGCGCCGCAAGCTGATCCTGCTGATTTATGTCGTGCCGGTTGTGGCAGTGTCAGCGATCATTTATGTCACGAATTTCATGTAAGGGGGCTGTGGCGATGGTTTATGTAAAGTGGGTATTTTTGGCTCTGTTCTGGCTGATCGTGGCTGGATTTCTGCATTACACGCTGCCGCAGCGCGATATCGTCCGTATCGTCAACACCTATGAGGAACGCCAAGACGTGACCGGCTGGACGCGCATGTTCTGGGCGGCCTCGGATGAATCGCAGGCCAAACTTGAAAGCTGGGATGTGCAGTTCATCCAAGCGGTACAGCCCGATGGCGACCCGATGGTGTATCGCAACGAAGATACAGGATGGGGCTGGCCGCCTTATTTCAAGTTCGACACGGCGAACCTTTATACCGACGCGAATGACAGTGTTTCCACCAAGGATGCGCCCGAGTGGTATGCCATTACCCATTACGGCTGGCGCAATGAATTTCTGTCGATCTTTCCCAATGCGGTGTCGATCGGTCGGGTGGAGGGCCCGGATGTTCGCTTGGTCCCGTGGTTTAACATCATCGTTTTGACTGTTTTGGCGGCGTTTGCATGGGGCATATGGGTGCGGTGGAAACGGTTCCGCAAGAATCGGATCGAACCGACCATAGATGACTGGACCGATGGCTGGGGCTGATCGGGTAGGGCGCGGCGGCGGTTATCTTTTGCCGTAATACAGGCCAACCACATGCTCGGCCTCGGCAAAAAACAACCATCTTGAGGCGGCAATGCCCGCCAGATGCAGCAAAATGGCCAGCGCGGCAATCATATGGCCCACTGGTAACAGCAGCAGCAACAGCGGCGCCGCGTAGCCCAAGACCAAGGCAATCGCGCGCAGTTTGATCGAGTGTTTGCGCCCGACCACATGCACGAATTCCTTCAGCAGGTAATTGGTGCCGGTGTGCGGCGGCTCGAACGCGCGGACCTGTCCGATATGGCCAAGGCCGGTGACGCTTGGCATGTCGGTGCCACTGTCGCGCAGCGCGGTGTCGCCGCGCACCCACCACAGCACTTGTAGCACTGCCGCGATTGGCAACAGGATCAGGGCCGCGGTGATCTGCCCCGCCAACAGCGCACCGCCCGCCAAGGAGATCGCCAATAGCAAGGCCGGTGTCAGCGGTGTTTTCCAGCGGGGCACGGTTTTCAACTGCCCGTAGATCATCGCAGTGGAATAGACCGTCAGCAGGCACAACACCGCCCCAAGCCACCCCAAAACCGTCCACTGAGCGCTGAAAAACACTAGCCCTGCCCCGTAAACAGCCATCACTGTCAAGGCGGCAACGCTGGCCCATGCCTCGCGGCTGAGCCAACTGCTGCGCCATTGGGTGAACGCCTTTAATGCCCGTTCTGGGTGGCCAAGGTGAAAGGTCGAAGCCAGCAAGCCGCCCACAGCCAAGGCATAGGCGATGGCAAAAAAGACAAACGCCACCCAGCCCGTGACGGTGGGCAGGCCAAGCCCAAGCCAGACCAACAAGCCAAAGCCCAGACCCGACAGCGTGGTGAATAGTATGACAGAGGGTGCGGGATGCATCTCAGAGTTTCTCCAATGCCTTGTCGAGCCAACCGATAAAGCCTTTCGCCTCATGCGCGACGGGCTTGAGCACGGGCGGTGTCGCGCCGCCCTTTTCTGTAGGGGCGGTGTTCATCCGGTCCTTGGGCCGGGGCGGCAGGTATTTGTTGACCGGCTTGGTGCCTTGTTCCGGCATCAGGTCCATGCCGCCACGCTCGGCCACCAATTGGCTGACATCGCTATCAGGATCACCTAGATCGCCAAAGTGGCGCGCGCCTGCGGGGCAGGTGCGCACGCAGGCGGGCTCGCGGTCTTCTTCGGGCAGGTTTTCGTTATAGATGCGGTCCACGCAGAGGGTGCATTTCTTCATCACCCCTTCGGCGGCGTCCATTTCCCGCGCGCCATAGGGGCAGGCCCACGCACACAGCCCACAGCCGATGCAGTCGGTCTCGTTGACCAAAACAATCCCGTCCTCGGTGCGTTTGTAGCTGGCCCCGGTCGGGCAGACGGTGACACAGGGGGCATCCTCGCAATGCAGGCAGGATTTCGGGAAATGGATCAACTGTGCCGCGCCTTGATCGGGCTGCACCTCGTAGCTGTGAACGCGGTTCAAAAACGTGCCCGTGGGGTCGGCGCCATACGGGTCTTGGTCAGACAGGGGCGCGCCGTAGTTTTCGGTATTCCAGCCCTTGCAACTGATCACGCAGGCATGACAGCCTACACAGGTATCAAGATCGATCACAAGGCCTAGCTTGCGGTCGGTTTGATCGGGAAGCGTTGTCATGATGTGCGCTCCTGATTGATATGTGGGCGGGAGGTGACAGAGTCTTCCTTGCTGGAATCCCATGTCAGGATGAACCAGATGAACGACCCAAGCGTTAGTGCGACAAACACCAGTATGGCCAGCAAAGTCATTGTTTTTCCGCTCATTCGCCCACCTTCCATTCAAGGTGATCGGGGCCGTCGCCTACGGGGGATTTGATCGGGGCAAAGTCCGGCTGCGCCTCGGACGGGGCGGTGACCTTTTCGATCTTCACTCGCAGGTCGAACCACGCGGCCTGCCCGGTGACCGGATCGGAATTGGCCCACCGCAACCCGTCGCCTTTGGGCGGCAGCAATTCATGGATCAGATGGTTCAGCAAAAAGCCCTTGGTCGTCTCGGGCGCGTTCTTGTCCAGCGCCCACGCGCCCTTGCGTTTGCCGATGGCATTCCATGTCCAGACGGTGTTTTCATTCAACGCCGCCATATGCGCCACCGGCACTGTGATGTCCCCATGGGCCGAGGTGACGCGCGCCCAATCGCCGTCGGCAAAGCCATTCGATTCCCAAAGTTTGGTTGGCAGATACAGCGGATTGTGCCCATGGATTTGCCGCAACCACGCGTTTTGACTGCCCCAGCTGTGATACATCGCCATGGGCCGTTGGGTCAGTGCGTGAATGCTAAACTCGTCAGTATCCGTTCCGGCATCTTCAAACGGCGGATACCAGATCGGCAGCGGGTCCAGCGTTTCGCGGATACGGTCGCGCAGATGATCGGGCGGTTGCCGGTCGCCATGGCCTTCGGCGGCCAGTTGGAACCGGCGCAAGGGTTCGACATACAGATCAAAGATGTAATGCTGCGGGCTGTCGAAAATTCCAAGGTTCACGGCCCAGTCCTGATAGGCTGTGTTCCACGGTTTGTAATACTTGGCCGCGTCGGGCAGGTGGTCGACGAAAAAGCCACCGTTTTCGATGTAGTGGTCTAGTTGCGCGACATTCGGGCCACCGCGCCCATGGGTCAGGCCGTTTTCACCCGTGCGCCAGCCGGCCAGCGGGCCGATGCCGGGCTTGCGTTCGTGGTTGGTGATGTAATCGGCATAATCAGCGTATTTCTGGCTGCCGTCCTCGTTCACGAAGCCCGGAAGGTTTAGTCGCGCGCCAAGTTCGCACAGCACCGATTGAAACCCGCGCACATCGCGATCAGGTTCAACCACTGGCCAGCGGATGGCATCGGCGGCGGCATCGGCCTCGCAAATCGGGCGATCCAGCAGGCTGATGCAATCGTGCCGTTCCAGATAGGTGGTGTCGGGCAGGATCAGGTCGGCATAGGCCACCATTTCCGAGCTATAGGCATCCGAATAGATGATGCGCGGGATCACGTAGTCGCCGTTCTCATCCGTATCGGTCAGCATGTCGATCACGCCGCGCGTGTTCATCGTGGAATTCCACGCCATGTTGGCCATGTACATGAACAGCGTGTCGATCTTGTAGGGGTCGCCCGCATGGGCGTTCGAGATCACCATATGCATCAGACCATGGGCCGACATCGGGTTGTCCCATGTGAAAGCCTTGTCGATCCGGGCGGGGTTGCCATCCTCGTCAAGCGCCAAGTCATCTGGCCCCTGCACAAAGCCCAAATGCGGGCCATCCAGCGGCTTGCCGGGTGTGACCTTGCAATGCGGTTTGGGGTGGGCGCTGACCGGTTTGGGGTAGGGCGGTTTGAAGCGAAAGCCGCCCGGCACCTCGACCGAGCCCAACAGGATTTGCAGCATGTGAAGCGCGCGGCAGGTCTGAAACCCGTTGGAATGCGCCGAAATCCCGCGCATGGCGTGAAAGGCCACGGGGCGGCCTTTCATCACCTTGTGGGTTTCACCCCGGAAATCCGTCCATTCCTGCTCCAGCACGATTTCCTCGTCAAAGGCGACGCGGGCCAATTCACTGGCGATGGTGCGGATCTTGTCTGCGCTGATGCCGCATTGGTCGGCGACCGCTTCGGGGGCGTATTGTAGATCAAGGTAGCGCTCGGCGATCAGATGCATCACCGGCTTGTGCGTCACGCCCGCATGGCGGTGGCTGGCCGCCAGATCGGGCCGCACGCCGGGTTGATCGAACGGCGTCAATTTGCCGGTGTTGCGGTCGATCACCAGCGTCTTGCCGTCCGCGTCGCGCATCAGCAGGCCATGTTCCGGTGAGTTCGGGTCCATGTTCA
>Ga0102929_1000990_pt1 | contig 16921 bp, 14 predicted proteins | sample SalPonR1_B_D2_MG_FD_78510 | JGI IMG/M metagenome (GOLD analysis project Ga0102929, IMG submission 78510) | Salt pond soil microbial communities from South San Francisco under conditions of wetland restoration - Salt Pond MetaG R1_B_D2_MG | ecosystem: Environmental > Aquatic > Marine > Intertidal... | reverse complement strand
AGCATCAATGGTCTCAAAATCAGGGGAAGTGGAAAACAAGTGGAAAAGGCGAAAGCTGATAAAATTGAACTTGTTGAGGTTTGCTTCAATACCACAAAGAATTTTGCAACCCCAAAGGGTAAAGAGTTGTTTCATGTGCGCATTATGAACCCCGAGGGTCAAACACTGGCTGTAGAAAGTACAGGTTCCGGAACCATCAATGATGTGGTCAGCGGAAAGAAGATGCGATATACGACTTCTACAACAATTGATTACCAGCAAGAAAACCAGCAGGTTTGTGTCGACTGGAAGCCCAACAGTGCTCTTAGAGCAGGGCGCTATGAAGCACTCATATACAACAAAGGTTATTTGACCGGTAAGGGGTCCACGATTTTCAAATAAATCAAGACCGCGGTTTGAGCGAAGAAAAAAAGAAAAAGGAGCAAGACGAAAAAGAATTTATAAACCCTATTGATAGCGATAAGGTAACAGAGAATCCCGGTCTTCTGACCTACGCCCACAATCTGGGAAGCGCGATTATAAAGCCTGAGGACAGGGGAAAGATCAAAGCGACGAGCCTCCAGAGTATGTACCAGCAAACGGATGTGCAACTGGAGCAAATCAAGGAGCAGATAGAATTGCTCGCGAAGCAGGCTCAGGGTATTCACGATCGCATTGAAATCTCCGAGCTGGTTTATCAAGCCCGAATGAACTTTAAGCCGCTTGTTGGACACTCTTATCATTTGTACCAGAATGCACGAAACGAGTTTTTTTTGAGCCTGGTAGGGCCTGATGAATGGGGCAGGGGAACTATACCTGATTTTTGTGCTACAGTTAAATTGATGGCAGATCACACTTGGGAAATATTGGATCAATCGCCTGACTTTTTCCCAAACAATTCTTAAAATTCCATAAGGTATTCTTAAACCTTACCCGCGGTCTCTTTTCTCATCCATATTCAGTTATATTTGCGTAGCTAAAACATGTCACGTGGGTATTTTACTATTTATCTTGATTTTCTATATCCTATTGAGCGTCAGTCTGCCTAAAGTTTTTGAGAAGGCTGGCTACGATCCGAAAAAGGCCTATATCCCTGGTCTTAATATGGGTGTCATGGCCGAAATTGTCGGTCGTAAACGGGCACATGCCTGGTGGTTGCTTTTTCCTATAGTCAACCTGTTTATTCTTGCCGGATTATGCATCGACCTGGTCAGATCCTTCGGCCGCTACAGCTTTCTCGATAGCGTAATGGCCGTTATTGCGGCGCCTTTCTATAATTTTTACCTCGGATATAGCAAAAACGAGAAATATATCGGCCCCGCCTGGAAGCAGGAAAAGGAATACAAAAAGAAATTAGAAGAGGCGCAGAAAAGTGGTAAAAAAATCGAGTATAATCGATTGCAACAAAAGAATCCCTACAAGAAGGGAGTGATCAGGGAATGGGCGGAAGCCATTATTTTTGCGGTCTTTGCGGCGACCTTCATTCGTATGTTCCTGATTGAAGCGTTTATGATTCCCACCAGCTCAATGGAGAGTTCCCTCATGACCGGGGATTTTTTGTTTGTAAGTAAAACCAGTTATGGTGTGAGAATGCCCCAGACCATTGCCATGTTACCTTTGGTTCACAACCGGGCTCCACTCGTTGGGGGAGAATCCTACCTGGAAAATCCTCGGCTCAATTACCGCAGATTGCCTGCTTTACGAGAAATTGAGCGGAACGATCCTATAGTTTTTAATTATCCTGAAGGTGATAGCGTCTACATCACCCCCGGACGTACCTGGGGCAAATACGATCTGGATCGCGGTCGAATACCGCCGCAAATGGCTGAATACATCAGACAAGGTCGCATAGAACTGGTGACCCGTCCCTATGATAAAGCGGATCACTACATCAAACGCTGTGTGGGTTTGCCCGGAGATAAAATCGAAATCAAGAACCGTCAGCTTTTTGTCAATGGAGCACCGGCTGAGGATCCTGAAAAAATTCAATTTGTATACCTCGTTAAATTCGGATCGCCTGTAAATAAGCAGCGATTGATTGATCTTGGGATCAACGCTGGTGAGCTCCAAAGCAGCCGCGGCAATATGTTCCAACTGGCGCTCACAGACGAGCAATTGGAGAAAGTCAAAAGCTTCGGTGATGTTGTGGTGGAGCCTTACATAGCCGAACCAAGACCGAAGGAAATTTTTCCACACGATCCAGAGAATTACAACTGGTCCGTGGATAATTTTGGGCCGATTCTGGTTCCTGCTGCAGGAGAAACCGTGGAATTGACCCCAGAAAACATTGCCTTGTATCGCCGTATCATCGAAACTTATGAGAACAATGATTTCAAACGTCGGGGTGATAGCTTTTTCATCAATGGTAATAAAGCAGACAGCTATACCTTCCGCCAGGATTACTTTTGGGTCATGGGAGACAACCGTCATAATTCAGAAGATTCGAGATTTTGGGGTTTTGTTCCCGAGACACATATCGTGGGGAAACCGCTCATTATTTGGATGTCCTTAAAAAATGGAAAACTGAGCGATGGAATTCGGTGGAATCGCATATTCAGCTCGGCTAACGACTAGACGTTGTTAAGTTTTTTCAATATGAATGTAAGATAGCTTCTCATTTGAAGTCTCGCTTTACTTCTTCCGTAAATCCTGGAATTTCCTGTACATCTCGGCTAGAATTTCTGAATGTTTTCCATCCTTAAAATGGATGAAAAGACAGATGAGGAGCTGTTTAAGTAAAGCAAGAAAATTACAAGCCATGGTGGGCAGAGGTGGATCTATCGCCGCATCAGACGAATTTTATCATCCCGAGGTCAAAGTTTAAGAAATGCCAATGGGTAAACTCAGGCACAGCTGGGAAGCACAGGGTGAAGCGCTTCAGATCCGGGAAAAAATCATTGAATAAGTACATGATGCTGGATAGAGTTCCAGCACAGCCGATGAAGAAAATGCAGTTACTACCGCAGAAACATGGATAGATCTGACCAATAAAGAAGGAAGACGAGTAAAGATGAAAGAAGTAGCAGTGCAGAAATGGCAAGACGGTAAAATTGTCGAAGAAAATTTCGACTATCACATACCTACCGAAAAGCTATCCGCCAACTGATTTGAATAATTGCTCAGGATAAAACCCCAAAAGCTTTTTAAAATCAAGAAGTCCAGGGATGATCCGGATACTCTTTATTGTACCCGTACTTGATGACGTCAAAAGAGGTAACAATACCTTTTAAATTCATGTCTTCATCCACTACAGGCACCGCGTGAAAAAGATTCTCTAAAAATAACTCTGAGGCAGATCCAATCTTGTCATCAGCTTGGAGGTATGCCAATCTAACGGTCATAACATCTTTCACGGAAATTTCAGAATATTCTTCGTGGATGCGATTGAGTTTCCACAAGTCAGATGTAGTAATCAAACCAACCAGTTTATCTCCCTCTAAAACAGGTAAATGATGAATGCGGTGATTCTTGAAAATATCTCTTACGTGGCTTAGGTTATCATCGGGATTTACCGTTATAAGGTCAGTCGTCATGATCTGACTCAACTTTTCATTCATCATAGTCCCATCAGTTTTTGTATTTTGGAATAATAGAATTGCAAAATAGTCAATTTCACCAAAAATCAATAATTGAGTAATTGCTATACGATCGTTCCAATTATAAAAACCTTTTAAGGGTAGCGCCAAAGAGAATTGTTTCCCTTGTGCCTTCGTTAACGGAATACCTATACAGCTTAGGTCTGGACAAGCGCGTGGTTGGATTAACCAAGTTTTGTGTGCATCCAAAGGGCTGGAAAAAAGATAAAACCATTGTTGGAGGCACCAAAAATCTGAGAATGGATACCATTCGAGCACTCAAGCCAGATTTGATCATTGCCAATAAGGAGGAGAATGAGAAAAATCAGGTTATGGAGATGGCGGAAGAGTTTCCAGTATATGTGTCTGTTATTCGCAACTTTGAAGAGGCTCTTGAGGAATTGGAATCAATAGCTCATTGTTGCGATCGGCGTGAGAAAGGAAAAGCAATTGTTTCTGATATTCTCAAAAAGAAAAAGAGCTATCCAAGTCCGAGTAATGATGTCAAAGCCATCTACCTCATCTGGAAGAATCCCTGGATGGCTGCTGGAGGCGATACCTTCATTCATCATATGATGGAAAAGGCCGGGTTTCACAATATGCTTAAAGATCAGTTGAGGTATCCCACAATGGAACTGGAGCAAATGAAAGCCCTGGAGCCCGCGTATATCTTATTGTCATCAGAACCCTTCCCCTTCAAAAAAAATCATTGTGAAGAACTCGAAAAAGAATTCCCGGCTAGCCGCGTTTTATTGGTGGATGGCGAGCTTTTTTCATGGTACGGCAGTAGATTGCTAAAAAGTTTTGACTATTTTGAAGAATTGAGACGAGATATTTTGCGTTAATCTTCTGATTTCAAGCTTTAACAATTGATAAAACCTGATATGAAGCGCTACCTGTCATTTGTTTTTTCACTTTCTCTGGCTTTTGTGAGTTATGCCCAGAAAACAGATTTATCTGCGGAGAAAGCACTCGTTTCCAGGCAAATCATTGTTCAACTGGAGGAAAATGAATCTCCGGATGAGCTGATAGCCCACTACACGAATCAGGGATTCGATCTCACATACGAGTATGCCATTATTCCTGACCTGAATTATCACCTGGTCACACTGTCAGGACAATCCTCAGTGCCTGCGCTCCTGCATGCATTTAGCAGGGATTCAAGAATTCTAATAGCTGAGAGAAACCAAATGGCACATAGTAGATGTCGTGTACCCAATGATGAATTCTTCTTCGACCAATACTCATTAGATCTGCTTAATATGTCAGATGTGTGGTGTGCCGGCACCAACCCTGTTACGGCAGAAGGAGATACCATCGTCATAGCGGTGGTAGAATTCGATGACAATATGCTGGATCATGAGGATATCAATGAAAACCTTTGGGTCAACGATGGAGAAATTCCTGAGGATGGGCTTGATAATGATGGCAATGGGTACGTGGATGATGTCAATGGTATTGATGCAACCACAAGAGATGGAGAGCGTTTGAGGTCAGGAAACTCAACTCACGGTCTCAAGGTGACGGGTGTTCTTGGGGCAAGAGCCAATAATGGTGAATATACTACAGGAATGTCCTGGAATATTAAAATCGTCCAGGTGGATCGGTCCAGAAATTCGGCCAGTATTATGGTCGCTTACGAATACATTTATCAGTTGCGAAAGCGCTATAATGAAACCAATGGCCGTGAAGGGGCATATATTGTAGCTGCCAATTCCTCTTTTGGAAATGATGATTTATTTGCAGATCAGGTTCCTTCCTGGTGTGAACAGTTTGATCGGATGGCTTCCGTTGGCATCATTAGTTTTGGAGCAGTCCGCAACCAGGATGTAAATATTGATGAAGAGGGTGACGTGCCGGGAACCTGTCCCCAGGAGGGATTGATTACAGTGGGTAATTTGAATCGTTTGGATGAGGTAGAAAACAGTGGATTCAGTCAGGAAAATGTGGACCTGGTCACCTACGGTACCTTTCTGCCTGTTTTGGATGAGAATTTCAGATCGGGAAATGACACCATGGGCATTGATTCGGGTACCTCCTTCAGCACGCCGCATCTCACCGGTCTGGTTGGCTTACTTTATGGACAGGCCTGCGAGCGTTTTATTAAGCTATCAAAAGAACAACCTCTGAGTGCAGTCATGTTAATGAAGGATTGGATTCTTACCAAAGCGCTCCCTGTTCAAAGCCAAATGGGACGGACGGTAACAGAGGGGAAGTTTGATCCGGAGGGGGTGCAGCAATCCCTTTTCAATTATTGCCAGTTCTCGACAGGTGATTTGAGTATTGAAAGTATATTTCAGAACCAGGAGCGTTCCATATCAGTGGAATTTGATCTGCCTTCTCCCGGCAACGTGAATTTTAGCGTTTATAATCCTCTCGGACAGCAAATGCATGCCTCAAACAGAGATATTGCGCCCTCAGACCCCTGGCTAGCCAATCTCAAACTGGGACGTGCCGCAGCGGGTGTATACTATTTAAGAATTGAACATGCTGGATCTTCTGACATACAGGCCTTCTACTATCAGCCACAATAGCAGAGCATTTCTTTCTGAGCACGGTGGATAAATACTATATTTGTTGATGGTCCCTGGCTCATTTTACCTTTTTGGGACGCACGATCTGCTAAGCAGCCAATTAAATCATCAATAATGAACATTTCATTCAGGCAATTATGGCCATACCTCGTCGCATTGCTGACTTTCCTGGTGGTAGGCATACTTCATTTTTATCCGCAACTGGAAGGAAAAAAAATTCCCCAGGGTGACATTATATCTTATTACGGAATGTCCCAGGAACTACGTGAATACGAAGAGGAGAAAGGAGGCGAAATACTATGGACCAATGCCATGTTTGGGGGCATGCCCGCTTACCAAATACAGGTTAGTCAGCCAGGTAATCTTGTACAATACGTTTTTGATGCCATGCGCTTGTTTATCGGTCGCCCGATTGGAAAGTTTTTTATGATGTCCCTTTGCTGTTTTGTTTTGTTGGTGACGCTAAGGGTCAATGTCTGGCTGTCCATGATTGGGGCGATTCTGGCAGGGTTTTGTGTGAACAACCTTGTACTATACGAGGCCGGACACATGACCAAGCTAAATGCGATTGCCACTGGCGCCCTTGTACTTGCCGGTGTGATTTTGCTTTTCAGAGAACGATTTATGGTAGGTGGATTGATCTTCGCCCTGGGACTGGCATTAAACCTGCTGACCAACCATGTGCAGATGACCTATTATTGGGCATTTGTTATCGGGCTGTACATTCTTATAAAAGGGGTACAAAAGATAAGAGCCGGAGAAATGGCTACTCTTGGTAAAATTGCAGGGATTGCGGTAGTAGCGCTGTTACTTGCAATAGGCAGCAATGCTTCCAAACTCTGGACCACCTGGGAGTATTCCCAGGAAACCATGCGAGGAGAGCCTATATTGGAAAAGCAAGGCGAGGCCAAATCCAGTTCTGAAACAGAAGGCCTGGAATGGAACTACGCGATGAATTGGAGCAATGGCTGGTTAGATGTAATGGCGAATTTTATACCATCTGTAGTGGGAGGTAGCTCAGCGGAACCGGTGAAGGACTCTTATGAAATGTATCGGATCGCTCGTCAAAGCGGAATGAAACAATTTCCCTACTACTGGGGAGCATTGCCTTTTACCAGTGGTCCCGCATATTACGGGGCGGTGGCCATGTTTTTGTTTGTCATGTCACTAATTTTCCTAAAATCTGATTTGAAGTGGTGGGCCCTGGGATCTTTTTTGCTCATTACCCTTATCTCCATGGGTAAGAATTTTGAGGTGCTCAACCGTTTTTTGTACGAGTACTTTCCACTTTACAGTAAATTCCGTTCGCCGAATAGTGCGATGTCAATATTGGCCATTGTGGTGCCTTTTTTTGGAATGTATGGATTGCAGAAGTGGTTGAATAAGAAAAAATACAGCAAGGAAGACCAAAAGAAACTGCTCTTAGGTGCGGGTGTTTTAGCTGCTATTGCTGCCTTTTTTGCCTTGTTGGGCCCGTCGATGTTTGATTTCTCATCAGACGGTGATCAGCGCTATGCGCAAATGGGACTTGACCTGGATTTGATCCGAGCCGATCGAAAGTCCATGATGCGCACAGATGCTTTTAGATCCTTTGTTTTTGTTGCACTTACCGCAGGCTTACTGTGGTATTATATGAGAAATCAATTCAATAAGGGCTATTTATATGCGGGCTTGGGTTTACTCGCGATTTTGGATATCATGCCGGTTGGTAAGCGGTATCTCAACACGGATGATTTTGTATCAAAGCGCCAATACGAAGCCAATTTTGAACCCCGTAAAGTGGATCAGCAAATCTTAGATTTCGAACCTAAGGGCAGAGGGTATTACCGGGTATTTGACAACTCCATCAATACCTTTAACTCATCTCAGACGAGTTATTTTCACAACACCATAGGTGGCTACCACGCGGCCAAATTACAGCGCATCCAGGATGTGATTGACCGTTACTTGAGCAGTAATCTCAATATGGATGTTGTCAATATGCTCAATGGCAAGTACTTTATATTCAACAGAGACAATCAGACGCGAATGCAGGTCAATGCAGAGGCCCTGGGCAATGCCTGGCTGGTCGGACAGGTCAATTTGGTTAATACCGCAAATCAAGAAATTGATGCACTAAGCAATTTTGATCCCGGCACCACAGCCGTCGTTCACCAGGAGTTCTCAAACCAGATACGCGATAACTACAGCAACTTAGGTGATATTTCATTGCGTGATTATCGCCCCGATCGATTGGTTTATGATGTAAATGTAGCAGGGCAGCAGGCTTTGGCGGTTTTCTCTGAGGTCTGGTATGGTCCGAATAAGGGTTGGGAGGCAACTATTGATGGTAAGCCCGTCGATTTCTTTCGCGTCAATTATCTACTGCGGGGGATGAATGTGCCCCAGGGCCAGCATGAAATCGTTTTTGAATTTAATCCACGCAGTTATCATTTGGGAAATACCATCGCCTACATTTGCAGTGGATTGATTTTGCTTTTCGGAGGATATGTGGTCTACCGAGAAATCGGTTGATGGATGTGTTTTCCTAAACTCTATAGAGAAAAAGCCCCTTTATGAATGTATTTGTTCTTTGCACAGGACGAACGGGCTCTTCTACCTTCATAGAGGCTTGTAAGCATGTGGAAAATTATTCTTCAGCTCACGAGTCCAGAAGCAGTAGATGCGGTTCTGCAAGATTGGATTTTCCAGCTTGTCATATAGAAGCAGACAATCGGCTTATTTGGTTCTTCGGGGATCTGGACAAGAAGTATGGGAAAGAGCCTTTTTATGTCCATCTCAGAAGAAATGAACAAAAAACAGCAAAGAGTTTTATGAGGAGGTGGAAGTGGAATCGCGTCAGCATCATTCAGGCCTTTTATCATGCTATTCTCATGAACCACAAAAAGCCGACAGAGGAAGAAATAACCAAAGTCTCTTTACACTATGTTAAAACAGTAAATAGTAACATAGAAGCGTTTCTCAAGGACAAGCCCCATAAAATGACCGTATGGCTTGAAAACATTGAGTCAGATTTTAGGAATTTCTGGGATGCTATCGGCGCTGAAGGGGATTATGAGAAAGCTATTGCTTGCTGGGATAAGAAATACAATGCCTCATCGGAGAGAAATAGACTTAGAGAAATTACGAATTTCATTAAGCATTTAGTCCTTCCCAGCCAATAGCTGCCCTATAATTTGATCAACCTCCTTCGCTCTTGCCGACCGGTGGAAAGAATTTATGGTGTTTGAATCCGGTTGATATGTGTGAGACAGACTTATAGTTTTTTTGAGAAATTCCTTTTGAGCTTTTACATCTTTATAGTTGAATGCATCGCCAAGATCATGTTGCTCAATCAAATCAGCAGCATCATTTGGTCCCGGGCTTAGAAGCATGATTTTTTTTCGCAAGCCTATATATTCAAATAGCTTGGCTGGAATTCTTCCTTTCTGATTCAATTCCGATTTGTTAATGAGTACCAATAATAGCCTAGATCTTTTAAGCCGTTCCATTAATTGTTTGTGAGGAAGGAAACCCTCTAAGGTCACCAGGTCTTCTATGCCCATTTTGCGAGCTGTTTCCAATATTTTATGACTCGAATTGCCAATGAATTCCAATCGGATTTTATCCCTGATGGCCGCTTGCACTTGCACCAGTTGTTGCACCGCGCTTAATAGTCCCAGAGGCAAACGATCTTCATTTACTGTGCCCGCATGACTGATAATAAACAGTTCTTCTTTTCTTTCCGCTAGTGAAGTATATTCGGCCGGACGAAAGTCGTAGGCATTGGTAATGACACGCACATTTTTGGCACCCATTTCTTCAAAATCTTTTCTCCAGCTTGGGGACACAGTGATTAATATGTCGCATCCTTTCACCACCTCTCGCTCCAGTTTTAGGTGTCTTTTTCTGGCTTTTGGTTGAAGTAGAAGATGCTCAAAGTATTCAATTCTGGTCCAGGGGTCCCGGAAATCAGCCATCCATATCAAATCCGGAAACAACTGCTTCATCTTCAGGCCGGCAAGATGAACCGAATGCGGAGGACCTGTTGTAATCAAAACATCGCAGTGATTTTCTTTCAAATAATTTTTTAGTGCGCGATTAAGAGGTCTCAACCAGCCTACACGGGCATCCGGGATATAAAAATTGGATCGTACGTATAGCAATAACCTCGTCAACCGGCTTTGGTGTTCTGAGGTATTGCTGAGAATACTTTCTTTTGACTTCTTATTACTTATTGGCAAAAAATCAAGCAGCTTTCTAATTTCAAAGATGGGTATAGCAATAGTCTGAATACCAGGGTGAATATCTTCAATTAAGGCTTCGTCCTTTTGAGTATAGTCGGCATTTTTTGGATGAAATACTGTGATTTGATATCCCATGTCTGCCAGATGCTTGCTCAAGTACAACCATCTTCTGACCCCTACACCACCACTTGGCGGCCAGTAGTAGCTGATGAGGACTATGTGCTTAGTTTCTTTTTGCGACAATGGCATAATGTCTTGGAGTGATGAATCTTAGAATGGCACGGAACCCGATTGATCGTGGTGGGTTGATCCATTTTTCTCGGTGAACTATTTTCCAGCCGGCTTTTTCAAGCAGCCAATCGAATTCTCTGGGAGTGAATTCATGGAAATGGCAATCCCATGGATCTTTATCGTTCCAGTAAGTCTTGGCAAACCACATATTTAAAGGCACAGTCCCTATAAACAGGTCAGCTCCTGATTTTCTGAGGACATCGAATGGATTAGCCATGTGCTCCAATATTTCAAAGGCTGTAAGGACTTGGTATTCATGCGATTCAACGGCGGTCTGATCGATATCAAGGTCTTCCCCCCCGGTATTCATTACATCAAAACCCAAGGATCTCAGGTCGCGGCTAAGTGGGTTGTCAATACCAAGATCCAACATCTTTTGATCCTTAGTCACGAATTGTTCGACTAGGGCTATCGTTTTTCGATGCCGCTTGCCATGTGTTTCTTTGTATTTCCTTTGATTGACATTCTCAATAGTACTCATAATAAGGCTTCTTTATAGAGATTTTCATACATTTCAGTGATCTTATTCCAGGTCAATTTTTGCGCTTTTGAATATGCTTTTTGTGCCATGGCCATTCTAAGTTTCTCGTCATTTATTACCTTTTCCAAGCATTGTTTAAACATAGACCGGTCAGCAGGAAACATCATTTCTTCCTGGTCAAATATCCCAATGGGCCCCTGCCCTTTAAATCCAATGATGGCGTTGTAATTGGCGGCGGCCTCAAGATAAGACAGTCCAAAACTTTCCCTGGAACTTGGCAGGGCAAAAATATCCGATTTTCTCAATAGCTCCAGTACTTTATCACGAGATATTCTGCCGTGGAATTGGATTTTGGTTCCGAAATGACGGACATCTAAATCCTTGTGCCCTATATCTACCGGACCGATGACATCCAGGTCTAAAGCTATGGGTGATTTTCTTACATAGTCGACGACCCAGTCTATATTCTTCGTGACCAGCTGATTTCCAATAGTGCTGATGCATATTTCTGGACGATGCTTTTTTTCTTCTATAGAGGACGTCGATATGTAATCACTATTGGCAAGTCCGTGAGGTATCAGATGGATGGACTCAATACCGACTTCTTCAAGGAAAATTTTTCCTGCATGATTGAGAACTGTGACTGCGGCTGCGTTTTTCAATGCTTCCAGCCCCAGTTGATAAGTTGAAGAGCTCGGTCTGCAGTGTTTCATCAGCTGCAAGCCGGAACTTCTTAAGGTAATAATATATGGTGTACGAGAGGCTTCCCATAATTGCAGCGCCAAAAGTCCATCAGGAAATAAGAAATGGGCATGTACCAGGTCTGCTTTTTCTTTCATGTATTTTACAGGAAGCCTGGACCATTGAAAGGCGGCATTTTTTAAGGGTATACGCCAATATTTGAATGGCTCAATATTGAACCCTTTACTGCTCCAGGGCTTTAAACCGCTTTCTGATCGATATTTTTTCAAAAACAACAAAGGCAAAGGCACCCATTCAGAAGGATACAAGATGCGGTGCTTCGCAAATGGCATGCGTTGTATTAGTTTAAGAATGACATCGTTTTCCCGTTTTTTGGGGGTGGGTATATTTTTCGCAATATGCAGTACCTTCATTGGCGCAAATGACTAAGGAATTCTCCCGAGTTAAAATAATGGTAACTGAATGCAATATAATACGAAGAGTTGTAGTCCTATAAATACCTCAAGAATTCATGGGACAGGTTAGAAAACAAGCGGCACGTTATACGATTGTCAATTTCCTGGCTACTGCAGTGGCAGCATTGGCTACTGTGACTATTTACGCCCAGGAAAGAGAATTATACGGTCTCATAGGTTTTTTAATGGATACGGCCGTCTTATTTTCCCCTTTCATTTTACTGAGCACACCAATTAGCATTCAACGATATTTTCCATACTACGCTCAAAATGAAAATGGCCAGCGATCTGTTTTTTCCCTAGGGCTGGTTATCATAGCAGTAGGCGTCCTTTTGATGATTCCCATTTTGTTTCTTTTCAAAGGCGTCATCATTCCCCAATTGCCTGAATACGCTCAAGGCGAACAGGCGGAAAATTTTTTCTTTTATATTTTCCCTATTGCCATTGCTTATGCCATTATTAATTATCTGTTCGCCTACAGCAGTATTTTCAAGGATGTAGCCCTGCCTTCCTTTTTTGCTGTTGCCAATAAGTTCTTTGCCCCTTTTATAATTCTTATATATAGCCTGGGTTGGTTGGATGTGAAAGCCTCTGTCTATTTACTTATACTCTTTTATTTTTTGACTGCAGTATGGTTTCTCTTTTTTTCTTACCGCAGAAACCGACTTCACTGGGCCAACCCGATAAAAGCTTTCGATAAAATCAACCCGCGGGACTTTTTTTCTTTTGGTCTCTTTTCCCTGCTTACAGTCTTTGGAAAACAAATGACCTTGCGGATTGACAGTTTTATGGTGCCACTTCTATTTACTGTCGGGATGAACGGGGAATACCGAATCGCTGCCTTTATGGCCGGGGTTTTATTGGTGCCGTTTCGGTCAATAGCAGCACTGATGTCCCCAATGATTGCCAATGCCTGGAAAAAAGAGGACTTGCGTGATATTGAGAAAATGTATCACGACAGCTCCATTCACTCTCTGCTGGTAGGCACTTTTATTTTTCTTCTGATTTATTATAACATTGACGCCCTCCTGGAAGTAATGCCGAGAGGAGAGGAATTGGTCTATTTGAAGCAGGTCTTTATTGTAATTGCTCTAGCCAGACTGGTGGATTTGGGTTCTGGCGTCAATGATCAGATCATTTCCTTCTCCAAATACTATAGATTTAATTTTTATCTGCTTTTTATTTTGGGCGTCAGCAATGTAGTGCTGAATCTTTTATTTGCAGACTGGTACGGTTTTATTGGTATTGCCATGGCCACAGCTCTTTCCCTGGCCTTTTTTAATGCTGCAAAAATGGCATTCATTTTTTTCAGGTATCGATTGCAACCATTTTCATGGAGCACGGTGCGCTTAGTGGTACTCAACGCCCTTGTGGTTATGTCCATGGAATTCTTTCCGGATATGGTCAATCCATGGTTAAGAGGTGCCCTGACGGGCCTATGGATCACACTATTATTTATATCTTTGGCCTTTGTATTTAAAATATCCCGGAGCTGGAATGCCCTGCTTCTGGAGAGAATAAAAAGACTGTTTTAGAATGGATTATAAATACCTGATTGTTGAGGTAGAAGAGGGGGTGGCACTGGTCACGATCAATAGACCCAAGGCGCTCAATGCCATCAATAGGGAGTTGATGCTTGAAATACAAAAAGTATTCAAAGAAGATTTAACGAAAAGAGAAATACACGGTGCCATTATCACTGGAGCGGGTGAAAAGGCATTTGTTGCCGGTGCTGATATCAAGGGCTTTATGGATTTTTCTCCTGAAGAGGCCAGTAAATTGTCGCGCGAAGGTCATGAAACCTATAATGCCATCGAAGATTTTCACAGGCCTGTCATTGCCGCAGTCAATGGCTTTGCCCTTGGCGGGGGTTGCGAATTGGCCATGGCTTGCCACATGAGAGTCGCTGAAGAAAATGCCAGGTTTGGACAACCCGAAGTCAATTTGGGGCTCATTCCGGGATATGCCGGCACACAGCGCCTTCCACAGCTTATTGGAATAGCCAAGGCGACGGAGCTACTGCTTACTGGGGACATGATCAATGCTGAAGAGTCTCTTGCGCTAGGGCTTGTCAATCATGTTGTGGAGAAAGGTCAATCAGTTATTAAGGCGAAAGAAATTATTGGGAAAGTAGCGACTAAAGCTCCACTTGCCATTGAGGAAACTTTGCGTTGTTTGAGAGCTTTTCAGTCAAAAACAGAGGATGGTTATGAACTTGAGATAGACCGTTTTGGTTGGTGTTTTGGAACGGAGGACTTTAAGGAGGGTACAAGTGCCTTTCTCGAAAAAAGAAAACCGGAATTTAAAAATAAGTAGTTAGATCACGTCAAATTGAATAGCTCGGAATGATCAAGACGGATATTTTAATTATTGGAGCTGGTCCGACTGGCTTGTTTGCTGTTTTTGAAGCAGGATTGCTCAAGCTGAAATGCCACCTCATTGATGCCCTTCCGCAACCGGGAGGTCAGTTGTCTGAAATATATCCCAAAAAACCCATCTACGACATTCCCGGATACCCCTCTGTATTGGCGGGCGAACTGGTTGATAATCTCATGGAGCAGATCAAGCCTTTTTCACCGGGATTTACACTTGGTGAAAGAGCAGATACTCTTGAAAAAACAGAAGATGGTCAATTCGTTGTCACCACCAGTAAGGGAACAAAGCACATGGCTCCTGTGGTAGCGATAGCAGGCGGCCTGGGCAGCTTTGAACCTAGAAAACCGCCTATAGATAACATTGATCACTTCGAAAGCAACGGAGTGGAATACATGGTTCGGGATCCTGAAAAATTTCGTGATAAGAAAATCATACTAGGGGGTGGGGGAGACAGTGCCCTGGACTGGGCCATATACCTGGCTGATGTAGCTGAAGAGGTAACCCTTGTGCATAGAAGAGAGAAATTCAGAGGTGCACTGGACAGTGTTGAAAAAGTCAAGCAGTTGTCAGATGAGGGCCGAGTCGAATTGCTCACCAGCGCTCAGGTAGTCGGCCTTAAAGGTAATGGCCATCTGGATTCGGTAATTATTCGCCATAAAGAAAAAGGAGACATCACTAAGGAGGTGGATCACTTTATACCTCTCTTTGGTTTGACACCAAAATTGGGCCCCATGGCCAATTGGGGACTGGAAATTGAGAAAAATGCCATTGTGGTAGATACCTTCGATTACCAAACCAATATACCCGGTGTTTTTGCTGTCGGTGACATCAATACCTATCCGGGCAAATTGAAATTGATTCTTTGTGGTTTTCATGAAGCCACCTTGATGTGTCAGTCGGCATACAAAATCATCTATCCGGATAAAAAGCTCTCATTTAAATACACTACGGTGAGTGGTGTCAAAGGATTTGAGGAATGAGTGACATCAAATTAACAGTCATAGACCGGGACGATAAAGAGCATGTATTGGATGCCCCCACTGATATGAATTTCAATCTGATGGAAATTTGTAAATCCTACGATTTACCGGTGAAGGCAACCTGTGGTGGGATGGCGCTTTGTTCTACCTGTCACGTTTACGTGCTCAGTAATCACGAGCTAAGTGAAATGTCCGAGGATGAAGAAGACATGCTCGACCAGGCCTTTTTTGTTCAAGATAACAGTCGATTGGGCTGTCAAATACGCATTACTGAAAAATTGGATGGGTTGAAGGTCAAACTCGCACCAGAAGCCGATTAAAGAGGTCATTTCCGTTAGTTTTTTTCTTAGCTTTGCAGCAAAAGTAGAGCAATGGCCATCAGCATTACAGAAGATATACGCGATCTCTTGTATGAGAATCAACTGGTGATCATCCAGGGCCTTGGCATGATTACAGCCAGTTATAACAGTGCTAAAATCAAAGAGGCTGATGAGATTATTGCCCCTCCATCCCTCCATTACAGTTTCGACAACCGCATCAAAGAATCAGACGGTATCCTGGAAAAGTTCATTGAGAAGAAATACAATCTTTCGGAGGAACAATCGCGACAGGTAGTGAAACGCTTCAAGGAACAGGTGTTAAACTTGTTGGAAAAGCACAAAAAAATCGTTATTCAGGGTGTAGGAAAACTGCAAAGGGAAGGAGACAGTATTGTACTCAGACATTATGAGGGTACCGAAGATCCCATTTCTTATGGTTTACCCGAGCTGTCATTGAAGATATCTGCAGCGGAAAGCTCCATATCTGCCGTCCAGCAAACATCTCTTCATGACAGTCATCAAAAGAAAAATGCTACGTCTTCCTCAACTATGGCTGATGGGCAACGAGGCACAGTGAAAGATCAGGGAGATAAAAAAGCAAGTGCAAGCCAAGAAAAAGGACAGGAGGAGGAATCATCCTCTGAAGAAAGAACGAAGGAAAACGCAGGAGGAAGAAAAAAATCCGTCTTCCCCTGGATTTTGGTTCTGTTACTCGTCCTTAGCTTTTTAGTTGTGCTTTTCAGCGGTCTGTATCTCTTAAATGATAATGTGTCTGGGTTTGTGCATAAGTTACTCAATCAGGAAAAAAAGGAGAATATCATGGATAAGGAAGCAGAGCGAGCCTCTGATAGTTCAGTTAAATCCATGGATGATGAGTCCAAAGCCAATGAGCCGGTCACCTCGGACGAGAAACTTGTGCCCGCAGGAGATAATGCAGATTGTGTGATTGTCGTTGGGTTGTTCGGTGACGAGGAGAATGTTCGTCGCATTACCAACTTAATT
>Ga0102929_1000982_pt1 | contig 16991 bp, 12 predicted proteins | sample SalPonR1_B_D2_MG_FD_78510 | JGI IMG/M metagenome (GOLD analysis project Ga0102929, IMG submission 78510) | Salt pond soil microbial communities from South San Francisco under conditions of wetland restoration - Salt Pond MetaG R1_B_D2_MG | ecosystem: Environmental > Aquatic > Marine > Intertidal... | reverse complement strand
CAGTCAGGAATTGCCTTCCGAGGAGAAGGGCGTAGAAGTTATTTTTAAGGGTGTCGACTTTTCTTACGATAGTGACCGTCAAATACTAAAGAATATTGAATTTAAAGCTGAGCCAGGACAGAAAATTGGGATTGTGGGCACAACAGGCGCGGGGAAAACTACACTCGTTCACTTGCTGCTTCGCTTTTATGATGTCAGTTCAGGGCAATTACTTTTGGACAAAAAGGACATTCGTGATTATACGCTTTCCAGCTTGAGAAAAGCCACGGCACTGGTCAGTCAGGATGTCTATCTGTTTCACGGCAGTATTAGAGAAAACATATGTTATGGGCGCGAGCACATTTCAGATAAAGAGCTTTGGGCTACCGTTGAAAAAGCACATCTTGATCGTATGATCAATGAACTTCCCGAAGGGTTGGACACCATCATTGGAGAACGAGGAGTACGCTTAAGTGGAGGACAAAAACAAAGAGTAAGTCTGGCAAGAGCACTATTGCGGTCTGCAAGAATGATTATCCTTGACGAAGCCACAAGCGCCGTTGACACGGAAACTGAGGCAGCCCTTCAAGAAAATTTAGGGCCACTCCTTCAAAATAAAACATCCTTTGTTATTGCACATCGCTTAAGTACCGTGCTGGACGCTGATAATATTATTGTCATGGAAAATGGGCGCATCACAGAGCAAGGCAATCATGAGGAACTACTTGCCCATGATGGGGTCTATCGAAAACTTTGGGATATTCAGTCGGGACAAAATCCTCTTAAAGATTCATGATCTGATTGCGATCTACTACAATGTCTTTTAACTCTTTGAGATAGGCGTATTCATTAGGCATCACTTTCTTGAGGGCTTCTTTCACTGCAAAAAAAGCTCCCTTTTCGAGATCTGGAATGAATTCCTCTACTTTTTCTTTCATTTCGATCACATCCTCCCTTATAAGCGCTCTCAGAGATGGTATGTCGTGATAATCTGCCTCAATGGCTTTGGCGCGAATGTGCTTCTGATCTTCTTCAGTAAGATCGTCCAGGTTGATAATATGAGAAGTCTGTGATAGCTCATTGGTGTTTAACTCCTCTTTGCCTAAAGGAAGCTTCCAATCCTCATCATCGTGACGTACTAAAAAAACTTCCAATCCCTTGGAAGCAACTCGGTAAATGACATATTTGGCGTAATCTCTGACACTCATATTTTCATATTATACTTACAAAACCCCATGACATTCTGAAAGTTCATTCTCAAGGAAAATCTAATTTACCTCACGTAAAATAAGTAAGAAAAATCCGATTGCAAGAAAGATTTGGCGGTCTTTTTCAGTATCCATTTGCATAATCTCAAAAGCGCGTTGTTTAACTTTGGACTCTTCGTCCTCTTTAGTCAGAATCGCCCCAAGCGTTTTTTCTCCTGTGCGTACAAGTCGTCTACTCAACCCTGTCTCCTTGTCCACATGAGCTACCTGTTCTCTTTTTTTTGTATCGAAAAGCTGGCCCTCATTGTCCAAAAATCCCAGATAAAACTCATCAATATAGATTTCCGCCCCTTTCTTAGAGACATTGTAGATGTATTCATTTTGAGAATTTCGCGCAAAAACAACAGAATTTCTTCCTTTTGCGCCATATTCTTTCAAATAATAAAGCAATACTTTTTCATGATAAATATTGGTAAAAAAACCGCTTGAGCTGGAAGACCATCCACGCCGGCGCTTTTTATCGGACTGGTTGAGCGAAAATAATTCAATTTCCTCCTTTTTCCAGGGCACGAGATCCCTGGCCTCCTCCTTCATATCCTGACGGATACTGTCAATATCGTTGCGCATTCTTCTCTTTGATGGTTTAGATCCCTTAATGGCAGCACCTATTCCGGCAAATGCAGCAAACAACGCAACCCACATAAATAGAAAAAAAGACATGGTAATTATTGTCAGAAAACACTAAAATAGACAAGCGGTGCAATTTAAGAAAGAAATCACATATCAAACCACAGCTAAATAAATCTTATAACCTAAAGGTAAGATTTCAATTTATTCCTGTTGGTAGATTTTCTCAAACGACGAATGGCACGCTCCTTTATTTGTCTCACACGCTCTCTGGTCAGACCGTATAAATCTCCAATTTCTTCCAGAGTGAGGGAACGTCCTTGTTCATTCAGTCCGAAATAGGCCACCAATACTTTTCGTTCCCTCGAATTAAGGGACTTCAGGCCTGCTTCCAATTCCACATTCAGGGAATTCTCTATGAGTTCGTTGTCTGGTAAATCATTGTCTTCAGACTGAAACATATCGAGAATAGTGGAGTCGCCTTCATCGCCGCCGACAGGAGCATCAAAGGATACATGCCGGTTGCCACCCTTGAGTACATTGGTCACCTCACCAGGGGTTATATCCAGCATATCCGCCAATTCTTCTGTTGAGGGTTCTCTTTCAAATTCTTGTAGAAATCGCTGATAGGACTTATTTACCTTATTGTACGCACTTACCTTATTCAGAGGCAAACGCACCAAACGGGAATGTTCCACGATGGCCTGGAGGATAGATTGTCTTATCCACCAAACGGCATAAGAAATGAACTTGAAACCCTTGGTTTCATCAAACCTGGTACAGGCCTTCATTAATCCCACATTGCCTTCATTAATGAGATCACTCAAGGTCAAACCCTGATTTTGGTATTGTTTGGCTACAGATACAACGAAACGAAGATTGGCATTGACCATTCTGGCAAAAGCAGCGTCATCTCCTTCTCGTACTTTTTTGGCCAAAATCGTTTCTTCCTCTGGTGTAAGCATGTCAATTTTGCTGATGTCACTTAGATACTTGTCAAGTGACATGCTTTCCCTGGAAGTGATTTTATTTGTTATTTTGAGCTGTCTCATGAGTCGATTCTATATATTATTTCATGGTTCAATAGCAACTACTGAATTCAACGAGAAAAAGTTTCCTGCAATGATAAAAAACTTGATTTTTTCTACGAATTCCCTCATATTTGCCGATTAACGTAATCAAATATCAAAAAAGGTACCAATTCGCACTTAGTACGGATCAATTCTATAAAAATTCCTTTTTAACCCTCTTTCTTCCATTCAAAAGTGTCCTGAATAATAGCTTAGAAAGTTTAATGAATAGAGATTTCATTGATCTCATAGGCTTTTACAAGACCTAAGCCTCCGTTAGCCAACTATTCAATAACGCAATAATTGAAGTAAAAGTTATTTGAGTAAAAATCCAATGACTCAATCGGCCTTTTAAAATCTCCACTGTAGCAAGTATACCCAAATGTCTGAGCCTGGGTTAATGGTCTTGATGCGCACATGGAACTTTCGTCCTTTTCTGATTAAAGGACAAAAAAAATCCCACCAAAATTGGCGGGATGCATTTTTCTAACCGTATAATTAATCAGTTTTCGTCTTTAGGAGGACGCGGCATGAGTGCTTTTCTAGACAAGCGCATCTTACCACTTTTCTTGTCAATACCTATCAATTTGACCTTTACTTTATCACCTACATTTAAGACGTCCTCAACATTCTCAATTCTGGTATGTGAGATTTCTGATACGTGAAGTAGACCACTCTGACCCTTGAAATCTACGAAAACGCCGTAGGGTTTAACACTTACTACTTCCGCGTCATATTCATCCCCTTCCTGAGGCTCAAATGCAATGGTCTTAATACGTTTGATGGCCTCTTGGACCATTTCCTGATTAGTACCAGATATGGCAATTACGCCCTTATCGTCAACTTCGTCAATACTAATATCCGTACCCGTATCCTTTTGCATTTCCTGGATGATCTTTCCGCCAGGTCCGATGATCGCTCCTATAAATTTAGAGGCTACTTCGAATTGAACAATGCGAGGAGCAAATGGCTTGTAATCTTCTTTAGGCTTCTCAATGGTTTTACCCATCTCGTTCATGATATGGATGCGGCCGTCTCTTGCTTGCATCAGAGCATTCTCCAGTACTTCAAATGACAATCCCTCCAGTTTGATATCCATCTGACAAGCACAAATGCCATTAGGCGTACCTGTTACTTTAAAATCCATGTCCCCAAGCGCATCCTCATCTCCTAAAATATCCGAGAGAATGGCGTAATCTGATCCATCAGAAATCATCCCCATAGCTATACCACTCACTGGAGAGGTAATTTTAATGCCGGCATCCATAAGCGCAAGCGAACCGGCACAAACAGTAGCCATCGAAGATGAACCGTTGGATTCCATGATATCTGAAACAATTCTCACAGTGTAGGGAAGTCCCTCTGGCATGACTGTTTTTAGAGAGCGGTGAGCCAGATTAGCGTGACCAACTTCTCTTCGTCCAGGACCTCTCATCGGCTTTACCTCTCCTACCGAGTAGCCAGGAAAGTTGTAATGCAGTATAAAATCCTCCGTTGTCAATTCCAGCGCATTGTCCACCAATTTTTCATCCTTCTTATTACCGAGTGTTACGGTGGTAAGGGCCTGCGTTTCTCCTCTGGTAAAAATAGCAGATCCGTGAGTTGCCGGGAGGTAATTTATCTCGGTCCAAATGGAGCGAATCTCATCAAATTTTCTGCCGTCCAATCGCACTTTATCCTTAAGTACCATGGATCGAATGGTCTCTTTTTTGATTTTATCGAAGTACTCGCTGATCTTTCCTTCGTTTTCTTCCATGAACTCCTCACCTTTTGATTCCTTCATGGACTCATTCAGTTGCACCTCTATTTCCTTGAGCTGTTCCTTACGTTCATGCTTTTCCAAAGCGCCTTTGGCGACATCAAGAATTTTTGATTCCACTTGTTGCTTCACGGCGTCATACAATTCCTCGTCTATTGGGGCAGGGATAAACTCCCTTTTGTTCAGTGCCTTTTCGCCTACTTTCTCCGCCAATGCCAATTGAGCATCACATTGTACTTTGATGGCTTCGTGGCCAACTTTAATGGCTTCAATCAACTCTTTCTCCTGGCATTCTTTGGCCTCTCCTTCGACCATCATAATGTTTTCCTTGGTCGCAGCTACGATAATGTCCATGCTGGCTTTGGCCAACTGAGAGCGCGTCGGATTCACCACATATTCACCATCAATTTTAGCTACCCTCACTTCACTAATAGGGCCGGCAAAAGGAATGTCACTCACTGCTAATGCTGCTGAGGCCGCTAAAGCCGCGTAACTGTCTGGCAAAGTTTCCTCGTCACTGCTTATCAGGTTGATAATAACCTGAGTATCATTCAAATAACCATCAGGGAAAAGAGGTCGCAGAGCGCGATCCACCAAACGACAAATTAATATTTCGTACTCAGACAGGCGCGCTTCCCGACGAAAAAAGTTGCCAGGAATTTTTCCTGCAGCGGCAAATTTTTCTTGGTAATCAACACTCAGAGGAAAGAAAGACTGTCCCTCTCTCGCTTCGCTAGCAGAGCAAACAGAAGCAAACAACATTGTTTTACCGATGCGAATCACAACGGAACCATCAGCCTGGGCGGCTAATTTGCCAGTTTCTATAATAACTTCCTGACCATCAGGTAATTGAAATGATTGCGTAATTGGAATTTTCTGTCCCATTTTTAAAATTTAAAAGATGAATAAATATAGCTGGCAATCAGAGGGATGGACGGGACAAGTATTTGACTATGAAGATCGGTTTTATTCAGACGAACGCCTGCACCCTTCCAATTGGCGCAAAAAAGCAAGGCACCCGCTATCCGCGAGTGCCTTAATCATTATTTTCTTAGTCCCAGTTCTTTGATAAGATTTCGGTATCCGTCCAGATCCTTTTTCATCAAATAATTGAGCATTCTCTTTCTCTTACCTACCAAGTGCAAAAGTGCTTTTCTACACGCATGGTCTTTTTGATTCTCATTCAAATGATCAGAAAGAGACTTTACTCTGAAGGTCAAAAGTGCAATTTGTCCTTTGGTAGATCCTGTATTGGTTGCAGAACCACCATACTGTTCAAAAATTTCTTCCTTCTTTTCTTTCGTTAAATATGTTGCCATCAGTTTAATTTACGGGTTACCAAATCGAATATTCGAATCCTTCTTTAGCGGCTGCAAAGATATATAATTTTTCGACTTAAACTCTCGGAGCTTCAGATTTTATTACTATTGTCGGTTAATTTCATGGTTAGAAATAAACATTTCCTTTAGGTCTTCTTCGATGACTTACCCAAATTATAAACGAAATTCACCGAGAAAAAGTGATATAAGTCATTATTGGCACTTCCCGGGTGACCATAACCGTCCAGGGATTCATCGTTCAGTGTAAACGTCGATTGCAACTCTAAGCCCACACCAAATCTGTTATTGAAAAACACCTGATACCCAAAACTAATGGGGATCGCCAGAAAAAGCTGTTCGGCGTCAAAATTTTGCAATCCATCATCAAGATTCTGATCCGTAATTTGATGGAAATTTAAGGGTAAAGCCAAACCCACACCAATGTAAGGCTGCAATCCGGCATCTAACATGGCCCCGCTTTTGGGAGAATTCTTGTAAAAAGGATAATAAACTGCCTTGGCACTTATATCCAACAAAAGGTTGTCCATTTTAATCGCTCGCTTGTATCTTCCTGGATTACTCCTTTCCTCGTACTTCCTGTCGTTTCCAGAAATTCTTAAGGCATTTCCGGACACCTGGAAGGCCAACTGAGGCACAATATGCCATTCTACAAATCCACCAGTACCAACATAACTTTGAGCAATATCAAAGTCTTCTTTTATTAAATCTCCCTGGTAAATGCACATTCCGATTCGCGCACCAATCAATCTCTGGGCAAACAAATCCTGTCCAGCAAAAACGGCCATAAAGATGGAAAGCACTATGGTGTGAAATTTATTTATGATGACTCAGTTTTGCAGGATTTAAAAGTCAAAATGGAGCTGTTTATTTGAAATTTCTACTACAAATGTATGTACATCTAAAATGGCATGAACGTTTTTATGCCCCGAACTTTTTATCGACAATTCCCTATTTGTAATTTTCAATAGTATATCTATCATATTTCGGCCATGTCAAGCCAAAACGTCTTCGAAATACTTTAGGGTTATTTTTAATCCATCAGCCCTGGACACCTTGGGATGCCAATTGAGTACCTCAGCTGCCAGACCAATATCCGGTTTTCTTTTCTTCGGATCGTCTATGGGCAGCTCCTTGTAAATTAGATGGGCTTCCGGGTTGCCCACGAGTTCAAGGATTTCTTCTCCAAACTCTTTAATGGTAACTTCATCAGGGTTGCCAATGTTTACAGGGAGGTGATAGTCACTGAGAAGCAAGCGATAAATGCCTTCTACCAGGTCGTCGACGTAACAAAAAGATCTTGTTTGACTTCCGTCGCCGAAAACAGTTAATCCCTCGCCTCTAATAGCTTGGGAAATGAATGCCGGAAGCACCCTGCCATCATTCACCCGCATTCTGGGGCCATAGGTATTAAAAATGCGAACAATACGGGTTTCAAGTCCATGATAGGTGTGGTATGCCATCGTAATGGCTTCCAAAAAACGCTTGGCTTCATCGTAGACACCCCTCGGGCCGATAGGATTCACATTGCCCCAGTAATCTTCCTTCTGGGGATGTATCTCTGGATCGCCATACACTTCAGAGGTAGACGCAACCAATATTCTTGCGTTTTTCGCACGAGCCAGGCCCAATAAATTATGCGTACCCAAGGCACCCACCTTCATTGTCTGAATAGGCATTTTCAGGTAATCAATTGGACTGGCAGGTGAAGCAAAGTGCAATATGTAATCCAGTGGGCCAGGCACGTATACAAACTTACTCACATCGTGGTGGTAGAACTCGAAATGCTCGTTTTCGAAAAGATGTTTAATGTTGTCAAGGCTGCCAGTCAGTAAATTATCCATTCCGTAGACATGGTAACCCTCTTTGATAAAGCGGTCGCTCAAATGAGAACCCAGGAAACCGGCTGCTCCTGTTATTAATACTCTTTTCATATTCACCTTTTGGTTACTGTACTAGAATGAAACAACCAGGCCAGCTAAATGGCCACTTCTTTATTTCAATTCTCCCAAAATATTTTTGATGGCTGTTGCGACCACCAACTGATCTTCTTCTTTCAACTCTGAATGCATGGGTAAGCTCAATACTTCTTTGCTCATCTGCTCCGAAACAGGAAAATCTCCACCGCCGTAACCAAATTTTCTGTAAGCCTTTTGCAAATGCAGTGGAACCGGATAATAAATACCACTCGGTATTCCCTGCTCTTGAAGCTTTTTCTGTAGCTCATCCCTCAAACCATCCGTCACACGTATTGTGTACTGATGATACACATGATCTGAGAATTCAGATTTTGCCGGTGTAATAACGTGCTCAAGATCTGCCAGCAATTGATTGTACCGCTCAGCTGCATCTGCTCGATGTTGATTGTAGGTATCGAGATGCTTCAGTTTAATATCCAGGACAGCAGCCTGCAGTGAATCCAGGCGGGAATTCACTCCTACCTCATCGTGATAATAACGCTGACTGCTACCGTGATTACAAATCATTCGGATTTTATCCGCCAATTTTTCGTTCTGAGTAAAAATGGCCCCACCGTCGCCGTAAGCTCCAAGGTTCTTAGTCGGATAAAATGAAGTGCAGCCAATATCCCCTAGTAAACCGGATTTGACTTTTTTTCCATCGGAGAAGTGATAGTCCGCACCTATACTTTGCGCATTGTCTTCAACCACCGGAATGTTGAATCGTCCTGCTATATTGAGCACCGATTCCATATCACAGCATTGACCAAATAAATGCACGGGTAAAATGCAGGCAGTGGCGGGAGAAGCTACCTCCTGAAGCTGCTCTACATTCATATTGAATGTATCTGGATAAATATCAATAAACCGAACCTGCAAGCCTAACAGGGCTATCACTTCAGCCGTTGATACAAATGTAAAAGGGGTCGTGATCACTTCATCACCTGGCTTCAAACCCAAGGACATCAAGGCAATTTGTAAAGCATCCGTCCCGTTGGCGCAAGGAATGACGGCTTTTGCCCCAAGATAATTTTCTAAATGAGAAGTAAAGTTTTTGACTGCAGTCCCATTGACATATTGGTTAGAGTCCAAAACATTTTTCATTGCCTCGAGCACCTCTGATTCAATATGTTTATATTGCGTCTTGAGATCAATCATTGGGAGAGCAGACATAAAAATATGATTTACAAGTCGATAGATAAAATAAAAGGCTCCGTATTATTCGCGATTTTGAGCCTTTTTCTAGGAAGTGCAAGTTACACATTTTCTCAAACACCCGAGAAATCTGAAGCTAGATTCTCAGTCTTCTCTTTCGGCATCCATTACGGGGCCAGTATACCGATGGGTGACTTAGGAGATCGCTTTGGTTACATGAACAATATTGGGGCCAAAACGGAATTCTTATCCGGAAATAACTGGTACTATAGATTGAGTGGGAATTACCATTTTGGCACTCAGGTCAATGAAGATGTATTGGCCAATTTACGCACTTCCACAGGCAATATTATCGGAAATGATAAGCGTTTCGCTGATATTTTCATGCGGGGACGGCTGTGGCATGTCACCGTCGGGTTTGGCAAGCTGATACCCTTTGAAAAAAGAGGGAAGACCGGTATCCTGGTAAATGCGGGTATTGGTTTTATTTCTCACAAGGTGCGTGTACAGGACGATAGTCAAACTGTGCCCCAGGTACTGGACTTCAACCTGCCGGGCTACGATCGCCTGACAGGCGGGCTCGTCACTCAGCAGCAAATAGGCCTCTACAGCAATGAAGCTGCCCGGGGTGTCGGTGTTAAATACTACATATTAATGGAGATGAATCAGGGTTTTACGGAAGGCTTGCGAACCCTAAATTACAGCACCAATATCAGTGAGAAGGGCCAGCGACGTTTCGATTTGCTTCCTTGTTTTAAGGCTGGCATTTTGCTGCCTATAGGTGTCTATGAACCAGGAAAACAATACTTCTATTGATCACTTAATCGTTTCGATCGCAGCCGGTAAATCGAATGACCTGGATTTTCTCTAATTTTCCACCATGCTCAGTTTTGTCTATACCATTTTTGTAGGAACCTACTTTTTATTGCTGCGTTTCTTCGCGTTTTTCAATTCGCGCGCCGACTTATGGGTTAAAGAGCGTCAAGCACACCCACTCCACTTTCCGGACAAATCTGACAATGAAAAGCGTTACTGGATTCATTGTGCCTCCCTTGGTGAATTCGACCAGGCCAAACCCATTTTAGAAAGGCTGGAATCCGAATCGGATGTACGCATTTTTATTTCATTTTTCTCCCCCTCTGGATACAGGCAGGTAGCACATCAATTTTCTCAATATCATTTTTTCTATCTTCCAGCCGACTTGCCCTGGAAAATGAACCAACTATTCAAAGATTTGAAACCGGATATTTTGCTCTTTGTCAAGTACGAATTGTGGTACCACTGCTTGCGCATCGCAAAGAAAAAAGGGATTCCGGCTTATCTTTTTTCTGCCTATTTTCATTCAGAACAAAGTTATTTCCGCTGGCCCTTTCGTTCCTTCTATCGTCGCACCTTCCACTTTTTTGAGAAAATTTTTGTTCTCGATAAGAGCTCAAAGCAACTGTTGCTTTCCAAAGGCTTTCATGAAACCGTTATAGCGGCAGGGGACACGCGTATTGAGCAATGCCTGAAGCAAGCAGAACAGAAGTATCAGGATGCATTGCTGGAAGACTTTTGTCGAGATGAGAAAGTATTGATCTGCGGCAGTACATGGCCCCTGGATGAAAAATTACTCGCCGGATTTGCTGGTTCAGAGAATCATATCAAGTTCATCATTGCACCACATGATTTATCCGAAAAACACCTGTTGGCCATGGAAAAAACCTTTGCAGCATGCAAATTTGCCTTCTCTACCGGTAGAAAATCAGCTCAATATCCCATAGAGAAAGACACACAAATTCTGATTTGGGATCAAATGGGTTCACTAAAATACATCTACAGGTATGCCGATGTAACTTATGTAGGGGGTGGATTCACCGGAAAGCTGCACAATGTGCTCGAGCCTGCAGCCTATTTTAAACCCATCCTGATCGGACCGAAGAACAAACGTTTCCCAGAGGCTGCCATTCTCAAACAAAAGGGATTACTCAAAATGATTGCATACAATGAGAAGGAAATGAGTCGCGCTTTCAAAACATTAATCAGCAAGGAAAATCTACAAAAGGCTGAAAAAAAGGTAAAAAACTACTTTTTTTCGAAACGCGATGCAGCGAAAATGATTTTAATTGGAATTAAAGAATGAGGAATGTTCGAATGGAATAATTTCTTTGATAAAATTCAGGGCGAACGCGTCCTGGTCATCGGTGACATCATGCTCGACCGATACCTTTATGGTCAGGTTGATCGCATATCACCTGAGGCTCCTGTGCCAGTGGTTTCTCTTCAGAAAGAAGAAGAAAAGCTTGGTGGAGCAGCCAATGTGGCACTCAACCTGAAAGCGCTCGGATGTGAAGTGTTCCTTATCGGTAGCATCGGGTTAGATGCATCTGGTGAGAAATTAAAACAAATATTGCCGGAGCAGGGTATCGGCGCTGACTATTTAGTCGAGATGGAACATCGAAAAACCACGGTCAAGTCCCGGGTCATTGGTGGCTCGCAGCACTTATTACGTGTGGATAGTGAAGATCTGGCATCTCTGGATGAAAAACAGAGTCAGTTGGTTTTTGATAAATACCGGCGATGCATTGATGAAAAAGGGATTCAACTGGTACTTGTGCAGGATTACGATAAGGGTTTATTGACAGATTCATTGCTCAAGAGATTGCTAAACTTCAATGAACAAAGGGGCATTTTCACTTCAATAGATCCTAAAAAACATGATTTGTGCACTTACAGTCCCTGTCAATTGCTCAAACCCAACTGGAAAGAATTCCAGGCTCATTTCGGTGCCCGGGATTGGACGCCGGAGGCAAGGCTACTAGAAGAAAAATCTGAGGCATTGAAAAACAACTGCGAATTGGAAAAGCTGCTTATTACTTTGTCTGATCAAGGTGTATTCTATTTCGACGGAGTAAAAAATGCCTGGACGCCCACGCAATCAAGGGAAATTGTTGATGTGTGTGGCGCTGGAGACGCTGTATTTGCCATTGCTACCCTGGCTGCTAAATTTGGTTTGTCAGGAGAGGATATAGGGCGCCTGAGTAATATAGCCGGCGGACTTGTTTGTCAGCATCTCGGCGTAGTTGCCGTGAAACTGTCGGAAATGAGACAAGAATTGAAGAAACAGACCCCCAAAATGGGGAGTTAATATTCTGTTAAGAAATAATTATTCTTAACTTTATCAACATCAAAATTGATTCATCTAAACTAACAAATATTATGAAAAAATTCTTTACGCAAACCAAATTTATTTTTGCGATCATCTTTGTCGCAGGCTTGTTTACGGCTCAGGCACAAGTGGCACGAATCGACATTGAAGGCCTTGGGTCTTACGATGCCAGTCTTGCCGCTTTCGGGGCCAACGACCCTTGTAATTTCACTGATGTGCAGTCAACATTGAGATTGGTCAATGACGGTACGCCCAACTCATTGGGCTGTGACCCCTACAATGATCCTGATATTGCCGGAAAAATTGCGGTAGTCAATCGTGGGGATTGTGGTTTTGAAATAAAAACGGTGAATGCTGAGGCCAACGGTGCCGTAGCCATCTTAATCTGTAACACCGAACCCGGCTTACGTCCAATGGCGCCTGAAACTGGTTCAGCATCTATTCCCACCATTTTGTTGGGTGTAGAAGACTGCTTCAACATCTTAGCTGAATTGGAAGGAGGTAATGAAGCCAGTGCTACAATTAGCAGCAATTTGCCTACTATTTCTCCTGCGGTAACTATCGCTTGGGGTGATCAGCCTGGCCAGGGACAATTTGACGGAGGACTCAATGGTTGGACTGGTCAAAATTGTACCACTGACAACAGCGGTAATGTAGTCGAAGTGCTCGAATGGCAATGGTATGAAAATCCAGTTGAAGATTGGTTTGGCTCTCAAATGACTTCTTATTCCAGATGTAATGGTGCTGCAGGCTATGATGCCACCAGATGGAATATCGATAATGGAGACTTGAGTAATCCTAACAATTACCCAAATCACTCTTGTGAGTTGGTTTCACCAGTGATTGATCTCTCCAGTGCCGGACCTGTTTCACTCCAGTTTTGGCAAGTGAACTTCAGCCTGAACGGAAACGATAACCCTGGTGATCCGGTTTCCAGAATATTTATCTCTACTGACGGTGGTATGACTTTCGGTGAGCCTATTTACGTGGAAACAAACAATATCTTAACGGCGGACCAGACCAATTGGGCCAACGGTGAGTTGAGAAGATATTTCCTACCTGAATTGGCTGGGGAGTCTCAGGTAGTATTGAGGTTTGAATATTACGGTGACTTCTATTCTTGGTACATCGACGATGTGTACTTCATCGAAACACCGAACAACTCCCTGACCATCAACGAATCTGTTTATGGTGCAGCACCGAGTTATTTGACACCTCAAAACCTTGTTGATCCCGTTTTAGGTATCGCTGAAGTAAGCAATACTGGTCTTCAGACACAGCCAAGTACAAGAGTAGATATTGAATATAGCGGTCCTGTTACAGGAAGCTCTGTTGTAGACCTTGGCGATTTGGCCAGCGATTCCACCAGCTTTGATTGTGCGGATCAGTTATTCCAGCCCACGGAAGTTGGTCGCTATTTAGCTGAAATGACTGCAGATTCTGATTCAACAGATTTTGACTATTCTGACAATAGTGTAAGCTTCCAATTTGAAGTAACGGACAGCATTTGGGGTAAAGATGCCGGCGAGGTGAATGGTTCTATTCGTCCAGCAGACGATCCAGCTTTCATTTGGGGAGCAGTTTATTCGGTCAATGAAAATTACAGCGGAACAGACATGATCTATGGTGCTGAGTTTGGTTTTGAATTGGCAGACAGCCTTGACGGATCCACTCAGTTCGTTTCATACGAAGTTTTAGAGTGGGATGACAGTAATGAAGATGCAACTGTTCAATTGGGTGAAAGAAACTCACTTGGAGGTGGATTTATTCAGTTCACTTACCGAGACGGAGTTGACGGTGCAGTGAATACGTATAATTTCGAAGAAGAGCAAACCATCAATCCAATCCCAATAGAAGCCGGTAAAAACTACATTTTGGCTTTGACTTGGCAAAATTCTGAGAGAGACTTAAACATCTTGGGATACAATGGTTTGGATTACTTAGGAATGCGTGTAGCTTATGATGAGTGCACCAATGTCGCTCGTTACCACGATGTCATTGGAGTAGGTCAAAATGATATAAATGGAGACTGGTCCACAGGTGGTTGGAACTCAGGTACGGCTCCAATCATGCGATTGATCACCAAGCCTTTGGTTGTTTCCAATGAAGAAATCACGCAGGACTACAGCTTTAACTTGTATCCAAATCCTGCGCAAAGCGTGGTGAACCTTGATCTCGAGTTCGAGAATACTGTTGAAAATCTTGAGGTGAGCATTACCGACATCAGCGGTAAAATCATGGATGTAAGACAATTAGACAGAGTGCAAAATACACAAGTACAAATCAACGTAGATAACTACGCGACTGGTGTGTACTTTGCAAAAGTAAGAACGGATGAAGGCATTGCCACCCAAAGATTTGTGGTAGGCAAATAACAGCCTTTTTAAATGTTAAGAATGATAAGGGCTGTTGCTTCGGTGACAGCCCTTTTTTTATCCTATTTGCACCTGACCAATTTGATCACCTATATTTTTAATACGATGAAGCACCTATACCTCATTTTCTTTATCACCTTATTCGCCACTTCTACAAATGCCCAGGTACAGTTATCGGTCGATAGCTACGGCGACTACGAAGCCAGCCTGGCGGCATTTGGTATCAATGACCCCTGTAACTTCCCTCCCATTGAAGCAGACCTGGTGCTGATTGATGATGGGACCGAAAACAGATTGGGATGCGTACCCTACAATGATCCTCGTATTGAGGGAAACATCGCGGTTGTCCAAAGGGGCACTTGTGATTTTTGGGAGAAAACCATCCAGGCTCAGAACAACGATGCTGTGGCAGTCGTCATTTGCAATACGGACCCTGCCCTACGCCACATGGCAGACCATCCGGATGCAGAGGGCATTGACATTCCCTCCATTCTCATCACAAGCATGGCCTGCGAGCTTCTCATGACCGACCTGGAAAATGGCGAGGCTTTGCCCGCAAGCATACAACCTGACTTTCCTCAACTCAGCCCCAATGTATCCATCGTCTGGGGCGATCAAGCCGGACAGGGTGAGTTCGACGGTGGCCTGAATGGCTGGCGGGTTGAAGACTGCACCATCGAAAATGAGGGCAATACAGTGGAAGATCTCTCCTGGTTCTGGACTGATCTGGCCATCGAAGATTGGTTTGGCGTACAGATGAATTCCTATTCCCGCTGCAATGGTGTTGCAGGATACGATGCCACCCAGTGGAACATTGACAATGGCAACCTGGACAATCCGAACAATTACCCCAATCACAGCTGTTCCCTCATATCTCCTGTCATCGACCTGTCCAATGCTGGTGGGGACCTTAACTTACAATTCTGGCAAATAGCTATCAGCCTCAACGGAAACAACAATCCCGGGGATCCGGTCACGCGTTTCTTCGTGTCTACAGATGGCGGGCAGACGTTTGGCATGCCTACATATGTTTCCGGCAGCAACCCACAAAACGATGCCCTCAGCTCCCAACTCGAACGATACTTCATGCCGGAACTCGCCGGAGAGGATGAAGTAGTACTCAAGTTTGAGTTTTTTGGTGACTTCTACGCCTGGTACATCGATGATGTATACTTTACGAGCAATATCAGTCCAAAGTTCAATACACAATTCTACCCCTACCCCACCAACGCCATGACTCCCTGTTATTTGACAGAAAATCTTACAGGTATAGCTGAGTCCTTCTATATCAATGACAGCAGCGATTATAATATGGAGATAAATCTTGAAGGTCCGGAGCGTTTTGACTTCGAATTGGAAGTTGAGGATACAAACGGAGACGCTAAATACTGCGGCACCAATACAATCCGGCCGGAAGCTCCGGGGCAATACGCCATCGACATGTATATGACAGAAAATGGTGCACCTGTCGACAGTTCGCGTTTTCGGGTACAGAAAAATTTCCGTATTACAGATCTCGTATGGTCAAAAGACCCCGGAATGGTGAATGAGCTCATCCGTCCTGCCGCCGATAGTGGCTGGGTATGGGGCAGTGTATTCACAGTACCGGAAAATTACTCGGGATCAGAATTCATTTTGGGGGCAGAATTTGGTTTCGAGCTGGTGGATAGTATTGATAGTAGACAGCAATTTGTTTCGTTTGAAATGCTGGAATGGACAGATACCAATGACGATGACAGGGTGCAATTAGACGAGCGAAGCAGTCTAGGGGGCGGATTCGTAGAATTTTCCTATCGGGATGGCATCGACGGTGAAATGAATAGCTACAATTTCAATAACCTCCAAAACATTGACCCGATTCCCCTGGAAGCAGGGAAGCACTACATTCTTGCAGTCACCTGGCAAAATGACAACCGCAAACTGAATATGATGGGCTACACCGGTCTCAATTATGACGGCATGCAATATATGTACCGCGAATGCCTGGGCAAAGACAGGTATGTGGATGTCATCGGTGTAGGTCAGTCAAGCATCAATGGCACCTGGAGTACGGCAGGCTGGAGCTCGAAAACAGTACCTGCCATGCGACTAGTGCTTAATCGCAGGAGTTGCGTTGTAAATAACGGAGAAATAGGAGCAACTAAAAATCCTTCATTGAAGCTCTCCCCCAACCCGGCCTCAGACCGAATAGCTATCAGCCTTGGTGAGTCATTTACAGAAAACGTCCAGGCAGTTTCCATATACGATTTATCCGGTCAGCTCAAGCAGCGCACCGTTTTTGAGGGTACCCAGTCACTGCCGATCTCCCTGGATATTGGTCAATGGCAGCAGGGCGTATATTTGGTGCAGTTGCAAACGGAATCAGGTTTGCGCAT
>Ga0102929_1000977_pt1 | contig 17032 bp, 11 predicted proteins | sample SalPonR1_B_D2_MG_FD_78510 | JGI IMG/M metagenome (GOLD analysis project Ga0102929, IMG submission 78510) | Salt pond soil microbial communities from South San Francisco under conditions of wetland restoration - Salt Pond MetaG R1_B_D2_MG | ecosystem: Environmental > Aquatic > Marine > Intertidal... | reverse complement strand
CGATGGTCGTTGGCGGTTTCCTGCGCGAGGGGGACCTGATGTTCGCCATCGAGGACACCGATTACCGCCTGGCTCTGGAAACTGCTCGGGCCGGACTTGCCCAGACCGAACTGGAACTGGCCAGGATCGCCGGGCAGGCCGAGGTGGCACGACTGGAATGGCAGCGACTGGCTGCCGACGCGCAGGAAAAGCCCAATCCGCTGGTGCTTTTCGAACCTCAGCTGCACAGTGCCGAGGCTGGCCTGGCCGCGGCCGAAGCTGCCGTGGAGCAGGCGCGGCTCGATCTGCGACGCACCAGGCTGCGGGCGCCTTTCAATGCCTACGTCCGGTCGGAAAACCTCGAAGTTGGGCAGTATGTCCGAACTGCCAACAGTGTTGCGGTCCTGGCCGGTACCGACGAAGTCGAGATCATGGTGCCCTTGCCCCTGGAGGAAATCGACTGGTTCCGTCTTCCCGACAGCAGCGGCCAAGGGACCGGGGCTGCCGCTGAAATCGGTCTGCAACTGGGCGATGACATGCACACCTGGCAGGGTCGCGTCGAGCGGCTGCTGGGAGACGTCGATCCGCAAAACCGCATGGCGTCGGTCGTGGTGTCGGTGACCGATCCTTTCGGCCTCAAAGCCGGCAGTCGGAGGGCTGGCCGACCGCTTGCTCCGGGAACCTTCGTACAGGTGGCGATCGAAGGTCGATCCCTGGACCAGGTTTTGGTTGTTCCCCGGCTGGCGGTGCATGATGACGAAACCGTCTGGGTGGTCGATAGTGACCGCAGATTGCAGCTGCGGCCGGTGGAGGTTCTGCGCCGCGAACGGGATGAGGTGCTGATCGGCGCCGGCCTGGAAGACGACGAGCAGGTGGTGTTGACCAATCTCTCCGGCGCCGCCGACGGCATGCTGGTACGCCCGCAGCCGACGGAGGCAAAGCCATGAACCAGGCCATCCGCTGGATGACCCGCAATCATGTGGCGGCCAATCTGCTGATGCTGGTGCTGATCGTCGGTGGCCTGATCATGGGCACCCGGGTCAAGCAGGAGGTCTTTCCCGAGGTCAACCTCGACCGGGTCACCGTCAATGTCGCTTACCCCGGTGCCGGACCGGAAGAGGTGGAAGAGGGAGTGATTCTCAAGATCGAGGAGAGCCTGACGGGCCTCGACGGCATCAAGCAGCTGACCTCGCAGGCCGCGGAAGGCTTCGGGCTGGTGATTGCCGAACTCGAAACCGGTGCCGACGCCGATGCCGTCCTGCAGGACGTCAAGAGCGAAGTCGACCGGATCACGACCTTCCCGCTGAACGCCGAGGAACCGGTGATCAGCAAGATGCTGAACCGCCGCGAAGTGATCTCGGTGGTGGTTTACGGCGAAGTGCCGGAGCGCAGCCTGCGCGAGCAGGCCGAACAGATCCGCGACGACCTGCTGCTGATGCCGAGCATCACCCAGGTCGATCTGAGCGGTGTCCGGCCCTATGAGATCGCCATCGAAATTTCCGAGCAGCAGCTGCGCCGTTACGGTCTCACCCTCGGCGAGGTTGCCGAGCGGGTCCGGCGGGCTTCTCTCGATTTGCCGGGCGGCACCATCAAGACTCCCGGCGGCGAAATCCTGATCCGGACCAAGGAGCGCCGTTATACCGGGCAGGAGTATGGCGAAGTGGTGGTCCTGACCACCGCCGCCGGCAGCGAAGTGCGCCTCGGCGATATCGCGGCCATCCGGGACGGCTTCGAGGAAACCGACCAGTACGCCCGTTTCGACAACCTGCCGGCGGCCATGGTCAAGGTCTACCGGGTCGGCGACCAGAAACCGACCGAGATTGCCGAAACGGTCAAGGCCTTTGTGGCCGAGAAGCGTTCCGACCTGCCGACCTCGATCCGCGTCGACACCCTGAACGACAACTCCGAACTGTTCAAGAGCCGCAAGGACCTGCTGGTGAAAAACGCCCTGATCGGGCTGATACTGGTTTTCCTGGTGCTGGGACTGTTCCTGGAGATTCGCCTGGCCCTGTGGGTGATGCTCGGCATCCCCATCTCCTTCTGCGGCTCCCTGCTGTTCATGCCGGCCATGGATGTCTCGATCAACATGCTCTCGCTGTTCGCATTCATCATGGCCCTCGGCATCGTCGTCGACGACGCTATCGTGGTCGGTGAAAATATCTATGAGCAGCGGCAGACCGGACAGTCTTTCCCGGATGCCGCCATGAACGGAGCGATCGAAGTGGCGCAGCCGGTCATCTTCGCGATTCTGACCTCGGTGGCGGCTTTCATGCCCCTGTTGTTCGTCAGCGGCATCATGGGCAAATTCATCATGGTGATCCCGGCCATCGTCATTGCCATCCTGCTGGTTTCCCTGGTCGAATGTCTGTTTATCCTGCCGGCTCACCTGGCGCTTGGGCGGCCGCGGCCGGCGGCGAGGGGACTGCTGGGCGGGATTGACCGATTGCGGCGCGGCTTCGGCGCGGGTCTGGATAAATTTGTCCAGGGACCCTACAGTGGTCTGCTCGATCGCTGTCTGCGCTACCGGTATGCTACCGTCGCCGCGGCTGTCGGGGTCCTGCTGATCGCCGGCCTCGGCCTGGTCGGCGGCGGTATCGTCAAAACCCGGTTCATGCCGGTGGTCGACGGCGACGACATCCGGGTGGCCCTGGAACTGGCCCCGGGGACTCCCGTTGCCGAAACGTCCCGGATCCAGGAACGCATCGTGCGGACCGGTCTGAAGGTCGCCGGCGAATACGACGGCCAACTGTCGGCCGACCGCTCGGTCATGCGGAATATCTATGCGGTCGTCGGGGCCTCCACCCTTGACCGGGGTCCGGGGGGAACCGCATCCTCTTCCGGGAGCAACCTGGCCAGCGTGGTCATGTTCCTGACCCCCAGCGAAGACCGGAACATCACCGCTTCAGAGATTTCCGAGCGCTGGCGCAGCGAAATCGGCGAACTCCCGGGAGTGGAAACCCTGACCTTCACCTCCAACCTGATCCACCTCGGGGCCAACATCAATATCCGCCTGGCCCATGAAAATTTCGCCGTGCTCGACCGCGCATCCGAGCGTTTGAAGAAGGTCATCGCCACCTATCCGGGAACCCACGACATCACCGACAACTACTCGCTGGGCAAGCGTGAACTCAAGATCCGGCTTAAACCGGAAGCGCGCACGCTCGGCATCACTGAAGAAGAACTCGGTCGCCAGCTGCGCGCCGCTTTCTTCGGCGCCGAGGCCCTACGGCTGCAGCGAGGCCGCAACGAAGTGAAAGTCAAAGTCCGCTACCCCGAGGAACACCGCCAGCGGCTTTGGGATCTGGAAAAACTCAGAATCCGGGCCCCCGGCGGCGGTGAGATTCCCCTCAATCGGGCCGCGGAGATCACTGAGAGCCGCGGGTTCAGTACCATCAACCGCAGCGACCGCAAGCGTGTGATCAGCGTCGAGGCCTATGTCGACAGCCATGTCGCCAATGCCGAGGAAGTCCTCGAGGAACTGCGGCGGACCGATTTGCCGGCCCTGATTGCCGATTATCCCGGCCTGTCCTACGACACCGAAGGTGAGGACAAGAATCGCCGGGAATCGATGGAGAGCATGCAGACCGGTTTCCTGCTGGCGCTGCTCGGCATTTTCGCCCTGATGGCGATCCCTTTCCGCAGCTATTCGCAGCCGCTATTGATCATGGCGGCGATTCCCTTCGGCGTTGTCGGCGCGGTTCTCGGCCATTTCATCATGGGCTTTGATCTCAGCATCCTCAGCATTTTCGGGATTGTGGCGCTCTCCGGCGTGGTGGTCAACGATTCCCTGCTGCTGATCGATCACGTCAATCGTCGGCGACGCCGCGGCACCACTTTGTTCGCCGCTCTCATGGCGGCCGGGCAGCGTCGGTTCAGACCGATTCTGCTGACTTCCCTGACGACTTTCTTCGGTTTGATGCCGATGATCCTGGAAACCAGCGTCCAGGCCCAGTTCCTGATCCCCATGGCGATCAGCCTGGCCTTCGGCATCATGTTCGCCACCGGCATTACCCTGCTGTTGATTCCGTCCCTGTATCTGGTTCTCGAGGACATTCGCAGCTGGTTCGGTTTGAAGGCCCTGCACAGCGAACCACTGGATCACGAATGAGCCTTCCTGTATAGTCTTTGGCAGATTGTTTTTTTCCAGCGACTCGGCGGGCAGAGGCTGTATCACGGGTGGCTGGATACCGTTTTTTCGGAGATGTTAGTGCTGAACTACGCTCTGGCGAACTGGGAGTCTGTTTCCTGGTTTCGGCCATGAACCGGGAAAGGCTTGCGAATAGGATCCGCCGACGGGTCGGGCGGGCTATCGGCGATTTCGGCTTGATCGAAAACGGCGACCGGATCGCTGTCGCCGTCTCCGGCGGCAAGGACTCCTACACCCTCCTGCACGCTCTTGAAGCCTTGCGACGCAAGGCACCGATTGCCTATGAACTGATCGCCGTCAACATCGATCCGGGGTTTCCCGGCTACCGGCAGGATCTGCTCAGGGAACACCTTGACCGCCACGGCTTTACCTATCATCTGGAAAAAGCCGACTTCCAGACCATCATCGACGAGAAACTGCGGCCGGGCAGCTCCTACTGTGCTTTCTGCGCACGCTTGCGACGAGGGGTTCTGTATACCCTGGCGGACCGGCTCGGCTGCAACAAGATCGCCCTGGGGCATCATCTGGATGATGCGATTGAAACCCTGCTGCTCAACCAGTTCTACGTCGGCCGGCTGGCCGCAATGAGCCCACGGCTGCTGGCTGACAGCGGGCGACATCAAGTGATCCGGCCGTTGGTTTATGTGGAAGAAAAGGATATAATCGACTGGTCTGACCTCTGCGGGTATCCCATTGTCTGCTGCAGCTGCCCGGTCTGTGGCCAGGCCGATCAGCAGCGGCAGGCCATGAAGCGCCTGGTGGCGACATTGAGCAGGGACATCCCCGGTATTCGCCAGAGCCTTCTCAGGGCAATGGGCAATGTGCAGCCCCGTCATCTGCTCGATGCGGAATTAATGGCAGGGAATGTCGGCGATTGCCGGGAGGCTGGGCAATGACCGAATTCGGCAACCGGATCGAGGCGCTCTGCCTGGAACAGGCCTGCCGCCGGGCCGGGATTCCACGCAAGGCGTTCTGTACCAGCTGGTTCGATGTCCCGCGGACCCCTTCTTTACTTGCTCCGCCGGACTCGTCACTCTGATTCTACCCTGCCGTGGCCATCCGAACTGAGAAAGTCATGATCCGGGGTTTCCTTCTTTTTCCAGATACTGTTCGAACAAGTTGCGAATATCCCGGGTGACCTCGGAGTATTCATCGAGGAACGCCTGTTCCGGCCTTCCGGAGGGACTGCTGTAGCCGAGGTATCGAGCCAGTTTGGCGAGGTAGTCGGGCTCGGCGGAGAGTTCGTTGATGGACTGGTCATGGACCAGGCGCAGCTTGTTCTCCAGGCGGCGCAGGAATTTGTAGCCACTGGCCAGCAGGTTGCCGTCGTTGGGCCGGATCAGTCTCTTCTCCTGGAGTTCCTGCAGGGCAGCCAGGGTATTGCGGTCGCGGATCGACGGGTGCTCCCGGCCGTGCCGAAGCTGCAGGTACTGCACCAGGAATTCGACGTCGACCATGCCGCCGTGGCCGGTCTTGATGTTTCTGTGTTGTTCGTCTTCCTTGGCCAGTTCCTTCTCCATCCGCTGGCGCAGGCGGTTGATTTCATCAGCCAAGTTCTCCGGCAAAGGCTTGTCGTAAACGATTTCGCTGATCAGAGTCTCCAAATCTCTTGCCAGTTCCGCATCACCGGCAACCACCCGTGCTTTCAGCAGTGCCTGTCGCTCCCAGGGAGCTGCGCTGGTATTATGATAGGACCGGAAGGAGGGTAGAGAGGTGACCAGGGGACCCTGGTTGCCGGAAGGCCGCAGGCGGGTGTCAATCTGATAGAGTGCGCCTTCGCGGGTCATCAGGGTCAGCACGGAGATGATCCTCTGGGCCAGACGCGCGAAATACTGCTGGTTGGTCTGCGCTTTGAACCGGTCGGCGTCGGTGCCTGCCACCGGGCGTGTTTCGCCATCGCCCTCGAACACGAAAATAATGTCCAGATCGGAATGGTAATTCAGTTCCATGCCGCCCAGTTTGCCCATGCCGATGACTGCGAAAGCGGCCGGATGAGAAGCTTCATCACCTTCAAGACAGAAGGGTTTGCCGTAGCGGGGGATCAGTTCCTCCTGGGCGATGGTCAGCGCCTGTCGGAGACAGGTCTCGGCGACCAGCGAAAGCTGGCGGGCGATCTCGCCCTGGGCCATATTGCCCTGGATATCGTTGAGGGCAATACGGAGAAACTCTTCGTTGCGAAAACGGCGTAAAACATCGAGCCGCTCTTCATAGTTGTCAACCAGGGCCAGTTGTTCATCCAGTTCGGCCTGCAGCAGTTCCGCATTCTTGTCGATCGTGGCGTGATCTCCGGCGACCAGGGAATCGAGAATTTCCGGGTGCTGGATGAAAATATGGGACAGGAAGTTGCTGGTGGCAAACAGCGAAACCAGAGTCTTGATGATGGCCGGATTTTCCGCCAGCAGAGCATAATAGGTGCCCCGGGCCCGGCGACAGGCAATCAGAAACTGCTCCAGGTGGCGCAGGGCCAGGGCAGGGTCCGGGCTGGCCAGAACCTCCTGAAACAGCAGCGGAACGATGCGATTGAGCTCGCGGCGGGCCCGTTCCGTCAGGCGCCCCCGCCCGCCTTCGCGAAGCATCTGCAGGCTGTCGTAAGCCGACTCCGGATGTTTGAAGCCGTTTTTTTCCAGGATATCCTTGCTCTGCGCCGGGTCGGCTTCCGGACCGAACAGGAAGGCAACCTCGGGACTGACCTGGCTGGGCAGTTCCTCTTCACTGGTATAGAACAGGTCGCGGAAAATCCCGTTGACCGCATCCCGGTGACAATCCAGCGTCTCGCTGAATGACTGCTCCTCTTCGAAACCGCAGCGCCTGGCAAGGTGGCGCAGTTCGCTGCTGCGGACCGGAAGGTTGTGGGTCTGCTGCTCCATGTAGACCTGGATACGATGCTCGACAGTGCGCAGGAAGCGGTAGGCTTCGCTCAACTGTTCGAACTCGTCCTGGGTGACCAGGTCCTCCTGCCGAAGCAGGGCGAGGGACTTCAGCGAATTCCGCTGTCGCAGATCAGGGTTCTTGCCGGCATAAATCAGCTGCAGGGCCTGGATGAAAAATTCGATTTCCCGGATGCCGCCCCGCCCGAGCTTCAGGTTCAGCGCGCCCTCCCGCTCACGGGTCAGGCTGTTGTCGATCTTTTTCTTCATCGACTTGATATCCTCGATCATGGCGTAGTCGAGGTGGCGGCGGTAAATAAAAGGTTCGAGGCGCTGAAGAAGATTTTCACCCAAAGCTTTCGAACCGGCCACCGGCCTGGCCTTGAGCATGGCCGAGCGCTCCCAGCTCTGGCCCCAGCTTTCATAGTAGATCTCAGCCGCCTGGAGGGAGTGGGCCATTTCGCCGCTGTTGCCTTCGGGGCGAAGGCGCAGATCGACGCGGAAGACGAAGCCGTCTTCAGTGACCTGACCGATGGCCCGGGTCAGCCACTCCGCCAGGCGGACGTAGTACTTGTGCAGGGGGATCCGGTTGCGGGGTTGTCCGGCAGAATCGGCGACGCCGGCCGTCTGACCATGGTCGGAGGTGTAGAAATAGATCACATCGATGTCGGAGGAAAAATTCAGCTCCCGGCCGCCGAATTTGCCCATGCCGAGAACAGTGAATTCCGGTTCCTCTGCCAGCGGGCCTTCTTCGCTTTCCAGGCGGGGCGGGCCGTATTCCTCCGCCAGCAGCCGATTGCAGATCTCGAAAGCGCGCTGCAGAGTGGCGGCCGCCAGATCGGTCAGTTCCGCGGTGACCTCTTCCAGGCTGGCCAGGCCGCACAGATCGCGGCTGCCGATGCGCAGGATTTCACGGGCTTTGTACAGCCGCAAGCCCTTCTGCAACTCGCTGAAATCCGCAGAATCGGCGACCCGTTCACGGAGTTCCGCGAGCATGCTGGCCTCATTTTTGGCCACTGAGCACTCCCGGTTGCGAAACAGGTCTTCGAAAAAAACCGGTTTGCGGCAGAGAATGCCGGTCAGAAACGGCGAAGCGCCGAGGATCGTCAACAGGCGGCGGCGTGCCTCCGGACGCTCGAGGACGGTTTTCAGAGAGGTCGCCGGCAGGGTCCCCGACAGGCGTTCAAGGTTGTTGAGCGCCAGGTCCGGATCGGCGGCGGTGAGGGCATCGAGGCCGATGTCGAGCAGCAGTTCGGGCTGCTTGAGCCTTTCGTCAAGGAGAATCAGGTTGGCCGCGGTGCGGCGGTTCTCGGCAAAGCCCAGATCGCTCGCCTGAGCGGCCAGGACTTTTTCATCCCGGGCCTGCAGCCCGCTGGCCCAGTCTTGCGGAGACGGTCTTTGCATCAGGATCCTTTGCCGGCCAGCTGCCGGAGGCCGGCGGCCAGGTCCCCTTCGACGATGCCCCGTTCGGTGATGATGGCCGTAATGAACCGGGCGGGGGTGATGTCGAAAGCCGGGTTGAAGAACCCCACGCCTTCCGGGGACAGCTGATGGTCGGCAATGTGGCTGACCTCACGACTATCGCGCTGCTCGATCGGGATCTCGGAGCCGTCTTTGAGGCTCATGTCAATGGTCGACAAGGGGGCGGCCACATAGAAGGGGATATTGTGTTCCCGGGCCAGTACGGCGACGCTGTAGGTGCCGATCTTATTGGCGACGTCACCGTTGGCCGCGACCCGGTCGGCGCCGACGATCACGCAGTCGACGCCGCCGAGATGCATCAGATAGCCCGCCATGTTGTCGCAGATCAGGGTGACGGGAATCTGGTCGCGTTGCAGTTCCCAGGCGGTCAGCCGCGCCCCCTGCAGGAAGGGACGGGTTTCGTCGGCCAGCACCGTAATCTGCTTGCCGGCATTCACCGCTGCCCGGACCACGCCCAGTGCGGTCCCGTAGCCTCCGGTCGCCAGCGCGCCGGCATTGCAATGGGTCAGCACCCGTGCCTGGTCGGCGATCAGCTTCTGTCCCAGCTGCCCCATGGCCATGTTGATGCGGAGGTCTTCCTCGAAGATCGCCATGGCTTCATACTCCAGGCCGATCTTGAGATTGGCGGGCGGCTGGTTGAGGTTGGCGCGCATCAGCCGTTTCATGCGGTCGAGAGCCCAGGCCAGATTGACCGCCGTTGGCCGGGTGGCATTCAGTTCATCGCAGATTTTTTCGAATGCTTCGGCAAAGTCATGAGAATCTTCGGCCTGAATATCACGGGCGCCGAGGCAGGCGCCGAAGGCAGCGGTGATGCCGATGGCCGGGGCGCCGCGGACCACCATGGAGCGAATGGCTTCGGCCACCGCGAGGTAGTCGGTGTAGTCGTTCCAGACCTCTTCGGACGGCAGCTTGCGCTGATCAAGGAGGGAAAGCACGCCGTTCTGGTAGCGAATCGGACGAAGACCGGCATTGCCGCCGGCTGCGAAAGCACATTGATTCATGACCTTATCCTGAAAGTTTGTCTTTGAGCAGCTGGTTGACGAGGCCGGGATTGGCTTTGCCCTTGCTGGCCTTCATGACCTGGCCGACGAAAAAACCGAGCAATTTATCCTTGCCGCCGCGATATTCGGCGGCCTGGCCGGGATGGGCGGCAATCACCTCGTCGATCAAGGCCTCGATCGCCGAACTGTCGCTCACCTGCTTAAGCCCTTCCGCCTCGATAATGGCATCGGCGCCCTGGCCGGAAGCCCACATCTTCTCGAATACGGTCTTGGCGATCTTGCCGGAAACGGTGTTGTCCCGCACCCGGTTCAGCAGGCCGGCCAGACTCTCGGCGGTGACCGGCGCGTGGTCGATCGTGATGCCCTCTTCGTTGAGGTGGCGCGAGATTTCGCCCATCACCCAGTTGGCGCAGAGCTTGGCGTCACCGTCGGTCAGCGGCACGCAGGTTTCGAAGTAGTCGGCCAGCTTGCGGTCGGCGGCCAAAATCTCGGCATCGTAAGCCGACAGGCCCAACGCTGTCATGAAGCGGCTGCGTTTGGCCTCCGGCAATTCCGGCAAACCGGCGCGGACCTGGTCGATCCAGGGTTGCTCAATGACCAGCGGCACCAGGTCCGGGTCGGGGAAGTAACGATAATCGTGTGCTTCTTCCTTGCCGCGCATGGAACGGGTCATGCCGGTCTGACTGTCGAACAGGCGCGTTTCCTGGACGACCCGGCCGCCGCCGTCGAGCAGGTCGGCCTGGCGTTCGATCTCGTACGCGATGGCCTGCCTGATGAAGCGGAAGGAGTTGATGTTTTTGAGTTCCGCGCGGGTGCCGAATTCCGGGTGGCCAAGGGGGCGGATCGAGACATTGGCATCGCAGCGGAAACTGCCTTCCTCCAGGCTGCCGTCGCAGATGCCGAGGTAAACCACGATCTGGTGCAGCTTTTTCAGATAGGCGATGGCTTCGTCGGCAGAGCGCATGTCCGGTTCGGAGACAATCTCCAGCAGCGGCGTACCGGCCCGGTTCAGATCGACAAAGGAGGAGCGGGCCGTTTCGGCCGACTCGCCATGAATCAGCTTGCCGGCGTCCTCTTCCATGTGAATGCGGGTAATGCCGATCTTTTTCTGCGTGCCGTCTTCGGTGCTGATGTCCAGCCAGCCATGTTCGCAGACCGGCAGCTCGAACTGCGAGATCTGGTAGCCTTTCGGCAGGTCCGGATAGAAGTAATTCTTGCGGGCGAAAATCGAGCGGGACGCGATCCGGCAATTGGTGGCCAGGCCAGCCATGATGGCGAATTCCACCGCCTTCCGGTTGAGGACCGGCAGGGCTCCCGGCAGGCCCAGACAGACCGGACAGGTCTGGGTGTTGGGTTCCCGGCCGAAGCCTTTGGAACAACTGCAGAAGATCTTGGTCTCCGTGGTCAGCTGGACATGAACTTCCAGGCCGATAACGGTCTCATATTTGGTTGGCATGCAAAAGGTCCCTTTTAACGCAGAGGCGCAGAGACAAAAAAGACTGTAATTTTTACGCCTAAGGGTTTTGGATTTGCTTGTTTTTCTTTGCGCCTTTGCGTCTCTGCGTTAGGTCTGTGTTTTTCAAAGCGATGGTTTACGTTTATGCCACTCGGTCGCCTGTTCGAAGGCATGCCCGGCCCGCAGGATGGTCGGCTCGTCGAAAGGTTTGCCGATCAGCTGCAGGCCGATCGGCAGTCCGCTGTCGGTGAAGCCGCAGGGCAGGCTCATGCCGCAGGTTCCTGCCAGATTGACGGGAATGGTGAAGATATCCGACAGGTACATCTGCAGTGGATCGTCGGTTTTTTCGCCGAGGCGGAAAGCCGCGGTCGGCGCCACCGGCGTCAGCAGGACGTCGGCCCGTTCGAAAGCGGCGCTGAAGTCCTGCCGGATCAGGGTCCGGACTTTCTGTGCCTTGAGGTAATAAGCATCGTAATAGCCGGCGGAAAGGGCATAGGTGCCGAGCATGATCCGGCGCTTGACCTCGGTGCCGAAGCCCTGGGCACGACTGCGGGTGTACATGTCAATCAGGTCGCGGCTGTCGGCGGCCCGTACCCCGTAGCGCACCCCGTCGTAGCGGGCCAGGTTGCTCGACGCTTCGGCGGTGGCGACCAGATAGTAGCAGGCCGTTGCGTAATCGGTGTGGGGCAGGCTGACCTCGACCAGTTCCGCACCCAGACTACGGTAGACTTCCGCGGCTTGCTCCACGGCCTGTCGGACCTCGGGGTCCAGTCCGTCGATGAAATATTCTTTGGGCAGGCCGATTTTCATGCCGGCAATCTTTTCCGTGAGAGCGGCCGAGTAGTCCGGGATCGGCATATCGACCGAGGTCGAATCTGCCGGGTCGTAGCCGGCGATCGCCTGCAGCAGCAGGGCACAGTCCGCAACGCTGCCGGCCAGCGGACCGACCTGGTCGAGGGAGGAGGCGTAGGCGATGATCCCGTAGCGGGACACCCTGCCGTAAGTCGGCTTGAGCCCGACTACCCCGCAATGGGCGGCCGGCTGCCGGATCGAGCCGCCGGTATCGGTGCCGAGGGCCGCGGGAGCCTGGTCGCCGGCGATGCATGCCGCACTGCCGCCCGAGGAGCCGCCCGGCACGCATTCGGTATTCCAGGGGTTGCGGACCGGTTGGTAGGCCGTGTTCTCATTGGAACTGCCCATGGCGAACTCGTCCATGTTCAGTTTGCCGAGAAGGACCCCGCCCTGCTGTTTGATACGGGCAAAGGCGGTCGCATCATAGGGAGCGATGTAGTTGTCGAGGATGCGGGAGGCGCAGGTGGTGCGGACCCCCTTGGTATTGAAAATGTCCTTGACCGCGATCGGCAGCCCGGTCAGCGGCTCGGCGTCTCCTGTCGCAATGCGCTGGTCGGCGGCCCTGGCGGCCTCAAGGGCCATCTCCCGGCAGATGGTAAGGAAGGCGTTGATCTTATGATCGGTGGCCTCGATGCGATCGAGAAAGGCCCTGGTCATCTCTTCCGAGCTGGTCTCCCCGGCATGGAGCAGCCGGCGCAGTTCGGTCAGTGTCTGGTTATAGAGTTGCATGATGTTGCTTCCGTTTGCCGAAAAATGGCTATTCGATGATTCGCGGGACCCGGAACCCGGTGGGGTCGGGGACGGGGGCGTTGGCCAGGGCCTGGTCCCGGCTGAAGCCGGTCCTGACCAGGTCCGCCCGCAGGGCATTTTCAACGGGCACGGCATGCGCAGTCGGCACGATATCGACCGTGTCCAGTTCATTAAGCTGTTCGACGTAGCCGAGAATCTGATCCATGTCTCTGCGCAGGTCGTCAATCTCCTGTTCACCGAGCGCCAGACGGGCGAGGCGGCTGACGCGCTCGACTTCGGCACGTGAAATTTTCATGGTCGGTCAACCTCCGGAAAGGATCTTCGTCTAAAGCAGATGGGAGATGCCGGAGGATGAATCCTGGCCGGCGTGCAATAGCGAAAACTAACATGCACCGTGAAAAATGGCAAGCAGGGGAAGGCCGGTGCGGTCGGCTGCCACCTCGGTTTCGCGGTTCCGTATCGAAAACAGCAGAGCTTGTTGCGAAGTGAAGAGATTCGGGATAAATTTATAGCAGGTTTGGTTGGCTTGATGAGATGATGGCTGATGCATTGACCCTAAATCCTCAGGATACGAAGGGAGAGAAGTGCGATGAAGAGATTGTTGATACTAACATTAGTGGCTGCGATGGCATGGGGTTGCGCACAACCGCAGAACAAAACCCAGCAGGGTGCCATGGTCGGCACCGGTCTCGGCGCGGCGGCCGGCGCCGGATTGGGGCAGGCAATCGGCGGCGATACCGAAGCGACTCTGCTCGGCGCTGGCATCGGTGCCGTGGTCGGTGGTTTGGCCGGCGGCGGCATCGGCCGTTACATGGATAACCAGGAGCAGGCCCTGCGCCAGGAGTTTGCCGCTTCCGAACAGGTCAACGTTCAGCGCAACGCCAACCTGCTGGCGGTCACCTTTAAATCGGATCTGCTGTACGACGTGGATTCGGCGGCGCTCAAGCCGGGGGCCTATCCGGAGATCCAGCGGGTGGCCGAGGTGTTGAACCAGTACCCGCAGACCCGGATCACGGTGGCGGGGCACACGGACAGTACGGGTTCGGAGCAATATAACCAGCAACTGTCCGAGCGCCGGGCCCAGAACGTTAAAGATGCCCTGGTCCAGTCAGGCGTGCAGGCCTCCCGGATCACCACGGTCGGCTACGGCGAAGCCCAGCCGGTGGCCAGCAACTACACCCCGGAAGGGCGGCAGTTGAACCGTCGGGTGGTGATTACCATTGCCCCGCCGCAGCAGGGATATTAAACCAAGACTTTCGATCCCAAGACCAAAAAAAGAGCCCGGAAAACGGGCTCTTTTTTTGGTCGGCTATTTCGAAACGCTGATCCTCAATCCTTCTTCTCTTCATTCTCCTCGAGCTGATCGGGATCGGCGTCCTTTTTGTCGTCGGTTATGTCTTTCATGCCGTCCTTGAAGTTGCGCAGGCCCTTACCCATGGCACCGCCCACCTGCGGCAGCTTGCCCGCGCCGAAGATAATCAGCACGAGGACCAGAATGATAATCAGTTCCGTTGTTCCCAGTCCAAACATAGATGCGCTCCCTCTGCAATAGGCCTGCTGCAACCATAGCCTTATTTCAGGGAAATTTCAATATTCATTTCCATTTAAGCCGGTCGCCTGCGGCGGGGATGGATGGCTGAGCGGGAAGGTTCGCATGGAGTTTTTTGTTCCTGAAGAAAACGGGGCTGGAAACCAGCCCCGTTTTCTTCGCTGTTACATGGCGTCCATCGGATCGCCGCTGTAGCCGAGCATCTGCCAGTCCATGCGGCTGTTGTCGCCGTGGCAGTCCAGGCAACCAAGGCTGCCTTCCTTGGGCGAAACCATGTGATTGATCCGCCAGTACATTTCGGTGGCGGCGAAGCCGTATTCGCCGCTGTATTCCAGACCACTGGCGGCGGTGCCCAGTTTGGCCGCCTTGTTCCAGTCATAGTCCGTCCAGTAGCCGCCATCGCCGAACACTTTGACGGTCAGGAAGTGATTGTTCACCGTGTCGTAAATCTGCTTGCCGCGGTGCACCTTGAAAGGATAGATCCTGGAATCCTGGTCATCGAAACTGCCGATCGGGTAGGCCAGCTTGGTCACCTGCTCCGGATCCATCTTATCGCCCTTGATGTAGGCGCCGGCGTTACCGTTGTACCAGCGGTATTCCGGCACGACCATCTTGCCCCACTTGAAGTGGCCCTTCTTCTTGTTGTAGGCATGCTTGCCGTATTCGCCCTTGGTGTCCTCGATGTCCCGGCCGGCCGTCGACCAGTCCCATTCCAGCTTGGTGGGAACTTCCTTGGCGAAATAGGGAATATGGCAAGTCTGGCAGGCAACCCGGTCAGCATGCTGGTTGAGCCGGGACTGCTGGTGCGGTTCGGTGGTATGGCAGGTCGAACAGTCGAAGTGGTTCTCGCCGCCGGGGGAAACGCCCAGGGAGTTGCCGGGGATGACGTGGTCCTGGGTCTGGTGACATTCCTGGCAGGTGAAGTCGTTGCCGTCGACCGCCATATGGACATCCACCTCGCGGGACGGATATTCCATCGAGGAATCGAGGTCGCCGTGCTTGACGGCGTCGCCGCCACCGCCGAAGAAGTGGCAGGTGCCGCAGTTGAAGCGGGTCGGCTTGCCGACGTTCTGCGCGACCTGGAGCAGGTCAACGGTCCGGAAGGGACGACCGGCCTCGGTGGAGGCCTTTTTGTAGGTGCCGGTGGTGTCGTGGCAGACCAGGCAGTCGATGTTGCCGGGGTCGCTGAAGTCGAAGCTGGCATCTCCCCAGCCGTAACCGGCGTGGCAACTGGTGCAGCGCGGCCAGTTGCTTTCGATGGAGGTGCAGAAATTGTTGATTGCATTCTTCTTGCCGCGATTCACCATCCGGCCATCGACCTCCTGTTCCTGGGACCAGGTCCAGTGCGTGGTTTTCATGAAATCTTCAGCGTGCTGCTCATGACATTCAAGGCATTTTGCGGTCGCTTCCGGGCCGGAGGTGATCGGCCCGGAAACCATGAGCGTGTGGTCGTTGGCTGCGGCAAAGGCCGTGGCTCCGTACAGGGCGGTCAGGGCCAGTATGCACATTAGCATGACTGTCTGGAAAACCTTCTGCATAGTGATTGTCTCCTGTCTGTTGACCCCGGGTTTTAGAGAAGTCAGGGGGAACAAATATTCAAATTTCAGCGGAAGCTTAGTTTCGAAATATATAGATATATTGATGAAAAATTGTCAAGAAAAAGGGAGAGGGCAGGCCCCTCTCCCTGACCTGGCCGGTCGATCAGAATTTCATGGTGACCGATGCATTGAGATCCCAGACCTTGTCGAGGACCGGCAGCAGGGAAAATTCCTTGCCATCCTGAACGTCTTCGACCTTCTTCGGCCTGCCCACCGGCGAACCGCTGCCGGTGTATTCGTAATCGTAGTACAGGGCGCCGACCTTGATGAAGGCGCGGGGGTTGATCTCGAAGATGTAATAGGCTTCACCGACATGGCCGCGGGTGGCCAGCTTGCTGCCCATGACATCGTCCTGAGCCTGCGTGAAAGGTGACCAGAATTCCGAACCGTAGTTGTATTCGAGGCCAAACTTGCCAAGCGGCGCCGGGGTCTGGAAGCCGACGTAAACGCTCCAGCCGTCGCGGTCCTTGTCCCAGTCGTCCGACTTGACATAATCACCGGTGTGTTCGAACTCGGGGCTGACGGTACCATCGTCGTTGACGTTGATTGCGGTCAGTCGCATGACCGGCGAGGCGTCGTAGAGCAGGCCGCCAAGGCCCATCGGGTTGAAGGCGGCACTCGGCTTGGTGCGGGTCCAGCCCAGCGAGCCGAACCAGGTAAAGCCACTCATTTCCTCGCGAATGAAGGTCAGGCTGCCGAGGTACATGTCACCGATGTCGGCCTGGCCCTGGAAGCGGCTGATGTAGGCGTTGTTGTTCATGTCGTCGGGGATGCCGTCGCCGTCGTGATCGGCAAAGGGCATGACGGCAAGGCCCTTGAAGGAATCGGCAATGTCCCAGGCCCGGAAGATGGTGGTCTGCAGAACGGTGTAGCCGTCGTTGTAGAGGTCGATGTTGAAGCCGCCCAGATGGGTGTCCTTGACATCGGGTTCGGCGAACAGAGAGCCGTTGCCGTATTCGGCTTCGAAACCCTGGCCGTAGCAGAAGCGGGCGGTGAAGCCGGGGATGCCAGTGGCGTCCTCAAGGTGGTAGCCGGCGGTGATGCCGTCGAAATTGAAGTTGACCACGTGTCCGGAGGGCGTGCCGCCGCGCAGTTCGTTTTCCCGCAGGTTGGTCGGATAGCCGTAGGTCGAGGGCCGGCGGCCGATCGACAGGTAGAAATTAGAGCCGCCGATGTCGCTCCAGTCAAAGTAAGCGCGCTCGACATGCAGCAGGTCGCCGGTGGTGTTGCCGCTGTTGGTGCCGTCCATGGTAAAGGAATCGAAGGAATCGAAGACCTTGACGCCGGTAGAGTCGCCCCAGTTCTTGTACATGGTCAGGCGGCCGCTGAACTTCATGTTCTGGTAGATTTT
>Ga0102929_1000976_pt1 | contig 17050 bp, 11 predicted proteins | sample SalPonR1_B_D2_MG_FD_78510 | JGI IMG/M metagenome (GOLD analysis project Ga0102929, IMG submission 78510) | Salt pond soil microbial communities from South San Francisco under conditions of wetland restoration - Salt Pond MetaG R1_B_D2_MG | ecosystem: Environmental > Aquatic > Marine > Intertidal... | reverse complement strand
TGCGCCTGCCGCAAGGCCTTGGTCGCACGCAGCAGCAGCTCCTCCGGATCCGCGGGCGACATCGCGCTCGTCGCGTAGTAGCCCCCCCGGAGATTCGTGCGGAGGCGCTCGATCGCGTCGCGTCGTCCGACCTCTCTGCCCGCCTCGTCGAGCGCCTCCCTCATCCGATCGAGAAGCCGGAGTGCCCCCGCGTCGTCGGCACCCGGCGCGAGGACGACGAACTCGCCGCTCGGAAGCCGGCCGATGGCATCGGACAGGCGGGTCACGGCACGAAGCGCCGCCGTGACCTCCACCTCGTCGGGCGTGAGATCACCGCGGGATGCGGCACGCTCTTCGTCGAAGAGGTCACCGCCGAGGGCGACGCAGGCCACGTCACGCTCTAGCCGGCGGGCGTCGGCGCTGATTTCACGGGCGCGCTGAAGAAGACCCTGGGCGTTGTAGAAGCCGGTCGCGGGATCCGAGAGGCCGTCCTCGAGCAGCTGGTCGGAACCCTGCTTCACCCGGATGAAGGTATCGAGCCGGAGAATGAACTCCTCGGAGTTGATCGGGTGCCGGAGCACGTCCCACGCGCCGGCTCCCAGCGCAGACAGCCGGGCGGCTCGGGTGAGGTTCGAACTCGTGATCATGAGGATGGGCGTCGTCGGCGACACCGTGGGGCTCTTCCTCAGCTGGGTCACGACCTCGACGCCATCCATGTCGGGAAGCTGGAAATCCACCAGAATCGCATCGGGCGCGAGCTTGCCGACCAGCTGGGTCGCCTGCTCTCCGGTGTAGGCCCGGACCACCGCGTGGCCTCGGGGCTGCAGGATGCTCTCGATGGATCGAGAGGTCCATTCCTGATCGTCCACCACCAGGATCAGGGGGGCGAGATGAGCGTTCTCACCGTTGCGGGCGTCGGACATGTATTCCGGACTTGAGGCGGCGGGGCGTTCCGAGGGACGGCATGGTACCCTGACTCAGCAAGAAGCGTGCTGAGGCCGGGACCACGGCGTTCGGCGTCGGACTACAGCTTCCATAAGTATGTTTTTCGGGCACACGAGGCCAGCCCCCCCGTCGCTCGGGATGTTGCGTCCGTGCACCAGACGTGCGCCCGGTGATGCACCCGTCCGACATGAGGGCGAGGGTGTTTGAGGGGAGGCCCACTCCCGAGTACATTTCGTCCAATGAATATTCGACCACTGTTCTGTGCCGTTCTCGCCCTCCTCGTTCTGGCCTCCGCGGCCGACGCCCAGATCTCCCTGCAGGTTCGAGGTTCCGGCGCGCAGTTCTCGCGCGCGGACCTCACCGAGCTCCTGGCGCGATACGAGGAGGCGATCCAGTCGCCGGCCTACTCGTCCCAGGTCAAGGAAACCGCGCGCCTCGGCGCGGAGCGGATTCGTGAGCGTCTCCAGCGGGGCGACTTCCGCCTCGGGGACCGGATCGCGCTGACCGTGCGGAACGAGCCCAACCTTCCGGACACCGTGGCGGTGCAGTCGGGGCCGCTCATCACCCTGCCGCTTTTCGGAGAAATTCCGCTGGACGGCGTGCTGCGGTCGGAGCTGGAGGCCCACCTCACACGCGAGCTGGGCCAGTACATCAACAACCCCGTGGTCGAGGCAACCGCGCTCACGAGACTCTCCGTCCAGGGGGCCGTGGGGAGTCCCGGCTTCTACGTGGTGCCGGCGGACATGCTTCTGAGCGAGGCGCTCATGGTGGCGGGCGGCCCGGCGCCGACCGCGGATCTGCAATCTCTCGAGGTGCGGCGGGGAAACGAGGAGTTTCTCCAGGAGGACGAGGTTCAGGCGGCCCTCGTGGAGGGACTCACGCTGGACCAGCTCAGCCTCCAGGCCGGAGACGCGCTCGTGCTCCCGCAGGAAGAGGGCGGCGTCTGGGAGCGGATCCGGAACGTCTCCTTCGTGGTCGTCCCTCTGGTCACGCTGATCACGGTCTTCACGCGGTGACGTCGGAGGACGCCGGCGCCCGAGGTCGCTCCTGAGCGCGTCCCCTCCTGAGCGCGTCCCCTCCGAGCACGCCCCCTCCGAGCACGCCCCCTCCGAGCACGTAATGAACCGCCCACTGGCGATCACGCACCTCTGCGCCCCGGCCCACGTCGGAGGCCTGGAGACGGTGGTCCAGGGGCTCGCCGAGGGGCAGCGCCGTCGTGGGCACAGGGTGCGCGTGCTCGCGGTCGTGGAGCCGGAGGCCGATCCGTCCGCCTTCCTCGACCCGCTGCGCACGAGTGGCGTCGAGGTCGAGTGCCTCACGCTCGGAGCGCGCGCATACCTGAGCGAGGTCCGCCGGGTGCGGGAACTGCTACGAAGCTGGGACGCCGACATTCTGCACACCCACGGCTACCGCTCGGATCTCCTGCACGGGTGGAGTGCGCGCCAGATGGGGATCGCGACCGTGACGACGCTTCACGGCTTCAGCATGCGCGGTGGCCGGTCCTCCCTGTTCGAACACGTCCAGCGGCGCGTCGTCGGACGATTCGACGCGGTCGTGGCGGTATCGGCCCCGATCGCGGACACACTCGTGAACCTCGGCATCCCCCGTGACCGCGTCCACGTGGTCCCCAACGCGTGGAAGCCACCGAGGGACCCTCTCGCTCGTCCGGACGCCCGACGTGAGCTGGGCGTCGGGGACGACGAGGCCCTGATCGGCTGGGTCGGGCGACTCTTTCCGATCAAGGGGTGCGACGTCTTCCTTCGAGCGCTGGCGGCGACGGCGTCGGAGGGGTGGGTCGCCCACATCGTCGGCGACGGCCCCGAGCGCGAACCGCTCGAGACGCTCGCCGAACAGCTGGGGCTCGGAGACCGCGTCCGATTCGCGGGCGCGATCCCCGACGCGGCACGGCTCTTCTCCGCTCTCGACCTGTACGTGCTGAGTTCACGCTCGGAGGGGACGCCGATGGTACTGCTGGAGGCGATGGGCGCGGGTGTCCCCATCGTCGCCACCGCCGTGGGGGGCGTCCCCGATGTCATCGCGCCACCGCATCAGGGGTGGCTCGTGCCTCCCGAGGATCCCGGGGCACTCGCGGAGGCCATAGACAGCGCGCTGACGGACGATGCGCGTCGTGCCACGGTTTCCGCGGCCGGACGGGCGCGAGTTCGGACGGAGTTCGCCCGCGAGGCATGGGTGGAGCGGCACGACGAGGTGTACAACAGCGCGCTGCGAGTCTCCGCCGGGCGCTGAACCGCCGGGCGCCGGTGGCTGCCTCATGGATCAGCCGCCGACGCCCGACCTCCCGGACTCCCCCGCCCCGCTACCTCGCCTAGTGGTCTCGCCCGGGAGCCGCCGACGCCACCCCGATGGTCACGCTCGCCGAGTCGTTCGACGGGTCCGGGTCGTTCTCACGCTGCACCCCGAGCGAGTACGCGCGCGCCGTTACCGACGCAGCCGCCTGATCCGTGGCTCTGACTCTGAGCGTGAGCGTTTCGATCCCGGCCACCGGAATGCTGTCGAGCGTCCAGACTCCGGCCGCACTTCGATCACCCTCGGACGGGGTCGCGGACACCAGCTCGAGCCCTGTGGGCAGCGAGTCCTGGATCTGGACCGCAGAGACCTTCAGCGGTCCTGCGTTGAGGGCCGTGACGACGAGATCGAACTCGTCTCCGACGGTCACGTCCGTGCGGGTCGACTCGAGCCGCACCCGCAGATCGGCAAGCTTGTCTTCCGGCTCGACCACCGTCACCCCGATCGCGACCACGTTGTTTCCGAGGTTGGTGTCCACCTCGGACTCGAGGGGGAGGACGCGGGCGCGGTTCACGAAGGTCCCGGTCAGCTCCGTGATGATCCGCGAGCGCACACGCAGCGTGTCCTCGGCCTCCGGGGGCAGATCACCGAGATCCCAGCGGCCCGCGACGTCATCGAAGCTTCCCGCGGTCTGTTCGGTGTCGATGAGGGTGAACCCGGGTGGAAGGGAATCCACCACCTGCACCCCCGTCGCGGTCGAGTTGCCCGTGTTGCGGGCGACGATCGTGTAGGTGACCGTGTCGTTCTCGCTCGCCACGGGGAAGTCACGGGCAAGGGTGAGGCCGACATCCACCTGGTCCACCTGGGTGGCGATGTCGAAGCCACCGCGGGGGACGAGCCGCCACCGAATCGAGCCGTCGCCCTCGACGAACGGCACGAGCAGGCCCGTCATCTGGGTCACACGGAGCACCGGGTCGGGCTCGAGTCCCGTGAGATTGAAGGACTGGAAGGCCTGAAGGAGGACCTCGAGAGGCCCACTGCCGTCGTCCACGGTGACGACGAAGTCTCCGGCGACGGTCGCGGTGTCGACGATGCGGGCATCCCGGATCCGGACGAGGTCGGCATCGATCTCGCCGCCCTCCGCGGTAGCGGCCGCGGCGGTGGTGGTCACGATCGGCGCCGGTACGGCCGCGAGCGAGACGAGTACCGAGACGGAGACATCCGCCAGCACCGGCTGGCCCTCGCGGATCGCGGTGCGCCCGAGGACGCGGATCGAGTCCCCGGTGTTGAAGCCGACTCGCTCGACCTCGACGGCCCGCAGCGCCTCCTCGGCGCCCCGGAGGTGCACCCGCCCGTCACCGAACGACAGCCGCCGGTTGAGGGCGATCCCGCTGGTGAATACCCGACGCCCCGTGGCGAGTCCGGCGATCTCCTCGAGCGCGAAGGCCGGATAGGTCAGATCGACCTGTACGGTCGAGGTCTCGCCCTGCAGAACGGTGACCGTCGCCGGATCGCCGGCCTGGAGGGAGTCGCCGAGAATCGCCGCGGGAACCCGAGCGACGTATGTGCCCACGGGGACCTCCGTGATGACGAACTCGCCATCCTCGTCGGTCGTGGCCTCCCGGACCGAGCCCCCGGCCGAAGTGCCGAGCACGACCCGCTGGTCCGCCAGACGCGTATCGCCGCCGTCGAACGTGCCCCCCCCGTCGACATCCAGAAAGAGTACGCCCGCGACGGTCCCCGTCGCGTCCACATCGACGCGGGTCACGTCCCCCGAGTCGCTGCAGGCGGTCGCGAGAATCGCGACGAACCCGGCGGCGACCCACCCCGCGGCCCTGAACGGCATGCTCGACATCACAGTCCTCCGATCCGCAGACCGACCCGCAGGATGCGGCCGGGTGTTCCAGGCAGCACGAGGTCCCCGAAGTTCGGATTCACGACGAACGGCACGGACGTTCCGCCTGCGCCCAGCGGCGCGTCGGGGTCCACCAGCAGCAGCGCGGTATCCCGCAGCCCCTCCCGGCTCTCGAGCACATCGAGGGCATCCACGAAGATCCGGGCGCCGCCGACCGGCAGGGCGAGTTCCAGCCGGAGATCGAGCGCGTGGCGCCCATCCCCACGGCATCCGTTCCGGGTCGCGAACCCGCCGACCATCTCGTCGAGGCAGTCCCACGCGGAGCCCAGTTCGCCCACGGAAGAGACGAAGGCCGGGTCATTGAAGCCCGAGCCGTCCGCATTCACATCCACCCCGGGTCGGAAGCCCGGCGTGAAGGGAAGCCCGGACGCGTACCGGTACGTGGCACCCACGGACACGGCGGCGGAAGCCTCGAGTACGGCCGTCGCGACGAATCGATCGGGCACATCGAAATCGCTCGTGCCCTCCTCCCACGCCGTCCCGGTCGCCGAGAGTGCCGGAGCGAGTTCGGCGTCGATCGACCCGGCGCGCGCGCCCACCCAGTTGTCCTCGGTGCTCGACCGCGTGTAGGTCGCTGAAACCTCGACCGGTCCGGAAGAATGTTCGATCCCGATCGTGGCGCCCCAGTAGTTGGAGTACCCGTCGGGGTCGATCGCCCAGATGGCGTCGAAGGCCGAGAACCGTCGATCCGCACGGCCGTCGGTCACCACGAGTCCACCGAGCTTCCGGAGATCGCCGTAGAGGGCTCGCCCGTTCGCGTCCGAGCCGGTCGGCGCGATGGGCAGGTTCAGATTTCGCCGCCGCGGAAGGAACTCGCTGCGCCGGTACGAGCCGCCGACGAACAGGACGGTCGACTCGCCGATCCGGTTCCGAAGTCCGGCCCGAAGCCGGCTGTGCTGTGGCGGCTGCATCTCCGACCCGAAGACGGTGATCGGCTCGAGCCCCGGTCCGGCGGCCGGCAGCCCCTGCGTGGGCCAGCCGGCCCCATCGCCGATGAAGCGCTGAATACGGCTGCTGCCGTCGTTCACCGACAACTCGTGGATGAGCGCCGGATCGACGTCGCCGGACTGGAGGCTGGCCGAAGCGGTGAACACCGACGTCCCGCGGCCTCCACTCAGGTCCCACAGGAGAGAGCCCGTGACCCCGAAGTCGGTGAAGGACGTCGGCGCATCGCTGTTGACCAGTCCCGAAGCATCCTCGAAGGCGGCGTTCCGGGTGACCGACGGGTCGATCACCTCGAAGTCGGCCCGGCCCCCGAAGGAAAGCCGGATGTCGTCGGCGAGTGGCCAGGTGTACTGGGCGAAGAGTCCGAAGTCCGCGGTCTGGAAGCTGGCCGCCGGCGCGTCGGAGGCGATCGCCGCCGCCGAGTCACCGGGGACCGCGGCGAGGTCCGGGAAGAGGAAGCGCGCGCCTCCGTACGGCGAGTGCGTCATGGAGTGGCGGTCGCCACGGAGCTGCACGCCACCCTTGAGTTCACCGCCCCCGTCGAATCGAGTACGCAGGGTGGCGGCGAGGTTCGCACCGGTCCGCGAGGACTCCCCCCCCATCGCGGCGGCCGAGCCGAGACGGGCTCCGCTGCCGACGACGAGCGCCTGCGCGACATCACCGGAGCGGAAGTCGCGCTGGCTGGTGTTGACGCCGAACCGCAGCTCGAGCGTCGTCCTGTCGCTCCTCCGGCTCGAGTAGTCCGTGGCGAACGACAGGTCGAAGGACGACTGCAGCGGGTCCGTCCCGAAACCGAGAGCAGCCGGCCCGTAGGCGTCGGCGTCCGTCTCCCGGAAGCCGAGCCCGGCCCGCAGTGCCAAGCGACGCGAGGAATCCAGCCACCAGTCCAGCCGCGCCTGCGCCGCGACACGGCGCGTGTCCTCGATGCCGGGCGCACCGAGCTGCTGCCGCAGACCCTCGTCGATGCCGGGAATGGATGCGGCGGCAGCCGGCGTGAGCCGTGCAGGCGTCGGTGTGCTCAGCAGTGCCGCATCCGCGACCAGCGACAGATAGGCGGTGTCGGGAACCAGCGTGGCGTGGCGTGCCGCCGTGCCCCAGAAGGAGGCCCCGGGTGCAGCGTCGGTGATCTCGTCCGAGAACTGAAGCGCGTCCGCGCTGAAGGCTCCCTCGATCCGGGAACTCCCCGGTCGCTCCGAGCCGGAACGCGAGGTCAGCGCGAGGGCACCGCCCCCACCCCACCACTCGACGTCCGCCGGAGTCGCGAGAATGTCGAGAGAGGAGAACGTCGCCAGGTTCAGCAGCGGGCTGGCGGTCGCCTCGGACCGAATGGACGGGTGAGGTGCGAGGGAAACGAGGACGCCATCCACGAGGATCGGGGTCATCGAGCCCGGCAGGCCCTCGACGCCGAGATAGCGATCCATGGAGGTCGACAGGGCCGCGACCTCGTTGAGCGCGCCCGTCCGGAAGGCGAGCCCTCGCCCGGCGTCCGGTCCGATCCGCTCACCGCTGCGCGACTGGCGGCCGGAGAAGGTGACCCCGGCAGCGACGGAATCGACGTCCGTCACGACCCCGCTCGCGGGCGAGAGCAGGACCTCGACCGGGAGACGCTCCCCCGCGGGCACCGCGAGGTCCGTGAGGACCACAGGCCGGAACCCGAGACTCTCGACCCGCAGCGTGTACAGCCCCGGTGCGACGAGCGAGATGGAGAACCGGCCCGAGCGGTCCGACGTGAAGCTGCGTTCGATCCCGTTCTCGGCCGATGTCAGGACCACCGATACCGGCCCGATGGCATCGCCGGCGGGTCCTCGGGCCCGACCCTCGATCGATCCCCAGACGAGGCTCTGAGCCTCCACGGACTGACTGGCAGCCGCGATCAGCAGCAGCGAGAGAGGGAAACGGAATCTCTTGAGCAACACGTGACGCACTCCGGGAGGATCTGGGCAGGGCCGGGAATCGCCCTAGTATACTCCCGACCTGTGCCGAATGTCTAAAGGGAAGGTGCGCCGGATACCAGGCGCGAGGGGGTCGTGCGCTCGCCACTGGAGCAGCCTGCGCCTACTGTGCCCCTCGGCTCGTGGCCGAGCAGTTTCTCCCTCCCCTCCAACGGCCCTCCGCACACCATGGACGTCGAGATGGATGGTGACACGCACGGAGACCTCCGGGTGCCCCCGATCGATGCCGTGGCCGCTCGTGCGGTCCGTGATGCGTGGGACGCGCTCGCACCCCCCGGCTCGGCGGTGATGGTCTGGGGCGTGGATACGGTGGAACGACATCTGCGCGACGACGACGCCGGACAGCTCGAGCGAGCGGTGGAGAAACGGCGCGTGGAGTTCATGCGAGGTCGCGCCTGTGCCCGCGCGGCACTGGCGGCGCTCGGGGGTCCCGCGGATGCAGTCCTGCCGGCAGGACCGTCTCGCGGTCCGGTCTGGCCGGGAGGATTCGCGGGCTCCATCACCCACACCGCGGGAATCATCGGTGCGGTCGTGGCGCATGAACCGGCCTGCCGGAGCATCGGGATCGACGTGGAGCGCGGCGCGGCACTTCCGGACGGCACCGGGCGCCTGGTGTTGCGTCCCGAGGAACGGGAGGAATTCGTCCCGCCCCTGGACATCGTCGCGTTCAGCGCGAAGGAATCGATCTTCAAGGCCGTCCACCCGATCGCGGAACGGTGGATCGGCTTTCAGGAGGCGCGGATCGTCTTCGGGGCCGGCGAGTCGTTCCGGGTCGAATGGGCCTCGGAGGACCCCCCGCTCCGGGCCACCGATCTCCGCGGAAGGTATCGGGCGGGACCGGACTGGGTCACCACGCTCGTCTGGATCAGCGGCCGCGCAGGCGACCCACCCGCCTGATTCCCTCCTCGATCCGGTCCGGGTCGGTCGCCAGCGGACCGTAGGAGATGCGTACCGCCTCGGCGAGGGACGGCCCGAATCCCCGGCCGGGCACGAGAATGACCCCGGTCTCGGCCAGCACGCGGTGGACGAACCGATCCGCTTCGGAGCCGACGTCCACCACCGTGTACAGGCCCCCCTCGGGATCCAGACACGGCATGCCCAGGTGCTCCCGAACGCAGCGGACGGTGGTCTCCGCGGCGCGTCGGTACAGGGCGCTCGTCCGGTCGAGATAGGTCTCGAGGCTCCCGTCTTCCAGGGCGCGCTCGAGGTAGATCGCGAGGGCGTACTGATGCAGCGTGTCGGGGCAGAGCGCGGTCCCCTGCTGCACCACTTCCAGCGCGTCGATCACGTGCGGCGCCGCCTCCACCCACCCCAGGCGGCGGCCCAGCCCCCGACACCACTTCGAGTTCGAGTGGAGTCGGACGAGGTTCGGGTACGTCACGGGACTCGCCGCGAAATGCGCGGGCGGCGATGCGAGGAAGCACTGCGTCCGGTAGGCGAAGTCGACGGCGACGAAGCAGTCGTTCTCGGCCGCGGCTTCCACGAGGCCGAAGAACACCTCGTCCGGAACGAGCTGCCCGGTCGGGTTGTTCGGGGACGAGAAGAGGAGCACCCGCGGCGCATGTTCCGCGATCAGCGTGCGGAATGTCCCGAGCACGACCTCGGGGTCGGGCATCCACGCCCACCTGTCCGTGTCGAGCACCGGCAGCCGGATGACTTCGACCCCCTCCGGCGCGAGATCGCACTGGGGCCCGTAGTTCGCGTACGCCGGGTCGAAGAGAACCACGCGATCCCCGGGGTCGAGCAGCGCGGTCAGCAGGGCGTGCGTGAGCTGTGTGGACGAGGCTCCGATCAGTACGTGGTCGTCCGTCAGTCCGTCGGTGCCGTACAGCGCTCGATCGAGGTCCAGGAGCGCGGCCCTGGCACGTGGAAGTCCACGCGTCGGCGAGTACGCCCCGAGCTCGTGGAACAGCCGGCGATCGCCCGCAACCTCGGCGTAGGCGGCCCGCAGCCCCTCCGGAGCCTCGTGATCCACCCACCCGCCCGCGAAGGAGATCACGTCGTCGGGGTCGAGCCCCATCGCCTCGATGGTGCGCCGGTCCGCGAGCCTCATGATCTCGCGGATGGGTGACGAACCGAGCTGGCCTTCGCGGAGGCGGCGAGACACCTGTGGTCCGGGCATGGCGACGGGGGATGCGGGGAGAGCGCCCCGCAAGCTTCGTCGGGAACGTCCGTCCGTCAAAGCGAGCCCTCCGCCGGATCGGACCGCGGAATCGAGCGGCGGAACCGCTCCCGACCGCGTCCGTCCGATCCGGCCGATGCCCCGTCAGCCCCGCCGCTTCCCGAACCGGCGCCGGCGCGGTCGGTCGTTCTGGCCGTCGTCCGCGTGCTGCGTCCTGGGCCGCCCTCCCCCGTTGCCGCCCTTCCGGTGGCTCTGCGACGAACCGCGACCGCGACCACCCCCCGACCGACCGCCGCCGCCTCCACCGCCGCTTCCGCCGCCGTTGGGCGTTGCCGTCGGCACGTCGAAGCCCTCCACCGTCTTCCGCGGCAGCGTCTCGCCGATGGCGCGCTCGATCTTCGCCAGATCGGCCTCGCAGTCCGGCGTCACGAAGCTGAATGCGTCGCCCGTCTCGCCGGCGCGGGCCGTGCGGCCCACGCGGTGGATGTAGTCCTCCGGAACGTTGGGCAGGTCGAAGTTGACCACGTGCCCGAGCTCTTCCACGTCGATGCCCCGCGAGGCGATGTCGGTCGCGACCAGCACCTGGAAATCGCCGCGCTTGAACCCGGCCAGCGCCTTGGTCCGCTGGTTCTGCGAGCGGTTTCCATGGATGCGCTCCGCCGTCACGCCACTCTTGTTGAGCGTCTTCGTGAGACGGTTGGCGCCGTGCTTGGTCCGCGTGAACACGAGCGCGTCGTAGATGCCCTCGCGCTTGAGCAGTTCGATCAGCAGCCGTGTCTTGTCGCTCTTCGCGACCGGATAGACGGTCTGCGTCACGCCGACGGCCGGAGCCGCCTTGGTCTGCAGCGCGACGGTGACCGGATCGGTCAGGAGCTCACGGGTGAGCTTCTCGATCTCGGGCGGCATGGTCGCGCTGAAGAACAGCGTCTGCTCCGGGCGGGGGCAGTGCTTCAGCACGCGCCGGATGTCGGGCAGGAAGCCCATGTCGAGCATCCGGTCCGCCTCGTCGAGCACGAGCACCTCGAGACCCTTCAGCGGTGCGTTGCCCCGCTGGAAGTGATCCAGGAGACGGCCCGGCGTCGCGACGATGATGTCGGCCCCCTTCCGGAAGGCATCGATCTGGGGCTTCATCCCGACGCCTCCGTAGACGGCCGCACCCCGCATGTCGGTGTGCTTCGCGAGATCCTCGAAGTCGGCGAGGATCTGGAGGGCGAGCTCCCGGGTCGGCGCCAGAATCAGCGCACGCGTCGTCCCACGTGGCTTTTCGGCGATTCGCTCGAGGATGGGAAGCAGGAAGGCCGCGGTCTTGCCGGAGCCGGTCGCGGCACAGGCGAGCACGTCGCGGCCGTCGAGGGCCGGTGGGATCGCCTGCGTCTGAATGGGGGTCGCTGTGGTATAACCGAGATCGTCGATGCCTCGAAGGAGGCTCGAGCGCAGCCCGAGGGCGTTGAAATTCAATGTACGTCCGTTTGATATGTGCTCAGCAGGCCGGCCAGAAGAGCTGGCTCGATAAGCTGGCGCAGAGTCGTGTACTGCGTCGTGTCGCAGAGCGCCGACCCCTCGATCGAGGGGTCCGAGGTGAGAAACCGCAGAACTGCAAGTTAGCGGAATGCCGGCATTCCGGTATCCCTCGGTCGGAGAACGTCCCGACCGACGGCGTGTACGCGCCTGTCATGAACGCTCATTCGACGCCGACGGCGGCACCGACGGGCTCGCCCGCTGCCGCACAGGCACCCTGGGACGCCGAACTCCCTCCCGCGGGCTCCCTCGACGGGACGCGCGTCGTCGTGGTCGGAGCCGGCTTCGCGGGTCTGTCGGGTGCCGCCTGCCTCGCGCACGCCGGCGCGGACGTGGTCCTGCTCGAGAAGAACGACCGGCCGGGCGGACGGGCCCGCGTCTGGGAGCGGGACGGGTTCCGCTTCGACATGGGCCCCAGCTGGTACTGGATGCCCGACGTCTTCGAACGGTTCTTCGGTCTCTTCGGACGGCGGGTCGAGGACATCTATCGGCTCACCCGTCTCGATCCGTCGTACCGTGTGGTGTTCGGTCCGGAGGATACGGTCGACATGCCGGCCGGCGTGGAGGCCGCCGCGGAGCTGTTCGAGCGGATGGAGCCCGGGGCTGGGGAGGAGCTCCGGTCCTATCTCGCCGACGCCGCCTACAAGTACGAGCGTGGGATGGGCGAGTTCGTGCACAAGCCGAGCCTCTCGCTGCTCGAGTTCGCCGACCCGACGATGCTCTGGGCGCTGGTACGCCTCCAGATGCTGCAGTCCTTCCGTGGACACGTACGCCGCCACTTCGACGATCCGCGCATCCGGCAGATCATGGAGTTTCCCGTCCTCTTCCTCGGATCGACCGCCACGGACACCCCGGCGCTGTTCAGCCTGATGAACCACGCCGACCTCGCGCTCGGCACCTGGTACCCGGAGGGCGGAATCGGCGCCGTGGTGGAGGGAATGGCCCGGGTGGCGGAGGACGAAGGAGCCGAGCTGGCGACGGGCACCCCGGTGCGGCGGATCCTCGTCGAGGGCGGGCGGGTGGTCGGTGTGGAGACCGGATCGGGGGATCGGATCGACGCCGACGTCGTGCTGGCGGGTGCGGACTATCACCACGTCGAGCAGCACCTTCTGGAGCCCGAGCATCGACAGTACTCCGCGCGGTACTGGGAGCGGCGCACGCTGTCGCCGTCCAGCCTGATCTTCTACCTGGGTGTCGAGGGCCGCGTGGAGGGCCTCGAGCACCATACCCTCTTCTTCGACGAACCACTCGACGAGCACGCGGACGCCATCTACGAGTCGCCACGGTGGCCCGAGCGACCCCTGTTCTACGTATCCGCCACGTCTCGCACCGACCCCGACGTCGCACCCGCCGGCCACGAGAACCTCTGCATCCTCATCCCGCTCGCGCCGGACCTTCCAGACGCCGAGGAGACCCGTGAGCGCTACTACGACATCGTGATGGAGCGTCTGGAGCGATACGCCGGACATTCGATCCGGGACCGCGTGGTGCTGAAGCGCAGCTATGCCCATACCGATTTCCGCGACGACTACAACGCCCTGGGCGGAAACGCCTACGGACTGGCCAACACGCTGCGACAGACCGCGCTCCTCCGGCCCCGGCTCCGGTCGAAGAAGGTGGACGGGCTCTACTTCGCCGGACAGCTCACCGTCCCGGGCCCCGGCGTTCCTCCGGCGGTGATCTCCGGCGAGGTGGCCGCACGGCAGATCGTGGAGGACACGTTTCGGGCATGACCGAGCGCGCCCTCCGCCCGGACCGGGACTTCTCCCCGGACGTCCTAGACGATCTCTACTCGTACCCGCGGAAGAGTCCCGCCGTCGCGTGGCTGCTCTGGGTGTTCCTCGGCTGGGCCGGAGGCCACCGATTCTACCTGGGACGCGAATTCACCGGCGTACTCATGCTCCTCACCGGCGGGGGCAGCCTGATCTGGTGGGGGATCGACGGTTTCCTTCTGCGGGGAATGATTCGCGGGTACAACGAGGACCAGGCGCTGCGCGAACGGGAGGGCCTCCCTCCTCGTGCCCTCGACGCCATGCCGGCCCTCCACGACCAGGTGCTGACCTCCACGCCGGGGTGGGTCGAACGGTGGCGCAGCCGCGGGCCGGTCCGACGCGGACTGGGCACGGCGGGAGACATTCTCGTGCTCCTACTGGCCTCCCAGGTGCTGGGCGCCCTCGTCGCCTCTGGATCCCCGGGTGGAATCGAGTCCGCGCTCGCAGTTCTGCTCCTTGCCGGATTCACCGCGCTCGGCTCCGGACCGGACTGGCTGGACGACGTGCCCGGGGCGGCGGCCATCCATCGATGGAGCCACCAGCTCCGACTCTACTACAGGCACAATCCACCCGGATCTCCCCTGGCCCTGCTCCTGCGGCCGCTCGTCGGGGCGGTCATCGCACCGTTCTCCCGGAAGGCTCGCGCCGAAGTGCGCCTCTACGTGGAGCTCGGTGCGGGCTTCACTGCCTTCTTCCTGCTGCTCGATGTGGTGCCCGGTCTCGTCTGGCCGGCCCTCGCTCCGGGCCTCGAGGTCGACCTCGAGGGCTTCGTCGGCGAGTGGATCGGGGAGGTGTTCGGCACCTTCTTCCTCGTCTACGCCTTCTCGACTGCGGTCGGCGCGGTGCTCGTCCGGCACCTCCTTCTCCGAGACAGCCATCGGGTGCCGAGAATACTTGCCGCGCTGACGATGACCTCCATTCTCCTGCGCGCGATCGGCGGGAGCTGACGGCGGGCCGAGGCCACCTCCGACCCGGCCGTTGAGGTGGGGATTCAGCGGAACCGTCGTCTGCGTGCCGGGTCGACTCTCTCCGCACGCGACGAGTCACACGTACCGATCCGAGCCCACACCCGTTCTCGCCGAGGTCTGCCCCATGAAGATTCCGCCCCGTCCCATCCCCGCCCTTCGCCTCGTCGCCGCCGGCACGCTGATCCTCGGTGCAGTGGCCGGGTGCGCCCCCGCGGGCGACGACACACCGGCGTCGGGAGATGCGCCGACGAGCGACTCGGAAGCCGTCGTGGCGGCCGCTGGAGAGGCGCACGTACCCGTCGCACCCACGGCCGACGACGAACTTCCGTCCGCGATCATCGGCGAGGGCGGTGAGCTCCAGGGACAGGATCTCCAGTACCTCGAGGGAGACGACGCCACCACCGGATACCTCGCCGTGCCCGAAGGCGAAGGCCCTTTCCCTTCCCTCGTGATCATTCACGAGTGGAACGGTCTCACGGACCGGGTTCGACAGGTAGCCGACGACTTCGCCGCCGAGGGCTACGTGACACTGGCGGCCGATCTCTTCCGGGGCCAGGTGGGCGAGAATCCGGAGGAGAACATGGCGCTCATGGCGGAGGCCGAGGGCGACGTGGTGCCGAACCTCAACGCGGCGGTCCGCTACCTGAAGGGACGGGACGACGTGACGGGTCGGGTCGGCGCGATGGGCTGGTGCTACGGCGGAGGCGTGGCGCTCTCGTTCGGGCTGGACGGAGAGAACCACGACGCCACCGCCATCTTCTACGGGCGCCTGGTGGAAGACCCGGAGGTGCTTTCCGGGATGGATCACGAGGTGTACGGCACGTTCGCCCGGCTGGACAACGGCCCGGCGCCGGAGTCGGTCGAGCGCTTCGAAGCGGCCCTGGAGGCCGCAGGAATCGAGAACGACCTCCACATCTACGACGACGTGGACCACGGCTTCTGGCTCCGCGTCGATGGTGCGCCCGACGTACGGACAGAGCCGGCTCTGGATGCGTGGCAGCGTCTGAAGGCCTACCTCGCCCGGACACTCGGGGACTGACGGGCTCAGCCGCCCGCTTCAGCCGTCCACCGGCGTCAGGACGGAGATTCCCGAGCCGCGCCGCAGCTTGACCCCCACCACGGCCGACCCCTCCATGTCGAACGTCACGAGGGTCGGGCCCTGGAAGAACGTCGTCCCCTCGAGGTACTCGATGACCTCGGGCTCGGCACCGCCCGCCTCGATCGTCAGGTCGCCGTCGTCGTTGACGCGGACGGTCGCCGTGAGGGTCGCGCCCCGTGTCGGGCCACGGAACGTCCCCTCGAAGACCGACAGATCACCCGGATACGGCTGGGCGACATGGAGCTCTTCGGCGCCGAACAGGTGCTCGCCGATCGCGTTCGCGACCGCGGTGGGCCCCGGAGGCGTGGTCGAGTTCTGCAGTACCACGACGCTGACGCCGTGCTCGGGATAGTAGCGCACGAAGCTGGAGAACCCGGGGATCGCCCCTCCATGGTCGATCACGTGACCGGAGGGGGCCCGACGATTGGCGATGCCCATCGCGTAGTCGGTCGGCGTCCCGTCGACCAGCGGCCGCGGCGTGATGAGCATCTCGTACGCCTCCTCGCCCAGGACCTCGCCGCCGTGCAGGGCGTCGTTCCAGGTCAGCAGGTCCGACACGGTCGAGCACAGCGACCCCGCTGCGTAGGGCCAGGTGTGGTCGATGTAGTCGGCGCGGACCAGCCCGTCCCCGCTCCCGGCGTAGCCGTGCGCCCGATCCTCCACGATCTCCGCATTGCTGCAGTACGACGAACGGTCCATCCCGAGCGGCGCGAAGATGTGCTCCTCGACGTACTCCTCGTAGGACTGTCCGGAGACCTCCACGACGATCAGCCCAAGCAGGAAGAAGGCGGAGTTGTTGTAGATCATCGCCGCACCGGGCTCGAACTCGAGCGGGACGGCCGAGAACATCGCCACCAGCGAGTCCCGCTCCATGCGCCGCGTCATGAGCTGTCCGAACTGCGGCATCTCGGTGTATCCCTTGATGCCCGAGGAGTGGTCGAAGAGCCGGCGAAGCGGAATCGAGCGTCCCTGCGTGTCGTAGTCGGGCAGGTACTCGGTGAGGTCGGCATCGAGATCGACCAGCCCCCGCTCCCAGAGCTGGAGCATGGCCACGCTGGTGAACTGCTTGGTGACGGATCCGATTTCGTGGACGGCGTCCATCGGCATGGGGACGTCCCACTCCAGGTCGGCATGTCCGTACGCCTTCTTCAGCAGGACGTCGCCCCCACGGGCCACGCCGACGCTGATCCCGGCCAGCCGACCGGCGTCGATGTGGTCGGCGGCGATCGAGTCCACGAGCGCCTCGAGGTCGGACGTCTGGGCCTGCGCCGGCACCGCGACGAGCAGCGCGGTCAGCATCATCGGGATCGAACGTGTCGTATTCATCGAGGTGCCCGAGTACGAGGTCGAAAACGGGGTCGTGGGCCGACGGCGCGCAGATGGCGCCGGCGGAAGCCCGAGATTCGCACTCTACCTGCTGCGACACGAACCCCGCAACGCACCCGTCGGGCCCGGGAATGCTCGCAAGCCGCGGCTTGCGGCGAGAGCGTCGTTATCGCCTTATGACCGCTTGCCGCCATTCGGCCACCGAGCCGATGGACGTACCAGCGAATCAGTCGCACCCCACCACGATCCGGACAACACGCAT
>Ga0102929_1000973_pt1 | contig 17067 bp, 7 predicted proteins | sample SalPonR1_B_D2_MG_FD_78510 | JGI IMG/M metagenome (GOLD analysis project Ga0102929, IMG submission 78510) | Salt pond soil microbial communities from South San Francisco under conditions of wetland restoration - Salt Pond MetaG R1_B_D2_MG | ecosystem: Environmental > Aquatic > Marine > Intertidal... | reverse complement strand
GTCGCGGTGATGCGCCCACCCCCCGCCTGGCTCACCGCCAGCGCGATCCCGAAGTCGGCCACCAGCGGCTCGCCCCGCCCGCTCAGCAGGATGTTTGCCGGCTTGATGTCCCGATGAACGACGCCCTTCTCGTGGGCGTAGTCGAGGGCGTCGGCGATCTTTCGCGTGAGCGTGACGGCGTCCTCCACCCGAAGCTGCTTCTCGCGGTCGAGGCGATCCCTCAGTGACTCGCCCTCCACGTAGGGCATCACGTAGAAGAGGAACGAGTCCGCCTCGCCGCTGTCGAACAGCGGCAGGATGTTCGGGTGCTGCAGATTGGCCGTCGTCTTGATCTCGGCCAGGAACCGTTCGGCGCCGACCACCGCGGCCAATTCGGGCCGCAGCACCTTGATCGCGACCTTCCGGTCGTGCTTCAGGTCGTCGGCCAGGTACACCGTCGCCATGCCGCCCGCGCCCAGCTCCCGCTCGATGCGGTATCGATCGGAAAGGGCGGTCGTGAGCTTCTCGGGAATCTCGTTCATCGTTGGAAGGTGGGGAGGAAACCGTCCCACGCGCGAGCGCGCGATCGAACACGTTGTAGAGCGCTCGTTCCATCCGACTCATGTATCGCCTGCCGGCGCGGAGCGAAATGGTCGGTCGCGAGTACGCTCGTCCGGTCGCGGCTTTCTTGTGCATTCCCGTAACGGCGTCGTACCCTTCCGCCAATGTCAGACACCTCCGGTACACCCTCGTCCGACGACTTCCTGGCGGAAGCGCCGTCGGTCGACGCGCTCCAGTCTGCCCTCGACGGCGACTTCGAGATTCATCGCCTGCTGGGCGAGGGGTCCATGGCGGTCGTGTATCTCGCGACCGAGAAGGGCCTGGATCGGCAGGTCGCGGTGAAGGTGCTGAAGCGGTCGCACGCCGCGAGCGAGACCGCGCGGGCGCGCTTCGAGAGGGAGGCCCGCTCCTCGGCCTCGCTCAGCCACCCGAAGATCGTCCAGGTCTATCGGTACGGCCGTCTTCCGGACGACACGCCGTACCTCGTCATGCGGTACGTGAAGGGTCGGACGATGGAGGAGCGGGTCGAGGCGGAAGGGCGTCTCGACCTTCGGACCGCGCGGAAGACCCTCAAGAGCGTAGCCTCCGCGCTCGCGGCTGCGCACAAGGCTGGGATCATCCACCGCGACATCCGTCCCGCCAACGTGCTCTGGGACGACGAGGGGAAGGAGGCACTGCTCTCGGATTTCGGGATCGCGGCACTCCAGGCGCCCACGGGCGAGCAGGCCGCACGCCTGACGACCATCGGACAGGTGATCGGGAATCCCCGGTACCTCAGCCCAGAGCAGCTCCGGGAGGAGTCGATCACCGAAATGGTCGACATCTACGCCTTCGGGATCCTCGGATACGAGCTGCTTTCCGGACGCGGGCCGTACGACGGGACGAACAACGCGCAGCTGATGGCCGCGCACCTGCAGGCCGAGCCGCGTCCGCTCGACGAACTCCGCGGGGGCGCGCCCGCGGACATCGCCGATCTGCTGCGGCGATGTCTGAACAAGGAGCCGAAGAAGCGGCCGCGGGCCGTGGACATCGAGCGACAGCTCGAGGAAAGCGACCCGGAGACGTCAGGCGCCTACGCGTCGGTGCCGCGGCCGGGTCAGCCCGATCCCACCGACATCGGCGAGCTGGTGAAGCGGCGGGTGCCGCAGATCGTCATCAGTACGGCCGTCGCCGGCGGTACGACGATTCTCGCGGTGAGCGAGCTCGACGACCGTCTTCCCGAGTCGGCGTTTCCACTGACGGTCGCCCTCGCCATCGCCGCGCTCTTCGCGTCGATGGTGATCGGCTGGTTCCACGGCGAGAAGGGCGAGCAGACCGCACCCACGCTCGAGTACGTGCTGCTTGGTGTCATCGGCGTGGGGTGGCTCGCGGCGACGGTCTGGATCCTGGTGGGCTGAGGGCTCAGCGCCCGAGGCGCGCCTTCAACTGCTCGAACCAGTTCAGGACCACGATGTGGCGCTCCTCCGACTCCCCGTCCTCGGTGCCCCCTGCACCCGCGTTTTCGGAGCGGAGGACGATGATGCGTTCCCCGTCCGGGTGGATGTCCCAGTCGTTTCCGACGATGGCGTCGATCACGACCCGGGTGCTGTCCACTCGGAACACCGGGTCGGTACTGACGAACGCCCGTCGAAGCGACCATGCACCTGCCCCGGCACGACGAGTGTAGAAAATACTGCGTCCGTCCGGCGCCCATCGGGCGTTCCGCCCGCCCCCCACCGACACCCGCACGGGCTGTCCGGGACCCGGAAAGGGACGAACAATGATCTCCGGGTCGTCGTACTGGTCGTCGACCAGGTAGAGGATTCGGTCGCCGAGAGGGGAGACGCGCGGCCCGTAGAGGTTCCACTCCGATCCGACCAGCTCCGTGGCTTCCAGGTCGCCCGCACGAGGCTGATCCGGGACCCGGACCAACCAGAGATCCGCCGTCCCGTCCTCCTCACGCACGAACACCACGACGGAATCGGACGCCCACGTCGCGTCGAATCGCCCGATCGCCTCGACGCCGGCCATCGGGAGGGCGACCGGCTCGTCCTCGGACCGCACACTCTTGACCATCAGCCGGGGGACAGCGTCGACGACTCGATAGAAGGCCAGCCGATCTCCCGAGGGTGACCACTCCGGGCCGTAGTTCTCTCCACTGGTCGTCCATGCGGCGGGCGTGAGGCCCAGGGCCGGATCGTACGTGTAGATCTGCGGATCGGAATCCGATCCGTCGGGGACACCCGCGGAGAACGCGATCTCCCCACCGTCCGGGGAGTATCTCGGATCCCAGAACTCACGAGCGTCGAGGGGGAGCTGGACCTCCTCCCCGGTGACGAGATCTCGCTCGAGGAGGATCCGGTCACCACCGAAGCCCCCGGCCCGGCCTTCCGAATACACGAGCGTGCCGTCCTTCGCGATGGCGAAGAAGGTGTACTCCCCGGTCACCGACACCCCATCCCTCACCGGCGTGGGAACGCCCGTCACCTCGAGTGCGTCGAGATCGAACGGAACGGCCTGGAGGCCACCCTCGGGGTGCGCGTACACCAGCAGTCCCTCGTCCACCCAGACCGCCCGTGTCGCCTCCGGGAGGAGGACCCGCGCCGAGTCGACTCCGAACTCGAGGAGTCGAAGTGCCGACGAGCTGCCGCGGCCGTCCGTGACGAGCAGCGCTCGACCGCCGGGGAGCGGTGTCGGTTCGTACGCCCACCCGGCACTCTCGATGATGACTTCCGCGTCATCTCCCGTCCCGGTGCCGGGAATTCGGAGAATCTCTCCCGACGCATAGAAGTAGATGAACCCGTCGTCGCCCCACGAGAGCTCCGCCGCTTCGAGGCCGTTTCGCTGATAGAGTGTGTTGGGCTGTCCCCCGTCCACCGGCACGACACGGATCGCATCGGCACCGTCATCCGTGTAGGCGAGGCGCGAGCCGTCCGGAGAGAACGCCGGGAATCCGATCTCTCCAGGACCGACGAGGCTTCTGAACCGTGACTCGTCCGCGCCGCGGATGAGGAGATGCGTGGGGCCCGACGTCGAGTCGACCGCCCTGCCGACGGTCGCGTACCAGCGCGCGTCCGGGGCAATTTCGATGCGGTTGAGGGGAGAGGGAGTCCACTCCGGCATGTCCAGTGTGAACACTCTCGGCACCGCGTCTCCGCCCGCAGGCCGAAGCCACCCGAACAGCGCCAGCACGGCGAGAAGGGCGGTTGCGACTCCGAGGGTCGGCACGAGCCATCGACGTCCGCCCCGGCCATTCGGCCCTGGGGGTGACGCCATCGTCGACCCGAGGGTCGCCGGCGACTCCGCACCTCGTGACACCGTCGTGTAGGTGAAGTCCGTGCGATCCAGCGCCGCGCGGAACTCCGCCGCGCTGGCGAAGCGGTCCGCCGGAAGCTTCTCGAGCCCCTTGGCGAGGACGGCGGCGATGTGGGGCGGTACACTCGTGCGTGTGTCGGTGACGGGCCGCGGTGCCTCGGTGAGGATTCGGACGAGGATCGCCTGGGCGCTCGGACCTGTGTGCGGAGGGTCACCGGCGAGCATCTCGTACAACACGCACGCCAGCGAGTAGACGTCGGAGCGGACGGTCAGATCGCGATCGGCCGTCGCCTGCTCGGGGCTCATGTAGTGGGGCGTGCCGAGGCTGAGGCCCGTCTCGGTCATCCGCCCGCCTCCCGCCGCACTGATCGCCACGGCGATCCCGAAGTCGGCCACCACCGGCCGACCGTCGTGCAGGAGGATGTTCTCGGGTTTGATGTCGCGGTGGATGACGCCCTGGCGGTGCGCGTAGTCGAGCGCGTCGGCCACGTCCCGCGTGATCCGGAGTGCGTCCTCGACGCCCAGCTGCCGCTCGCGATCCAGGCGCTGCCGAAGCGTTTCCCCCTCCACGTACGGCATCACGTAGAAGAGGAAGCCGTCGGTCTCTCCACTGTCGAAGAGGGGCAGGATGTGCGGGTGCTGCAGGCCCGCGGTGGTCTTGATTTCGGCGACGAAGCGTTCGCCTCCGATCACGGCGGCGAGTTCTGGCTTGAGCACCTTGATCGCGACCTGTCGATCGTGCTTCAGGTCGGCGGCCAGGTAGACCTTGGCCATGCCGCCTTCACCGAGCTCGCCAAGGATTTCGTAGCGGCCCTCGAACGCAGCTGCGAGTCGCTCCGGAATCGACCCGCCGGTCATCGCACCTGAGCCGGAGAATCCTGGCGCATTCGGATCACTCGATCCGTCCGATCACCAGCGTGGCATTGTCGCGTGAGCCGGCATCGATGGCTGCCCGGCAGAGGCGCTCGGCCGCGGCGTCCAGGGTCGGCTCCTCGTCGATCGCCGCCTGCACACGCTCGGCCGTGAGCAGGCCCGGTACGTCGTGGACGCCGTCCGATGTGAGGATCACCGCGGTGCCGGGACGTGTGTCGAGCTCTGAGCGATCGACCGACTCGACATCTACCTCCGGGTCACCCGCGTCGCCAAGAGACCGCGTGAGAAGATTCCGATACGGTGAGCGCTCCGCCTGCTCGGGGGACAGCGCCCCATCGCGGACCAGTTCCTCGACGACCGAGTGGTCCATGGTCATCCTCGTCAGTTCGCCTCCGTGAAGCCGAAATGCGCGAGAGTCGCCGACGTTGGCCACGATGCGGTGCTTCTCGGTGGCCGCGACGAATACGAGCGTCGTGCCGGACCGAGCCCTGGACCCGGTCCGCTCGACGATCGCCTCGTTGGCATGCCGATAGAGCTCGACGACTCGCTCCTCGATTTCGTCGGGTGTCGGGTCGTCAGCCTCGAAGAGCCAGGAGCAGAAGGCCTCGACGGCTTCGACGGCTGCAGCCGCCGCGCCGGCACCGTCCGCCAGTCCGCCGATTCCGTCGGCGATCGCGCCGATCGCGCGCTCCCCATCCGGCGACACTCTCACGAAGAACCGGTCCTGGTTCTCCGATCTCGCACCCGTCAGCGATGCACCCCCGACCTGGATCGTCACAGGGCTTCGCCCGAGCGTTGCTGTCCGAGTTCGTGAAGGTTCTGAATCGCCATCATTCTTCTGAAAGGGTTGGACCGGACCATCGCGAACGTACGACCCGCGGCTGAATCGTCATAATTGCTGTCTCGGATGTGTGTCGCCACATCCGCGCTCGAACCGAGCCCATCGTCGGCAACGTCGACGCTCATCGGGTCATCGGGTGTGCGGGTTAAGCGGATCCGGTGTTCGGAAGGTCTCGGAGCTCACCGGGCACCGACGCGGCGTTCGACCTCGTCCCACCAGTTCAGGATCACGTTGACCGACCCGGTCGAGGAGGAGATGAAGTAGAAGCCGTCGTTCGCCACACCGTAGGCGGTACGGTTCTGGTTCGCGACCAGTCCACCCAGCTCGAAGAGGGATTCGGCGGGCCCGGTCCGACGGAATGTCGGAGACTCCGTATCGACCGGGACCGCGATGAGTCCGAGGGCGGCACGGTAGTAGAGCTCGGTTCCGTCGGTGCTCCACGCCGGCTCGCTCCCGCCGCCTTCCGACACCTGCCGGAACTCGGCGGGGTTTTCGAGTGAGCGCACGAAGATGTCCGCCCGATCCTCCCCACCGTCGGAGGAGTACGCGACGTATCGACCATTCGGCGACACGGCCGGACTGAGCTGATTTCCGGGCCCGCCGGCGATGGTTACCGCGGAACTCGGATCTCCCTCGTCGTAGGCCACGATGTCGCTGCCGTCGAGCCGCGCCTGATCTCCTTCCCTCACGAGAATCCGGTTCGTGCCGGGGATGACCGCGACGTCGACCGTCGCCGTCTCGGAGTCGAGCAGCACCTGCTCCTCCCCGGACCCGTCCCGGTTCCGGGCATACAGCGCGTAATCGCCGTCGACGTTTCGATAGTAGACGATGCGCTCCCCATCCGGCGTGATCGACGGGTAGAGGCCCCCGTCGAAGCTCACCCGGCTTCGGATCCCGGTCTCCAGGTCGGCCAGGAACACCTCCGTGGTCAGGGAGCTGAAGCCTTCGTCGAATACGGCGTAGCGCCCGTCCGGAGAGACGCGCACCCCGAGTTCCGCGTTCGCGGACACGCCAAGCTCCGTGCGCACACCCTGGCGGTCCACGCGGACGACCTGGCCGTCCGTGGCTCCCGCGCTCACGTAGGCCAGGTCGCCACTCGCGCTCAGGGCCCCCGATGACTCGAGGTCCGTGTCGAGCAGGGCTACGGGTGACCCCGCGAGCCTCTGCTCCGGAATGTCCACGCGTTGGGCGTAGAATCCACTCCCGGAAAAATCGCGCCATGCCACGATGCCGTCGCGGTACGCGAACGGCAGGCCCGAGCCCAGTCTCGTGCGCTCGCCCGTGCGGAGGTCGACGAGCATGAAGCCGGCGTCCTCGCCCGCACCCTGCAGGTCGACCGCGATTCCGGTACGCCCGTCTTCGGACACCAGGAGCGACAGAAGACCCGTGACGGGACCGGCGTCCGTTTCGATCGGCCGAGGACCATCCGCCTCGCTCCACCGCACCATCGCTCCTGCGGAGTCCGAATAGACCAGGTCTCCGTCCGGCGTGACCGAGACGGACACGAAGGCACCCAGCCCCTCCGCGATCGTCCGGGCGGGCCCTCCCGTGATCGGGATCTCCTGCAGCCGGCCAGCACCGATGGTCAGGACACTCCGGCCGTCGGCCGAGATCGCGACCCCCGTGTACTGGCCGTCTCCGATCTCTCGCGGCTCGAGGGCCTCCATGTCCCGCACGAGAATCGTCGGGATTCCACGACTCGCATAGGAGATGTAGGCCAGCGCTCCCCCATCGGGCGTGATCGCGAGGGGTGAGCCACGCCCCGCCACCTGCAGGATGTCGATGGCGTCGGGCACGGCCTTGAAGTGAATCGGATGTGCCGCCTCGGACGTGCCGGCGCCGCCCCGCGTCCAGCCCCAGACGGCGAGCGCGGCCAGCAGGACCGCGACGGCCGGCCACACCCAGGGAGGCCCCGAACGGCCCGGGGTCGAGACACCCGCGGCTCCCGGCACCGCCCCAGACGCCCGTCCCGCCGGCCCCATGTACGTGAGGTCATTCAGCGCGTCCGCGAACGCCTCCACGCTCTCGAACCGGTCGGCCGGCAGCTTCTGGAGCGCCTGCAGGATCGCGGCGTTCACGTTGTGCGGGACGGACGAGCGCTCGGCCGATACGTGGGGGGGCGCCTGGGTCAGGATCCGGCCGAGGACGGCCTGCGCGGACGTCCCCGTGAAGGGCGGCTCGCCCGCGAGCATTTCGTAGGTCAGACAGGCCAGCGAGTAGATGTCGGAGCGCTGATCCGGATCGCGGTCCGCGGTCGCCTGCTCGGGCGCCATGTAGTACGGCGTGCCGAGGCTGAGGCCGGTCTCGGTCAGCCGGCCCCCGCCCGCCTCGCTGACCGCGAGCGCGATGCCGAAGTCCGACACCACCGGCTCGCCCTTCTGGAGCAGGATGTTGGCCGGCTTGATGTCGCGGTGGATCACGCCCTCGTCGTGGGCCGCCTGAAGCGCGGCGGCGATCTTGGTCGCGATCGCAACGGCCTCGCCCACCGGAAGCTGCTTTTCGCGGTCGAGCCGCTCGCGCAGCGTCTCGCCCTCCACGTACGGCATCACGTAGAAGAGGAAGCCGTCCGCTTCGCCGCTGTCGAAGAGCGGGAGGATGTGCGGGTGCTGGAGATTCGCGGTCGTCTTGATCTCGCTGACGAATCGGTCGCCGCCGACCACGGCGGCCAGTTCCGGCTTGAGCACCTTGAGCGCCACCTTCCGGTCGTGCTTCAGGTCCTCGGCCAGGTAGACAACGGCCATGCCGCCCTCACCGAGTTCGCGCTCGATGGTATAGCGGCCCTCGAGGGCGGCGGTCAGGCGGGCGACGTCGATGCTCATGTCAGTCGTCCGTCCCTGACTGGAGCTCGTTCGCGAATCCGCGAACCACGACGACGGGTGTCCTGCCGGCCCGGTCTCCGAGGCGAATCATCAGGAATCGATCGCCGTCCGGATGAACGTCGTACTGACGATAGGCCCCGTCGATCAGGAAGCCCCGGTAGGGGAAAAGCACCGTCCGTGACCGCACGGCGAGTCTCTGGTCGGAAGTGATCGCCGCCGCCACGAAGTCACCGTCGAGCGTCCGGTAGTACAGTTCACTCATGTCCGGCGCCCAGACGGGGTCACGGGCAGGCGAATCCGAGATGGGCGTGCGCGCGCCTTCGACGTTCGGGAACGGACGCACATACACCATCGTCTCTCCGCTCTCCGTCGAGTTGTACGCGATCCACCGGCCATCCGGAGAGATCTGGAAGTTGCCCTCGATGGTACCGGGCTCGGCCAGCAGCGGCATCAACTCGGATCCGGGATCGTTGGCCCGGATGTAGATGTCGTCGTTGGACTGGAGCACGACCCACCGGTTGTCCGGACTGATCTCGGCCTGATCGAGTCCCTCCAGATCATTCCCCTCCACGAACCGATCCGCGGGTCGTGACGCGTCCGCGACACGGGTGAAGATCTCGTTGTAGCCGGAGCGGTTGCTGACAAACGCCAGCGATGTCCCGTCGTTGGTCCAGGTCGGGCGGACATTCCGCGTGCCCTCCAGGCTCAGGCTGGCCTCCGGGCCTCTGTCGAGCTCCTTGGTCCATACCTGAAGACCCCGGTCGTCGTTCGTCGTGAACGCGACGCGGGTGCCGTCGGGGGAAATCCTCACATCGGTTGTCAATTCGCCGGACCAGCCCGGATCCACCGGTACGTCGAGCCCGGCGCGATCCACCCAGACGGGGGTGGAGCCGAACAGGCTCTGTCCCGGGACATACACGAGGTCGCCCGAACTCGAGATGGATAGATCCGCTGACCCCAGCGACTCGACCTGGATGCCTTCGAACACCGGGACCAGCGGCCCCAGGTCGCCACTCTTCCGATCCAGGGGGGCGGCCTGCAGGACGCCCTCGTCGCTCACGACCAGGATGTGGCCCGTCTCGGACCATGTCGCCTGCATCCCCTCGACCAGGACCGTCACCTCGCCCGAGGACAGGTCGAGAATCGCGATCTCCCGGGTACTCGCATTGTAGAGCTCCCCGAGCGCGACCGTGAACAGGACGAGCTCCGAGTCCGGGATCCGGACGGGGAAATAGTGAGCCTGCTCACGTCTGGTGGTATCCGGGCGGGTGAGGTTCTCGATATCACCCCCGCCCTCCGGGATTCGGTACAGTCCGGTGACGCCGGCGGGACGGTCCTGCTGACCGAAGTAGATGTAGCCGTCTTCACCCCACGAGAGTCCGGTTCGACGAAGCAGGCCGTCCGCGTGCAGCGTGATCGGTGGGCGTCCCTCGAGCGACGCCACCTTGAGGGCCCGGTCGTCACTGATGAAGGCGACGCGCGAACCGTCCGGCGAGAACGTCGGGTGGACCCCCAACGAAGTGCCACTCAGGGGGGTCGACTCCAGCTGATCGGCCATCCGAACCGAGAGACCCGGTGATTCGGCACCGTCGTCCATCCCGGAGTACACGACCGCCCGCCCATCCGGCGAGATCGCGACGTTGCTTCCCCAGTCGCTATTGGCGCCGATCTCGACGGGAAGGAGCATCTCGTAGCGCAGGACCTCGTCCGACACCTGGTCCTCGGACCCGACGAGCTGGAGACCGACGAGGGCCATCGTGGCCAGGGCGAGCACACCTGTCGCGGCCTTCCAACCTGCCCCGCTTCCCGACCTCGCACTTCCGGATCCCGCCGCTCGACGCGATGACGCGGTCGCAGCCGTATGTGACCCCGACCACTCGAGATCCACCCGGCCCAGCGCGTCGGCCCAGGCCGTCATGCTCGGGAAGCGATCCGCGGGCGTCTTCTCGAGCGCGTGCAGGACCACCGCGTCGAGGTCGGGCGAGACCGCACGCCTGGTCTCGTTGATCGGCGTCGGGTCGCTGGTGAGAATCCGGCCGAGAACCGCCTGGGCCGTGCCCCCCGTGAACGGCGGCTCCCCCGCCAGCATCTCGTACAGCACCGACGCCAGCGAATAGAGGTCGCTGCGCGCGTCCGGGTCACGATCGCCCGTCGCCTGCTCGGGCGCCATATAGTACGGCGTGCCCAGCGACAGACCCGTCTCCGTCAGTCGCCCGCCGCCGGCCTCGGCCACCGCGAGCGCGATTCCGAAGTCGGAGACGACCGGCTCGCCCTTCTGCATGAGGATGTTGGCCGGCTTGATGTCGCGGTGAATGACGCCCTGGTCGTGGGCGGCCTGGAGTGCACCGGCGACCTTTCGCGCGATCGCCACGGCTTCCGTTACCGGGAGCTGCTTCTCGCGATCGAGGCGGTCCCGCAGCGTCTCGCCCTCCACGTAGGGCATCACGTAGAAGAGGAACGAGTCCGCCTCGCCGCTGTCGAAGAGCGGGAGAATGTGCGGGTGCTGGAGGTTGGCGGTCGTGCGGATCTCGGATATGAACCGCTCGCCTCCGACCACCGAGGCCAGCTCGGGCTTGAGCACCTTGAGCGCGACCTTGCGATCGTGCTTCAGGTCGTCGGCCAGGTAGACGATTGCCATGCCGCCTTCGCCCAGCTCGCGCTCGATGGTGTAGCGGCCCTCGAGGGCGGCGGTGAGACGCGGGACGTCGATGCTCATCCTGGGCTCCGGTGCGAGAAGCTCATCGTGCGTCTCCCTCGAAGAGTCGGTCGAGCTCCACGATCCAGTCGTGAATCAGCACGTGGCGCTCGTCCTCGACCCCCGCGAACTCCGCATTGAGGTTGGAGAGCTGGAAGTCGACCCAGCGCGTGCCGTCCGGGTGAACGTCCGGATAGGATCCGAGGGATACGCTCCCGACGTTCGGCAACGACCGTCGGCTCATCACTCTGGGTACGGGATCGACCTCCAGGTCGGCCGCGAACCATCCGCCACCCGACAGTGCCATGTAGTAGAGCGTCCGCCCGTCGGGACCCCAGGCGGGCCGGTAGCCCCCGTCCTCGGAGACGAGCACCTTGCTCCGAAGCTCGGGGAAGGCCCCGATGTACACCTCGTCCTGACCCGTCTCGTCCGAGACGAACGCGATCAGGGAGCCGTCGGGGGAGACGCGACCGTCGTCCACATCGGCCGTCGGCGCGTAGTAGGGCCTGATCTCGACCAGCGAGTCGTCGCTCAGAATCCAGGATTCGAGACGCGACGGTACGCCGATCTCGACCACGAGGATCGAGTCCACCGGCCACGATGTCGGCCTTGCGGCCTCACGAGACGTCGAACCGTCTCCACCACCGAGCCCCCCGGGAGGACCGATCGGACGCGGGGGGGCGTCGACATTCAGGTTCACGACGTAGGGCTTGGTCACGACTTCACCTCCCGCGGTTCCGCTCGAGCCGAAGGCGATCCTGCGCCCATCCGGCGACCATACGGGAGTCACGTTGAACGGTCCTCCCGTCGTGACCTGCAGGGGGGCATTCTGCCGCTCGGTGTCGTAGACCCAGATGTGCGCGGCGGTCGCGTCCGAGGGCGAGACGCCGTGGTACGCGACTCTCTGGCCGTCGGGTGCCCACCGGATATCCGAGATATCTCGTGGCGAGAGGTTGAAGCTCCGGATCGAGTCGGATGCGAAATCCCGTTCGAACAGCACTGCGTCGCCCCCGCCCAGCCCGCCACTCGTGCCACCGACGCCCAGAGCGAGCACACCCCCGTCGGAAATCGAGTACCTGGACCGGTAGAGACCTCTGAACATCCCCTGCAATGCAGGGCGCTCGTCGCCGACCAGCTCCAGCCGGTCGAGGTCGAAGCGGTGTGCGAGCAGCCCGCCCCCTGCGTCCGCGTACAGAAGGTACCCCCCCTCCACGTACGCCGGGTCGTTGCGACCCTCGACGAGTGGCTCGAGTTCTCCGGTGTCGGCCCGCCAGAGGTCGATCCGGGACTGCGAGCTGACCATCCGTGCCACCAGCACGCCCCTGCCGCCGGGCAGGGCATGCGGATCGATCATCGGGCCCTCCGCGACCGGTGCGGATGCGAGGGTGTCGACGGCGCCTCCGGTTTCCGGAATTCGCAGCAGATACGTCCGGGCCCCGGAGTCCGCCCCGAAGACGATCCGCCCGTCGTCGCTCCAGTCGAGATCCTCGATGGAGAGGTCGGGCGCATCGAGGATCGTCCTCGGCTCGAAGCCGGTGATCGAGGTGCGCCGGATGTAGGATCCCTGACTCTGGCTGTATGCGATGGACTCGCCGTCGGGCGAGAAGGCCAGGTAGGTCGCGCCGCCGGTGGACGGCAGCAGCCGGAATTGCTCATCAGCCGCCTCGCGCACCCAGATCCCCTCGCTTCCCGGCCACGCCAGTCGCGAGCCGTCCGGCGAGATCGTCATCTCCCACTGCGCGGTGCCCGCGGTCGCCTCGAAGCCGTCCGTGCGGATGCTCGTTCGGAACGGCGTGTCTCGGTCGGTCGCGGCGGCACCGCCGCCCCCGCCGAGGGCCAGACCGATCGCGGTTCCCGCCATGAGCGTCGCAGCGCCGATTCCGGCGACCACGCCCACGGACGGTCGGCGGGCGGGCGGCGCCTGCTCGACCCGAGACGCCTGTACGATCGGCGCCGTCACCATCTCCGTCTCGTACGCGAACTGCGGATCGTCCAGCGCCTCCATGAATTCCCGAGCCGACTCGAACCGGTCGGCGGGGAGCTTCTCGAGCGCGCGGGCCAGCACTGACGCGACGTGCGGCGGGACGGTGCGGCGGAGCTCGGTGACCCGACGCGGCTGTTCGGTCAGGATGCGCGCGAGCACCGCCTGGGCCGTCGGGGCCGCGAAGGGTGGCTGGCCCGCCAGGAGCTCGTACAACACGCAGCCCAGCGCATAGATGTCGCTGCGCGGGTCGACGTCGCGATCGCCCGTCGCCTGCTCGGGCGACATGTAGTACGGGGTTCCGAGGGAGAGCCCCGTCTCGGTGATGCGGCCACCCCCCGCCTGGCTCACCGCCAGCGCGATCCCGAAGTCGGCGACCAGCGGCTCACCTCGCTCGCTGAGGAGGATGTTGGCCGGCTTGATGTCGCGGTGGACCACGCCCTTGCCGTGCGCGTAGTCGAGGGCGTCGGCGATCTTTCGCGTGAGGCCGACCGCGTCGTCGACCCGCAGCTGCTTCTCGCGGTCGAGCTTCTCGCGGAGGGACTCGCCCTCCACGTACGGCATCACGTAGAAGAGGAAGCTCTCCGCTTCGCCCGAGTCGAAGAGCGGCAGGATATTCGGGTGCTGGAGCTGCGCGGTGGTGCGGATCTCCGCCAGGAACCGTTCGCCCCCGACCACGGCAGCCAGCTCCGGCCGCAGCACCTTGATGGCGACCTTCCGGCCGTGCTTGACGTCGTCGGCCAGGTAGACGGTGGCCATCCCGCCCTGGCCCAGTTCGCGCTCCAGGGTGTAGCGGCCGTCGAGCGCGGTGGCGAGTGCCTCGGGCACGCCGCTCGGGCGTCCGGGCTCACTCATCGCCCCGCCTCGAGCTGCGCGAGACGTTCCTCGATCTCGCGGAAGACGTTGAAGGTCACGATGATCTCCGGCTGCGACTCCCCACCGGTCGGTGAGATGCGCTGCGCCGAGGACTCGGCCGTCACCAGCAGGCGGCCGTCGGACGCCACGTCGTACGTGCGCCCGGGGCCTCCCGCCATCTCGTACAGGCCACTGTACTGGAACAGGACCTCGCGGCCGGTCACGCGCACCTCTTCCCCGATGTCGAGCGTTCGGGACACGAACCCTTCCGGCGTCAGGTACATCACCTCGTCGGACGTCGGAGCCCAGGCGGCCCGACCGCTCTGCTCCGATGCGACGGCCCAGGGTCGTCCGCCCTCCGGGAACTTCCGAACGTACACTTCGTCGCGGTCGTTCTCGTCCGACGTGTACGCGACCCACTCGCCGTCGGGGGAGATCGAGGCCTGCCACTCGAAAAATGGCGTGTCCACGAAGGGCACGGGCGCGGCGTCGGAATCCGCAGCATCCGCGAGAAAGATGCCCGCGTTCCGATCCGATGTGGCTCTGACCGCAGTCACCAGAATGGGGGCGCCTTCATCCGGGCCCACTTCGAAGTCCACGATCTCGAGGGAGTCGGGAAACTCGATGACGAGTTGGGGCGAGCCGCTGCGATCGTACGGCTGCGCGAACACCTTCACGGCGCCTTCCTGATCGGACAGGTAGGCGACCCTGCCGTCGGGCATCCAACGGGGACGAAAGTTGTCGTTTCCCTGGAAGGTCAGTTGGTAGCTCGTGCCCTGATCCAGGTCGTAGATCTGGATGCGCTGCGCCTGTTCGGGCGAGCCGTCGCTGCCACGCTCCATCTCGTAGGCGACATACCGACCGTCGGGCGAAAGGCGTACGTCGTCGAAGTCCCCCACATCCGCCGCGAGGCGATCCGCCACGACCTGGAGCGATCCATCCCGCCCGAGCCACCCGAGCGTCTCCCCGGTGCCTGGTGCGCCACCGTCGGCCTCGCGATGCAGCAGCACACCCGCTTCCGAGAGTGAGAAGTCGTCGAGCGCGAGTCCGCGCCCGAGGGTCACCGGGACGCTCGTGACCTCCTCCTGTTCCAGATCGAACCGGGCGGCAGCGAGAGCACTTCCCTCACTGGCTACCCAGAAGAGGTACCCGTTCGCGTACCTCGGCTCATACGTCCCTGCCATCCCGGGAATCGGACGGATCTCACCCGACTCCAGGTCGAGGATTGCGGCCGTCACACCGGTCTCTGCGTCGCTCGTCACCAGCACCCGGTCGGTGACACCGGGGATGGCATGCAACGTCCGGATCCGCCCTTCCGTCGGTACGGGCTCGGCCGGTCCGCCCTGCGCGGGCGCGCGAACCGTCCGCGGGGTCGCACCGCCGACCTGGTAGTAGACGTACCCATCGGCCGCCCACGCCGCGACCGGATTCGTGTCCTCCGCCCCGCCGATCGGGATGGGTGACCCGCCACTCACCGCGGCCGTGTAGATGATGTCCCCATCTCCGCCGTCGGCATTGAAGGCCACCGAGGTCCCATCCGGCGACCAGGTCACACCTCGCGCCTCGAACGACCCTGGAATCTGCTGGTCCTCGAGCGATCCGAAGCTGCGGACGTACAGCATCCGACCCTCGCCGAGATATGCGTAGCGGTCACCCTTCGGGGAGACGGCGAAGTCCGCGCCCCCCGGGGACTGGACGTCCAGGTCCAGCGCCAACCGGCGCACCGGCTCCTCCGGCTCGGGGCGGAGCCAGCCGAACAGCGCCACGGCCGCCATGAGGACGAGTCCGGCCGCGAGTCCGGCGACCACCCCTGTCGGGGCACCCCGCCGCACAATCGCGGCCGGCTGCACGGGCACCGAGCCCGTCCCGATCGTGTGCTCCGTCATGACGTGGCGGAATTCCGTGTCGCTCAGAGCCTTCCGGAAGTCCTTGGCTGTCTTGAACCGATCGGCGGGCAGCTTCTCGAGCGCCTTCGCGATCACGCTCTCGACGTGCGGCGGGACCGTGGGCCGCAGGCTCGTGACGCGGGTCGGGCGAGACGTCAGGATGCGGGCCAGCACGGCCTGGGCGTTCGCGCCGCTGAAGGGTGGCTCGCCCGTCAGCATCTCCTGGAGGATGCACCCCAGGGCGTAGACATCGCTTCGGGGGTCGAGTGAGCGGTCACCCGCCGCCTGCTCGGGGCTCATGTAGTGCGGGGTACCCAAGCTCAGACCCGTCTCGGTTCGACGTCCGTCGTTCGCCTGACTGACGGCAATCGCGATCCCGAAGTCCGCGATCAGCGGCTCGCCCGAGGAGAGCAGGATGTTCGCCGGCTTGATGTCGCGGTGGACGATCCCCTTCTCGTGGGCGTAGTCCAGGGCTGCCGCGACCTTCTGGATCAGGTCGAGGGCGTCCTCGACCGGAAGTTGCGACTCGCGCTTGAGCCGCTCGCGCAGCGTCTCCCCCTCCACGTAGGGCATCGCGTAGTAGAGGAATCCGTCCTTCGCGCCGCTGTCGAAGAGCGGGAGGATGTTCGGGTGCTGGAGCTTGGCCGTCGTCTCGATCTCGCCGAGGAACCGCTCCGCACCGACGACGGCCGCAAGGTCCGACTTCAGCACCTTGATCGCGACCTCGCGATTGTGCTTGAGGTCCGTGGCCAGGTAGACGACGGCCATGCCGCCCTCGCCCAGTTCGCGGATCAGGTCATAAGAGCCCGCGAGGGCGGCCGCCAGGTCGGCTGGGATACTCATCGGGCGGTCCTCATCGTCCGTCGCCGTCGTCGAAGATCCGCTCGAGTTCGGCGAACCAGTTGTGGATCACGTGGAAACCGACGGGTCTGGCGTTCGCCGCATCGGCGATCGTGGTACCGACCGGCGCCGTCGTCAGGAATCGGTCTCCGTCCGGATGCAGGTCGAACCAGTCGCTCTGGACCGTCGCGACGTCCCGCTGGCGAACCACGCTCGGCGTGGGCCCCAGTTCGAGATCCACGGCGGAAATGGTCCATTCGGGGAACCCCGACGGGTTGAACGACCGGCCGCGCGTGAAATAGACCGTCCGTCCGTCCGGAGACCATCGCGGAAATTCCCCCAGCCCTTCCGAGACCCTGATCTCGGGACCGGGATCCGGATACGGCCGGATGTAGATGGACCACTCGAACGCCCCGACGGGACTGGAGTCGTAGGCCACCCAG
>Ga0102929_1000972_pt1 | contig 17080 bp, 8 predicted proteins | sample SalPonR1_B_D2_MG_FD_78510 | JGI IMG/M metagenome (GOLD analysis project Ga0102929, IMG submission 78510) | Salt pond soil microbial communities from South San Francisco under conditions of wetland restoration - Salt Pond MetaG R1_B_D2_MG | ecosystem: Environmental > Aquatic > Marine > Intertidal... | reverse complement strand
AGTTACGAAGAGCTGCTCCGCGTGTTCTGGCGCAATATCGACCCCTTCGCGGTCGACCGCCAGTTCTGCGACACGGGCCCGCAGTACCGCAGCGCCATTTTCTATCACGATGAAGCGCAGCGGCGTGCTGCAGAGGCCTCGCTGGCGGAGATGTCAGGACGCTTCGAGGCGCCGATCGCGACCCGTATCGAGCCGCTCGGTGAGACCTTCCATCCCGCCGAGGCCTATCACCAAAACTATTACCTCGAGAATCCGCTGCGTTATCGTTTTTACCGATACAGTTGCGGGCGGGACGGTCGCCTGGCGGACATCTGGGGTGAGGAGGCCGGTGCTTAGGCGATTGTTTCGCTTGTACGGTTATTTAAATCGCATATAAACAGTTATTTACTGAATATTGTTTATGAAGATTCTAGTATGGATCGCGACGATTGTGGTGTGTTCGCTCGGCCTCGCGAGCGGCGCGGCCGGCGCCGCCGGGCAGCCCTTCGGCGCGGAAGACCTGGTCCGCCTGGCGCGCGTCTCGGCGCCGGCCGTCTCGCCCGACGGGCGCCTGGTCGCCTACGTGCTGCGCGAGACCGATATCGAGGGCGATCGCGGCGTCACCGGCGTATGGCTTGCGCCCGCCGACGGCAGCGCCGGACCGCTGCGGCTGACCGCTCCCTTATCCAACGCACTTGACCCCGAGTGGGCCCCCGACGGCCAGTCGGTCTTTTTTCGCTCGGATCGCAGCGGATCCATGCAGGCCTGGCGCTTGCCGCTCAACGGCGGCGAGGCGCGACAAGTGACTGATTACCCGGTTCCCGTGCGCGCTTTCCGGGTGTCTCCCGATGGCGGCCACCTGGCGCTCAGTCTCGCCGTGTTCGTCGAGTGCCCGGACCTGGCCTGCACGCGCGCACGCCTGGATGCGCGCGACGAAAACCGGGCCAGCGGCCGGCTTCACGATCAGCTGTTCGTGCGGCACTGGGACAGCTGGCGGGATGGCCGGCGCTCCCAGTTGTTCCTGGCACAACTCGGCGAAGATGGCCGGGCGGGGGTGCCGCAGCGGCTGAGCGTCGGGCTGCAGGCGGATGTGCCGCCGCGCCCCTTCGGAGGCAGCGACCAGATCGCCTTCAGTCCCGACGGCGAGCACGTGGTTTTCGCGGCGCGCTCCGAAGTCGCAAGCGAAGCGTGGTCCACCAATACCGACCTGTACATGGCAGGGACTCGGGGCGAGCAGGCGCCGGCGAAGCTGACGGCCGGGAACAGCGCCGCCGACACGACGCCGGTGTTTTCGCCCGACGGTCGTTACCTCGCCTGGCTGGCCATGAGCCGGCCGGGCTTCGAAGCCGACCGCAACCGGATCATGCTCCGCGACCTGCGCAACGGTGAGACGCGCGAGGTGGCGCCTTCGTGGGACCGCTCGGCCCAGGGGCTGGCGTTCTCGCACGACGGCAAGACGCTCTACACGCGCGCCGACGACATGGGTCATCGCCGCCTTTTCGGCGTGGACGCGCGCTCCGGGCGGGTCCGTGCCTTGAGCGGCGACGGGACGGTGTCCGGTTTCAGCGTGGAGCGGGGAACCGTGGCCTTTGCCCGGGAAAACCTCGCCAGCCCGGCACAGTTGTTCACCCTGGATCGTCGCGGCCGCATGCGGCAGATCACGCGGCATAACGCCGAACGGCTTGGCGAGCTGCGCTTCGGCGAGTACGAGCAGTTCAGTTTTACGGGCGCGGACGGCGATACGGTCCGTGGCTGGGTGGTCAAGCCGGTGGGCTTCGAAGAGGGCGAGCACTATCCCGTGGCCTTCATCATCCACGGCGGGCCGCAAGGCAGCATGGGCAACAGCTTTCACTATCGCTGGAATCCGCAGACCTACGCCGGCCAGGGCTATGCCGTGGTGTTCATCGATTTCCACGGCTCGACGGGCTACGGCCAGGCCTTCACGGACAGCATCAGCGGAGACTGGGGCGGCAAGCCCCTGGAAGACTTGCGCAAAGGCTGGACCGCGGTTCGTGACCGCTATCCCTTCCTGGACGGCGAGCGAGCCTGCGCACTGGGCGCGAGTTACGGGGGCTACATGATCAACTGGATCGCCGGGGCCTGGCCGGATGCCTTCCAGTGCCTGGTCAACCACAGCGGCGTGTTCGACAACCGCAGCATGTACTACGCTACGGAGGAGCTCTGGTTTCCGGAGTGGGAGATGGGTGGGCCGCAGTTTCGCGCACCCGCGGGCTACGAGGCCCAGAACCCGGTCAACCGGGTCCCCGAATGGCGGACACCCATGCTGGTCATCCACGGCGCCAGGGATTTTCGCGTTCCGCTGGAGCAGGGATTGTCTGCCTTCACGGCCTTGCAGCGGCGGGGAATCCCGAGCCAGTTCCTCTATTTCCCCGACGAGAACCACTGGATTCTGAAACCGGCGAACTCGGTGCAATGGCATCGCACCGTAGAGGCCTGGCTGGCACGCTGGACCGGCGAGGACCGCGAGGCCGGGCGCGGGGAGACCGGCGACTGAGCCGAATGCCGTCATCTTTGCTCGTGGCTGCGTGTGAACATACATACATGAATGTATAATTCTGCCCGATTCATTCTTTCGTTCATTCACTCTTGCCGACCGCAGCCTTTGACGGTCGCGCGAGCCGCCTGGAGTTTCGCATGCCCCGCCAATCCCTAGCGCGCGCCTTCTCCCGGTATGCCGCGATTCTCTTGTCCGTTGCCGGCGTGGCCGCATGCGGCCAGGGCCCGGATGGCCAGCCGGAGGGCGAGGCCGCAGGTCGCCCTCCGGCACCCGTCAGTTTCGTCGTGGTCGAGAGCCAGGCAGTGGTCATCCGCAGGGATTACGCGGCACGCCTGCAGGGCGCCCGCGAGGCGGAGGTCAGGGCGCGCGTCGGCGGTATCCTCGAAGAGCGTCTCTACGATGAAGGCGCGTTCGTCGAGCAAGGGGCCGAATTGTTTCGCATCGACCGGGCTCCGTACCGCATCGCGCTGCAGCGGGCGGAGGCGGAACTTGCCGACGCGCGCGCGGCGTTGAGCCAGGCGGAACGGGAATGGCGCAGGGTCTCGGGACTGTTCGAGCAGGCCGCGGTAAGCGAGCGTGAACGGGACCAGGCCTTGTCGAGCCGGGAGCTGGCCGAGGCGCGTGTCGCGCTCGCTGAAGCCGGCGTGGCGCAGGCCCGGCTGGATCTCGAGTATGCGACGGTGAGCGCGCCGGTGGCCGGCGTGACGGGGCTCGAGGATGTCACCGCGGGCAACCTGATCTCGCGCGGCGGGCTTCTCACGACCGTCACGCAACTCGATCCGATCCAGGCGCGCTTCGCGATACCGGCTGCGGACGCCGCGGGCCGGCGCAGCCTGGCGGACGATCCCGGTGACGCCTCTCTGGAAGTGCAGTTGTTGCCGGCGCACGCCGCGCTTCACGAGCATGCCGGCCGCATCGATTTCGTCGCCAGCACGGTGGACGAGGCCAGCGGCAGCGTGATGATGCGCGCAATCTTTCCCAACCCGGACCGGGCATTGAAACCGGGGGCGCTGGCGCGTGTCCGGCTGGCGGTGAATCGACTCGAGGATGTCTATCTCGTGCCGCCGGAAGCCATCTCCCAGGGCATGGCGGGCCCCGTAATCTTCGTCATCGACCAGGAAAACCGGGCGCACAGCCGCAGCGTCAGGCTGGGCGCCGAAGTGGCGGGCGGCCAGGTGGTCCTGGAAGGGCTCGAGAACGGCGACCGCGTGGTGGTGAAGGGACAGGTGACCCTGCGTGACGGCGCCAAAGTCGAGGCCGAGCCGCTCGAATCGCGGGCCGACTGATGCTGCGGTTTTTCATTGACCGGCCGATATTTTCCTCGGTCATATCGATCCTGGTGATCCTCGGCGGCGTCGCGGCGCTGAGCGTGTTGCCTGTGCAGCAGTACCCCAACGTGGTGCCGCCGCAGATCGTGGTCTCAACCGCCTTTCCCGGGGCCAGCGCGCAAGTGATCGCCGAGTCGGTGGCCGCGCCGCTGGAGCAGGAAATCAACGGCGTGGACGACATGATCTACATGGAGTCGTTGAGCACCGACGCGGGTTTTTTGCAGATCACCGTTTCGTTCGACATCGGCACCGATCCCGAGCAGGCCCAGATCAACGTCAACAATCGCGTCCAGGCCGCCTTGCCTCGCCTCCCGGAGCGCGTGCGCGTGCAGGGCGTGCGTGTCGAGGCGCGCTCGACCAGCATGCTGATGGTGCCGGTGATGATCTCGCCGGACGGTCGTTACGATATCCTATTCCTCAGCAACTACACGCTGCTCAACGTGATCGACGAACTGGTGCGCCTGCCCGGCGTGGGCGACGTCTCGCTGTTCGGCCGGCAGGATTATTCCATGCGTATCTGGCTGCGGCCGGACCTGCTCGCGCAATACGGGTTGACGCCCACCGACGTGGCCGCCGCGATCCGGGAACAGAACGCGCAATTCGCCGCCGGCCGGATCGGCGCCGAGCCCGCGCCAGACGACCAGGCCTTCACCTTTGCGGTCTCCACGCGCGGACAGCTGGAGACCGCCGCCGAGTTCGAACAGATCATCCTGCGCACCGATGAGAATGGCAGCGTGCTGCGCCTGGAAGACGTGGGCCGCGCGGAACTCGGCGCGCAGGATTATGCGTTCTCGGCCACCTACAACGGTCAGCCCGCCGTCCCCCTGGGGCTGTTCCTCCAGCCCGGCGCGAACGCGCTGGAGACGGCCACGGCCGCGCGCGCGCTCCTGGAGGAGATCTCCCAGAGGTTCCCGGAAGGGATGGAGTACCGCATCCCCTACGACACCAGCGAGTTCGTGGAGCTGTCGATCCGCCAGGTCTATATCACGCTGTTCATCGCGGTCTTGCTGGTCGTGCTGGTGACCTTCGCGTTTCTCCAGCACCTGCGGGCCACCCTGATTCCGGTGGCCGCCATTCCGGTGTCCCTGATCGGCACCTTCCTGGGCATGCAGGCCTTCGGTTTCTCGGTCAACCTGCTGACGCTGTTCGGGCTGGTGCTGTCCATCGGCATCGTGGTGGACAACGCCATCATTGTCATGGAGAACGTCGAGCGGTTGATGCAGGAAGAGGAACTGCGCGCTCGCGAGGCCTCCGTCAAGACCATGGGACAGGTGGCCGGGGCCGTGGTCTCCTCGACCCTGGTGCTGGTCGCCGTGTTCGTTCCGGTGACTTTCCTCGGTGGCCTGTCCGGCGAGCTGTATCGCCAGTTCGCGGTCACCATAGCCATCTCCGTGGTCATCTCCGCGGTTGTCGCCCTGACCCTGACGCCGGCCATGTGCGCCTTGTTGCTGGACAAAGAGGGCGTTTCTGTCAGCAAGCCCTTCCAGCTGTTCAATCGCGGTTTCGAAGCGACCACGCGGGCCTTCGTGGGCGGCGTTGGCTTCCTGCTCAGGCACGCATTGCTGGGCGCCGCCCTGTTTGCGGGCGTGATCGTGCTGGCGGCGATCCTGGTCATGCGCCTGCCCAGCGGGCTGGTTCCGCAGGAGGACCAGGGGCTCGCGCTGGTCGTGGGCCAGTTGCCGCCGGCAGCGGCCCTGCAACGAACAGAGCAGGTGCGCGACCGCATCACCGACGGCCTGCTGGAGTTCGAGGAGGTCAAAGAGTTCACTTCCTTTGCCGGCTTCGACATCCTCGGTCGTACCCAGAAAAGCAATGCGCTGGTCGGATTTGCGCGACTCGCGGACTGGGACGAGAGGACCGGGCCCGGCCAGGACGCGGCCGCCGTCGTCGGCAGGGTCATGGGCCTTGGCCAGGGGATCAAGGAGGCCGATGTCTTCGCCTTCATGCCGCCGCCGATCCAGGGCATGTCGTTGACCGGTGGAGTGGAGGGCTATCTGCAGGCGCGCGGCACGACCAGCTCGGCCGGACTGCAGGCGCTCACGGACCGTTTCCGCGAAGCGGTGGAGGCACGCGAGGAAGTGGGCAGCCTGCAGATCACTTTCAGCGCCCAGGTGCCCGGTTACCGGGCGGAGATCGATCGTGAGCAGGTACGCGCGCTGGGCGTGCCGATCGACGCCGTGTTCGACGCCATGCAAAGCACTTTCGGCGCGCTTTACGTCAATGACTTCACGCTGGCGGGCCGGACCTGGCAGGTCAACGTGCAGGCGGAGGGCGAGTTCCGCGACCAGCCGGAGGACCTGAGGCGTGTCCACGTCCGTTCCCAGCGGGGCGCGATGGTCCCGCTCAGCTCCCTCGTGCGCCTCGAGCGCGAGGGCGACGTGGATGCCGTGGACCGTTACAACCTGTTCTCCTCCGTCAAGTTCCTTGCCGAACCCGCCCCCGGCTACACCAGCGGCGCCGTCAAAACGGCGTTGGAACTGGCCGCAGGCGAGGCCCTGGGCGCAGACACCCAGCTCGGCTGGATCGGCGAGGCCTACCAGATCGAGGCGGCGGGCGGCGCCGGCATGGCTGCGTTCGCGATGGGGCTGGTGATGGTGTTCCTGATCCTGGCGGCCCAGTACGAGCGCTGGTCCTTGCCCCTGGCGGTCGCGACCGCGGTGCCTTTCGGCGTGCTGGGGGCGGCGCTGGCCGTGATGTTGCGCGGTTACACGAACGACATCTATTTCCAGGTGGGCCTGCTGGTGCTCATCGGGCTGGCGGCCAAGAACGCCATCCTGATCGTGGAGTTCGCGGCCCAGAACCGCGGCGAGGGCATGAGTTCCACGGAAGCCGCCCTGGCCGCGGCCCGCCAGCGCTTCCGCGCCATCATGATGACCGCGCTGACTTTCATCATCGGCAGCCTGCCGCTGGTGTTCGCGAGCGGAGCAGGCGCCGCGAGTCGGCGCGAAATCGGCACCGTGGTGGTGGGCGGCATGCTCGCGGCCAGCACGCTGGCGCTGCTGTTCGTGCCGTTGTTCTACAAGTTGCTGGAAGATTTCGGCAGCTGGCGCGCGGCGCGGCGAGGCGAAGACGAGGAGGCTGCCGATGCGTCCTAGCAGGCTTGCCGGCGTCTTCGCGGCCACCGTGCTGGCGGGCTGCGCCGTGGGTCCGGATTACGAGCGTCCCGACCTGGAGATGCCGGCGGACTGGCCGGAGCAGGCGACGCTGGAATCGCAGTCGACCGCCGAACTGCAGGCTTGGTGGCGGGTCTTTGGCGACCCGGTGCTGGATGGACTGGTGGAGCGGGCGCTGGACGGCAACCTCGAGTTGCGCATCCAGGCGACCCGCGTCGAGGAGGCCAGGGCCCGGCTGGGACTGGCGCGCGCGGAGCAGCTTCCCACGGTGGATCTGCAGGCTGAAGCCTCGCGCCAGCGGCAGCCGGCTGCGGCTTTCGGCCTTGAAGGGTTCGAGGCGGCGCCGCGTAACCTGTTCTCCGTCTCGGGTTTGCTGGGCTACGAAATCGACCTGTGGGGCAGGCTGGCACGGGAGCGCGAGGCGGCGGCGGCCGACCTCGAAGCCAACGTGTACGCCGGCGAGGCCGTGCGTCTCGGCCTGATCGCGGATGTGGTCGTCACGTACGCCGGCTTGCGCAGTGCGCAGCGCCAGCTGGAGGTGACCGAGCGCACGCTGGCCGCGCGCCAGGAGAGCGTAAGGGTGCAGCGCCTGCGCCACCAGGCCGGCGCGATCGACGAGCTTGAGCTGCGCCAGGCTGAATCCTTGCTGGCTGCCGCGCGGGCAGAGCTGCCGGGACGCCTGGAAGAACTGCGGCGGCGCGAGAGCGCGCTGAGTATCCTGCTGGGGACGCCGCCCGCGCAGCTCTTCGAGGCGATGGACCTCCCCGGGGGTGGACTGGAGCGAGGCATGGTGCCGGGAAAGATCCCGGCCGCGCTGCCCGCCGAACTGCTGAGGCGGCGTCCGGATCTGCGCGCCGCGGAAAGTGAACTGCGGATGGCGACCGCCGCCGTGGGCGTTGCGCAGGCTGAGCGTCTTCCCCGGCTGACGCTTTCGGGCTTGCTGGGCACGGCGGCCGCGGACAGCGATGATCTCTTCGGTTCCCAGGCCGAGTCCTGGCGCCTCGGCGCGATGCTTTCCGGGCCCCTGTTCGATTTCGGCAGGACGAGGGCCCGGTACGAATCGGCCGAGGCCAGGCTGGAAGCGGCGGAATTGCGTTACCGGGCGACGGTGGCCGTGGCCCTGACGGAGGTGCGCGATGCGCTGGTCTTCTACGAGAGCAGCGGGCAACGACTGGAGGCCGTGGAGGCGCAAATCGCAGCCCTGCGCCGGACTGAAGAGCTTGCCGGGATCCGTTACGAGGCCGGCTATATCAGCATCATCGAATTGCTTGATGCGCAACGCGCGCTGCTGGCGGCGGAACTCGCGCAGGCCCGCGCGCTGGCGGACCGCTACGCGGCCACGGCGACGCTGTTTAAGGCGCTGGGCGGCGGCTGGGAGGCGCCATGAACCGGCGATTTCATTCCCCGGGCAAGGGGTTCGATGGAGCGCGCCCCGGATGAAGCGCACGCGAGCCGAAGCCCGCGCAACCCGCGAGACGATCCTGGACGCCGCCGAACAGGTGTTTCTCGAGCGCGGCGTTGCACACAGCAGCCTGGAGCGCATCGCGCAGCGCGCCGGCGTCACCCGGGGCGCGATCTACTGGCATTTCAAGGACAAGAGCGACCTCTTCTCCGCCATGCTGGAGCGCGTGCGACTGCCGATGGCGGACCTTGCCGAGACCTACCGTCGCGATGACGCCTATGCCTCGGACCCGCTCGGCATGCTCGAGGAGCTGTGCCGCCAGGCGCTGACCAGGCTGGAGGAGAACGAGACTTATCGTAACGTCTACAGGATCCTCATGAATCGCTGCGAGTTTGCGGGCGATATGAATCCGGCCTTCGAGCGCCAGCTGGAGATCGACGCCGAGAACCTGCGCAAGGTGGAGGCGGATTTCAGCCAGGCCCGCGCAGTAGGACAGCTGGCTTCCGGGATTCAGCCCCGCATCGCAGCCCGCACGCTCTACTCGCTGATGCACGGCATTTACCTGGGCTGGTTGCGCGCGCCGGACAGCTTTGCGGTCCGGGAAGACGGCGCGGTGATCCTGGAACTGTTCTTCGAGGGTCTGCGCAAGCAGTCTTGAGACGGCGGCGCCGGGCTTGCGCGCAGCTTGCGATTATTCGCGCCGGCCCGGCGCGCCAAAGAGAGGATGCGCAGGCGCGTAGGGGACGACGGCCGCCGTGCCGGACTCGTAGCGCGCAAGGTTTTCCCTGAGGTCCGGACGCGCGGCGATGCTGCCGTCTTTTGCCGCCTCGAAAATCGCCTGCATCTGCAGGTCGACAGCCTCGTCGAAGCGGCCGCTCGCGGCATAGGCCATGGCGAGCGTTTCGGCGTGGAGCGCCGGGCTGGCGTCGTACAGCTGCTCGGCCGTGGATACGACTTCGGCCAGCTGCCCGGTGCCTGCCGGCAGGCAGGTCGAACGCAGGCGCACCTGTGCATCCACCAGGGCGGCGACCGGCTGATCGCTCAGCGCGCGGGCGCGCTCAAGGATGTCGTGTGCCCGGTCGCAATGCCCGGCACTGATCTCCGCGATCGCCTGCCAATAGCGGTGGCGCAGCTGCGCTTCCGTCGTCCCCGCCGTCTTCGCCAGCCGGTCGAACTGGCGCACCGCGGCCTCGGGTTCACCGCTTTCCAGCAGTTGCCGGGCCAGCGCCGCGCGCGCCTGTGCATGCGTTTCTTCGCTCGAAAGCGCGTCGCGATACGCCGCGATGGCGGCCTCCGGATTGCCCCTCAGTTCTTCGACCTGGCCGATGTAATAATGCGGCTGGCCCGAGTCGGGTTGTGCTTCCGCCAGCCGCTGGAACACGGCATGCGCGTCGTTCAGCCGATCGAGCCTGGCCAGCAGTTCGCCCGAGTTCAGCAGTGCGCGGGTGTTTCCGGGCTCGAGTCTCAGCACACGGCCCATCATGGCCAGCGCGCCTTCCAGGTCGCCCTGGTCGGCCAGGTCCAGCCCAAGTTGCAGATAGAATTGCGGGCTGCGCGAGCGGGACTGCACGCGCGCGAGCAGCGGATCAGCGACCTGCGGTTCCCGGTCCCCGCGTAATCCCAGGTGGTAGCGCGCCTTGTCGACTTCGCCCAGTCCCCGGTAGGCCATGCCGAGCGGATGCTGCAAAAGGTCCGCAGCCGGCTCCACGGCGAGCGCTTTTTCAAGCCACTTCACGGCTTCGTCGTAGCGCTCCCGGGCTACCGCGACCCGACCGAGCCCGCCCAGTGCCGCGGCGGATTCGGGTTCCAGCGCGAGGGCGCGCCGGAAATCGCTTTCGGCCGCGGAGAGTTCGCCCGATCCCAGGTGGGCGCGACCGCGCCTGACGTGCGCCGCGTGATTGTCCGGTTCCAGGCGCAGAGCGATATCCAGGGCCTTTATTGCGTCGGCAAGGTTTCCCGCGCTCAGGTCTACCATACCCAGCAGGTAATGCCATGCGAACTCAGCGGGCGCCAGCTCGGCGGCTTGCCGGTAGGCGTGTTTTGCCGGCTCATCGAAGCCATGCACGAACAGCACGTCACCCAGCCGGCCCCAGTCCTCGGCGCGTGCGCCCGGCTCTTCTCCGGATTCCACGCCCTCGGCGACGGCGCGGCGCGCCTCGTCGATCGCCGCACGCACGGTCTCGGGCACCTTTTCCAGCTGGCTTGCGGGAATTTTCGGCAGGAGCGGGTCCGCCTGCACGGCGCTCCCTGCGACCAGGATCGCGGCGACCGTCATGCCGGCGAAAAGCGGGCGGAAGCTCATGGCGACTCTGCTCGCTCGCCGGCGCCGCGCCGCAGGGCATGGTAGGCATCGGCTTGCAGACCACTGAAGTCCTCCAGCCGGCCGTCCGGCCAGCGGACCCGCACATCGCGCGGCGCATCCTCCGCGCCGAGCCCGAACAGGATGCGTGGGTCATTGGCCGACGCATAGGATCCGTCGGCGCGCGACCGCCTGGCGTAGAGCGGCTCGCCGTCTTCCAGCAGCCAGGCGATCGCGCCAACCAGTTCGCGCTTGCCCTCGGCATCCAGGACGTGCAGCCCCAGCCAATGGTGGTCGGGTGACGACCGGTTTAACAGTACCTGCGCCGGGTCGCCAATATTGGCGACTACCAAATCGATACGCCCGTCATTGTCCAGGTCACCCGCGGCGACTCCCCTGGAGACGTGCATGGCGTTGAAGGCCGCGCCCGCCTCGGCGGAGACATCTTTGAACCGGCCGCGGCCGTCGTTGAGGAAAGCCTGGTTGCGCTGGTGGTAGGGATAGTCACTGCCCGCGGCGGCCAGCGCCTGCTCCAGCACGACGGCGCCGTTGGCGATCACCAGGTCCAGCCAGCCGTCGTTATCGATATCCGTCCAGGCGGTGCCGAAACCGGTATAACCAAGACTGGGGACCCCCAGGCCGGAGGTCGCGGTCACGTCGCTGAACCAGCCTTCGCCGTCATTCCTGTAAAGAGTATTGGTCTCGCTGCGCATGTGGGTGACGAAGAGGTCTTCCGTGCCCGAGCGGTCGTAGTCGGCTGCATCCACTCCCATGCCTGCTTCCGTTTTGCCGTCGGCGTTGACCGCGCTTCCCGCAAGAAAGGCCTCGTCCTCGAAGCGCAGCCCGCCCTGGTTGAGCCAGAGGGAGTTCGGGTCGCCGTCGTTCGCCACGTAGATATCGGGACGGCCGTCGTCGTTGAGGTCCGCGCTGATCACCCCCAGGCCATGCCGCTTCGGCGTGGCGATTCCCGAAACCCGGCTGGCGTCCTCGAAACGGCCGTTCCCCAGGTTGCGGAACAGGCTGTCGGGCACGCCCGCGTAAGCGGACGGCGAACAGTAGTCCGGGCGGTTGGTGGCGGCGCTGCGGCATTCCCTGTGCGCGGCAATGCTGTAATCGGCGTAGTTGACCACCACCAGGTCGAGGTGGCCGCTGCCGTCCAGATCCGCGAAGCTTGCGCTCACGCTCCAGCGGGGGTCGTTCACGCCGGCCTGCCGGGTCTGGTCGCTGAAGCTGCCGTCGCCATTGTTGCGCCACAACTGGTTGTCGCCGAAATTGAGCACGTAGATGTCCGGGTGACCGTCGCCGTCGTAGTCGCCGACCGCCACGCCCATGCCATAGCCGTGCGCGGCGATGCCGGCTTCCTCGGTGACGTCGGTGAAGCGCAGCCGCCAGCGTCCATCATCGTCGCGCACCGAGACGTTGCGGAACAGGCGATCGCCCGTGGAGGGGCGCTGCCGGTCTTCTTCCACCCCGATCGGCCCCCCCTGCACGAAGTAGATATCGAGCAGGCCGTCGCCGTCATAGTCGAGCAGGCCGACGCCGCCGCCCATGATCTCCGGAAACCAGTATTTCCCCGTCATACCATTGTCGTACACGAAGTCCACGCCCGCGTCGCGCGCCGTGTCGATGAACAGGTCGCCCGCGCCAGCTGTTGCGGGGACAGCGTAGCAAGCCAGGCAGGCAAGGACCGCTGAGCGGCCGGGCAATCGTCGTTTGAGCATGTGCCGATTGTATCCCTTCGCGGCCGGGCGTTGGCGACTCGTCGCGGGCGGAAGCGACGCGCAGCAGAGGGGTGATCGCAACGGGTCGCGTCAGGGCTGGCGTACGCGGTGATGCCGGTCCGGCGCAAGCCCGGTGAGCGTCGTTTCTTCGCCGTCGGGCCAACGAATCACCAGCCGGTCGATTTCGATGGCGTCTCCCAGCCCGAAGGTCAGCGGCAGCTCGACCTGGGAAAGGTAGCTGCGGGTGGGCATCACGTTGCGGTACTGGCGCTGACCGCCGGCATCAAGCATCACGCTCGCGCCGATCGCGGCCGTGTTCGGCGAGCGACCCTCCAGGGTGACGCGCAGCCAATGGTGCCCGGTGTTCAGCTCGTTCTTCAGCAACAGGGGCGGGCCGGCGACCTGGGTCAGGATCACGTCGAGGCGGCCGTCGTCGTCGATGTCGGCATAGGCGGCGCCGCGGCCGACAATGGGCCGGGCCAGGTCGCCGATCCGGTCCGCGGCGACCGCCCTGTAAGTGCCGGCGCACTCGTCGCCGCAATTCCAGAACAACTGGCCTGGCTGGCGGTAGCGCTGGCTGGCCTGCACCTGGGCGATGTCGTTCTCGACGTGGCCGTTGGCCTGCAGGTAATCCAGCCTGCCATCCAGGTCGTAGTCGAAGAAGAACAGCCCGAAGGTAAGCGCCAGGCGGGTCTTCGGACCGATGCCTGAGACGATGGCTTCGTCCGCGAACTGCCCGGGCAGCCCTTGCGAGACGTAAAAGGAACTCATCTCGTTGGCAAAGTTGCCGATCGCGACGGCCAGCGTCTCGTCGTTGCGAAAGCGTCCGGCATCGATTCCCATCGCGCCGGTGGCCAGCCCGTTGCGGTCAAAGCCCAGGCCCCATGCGCTGCCGACTTCCTCGAAGCGACCGTTTCCCAGGTTGTGGAACACGAAGTTGCGCACGGTGTCGTTGGCCACCATCACGTCGAGCAGGCCGTCCCCGTCCAGGTCCGTCGGCGCCAGCGCCAATGCCTTGCCGGCAGGGGCCCCGGTGGCGGGATTGATCACGTGTATGCCGGCTTCCTCGCTGGTTTCGCTGAAGCTGCCGTCACCGTTGTTGCGATAAAGGGACGACTGCGTGCCGCGGAAATTCGTGGGCGGGCCATAGGCGCGGCCGATACCGGCCAGCCGGTAGTCGACCTCGAAATCGACCTCGCGCGACCAGTCGACGTAGTTCAGCACGAACAAATCCAGGAAACCGTCGCCGTCATAGTCGAAGAACGCGGCGCTGGTGCTCCAGCCGTCATCCGTGCCTGCCAGCCCGGCCGTGCCGGTCGTTTCCAGGAAGCGATTGCCGGTGTTGCGAAACAGGCGGTTGCTGCCCACGGCGGTGACATAGAAATCCATGTTCCCGTCGCCGTCATAATCGCCGACCGCCAGTCCCATCCCGTAGAAGCGGAGGTCATCCAGCCCGGCGGCGGCCGTCACCTCGCGGAACCGTCCGCGGCCGTCGTTCTCGTAAAGACGAAGCGAGCTGCTTCGCGCTTGTTCCGCTTCGGGGTCCCACGGCCAGCGCCCTGAATCCACGAACAGCAGGTCCTGGTGGCCGTCGCCGTTGTAGTCCAGGAAAGCAACGCCGCCGCCCATCGTTTCCGGCAGCAATCGTTCGCCGGTGGCGCCGTTGTGGTGCACGAAGTCGATGCCCGCTTCCGCCGTGATGTCCCGGAAACGCACGGCTGGCGGGAGGGGGCCGTCAGCCGGCGCCAGCAATCCGCCCAGGTCCACCTCGGCATCCCGGGTCAGCACCTCCTGTTCCGGCTGGGCCAGGTGGCGCGTGCCGACCACGACGGCGACCAGCAACAACAGTGCGACAATGACAAAGAGCGAATAACGGAAGGCGGCGGCAATGGTCAGCCGTTGACCGCCAGCGGCAGAGCCGGTGGCGCCTTGTACTGCAGGGCGATTCTCGTGGTTCATGGCATGCCGTTCCGCTGGATGGTTTCCGGTACCGAAAGGATGTAACGCGCGCTTTGCGGCCGCTGCAGCTCATGGATCACCACCGGGTCCGCGGCATGGTCCGCGGCCGCGTCGGCGCGGCGGGCAATGGCGACTGCGCGGTCCCGGGCATTGTCGTCCACGCGGTAGCGCTCGTGCAGGCGCGCGTGCCGCTCCGCCTGTTCGGACGCGCCCAGCTGCCGGTAGACCTGCGCCAGGTTGTAATGGGCGGTGGCGTTCTCCGGGTCTTCGGCCAGCGTCTTGTCGAACCAGTCGCGGGCGTGCCCGAGCGCCTCGCTGCGCGCGGCCGAGCGGGGGCGCGCCTGCCGGGCGATCTCCAGCCAGGTGAGACCCAGCTGGTTCAGCAGCCGGTAGTCCCGCGAAAAATCGAAACCGCGATCCCGCGCCTCGGGGAACTGTGTCCTGGCCAGGGCTTCAAAGGCCCCCAGCGCGTCTTCCAGGCGGCCCTGCTGGAACAGCAGCAGGCCGCTGAACCAGGCGGTCGACCACGGAGGCGGGGGCTCGGGGTGAGACAGGGCGCGCCGCAGGGCGTCGGCCGCCTCGTCGAGACGCCCCTCCTTCAAATAGGTCCGCGCCAGGTTCAGGGGACCGGCCGAGTGCCCACGTGCCTCCACGCCGGCAAATATTTCCTCCGCCTGGCGCAGTTGACGGCCCTGGCGCTTGCGCAGCGCGCCGATGCCGTAATCATTCCAGCGTTGCCATGCCGGGACTTGCGGCGGCGCGAGCCGCAGAGGGTCGCGATTCGCGCCGACTGGGAAGGTGACCCGGTCCTCGGCGATGATCGTGATGGGGAGCTCGTTGCGCACGAAAGCATGTTCCTGGACATGTCGCATCAGGGTCGTATCGAACTTGCGATAGTTGAGCCGCAGGGTCACGGTGAGCTCCCCCTCCAGCTCCGGCGGGATGTCGAGGCGGTAATGCACCAGGTCCGCTGCGCCAGGCGGAAGCTGGTGATCGTACAGGGCCACGAAGATGTCTTCGGGGTTGCGGCGCGCGATGCGGTTGCCTTCGCGGTCCAGCAGGTAGGCATTGACGAAATGCGACCAGGGGTCCACCGCGTGATCGGCGGGCGCGATGCCGCCGCTGTGGCCGATGACGCGCCCCTCGTGTTCGACGCGGACCTCCAGCCAGGCCTCATTGGAGTCGGTCGTGCCCTGGGTGAAATGGTGGCCGACGTCGAGATTGCGGATCACCGCTTGCAGCAGGTAGCTCTCTCCCGGAACCAGCGCCGGGACCTCGGGACGGAGCGGGCCGAGCAAGGGCCCGTCGACCCGGCCACCGCGCCGCAATGCCACCAGGTCGACGCGCAACGAGTCGCGCAAAAAAGCCTGGTGGGCGGCGACGACGCTGTCCGGCAGGCCGACCATTTTCGGGATCGCGGTGTTCGCCGCAGGAAAGAGGTGATTGAGCACGGTCATATCGCCGGACGGTCCGCGGACCTCGCCGCCGAAATCGTCCGACAGCACTGCCGGCATGTGGCAGCCGTTGCAATTGGGCTCGGCCTGCTGCGGGTAGTAGAAGCTCTGCACGCCGTGGCCCGACACGCCGCTCAGCAGGAAAGAATCGTAATGGTTCTGACCGCGGAGCCACTTGTAGTCGTTCAGCGCCTCGGGCAGGTGCAGCTTGTGGCAGCTCCCGCAGAACTCGGTCGAATGGTGCAGGGGCTTGAGGAAGGTACGCTGGTGGAACTGGGGATTCGCCTTGATCAACTGGCCGTTGACCCACTGGAGAAAGGCGTTGTCACTGAAGGTGAACGGATAATGGATGGGTTCCTCGATGGTGAAGTCGGAATTGCCTTTGGGGCTGTGAACCGCGCTGACGGCATGGCAGACGGTGCAGGTGAGCCCGGCGCGCGCAGTCGGGTGATTCACGTCATCGAAGTCAGGGTCGTCGAAGGCCCCGGAAAGCAATGGCACGAGGTCGTGACAGCCCGCGCAAAAACGGGCCGCCTGCACGCTGCTGTCCCGTTCCAGGGCCACGCGGCGCGTGTTGCGCACCGAGAACAGGTAGACGGGATTGTTGAACGAGGCGAACCGATGGACGCTGTGGCTCCACTGTTCATGGACATCGGCGTGGCACTCGCGGCAATAGCCGTCCATCATCAGCGACTCGGCCGGGATGTGGCGGCCCGAAGCCGAGCGAACCAACGAGGGGCTGAAGTCGACCGCGTCGGCCGCTTCTGGAAGGACGCTGGCGCGCGGGTCATGCATCTGCAGGAGCACCAGGGCCAGCGCACCCGCCGCACCCAGGACCGCGACCAGCCCGCCGGTCCGCCAGCGGATCCGGGGTCCCGCGAGCCTGTGCAGCACGAAGAGCCAGGCGCACAGCAAGGGCGTGATCACATGCAGCCAGTAGGCGATGTCGCGGAGCAGGGGGTCTCGCACGCTGAAAAGGTCGAAGCGCACCAGCAGCAGTCCGCTGGCGAACAGGAGGAGAAGGGCCGCAAACAGGCCGAGGCCGGCATAGACGGCGTGCCGGTTCGGGCGGCGCCATGCATTGCGCATGTGCAGGGCGACGAAAACGCCCGCGGGCGCAAGGATCAGCAGCCCGGCGACGAGATGGAAGAGGAACATGTACTGGTAGACGTGGTCCTGGATGCTCTGGCCGCGATACCACTCCAGAAGCGTCACCAGGCCGAGATATGCGGAGTTCACCGCCAGCAGGCTGAAGACCACCAGGAGCACCGCCAGCAGGCGACGCAGCCCCGGTCCCACCACCGGCT
>Ga0102929_1000971_pt1 | contig 17092 bp, 15 predicted proteins | sample SalPonR1_B_D2_MG_FD_78510 | JGI IMG/M metagenome (GOLD analysis project Ga0102929, IMG submission 78510) | Salt pond soil microbial communities from South San Francisco under conditions of wetland restoration - Salt Pond MetaG R1_B_D2_MG | ecosystem: Environmental > Aquatic > Marine > Intertidal... | reverse complement strand
TCTCACAATCTTTATAATGATGCCGACTTTTGACGAGATTAACGAACAGGCTATTCAGCCCTATGTAAATGAAGAGATGACTCAGGCTGAGGCGCTTGTCACGGCAGCCGTACCGCTCAAGGAGTTTATGGTTGCGCAAACCCGGGATAAAGATCTGCTCTTTTTCATGGATATGGTGGAGATAGAAACGGTAAACAGCATAGCTGATCTTCCGCTCTATGTGGTGGTTCCCTCGTATGTGATGAGTGAACTCAGAATCGCGTTTCAAATCGGTTTTATGATCTACCTGCCGTTTATGGTGATTGACCTCGTGGTGGCATCTATTCTGCTGGCGATGGGTATTATTTTCCTTCCGCCCGTATTGGTGTCGCTTCCATTTAAAATCCTGGTTTTTGTGTTAACCGACGGCTGGTATCTGCTGGTGCAGTCGCTTGTAAGAAGCTTCAATTAACCAGCGGCCAAACAATGCAACCACCCACCAAACTTGACCGAAAATGAATATTGATACAGGAATTTACTGGTTGCAGGAGATGCTGATGGCTGTTGTTGTGCTTTCGGCCCCGGTGATGATTGGGGCGCTGATCATTGGCTTGAGTGTTGCCATTTTTCAGGCCGCAACATCCATCCAGGAAATGACGCTGAGCTACATTCCGAAAATGATTGTGGTGGTCGTAATTCTCTTTTTTACGTTCGGATTTATGTTACAGTTCGCCATCGATTTCACACAGCGTATTTTTGAGTTCGTGCCGGAAATAGCTAATTAAGGTTATTAGTAAATAAGTTTAATGGTTATTGGGGTGTGTTTCGATTTTGAAAGAATCGGCTGTTTGGTACATAAAGAACATATTAAGAAAAGTAACAGGTAAGATGAGCGGGGGTGTGAAAAATGGAAATCTTATCAATTGATTACATTCTTGCCTCATTTCTGATATTTGTGAGGGTTAGCAGTCTTTTTCTGACGGCCCCATATTTCAGCTCTGCTGCATTTCCGGCCCAGGTGAAAATCTTTTTTGCACTCATTGTCAGTATTCTGCTCTACCCGGTTATACCGGCGCAAAATGTGGGTATTGATCCGCAGTCCGGGGTAACATTTATCATGACAGCGATTCTTGCGGAAGTACTGGTTGGAGCAGCGCTGGGTATGGTGGGTAAGATTGTGTTTGCCGGCCTGGAGCTTGCCGGCCGGCTTATCAGTTTAAAAATAGCGCTGGGTTTTGCCAGTATGGTCGACTCCATGACACAGCAGCAGAGTACCGTAGTTAGTAACCTGTTTAACATGCTGGCGGTTTTAATCTTCCTCTCAATCGGCGGCGACAAAATGTACCTGCAGGGCCTGATACAGAGTTTCCAGGTTGTACCGCTTCAGGGCGCCCAAATAGAGCTTGCAGGTCCGTTTATGCTCGAAATTGCCACCTACCTTTTTGTGATTGGCGTACAGATTACAGCGCCGTTTATCATCGTGTTGTTTTTGGTTGATCTGTCTCTTGCCATTTTTGCCCGCATCATGCCGCAGGCAAATATCATGTTTATTGCTCTGCCTATTAAACTAGGCGTCGGGTTTATTCTTCTCTATCTCGTGGCGCCCTATCTGCCCGTTGCCTTCGAAATGATGTTTACACGCATGTTCGATTTCCTGGAGCAGCTGATTGCGTTGCTGATGCCTGAATGAGCTAGCCTGATGCTGACCGATCTCTTTCAACATAGACATGATATCCGCATATTATTGGGATGAACGCTCAGATAAATAGCAGGAACTCTCATCAAACAGGAATTCGGCCGGTACAAGCCGGTGATGCCTCGGCAATCAGCCGGATCTATAACTACTATATCCGTGAGACGACTGTTACATTCGAGGAACAGGAGACCACTCCGGATCTGATTCAGGCCCGGATCAACAATGTGGAAGCGGTGGATTTACCCTGGCTTGTAGCCTTTGAGGGTGAAAAGGTGGCGGGGTATGCTTACGCCACTAAATGGAAAGAGCGCTCGGCCTACCGGCATTCTGCAGAGATATCTGTGTATGTAGATCATCGGATGCATGGAAATGGGTGGGGGACCAAATTATATCAGGCCTTATTTGTTGAGCTTCAAAAACGGCGTATTCACTTGGCTATAGGCGGAATTACACTTCCAAACAGCGCAAGCATCGCCTTACACGAGAAGTTTGGTATGAAGAAAGTGGCTCACTTCAGTGAAGTGGGCTACAAATTTGGTAAATGGCGGGATGTGGGCTACTGGCAGAAGATACTCTGAGGCGTTTGATTGCTTGTCAATTCTCATTTGTGGGATTCAGCGAGTGCTGACAGGTTTCTTGCGACATGTCATGGTTGGCTTAAATACCAGAAGGGGATCGTTTTGAGAGAATTTTGCAAAAAAATTCTTTGATGCACTGTTTGAACCACTTCTCAAATGTTAAGTAATGTACAGGGCCGAGGCTGCAAAGACCTCATAGTCAGTGTTTCTCCGCCAGTACGTTATTGCGCATGGGCAATGTAACTTTAAAAGTAGACCCGATTCCGGGCTCACTTTCCACATCGATATCACCATTCATGGCGAGCACCTGATTTTTAGTAACAAAGAGGCCGATTCCGGATGAATCTTCATGTTTGTGGAACGTGGTATATAAACCAAAAAGCTTGTCTTTGTACTCTTTCAAGTCAAGGCCCAGTCCGTTGTCTTCTACAGCAAACCATGTGCTCTGATCATCTTTCCTGCCGGCATGTACTTTAACATAGGGTGCTTTTTCTGGGTCCCGGTATTTTATAGCATTGGTGATAAGATTGTGCAGAATACTTTGAAGATATCCTTTTATAGCATCTACGCGGAAATCATCAGGTATATGGTATTCGATATCGATGTCATTAAGTTCTTCAAAGTTTACGATAGACTCCACACAGTTTTCTGCCGTAGATCTGAGGTTAAGTGATACAAAATCTTCTTCATCAAACTCGTCCCCGACAGCAATTTCACTAAGGTGGACGACGGTCTCGGAAAGTCTTTTTGAAGCTATTTTCAGGTACTTAAACACTTCATTATTGACAAGGTCAGGGTTGTCGATCTCCATGATCTCGATAAAGGAATTAACGCCCCCTACCTGTGATCTTAGATTATGTGTAATGGTATGAGCAAAATTCATAAGACGATTATTCTGCTTTTCAGTTTTTTTGAAAAGCTCGTCAATTTTCATTGAAGATCTGACTCTTTCGTCGATGTCGTGCAGCGTACCGTAAATTTTTGTACATACGCCTGCATTGAATTCGGGAATCATAAGTATTGAAACCCATTTTTCCACACCATTCTTGGTTACGATCAGGGCCTCTGTTTTTTGCTGAGTCTTATCCTTTTTTGCTGTTTCAAAGGCCTCTTCAACCCTGGTTCGTTCTTTGCCCTCTTTAAAAAATATAAGAGGCCCTTCAAGACAAGGCGTCTTTTCAGAAGGCAGGTCCAGGATCTTTTTTGTCATATTACTAAAAGCGGCCTGCTCTTTTTCAACATTGATTTCCCAATACCCGATATTGGCTGCTGCGTTGCACTGTTCGAGTATCTTCTCTTTCTTTTTAAGAGCTGTTACATCTGTGTGAGCACCTAGCATTCGAATGGGTGTTCCATCGTCGTCTCTCAAAATCATACCCCGGCAGCGGATCCAGACTGTTTGTCCTTCCGCATGAATATATCTTATAATCTGATCATAGGGTTTTTCAGGATGCTCAAGATGCTCGGCTAAATTTTTCTGGGCAATCTTCAGGTCTTCCGGGTAAATTTTGTCCATCCATGCACTCGACTTTTGCGGCATTTTTTCGGGATCGTACCCAAGTCTTTCCCAGAACGTATTGTTCATCCACTCTTCTTCTGGATTCGTTAAATCCCAGTACCAAAGACCGTCAAGGGATGATTCCTGAAGAAAGTCGAATATTTCATCACCTTCTCTTACCAGATTCCGGAGTTCATTTTCAAGATAGTTCATAGATCTGTACTGTTTATTGATTATCGACTGACGCACCGGTTTAGAGCTTCCCTCTGCGGCTTACTCACAACTTTAAGTATCCTGCCGGGTATTTCGTTAAGAGGGAGCTGAACATCTACCGCCCCAATCTCATAGGCAGCTCTTGGCATGCCATAAACGACACACGATGCCTCATCCTGACCAATCGTGCGGGCACCTTTATTTTTCATCTTTAGCAGCCCTTTGGCGCCATCTGCACCCATTCCGGTCAGTATAACTCCTGTAGCATTGGGGCCAATCTCTTCGGCAACCGAGTTAAAAAGAACATCCACACTCGGACGATGAAAATTGATTCTCTCTCCATCTGTTACCTGTAGAAATTTTTTCTCGCCCCTTTTGTACACGGTCATATGCTTGTCACCTTTTGCTATGTAGACATGACCGGTCTTTATCTCATCGTTGTCAGCAGCTTCTTTAATGTTTAATGTGGAATGTTTATTAAGCCTGTTGGCAAAACTCCTGGTGAAAGACTCTGGCAAATGCTGTACTATTACAATTCCAGGTACGTCTGCCGGCAGCTCATTAAGTAAATACTCAAGTGCCCTGGTCCCGCCGGTTGAGGAGCCGATTGCAATAATTTTTTTGTCCGCATTGCTGATATTTGCTGAAACCGCATTTATACTCCTGGATGTCTTGATAGGCTGTATTTTGGCTTCTGCAGCACCACGGACCGTTTGACATAGTTTTTCTGAAAACTCTTTCAGATTATACTCCGGTCCGGGTTTCGAAATCGTATCCAGGGCACCCATCCGAAGTGCTTTAAGGGCGTAAGAGCTGTTTTTAGGGGTGAAAGAGCTTACGATAATGACAGGGTAAGAGTGATTCTCCATTATTTTGCCCAAAAATGTCAGGCCATCCATTCGGGGCATGTGCAGATCCAGCGTAATAACATCCGGTTTCAAAACATTGATCAGATCTTTAGCCACATAAGGGTTCTCAGCAGTTCCAATAACTTCGATGCCGGGCTCTCTGTTTAAGGCAAAAGAGAGCAGTTTTCTGTCCACATCTGAATCTTCAACAATAAGCACTCTGATCATACTGGAAAAGTCTGTTCTGGTGAAATTATTTCAAGGTGAAAGCTTACCCATCAACTGAACCGTTAACGGTGCTATAGACGGAGCTGCTAAGAATAGTTATTATCGGTTTATCTAATGATTTCTAAAGGATCTGCAGAATTGGCCCTGATGAAACGTATAACGGCTTTAAGTATATGCCGGGCGGATGTTTATAGGGGTGAAAATTTAAAATTGGATACGTTGATTTGCCGTTTAAATTCACAAGAAATAGAATAAATGTTGCGGAACGGCTCTGCGTTTAAAAGGCGAAATTTATATCCCGAACCAGAATCGAGCCCGTTTAAAGCGCTTTGTTAGGAGGATTGGTACTCTTACTAATTACGAATGAAATCCACTTTCTCCTTTTTATGAAACCAGTGATTTTTTCTACTCTCCTTCCTCTTCAAAGGTGAACTCCATCAGATTGCTGAAGATTTTATCCTGAGTAATGCTGGTTATTTGTTTGATGTGTATCTCATTTGGATTGAGAAATTCATTTGCAAACACAGCTCCGCAAATAGTGAGTATTATATTATTCTGATCGGAATAAGAAATATCTAAAAATCTCATTTTTTCTGGCGACCCAAAAACCAATGGGGCATTACAATCAGCCATAATATTCCTGGTATAAATATTATTGCCAAAGACTGTGAAATACTCATCAGTCGGTTGTTTTTATTCCGAAGGAATCCCTTTTGGGCCGGCCGATGGGTGTCCCTAACCCGTCGGCCCGCACATACAGCGTCCAGGCGGGCGGTAACGCAAAGCCCTCTGCCAAATAAACTGCTCATCTTCTGGTAGGTGCTTTTTTTAAGGCTCTAAAAAATGTTTTTTCAGCACCCGTTGCCCGGTAGGTTAAACAGGTAGCGACAAATGATGAGTGATGAAAGATGAGTTGCCAAAACCATCCGGTCATACAGTCGGTCGATCCGTCCCAGGATCATGCTGCCCTCACAAAAATCCTCATATGAAAAAGACAATTGGCGTATATTTTTTATTTTTACCTGATATAGAACCTGAATCGAGAGGGCATGCTGATAGTTTATTGAAAGGTGCTGAGCGTGTGACTAATAGTTGCTGTTTTTAGAATGATTTGAGGTAACTAAACTTTTTGGTAAGGATTTGTAAATGAGTGTTGGAATTGAGAAGTGGTAGTACTGGATGATTGTAGGTGTATGTGAAAAGTAACCGCTTGGTTCTCAAGATAAATGGGGTGTGCGGATTCTTCGCATAACGGGAAATCACCGTTTTTCTCAGAATGACCTCTTGGGTTTGAATATGGGCGGCGTGTTTTTGGATAATCGTTTAGCTATGAATTAAGAGTCCGCGCCGCCCGGAATCCTACCACTTGCCAGTCATCCTGAGCCCCTAATTTTGCCCAAAAAGCAGGGCAACACCATTTAAGAGGTGAAAAGACTAAATCTCCCATTGAGGGGAGTACGGCTTTAGCCGGGAGGGGTGTTCAGTGAGCCAGTCATGGCTTTTCCCAATCTGTCACCGGTAGCGAAAACTTTGTATTTGAGGGCGTAGTGAGGGATCTGTATGAGCGATGAATCTATACAAAAAAGAATTGGATAGTTTAGCACTGTAAATGTATCCGATAGGAAATTGGGTGTTCAATTTTCTAATAAAGCCGGACACCCCTCACGCATGTTGCTGAACGCTCATGCGATCTTCCCCCGATGGGAGATTTGAAAGCATGCCTTGGATTCTTCGCAAAACTAAAAGCCCCCGCAGGGTCGACAGCTCATTAGCCCTGTACAAGCGCCGTGGGTTTTCGGCGCGCAGTGCGGGGTAAAGAATAGGGGCAGACAAAAACCCCCAAGGCTCGAAATTCATCAGAATTGACGACTATGAACGAAGGGGTTTAGGGAAGGTAAAAAATATGCTATTCATGAATGGGACTGTAAACCATATGAAAGTCATCGGATGAGTCTCAAGGAAAAGCTAATAGTTCCAGAGTTTATTGCCAATTCATGAATAACTCATCCGATGACTGGGTTACTTCTCAGAATTACTCTGCCCGCCGATACCTGATTCTCCAGTTGAGATCCCATGTGGCACCGTTATCACTTGAGGAGACCCAGTCCCAGGTAAAAGAATCGGGCTGGATGTCATAGAATATCATACGCTGCAAAATAACATTGTCATTCTGATCGGTGCCAAAGCGGGTAAACATCCTCATGTCGTCCACAAATTCGCCCGTAAACTCGAGATAGTCGCCGGTATTGTCGACCCAGGTTTGTTTCCATTCACCGGTTGATCGTTTGTAGACGGTATAGCTTCTCCCAAGATAGCCTGCACTTGCTCCGGTCAGCCCTTCAAAACTTTCCTTGATGACGGCGCCATCAAGCACCCTTTCAATTTTATTAAACCCCGTTCCGGCGGTACTGTCCGGATCGGCCCACATCAGGTTCCATTCCCCAATCCAGAAATCGAAATACTCTTCTGGCGGAATGTCTTCCAGGCTTAATTGGGCATAAAGAAGGTTGGCGGGCAGGAGTGTCAGCAGGCCGATAAGAAGTGGAAAGATAAATGATTTCATAGCTACAACCTGAATGGCATTGAATTGATGTTTAAAGTACCTCGACTATGAATGATACAGGATTCCCTTAAAAAAGATAAGAGAGTATCCGGTAGAGTGATTCGAAACCTATGAGGTAAATGAAAAAGCATTCAATTTCGGGTCGTAATCGTGTACAACATCCGTCAGCCCGCATGTAGAGCGTGCAGACGGGCAGTAATGAAAAGCCCTCAATTAGACCTTATTCTTTATTCTTTACTTTTTTGCCGCTTTTAACAGCCAATAAAACAGACCAGAGCGCAATAATCATCAGCCCGCTAAACTCCCGTGCTGCTTCAACACCAGCATAGTTCATCCCAACTTCTTCCAATATATTCTGAAAACCCGACAGGGTAAGATCCGGCGTGATGGTCAGCGCCCAGATACCGGCAAAGAGCGAAATAGTCGCTGCAAGGATCCAGTGTAGTTTATTAACAGCATAAAGCACAGCAACGACACAAGCGGCTGTATAAATAAATGCCCAAAAAAATGGATCAGGATCGTTAATTTGAGCAAATGCGGAGAGGCCAAAGAGCAGGGCCATCAGGTAGTTGGTGTATCGAAATGCCATGGAGCGCAGGTATTTGTGTTCTTGAAGAGATACATTTTAACATGAAAATGTACGAAAGAGGTCAGACAGTCAGAAATAGAAATAACAATTGCGGAGTCACTACAGAATAAGCGAGCTGGTTAATCAAATAGAGATATCAAGTCGGCGGCCAATGCCGGCTCTTCTTGCCCGGATAGTTTGTATCTCACGAGCCGATTCATAGGAACGACCGGCACTGTACCCGTTACCTTTTGAATTGATGCGATGCATAAACGGAAAAGGTGGTCTGTCGGATGAGTCCTCTCTCTTCTGTCTCTCCTCAAGCTCCGCTTCTCTCTTCTTATTCAGTAGCTGAGGGATTCTATTAAGTTTTGATATTTTTGTTATTAGAGCCAAATCGGTTGGATACGAGTTAACTGATAATCGAACATGCTGTAGATGTTCAGTTTGACAATAGCTGTTAGGCTACTACCGTTTTCTTACATCAGAATACCCATATTATCGGATTAACCAAAGGGAACTCAACCGTTTAGCCATTAGATTTTTCTAAAGAAAGTGTACTAACGCCACTCCTTACTGCTGTTAATTTATTTTGTCACTACAATTTATGAGCATGTTTATGGGTTGACCAATTGCTACGATGTCTGCTTTTTTTTAATTAGATTTTCTTGTCAAACAAAATTACTCCACTACGCTATTTTTACTCATTAAATTAGTTAACTGATGGCAGATGTAAGGCATACCATTCTTTTGGTAGAAGATGATGCCGATGTGCGCGCTTCTCTAACGGACCTAATTCAATTGAATGGGCATCACTGCTTGCAGGCAAATAACGGGTGTGAAGGCCTGTCCATGGCAACTGAGCACGAACCCGATATCATCATAACTGATATAATGATGCCGAAGATGGATGGATTTGAGATGGTGAAAGCTCTTCTCAACGACATGCAAATCGCTCATATACCGATTATCATTCTTACGGCAAAATCTCAGGATAAATACAAGCTGGAAGGTCTGGAACTGGGAGCCGTAGATTACCTCTTAAAACCGTTTAATAGCAGGGAACTGATACTCAAAGTTCGAAATATTTTAAAGCATCAAGAGAATGTGTTGCAGGGAAATTGGAAAAAAATATTCAATTCTTCAATTAAAGATAGTGTCTATGAAGACGATAAATTATTCATAGAAAGCTTGCACAATAAGGTTTTGGACAGAATGGGATCGACCAGTTTCGGAGTTTCTGAGTTGGCTGATGAACTGAACATGAGTGAGCGGAATCTTTACAGAAAGATAAAAGAACTTTTTGGAATGCCTGTAGCCACATACATCCGAGAAGTTCGATTGCAAAGAGCGCATCAACTGCTCGAAAAAAACTCATCCATATCCAAAGCAGAAGTAGCGTATGAAGTTGGTTACAGGAGTCCAAGACATTTTGCAAAGGCGTATCAAAAACGGTTTGGCGGTTAAAGGCATTACCGGTATTGGGATGGTTTTCGGTCAAAACGGTTCCGCTTTGTTGGAGGGAGAAAACCTTTTGGCAGACAAACTAACATCTTTGGCAGGTTTACACACGAAAATTTTTCGAAGTTTATATCAAATGAAATACCTGCTTTATACAAGCAAATACATTATCTGAACGTACTGATATGCACTTATATGAACTGCTTCGAAACCATCCCAACAAAGGATTTGTAGTGATGGAGATTGAAACTCCAGTAGAGCCATCTTATTTAACAGAATCGGATGAAACGCTGTATGGGATGCTCGAGCAAATGATTGTGACTGATGCCAACGACCGGGCCATTGAATTACTGAATGGAGAGAAAACCGCAGTTGGATCGACAGGCAGAAGTATACTTGAGCCACAATACCATGCGAATAGCAGCCGTTTGCTCCAGATTTTTAAACATAAGGTTAGTTCAGGTGAGCTGGGGTTTATTAAAAAGGATGGCACAAGATTTAGCCTGCATGCTGAAACCATCAACGTATATGAAGACGGGCTTTTTAAGGGGCTTTACCTGTTTTTGGAAAAGCTGAGTAACCAGCGGGAACTGCTCTTAGAGCTGCGGAAAAGAGACGAGTTACTCAGTGCAACCGCAAAAGTAAATCATATGCTTCTTTCTGATGATAGCATTGATAAGGGCGTTTACAAGGCACTTGATATCATCGGGCGTGCAACGGAGGTAGATCGGGTGTATGTATTTGAAAATTATATTGAAGAGTCAACGGGCAAGTATTTTTGCAATCAACGCATCGAGTGGGCCAAAAACTCGGTTGCCCCACAGATTGACAATGAGGATCTTCAAGGATTTCCTCTTTCTGACATTACTCCGCGCTGGGTGGAGAGAATGTTGGATGGAAAAGCTATTAATGGCCTGGTAAAGCAGTTTCCCCAGGGAGAACGGGATATTTTGGAGCCACAAGACATTGTATCGATTTTGGTTGTTCCAATTCTGATTAAGGACAAATTCTGGGGTTTTGTGGGCTTCGATAACTGTTCAAGCGAGTATAAATGGTTAAAGACGGAGGTAGGCGCACTCACATCTCTCGCCTCCAATATTGGCCTCGCCTACGAGCGTATCCGTACAAAGCAAGAGCTAATTGAGAGTCAAAATATGTTCAACCAGATCGCAAATTCCATCGATGAGGTTTTTTATGTTAGCGAACCTGATCAGAATATTCTTTATATGAATCAGGCGTTTGAAAAAATGTTTGGAATTCCAGTAGAAGAAGTAAAGCATAGCCCCAACGTATTACGTCGGCATGTGCATAAAGATGATCTGCCTAAACTTGATCTGCAATTGAGCCAGGGGTCCGATATTTCGGAGATCCGTTATATGGATCCGGATACAAAAAAAACGAGATTTATTTCAAGTAAACGGTTTCCTGTCTATAACGAAGATGGAGACATGATTCGCTATACGGGTGTGATGAATGAGATAACATCTGAGAGAGAAGCTCAGCAGAAGCTTGAAGAGACGCTGGCGGCAGAGAAAGAACTAAATGAGTTGAAGAACCGGTTTATTGCAATGATTTCTCATGAAATACGCACGCCAATTACCACCATTGTATCGAGTATTGATCTTCTTGAGTCCTATTCCAAACGGCTGAATGAATCGAAAAAGAAGCAGATTAATTCAAGGATGATGGGAGCTTCACACCAAATTGTTGAGCTTATCGAAGAGGTTCTGCTCATGAGCAAGGCTGACGCCGGAAAAATGCAGGCAGAATATACTAAAGTAGATATGCAGGCTCTTATTCATTCAATTGTTGAGACCCATAAGAACGGAAAGCTGAATCAGCACGACGTTGAGATAGATATCGACCTGCAATACAAAACCGTTTTTTCCGATGAACGCCTGTTTTCTCACATCCTGAATAACTTATTGAGCAATGCCGGAAAATATTCATCTGCGGGCAGCACGGTAATGTTAAAGATGGCCGCCAACGGAGATAGTATGACCGTTTCAGTTGAGGATGAGGGGATAGGAGTCGACAAAAAATACCAAGATCGAATTTTTGAGCCCTTTTACAGAATGCAGGAAGTAATTGACATCGAAGGAACAGGGCTCGGACTGCCTATTGTGAAAGGGTCGGTCGAGGCTATGGGAGGTTCAGTCGAGGTCGAATCTGAAAAGAATAAGGGTTCTTTATTTAGCGTAACGCTACCCATACAACGTCAAAATAGTGCAATCAAACAATGAATGAAGACGTAACGCGAGTAATGGTTGTTGAAGATGATCCATCAATCAGGGATAGTATTATCGATGTTTTAACTCTTGAGGGATATGAAGTGAGCGGAAATGAAAACGGCGGACAGGCTCTTCAAAATATTATCTCATTCAATCCGGATATTGTGATCAGTGATGTAATGATGCCGGAAATGAATGGACACACACTCTTAAGGGAGTACAGGAATTTAGAGAATGCTCGGGAAATCCCATTTATTTTCCTCACTGCACTGGCAAACCGGAACGACTTCAGAAACGGAATGAAGCTTGGTGCCGATGATTATCTCACAAAACCGTTCACTCATAACGAACTTCTGGAAGCCATTGATATACAGCTCGAAAAGTTCAGACAAAGGCGTAGAAAGATAGAAAGTGAATTGGAGCAGTTCATGAATGATAAGCTTTCGGTTGCTGATAAGGAAAAAGAGAGCATCCTCGTGGAGCTGCATGATCGCGTTAAAAATAATATGGCAACGATAACAGCATTTTTGGAACTTGGAGACCCCGATAAGGGCCAAGAGTATATAGAAAAAATAAAAGAACGTGTCTTCGCAATGGCCTCTGTTCACGAAGAAGCTTATTCTCATGATATGCTAACGAAGGTTTCGTCTCAGAAAATGATCTCAAACATTAGCAATAAGTTTTTGAACAATGAGGAGGTCTCTCTATCTGTTAATATTGATGATTATGAACTCGATATTGCCCATGCAATTCCTTTCGGCCTTTTAATTTATGAAATGCTCTCTTATCTGATAAAGATGGGATCGTCGGAAAATGTTCCACAGATTGATATGAAATCTTCTAAATCCCAGGAGCAAATACAACTATCGTTCAGAACGGAACACTTGGCACCGATAGAATTTGATGAAACGTCTGATGATTCAGACAAACTTTTGATATCAGTGTTCATTGGGCAGCTGCAGGGTACCATCGATTCTGAAATAATTTCCGAGAAAAACGTCAAGTATACAATCACTTTTCAGGTTTAAAGTTGACTTGCCCTGAGTTACCCTATCGGGTGATATAGTCTTAAGAATTCGCAGGTTATTGCCGATGATACAATGGTAAAAGCATTATTTGGCTGAGAATTTTTCTTTGTATGTGGAATTATAACAGAACCTGAATCAGCAGTCGGCTCAAACCTTTGATAATGTTTAAAATTGGAGACCAGTTGAGGCATCTAAATTCGAAAGCCACCAAGTTAAATGGAGGTAAACAGATTGGAACCGTTAAATGAAATCAATATAGTGATAAATTCGGGGGAACCCTTTGCTGTAGTGGTGGCGGAAGAAGAGGGCTACATAAGGGAATGGAATCGTCAAGCGGAGCTCATATTTGGCTGGAAGCGAGAACAAGTGATTGGAAAACGTCTGACAGATACCATCATTCCGCAAGCATGTTGGGATAACCAAATTTCGAAAATCCCGGAAAATCTTGGTAATAGCCTGGAACCTGCTTTTAGCCACCAGCTCGAAATTAAATCGCGACGAAGCTCTGGCCGGGAGTTTAATGCCGAATTAACAATTGTACCCTCGAGTGTTGGTGAAGAGGATCTACTAAGTTTTATTGCACGTGATATTGACGTGAAGAGCAATACCGAAACTGTTTTACATGCAATTAACGATCTGGCCCGAAACCTGTTGGGCAAATCTACGCTGGAAGAGATTGCGTGGGAAATTACTGAAAAAGTGACACAGCTGATCGGCCTGGAAGACTGCGTTATCTATATTCTGGACGATGAAAGCCGTATGCTAAGGCATATAGCAGCATATGGTGAGAAAAACCCACATGGTAGTGACATAAAAAACATTCGCGAACTGAAAGTTGGTGAGGGTGTGGCAGGGAAAGCAGCTGAGGGCCGTGAGCCTGTGATGGTGGATGACTGCTCCAAATTTGAAGGGTACATTTATGACGATTATTCCGGCATGTCTGAACTTGCGGTTCCTATTATTGATGGTGGTGTTGTGCTCGGTGTTATCGATTCAAAGCATGTTAAGAAAGGATTTTTCTCAGCTAACCATCTCGAAATACTCACAAAAATTGCGAGTTTGTCGGCAGCTCAGATTCGAGTTGCAATTGAAACTCAGCGGAGGATCCGGGCAAAAAATAGCCTCAAAGAGAGTGAGGAACGCTGGCAGCACCTGGTGGAAAATCAGCCTATTGCCCTGCAGATAACAAAAAATGGGAAGATTGAGTATTTGAACCCTGCCGGGCTTCACCTATATGAGGCCGATACGATGGAGCAAATGCAAGGTTTTGATTTGTATAAGTTTGTATCGGAAGACGTCAAAGAGCGCCTTATTTCTCAGTATGAATCACTCAAAAGAGGGGGTGTTGCAGGGGCGATTGAGTATCCCATTACTACGTTGATGGGGAATGAACGCATCATCAAGGCCAGTTCAACTGCCGTTCAAACTGAGAGTGAAACGGTAATTCATACCATTTTGAGGGATATTACCGACAAAAAGAGTGCTGAAAATGATTCAAAGAATCTGTCCAGACTTCTTAGCACCCTCATCAATAATATCAATTCCGGTATTTTGATGGAAATGCCGAATCGGCGTATTATGCATACCAATGAAATGTTTTGTGAGTTATTCGGAAATCAGTTTGCTCCCGAAGATATTATCGGACAGGATTGTGGAGCTATGCTTGAGCCCGCCAGCCAAATGTTTGAAGACACTAAGGCTTTTTCTACACAAACAAACGAAGTTTTTGAAAAAAGTATCCCTTCTCTGAATGAAGAATGGAATACCGTGGATGGCCGAGTATTTGAACGCGACTTTATCCCCATTTGGCATGAAGGAAAATACCTTGGCAGTGCCTGGCAGTACAGGGATATAACGGAGAAGAAAAAAGTAGAACAAAAGCTAAGACAAGCGCTGGAAACCGAGCGAAACTATAATGAGCTGAATAAAAACCTGGTATCAATGGTATCGCATGAGTTCAGAACGCCGCTGACCAGTATCAACTCTACAGCAGAGTTACTTCTTCAGTATGGTGAACGTTTCAAAGGTGAAGATCTTAAGAAGAGAGTGAGGCGCATCTATAGTTCAGCCCAAAAGATGGACAGTTTGATACAGGATGTGCTTACGTTAGGAAAGTTGGAGTCGAACAACACAAGTTTCGATAATCAGGAGTTTAGCTTTTCTGAATCGATCCAGGGTCTCATCAAAGTTCTGAGATTGACCATATTGAAAGACCGGGAGATTGTCGTACAATCTGAAACTGAAATGGATAGGCTGTATCTGGATCAAAATATGATTGAGCTGATACTCAGGAATCTGCTGGAAAACGCTGGTAAGTACTCTTCAGTGCCAGATAAGATTATCCTTAACTACTCTGTAAGCGAAACAGAGTTCAAGTTATCCTGCCAGGATTTTGGCATCGGTATTCCTGAAGAAGATTGTGATATTGTGTTCGAATCATTCGTTCGTGGAACAAATACTCAGGATATAAAGGGAACCGGACTCGGGCTTCCAATCGTGAAAAAATTAGTGGAGCGGATGAGTGGAGATATAACGCTCGAATCTAAGGTGGGATATGGTACATCAGTCAGTATAATCCTGCCTGTAAATAGAAATAATTGACCTTCAGTGCTATGATTTATGATAAGTGAAAAAAAGATATTGCTGGTTGAAGACGATGAATTTGTACGGGAATCGATCTCCGACTTGCTGATGATTTCCGGGTACAATATTGACACCGCAGTTAACGGGAGGGAAGGGTTTGAAAAGATTTCAAAACAAAAGCCTGCACTGGTGATATGCGATGTGATGATGCCGGTGATGGACGGGTTTCAGCTCCTGGAAAAAATTAAAGAATCTGGGTTCGCCGACAAGGTCTATTTTATGTTCTTATCCGCAAAATCGAGAGAATCGGATATGGAACATGGATTAGAGATGGGGGCGAATAACTATATGGTTAAACCTTTTAGAAACTCTGATTTGCTGGATAAGGTGGAAGAGATTTTGTCTAAATAGCTTCTGTCAGTAGTCAAAAACAATTTTTGCTTAACAATTGGTTTCTTAGCGATCATCTTCTGTGCGTGAAACGATAAGATAAAGTGTGTCTGCCGATCTTCAGGTAACATGAATCCGCCTGTTCATTCGATACCAGTATTTTTCTGTTAAAAAATCACACTAACTTCGATAGGAAAAAGCTGCAAAAGCTAACGTGATAACTGAAGGCAGTTAGTGGCAAAGCCCAACAAAGTTTCGGGATTTCGAGGAAACAGAAGTAACACAAAAAAATCAAAAATTCGGGTGTACCTCTGCAAAACCGTACAGGAATATTTTGCAGATTATAAACAAACAATAAATGTAGATAGAGCCGCTAAAAATTTAGATACTCTGAAACACCTCTTCGCCCATCAGGTCTGATTTCAGCTGGATGAGCAGCTTTCCTACGATTTGTGAAATCCGGGCTTCAGACAGCTCAAGCAGCAGGGCAATTTCACTCATAGTCATATCTTCGTAGTAGTAGAGCGTTAAAATGAGGCGGTCTCGTTCTTCAAGCTGGCCAATTTTGCGTTTGAGTGTTTCCGCAATCTCTTTACGCTCCATATTGCTGTCGGGTGTAACGCTGTCGGGATCGGCATGGATTTCGTAATATGTGCTGGAGTCGTCATCAAACGTATTATCCAGCGAGAGGGCGTTACGCTGCTGAACATACGTGAGCAACTGCTGGTACTCATCGAGCGTCATATCCATCTCCATCGCAATCTCATCTTCGCTGGGTTCACGCCCGAGCTCCTGCGATTTCCTCTGGATGATTTCCTGTACCTGGCCGTAATTCTTACGCTGCTTTCGGGGAAGCTGGTCAATTTTCCGTAGATAATCGATCACGCTTCCGCGGATTCGGTAATAGGCAAAGGTGTTAAACTGGATATTTTTTGTGCAGTCATAAGAATCCAGGGCCTGAATAAGACCGCTGATGCCGGCACTTTCAAGATCTTCCCGCTGCGTGAGGGGCTGGTCGGGCCGGTTTATCTTACCGATGATACTCCGGATCAGCGGCATGGATTTGCTTATAATTGAATTTCTTAATCCCGGTGCGGGATGCTTGCAATATGAGTCGATGAGGTCCTGTAATGATACATTACCCATGGCTGCCCTCCGTTTTAGTTTGTTGTTTGTTCGCTTGTTCTCCATTTGCATCCGATGATGTCTGCGTTTGTGGTGCGGTCCC
>Ga0102929_1000968_pt1 | contig 17113 bp, 13 predicted proteins | sample SalPonR1_B_D2_MG_FD_78510 | JGI IMG/M metagenome (GOLD analysis project Ga0102929, IMG submission 78510) | Salt pond soil microbial communities from South San Francisco under conditions of wetland restoration - Salt Pond MetaG R1_B_D2_MG | ecosystem: Environmental > Aquatic > Marine > Intertidal... | reverse complement strand
GGCCCGCGCCCGCGGCGAGGAGCACCTGCACTCCGCGTCCTGCGGAGCGTCACGCCGGACCTGACGCGCCACATATTGACGCGGCACGCCGCACATCCCAGCTTGGGGGCGCTGCCCCCAAACCCCCGAGGTATTTCAGGCCAGATGAAGGCAGCCCCCAGTCTTAATCCTTCGCGGGGTATTCCTGCCGGAGGAACCCCAGGGCGGCGGCCGGAGACCTTAGTACCTGTAGTGTTCAGGTTTGAACGGGCCTTCGGGGCTGACGCCGATATAGTTGGCCTGGTCGGGCCGGAGTTCGGTGAGCCTGACACCGATTCGGGCCAGATGCAGGCGCGCGACCTTTTCGTCAAGGTGCTTTGGCAGGATGTAGACATCGTTGTCGTAATCGTTCCCCTTCGTCCAAAGCTCGATCTGGGCGAGGACCTGGTTGGTGAAACTTGCACTCATCACGAAGCTCGGATGGCCAGTGGCATTTCCAAGATTGAGAAGGCGGCCCTCCGACAAAAGGATGATCCGGTTGCCCGAAGGCATCTCGATCATGTCCACCTGGTCCTTGATGTTGGTCCATTTGTGATTTTTCAGGTTCGCAACCTGAATCTCGTTGTCGAAATGGCCGATATTGCCCACGATGGCCATATCCTTCATCTCGCGCATGTGCTCGATGCGTATCACGTCACGGTTACCGGTGGTGGTGATGAAGATATCGGCTGACGACAGCACGTCTTCCAGCAGGACCACCTCGAACCCGTCCATCGCCGCCTGCAATGCGCAAATCGGGTCGACTTCGGTCACTTTCACGCGAGCACCGGCACCACGCAAGGAGGCCGCCGAGCCCTTTCCGACATCGCCATACCCGCAAACCAGCGCCACCTTGCCGGCCATCATCGTATCGGTTGCACGGCGGATACCATCAACCAGGCTTTCCTTGCAGCCGTACTTGTTGTCGAATTTCGACTTCGTCACGCTGTCATTGACGTTGATCGCCGGAAAGGGCAGGTGCCCTTTCTCCATCATCTTGTAGAGTCGATGAACGCCCGTGGTGGTTTCTTCGGACACGCCCTTGATCATGTGACGCTGCTTTACGAACCAACCGGGGCTTTCCGCCATGCGCTTGCGGATCTGCGCGAAAAGCGCCTCTTCCTCCTCGCTGGTCGGGGCGGCGATCAATTCTTCCTCGCCTTCCTCCACACGGGCGCCGATCAGGACATAAAGGGTCGCGTCGCCGCCATCGTCGAGGATCATGTTGGCCCCGCCCTCCTCGAACTGGAAGATGCGGTCGCAGTAGTCCCAGTATTCCTCCAGTGTCTCGCCCTTGATTGCAAATACGGGCGTCCCGCCTTCGGCGATCGCCGCGGCTGCGTGATCCTGTGTCGAGAAGATGTTGCACGAGGCCCAGCGTACGTCGGCACCCAACGCCACCAGTGTTTCGATCAGCACGGCGGTCTGAATCGTCATGTGCAAGCTTCCGGCGATGCGGGCGCCGGCAAGCGGCTTCTGCGCGCCATATTCCTCGCGCAGTGCCATCAGCCCCGGCATCTCGGTTTCGGCGATATCCAGCTCCTTGCGCCCGAATGCCGCAAGTTCGATATCCTTGATCACGTAGTCTTTTGCCATGCCGGCGGCTCCTTGATGTCACTTGTTGGGATGGCAGATAGCACCGGTATGCGCGGCGGGCAATGCGGGATGCGCCGGCGTTGCCCGCCGCGGCACCTGGTGCCGGGTAAATCCCGGCACCACCGGACGTCCTGTCGGCGGATCGGGAGGATTGCGTCTTGGTGTTTGCGCGCATCCCGACAACCGGATAGTTGAAATCGAGGTACTCCAAGCGGACCCCAGGGCATGAACCAGAAGCGGAAACCGGCCTTCGCAGGGCGTGGCGCACATCTTCAGTACCGCGTGCTGATGGCGCTTTTCACACTGGCGATGACGCGCGGGCTTTATGGTCGGTTCGCCCGCGGGCTGGGGCGGTTCTTCGATCCCGAGAACGCGGTTATTGTCGATATTGGCGGCGCGGCCCCGTTTCGTGTCCGGCTGGCTGACGGCTATTGGACGCGGTTTGCGTTGCGCGGCCCCCCCTATGAGCCCGAAATTGCCAGGGTGATGGCCGCCGCCGAACCGCACACCGACTGTTTCGTCGATCTTGGCGCCAATACCGGGTTCTGGACCCTGAAGGCCGCCAAGCTGTTTCAAAGGGTCATCGCGGTCGAGGCCGGGAAGAAAACCTTTCGCCGTTTGCGGGAGAATACCGATTGCCTTGCCCGGGTTGCACTGCATCAGGCCGCTGTCCATGCGTGCAGCGGACGGCAACTACGCTTTGTGACACCGGAACTCAGCCATGCCTCCGCGCGACTGAGCGAAGACGTGCAAGATGGCGCAGGTGGGTCTGAAATCGTCGAAACCGTCTCTGTTGATGATCTTGTTCCGGAAGGAACAGCCGCACTGATCAAACTTGATGTGGAGGGTGCGGAAGTGGCTGCGTTCGACGGTGCAGCACGCGCCTTTGCGGATGGCGCCGTCTTCATATACGAGGATCACGGCGGTGATCCCACCTGCGAACCCAGCGCCTGGCTTCTGTCACGCGGTGGATTTCGCCTTTGGTCGATCGGGAAAATGCCGATGGAGATAACTTCGACCGCACAGCTGCGAACCCTGAAAAAAGACCCTTACAAGGGTTACAATTTCCTCGTTGCGCAGGACGGTACGCCGCTTCTGTCAGCGATTCTGGACGCTTTGCAATCCGCGGATCGTATCGCTAACAGTGAAGATCGATTCCGAAAAGACCCGTGAGGAAAAATGGCACAGCCCCGCGCCTGGCAAAAGATGCTTTCGGGTCGCAGGCTCGATCTTCTCGATCCCACGCCGGTGGATATCGAGATCGAGGATATTGCCCACGGTCTCAGTTTCGTGGCGCGGTGGAACGGCCAGACGATTGGCGATTTTCCCTATTCCGTGGCCGAACATTCTCTGCTGGTAGAGAGACTTTTTGCCCGGCTCAATCCGAGGGCACCGGCGAAATGGCGGCTGGCAGCCCTGCTGCATGACGCGCCGGAATACGTGATCGGCGACATGATCAGCCCCGTGAAAGCGGCGATCGGCCCCGGGTATGACGAACTGGACAAACGCCTTTCCGCAGCTATCCACCTGCGTTTCGGCCTGCCCGCCATCCTTCCCGTCACTGCCAAGCGGCAGATCAAAAAGGCCGACCGGATCAGTGCCTGGATGGAGGCAACCACCATCGCCGGGTTTTCCGAGGCCGAGGCCACCCGTTTCTTCGGTCGTCCGGATTCCGCCCTGACAAGGGATCTTTCGATCCGCCTGCGCCCGCCAATGGAAACCCGGTGCGATTACATGGCCCGACACGATGCCCTGATCAGGGACATCTGAGTCCAATCGGAGCCGCGGACAAGCGGATGGAAGGCCTGAAATCCGTTCCTCAACGCGGGGAACGTTTCGCGAGAATGCGTTGCAATGTGCGGCGGTGCATGTTGAGCCGCCGGGCGGTTTCACTCACGTTCCGGTCACACAGTTCATAGACCCGCTGGATATGCTCCCAGCGTACCCTGTCGGCGCTCATCGGGTTTTCGGGTGGCGGCGGAAATCCGTCGTCCTGCGCGAGGAGGGCATCGGTGATGTCCCTGGCATCCGCAGGCTTGGAAAGGTAATCCGTGGCCCCGATCTTGACCGCCGCCACTGCCGTGGCAATCGCGCCATACCCGGTCAGGACCACGATGCGGCTGTCGGGCCGCTTCTCGCGGATGATCTCGACCACATCGAGCCCGTTTCCATCCTCGAGACGAAGATCGCAAACCGCGTACGCCGGCGGGCGCGCCGTGGCGATAGCCGATCCGGCCGCGACAGATTCCGCGGTCTCCACCGCGAAGCCACGTTTTTCCATGGCCTTGGCCAGCCGTTTCAGAAACTGTTCGTCGTCGTCGAGCAAGAGCAGAGACCTGTCCTCGCCGAGATCCACATCCTTGGCGGTCATCTCTTTCCTCCCGTTCGGCGCGATCGCGTAGCGGTGGTTCTATCCTGACAGTATGCCTGCGTCAAACCTTCGCAGGTCAGGGGCGTGCATCCAGAAAGCACCCGACCCTGTCCGCCAGTTGTTCGGGCCCGATGTCACGGCGAAAGAATTCCACGAACCCCTCGCCGGGCAGTGTAAGGTAGGTGAATGTCGAGTGATCAACGAGATAGAATTCCTCGTCACCATCGGGAGGTTCCTGTGCCTGATAGAAAGTCCGGTAAGCGCGGCTCGCGCTTCGCACCTGTTCTTCGGATCCGGTGAGCCCCAGCATGCGCGGGTGCATGTTTGCCGTGTAATCGTCCACCACCTCAGGTGTGTCCCGGGCGGGATCCACTGAAATGAAAACGGGTTTCACGATTTCCCCCCTTTCTTCGAGTACGTCCACAGCCGCGGCATTGCGGGCCACGTCGAGCGGGCAGACATCGGGGCAGAAGGTATAACCGAAGTAGATCAGCGCCGGCTGGTCCAGAACGTCCTTGTCAGTGACGGTTTTCCCGGTTTCGTCCACCAAGGTGAAAGGCCCGCCGATCTGGCTTGCGCCACCCGCCACGCTTCCGTTGCGGCAGTGCGCGTACCGGTCATCGCCGCTGCCGGACGTGGTGAACACGTAGACGCCCAGAAGCCCGGCTGCAATGGCTGCCACCGCCGAGATGGTGATTATCCGATTCATTGGCCTGTTCCTGCTTGGCTGGGCAATCTTCACATCGTGTGTCACATCTAACATCGAAGAAGGAATATGCAATCTCGGAGCCTGCCATGACAGAAACGTCACCCGGCTTCTTCCATTCCCGCCGGCGCGGCACGTGGATCCGCCTGCGTACACTCATCCTGTTAAGATGGTGGGCGGTGATCGGACAGATGACCGCGCTCATCATAGCGCAGCGCATCTACGACCTCGACTTCGAAACCGGGCTGTGTTTCCTGGTTATCGGTGCCTCCATCATCAGCAACCTCGTTGCATCGACGGTCTTTCCCGAAAACAAGCGGCTGACGGAATCGGAAAACCTTCTTGTCGTGGGTTTCGACATGGTTCAGCTGGCACTGCTTCTTTACCTGACCGGAGGATTGCACAATCCGTTCTCGTTTCTGATCGTCGGCCCCGTGATCGTCTCGGCCTCTGCGATGTCGACACGCTCGACTGTGATTCTGGGGCTCTCGGCGATCCTGATCGTTTCCCTACTCACAAAGCTCTATTCGCCACTGCGCACCAGTTCCGGCGAGATCCTAAGGATGCCGGAGCTTTTCCTGTTCGGCAACTGGGCCGCGATCGTCATTGCCATCACCTTTCTCGGTGTCTATTCGCGGTGGATCCTGTCCGAGATGCGGGCCATGTCGGATGCGCTGCAGGCCACACAGATGGCGCTTGCGCGAGAACAGAAACTGACCGATCTGGGTGGTGTCGTCGCAGCTGCGGCGCATGAGCTTGGCACGCCGCTTGCGACAATAAAGCTGACAAGCGGAGAACTGGCGGAAGAGCTTGCGGAGGCGCCTGACCTGAAGGACGACGCGCTGTTGATCCGAGAACAGGCGGACCGGTGCCGCGATATTCTGCGCACGATGGGACGCGCAGGCAAAACCGACCAGCATATCCGAAGCGCCCCCCTTACCGCGGTCATCGAGGAGGCGGCCGAACCTCACCTGGAGCGCGGCAAACCCATCATATTCGACCATGGCGCGAAGCAGGCATCCCTTCGTTCACAGCCAACGATCCTGCGGCGCCCGGAAATGATCCATGGTCTCAGGAACCTGATCCAGAACGCCGTTGATTTCGCACGTTCGCGGGTCTGGGTCGAAAGCAGCTGGACCGCCGACACCGTGACCGTACGCATCATGGACGACGGGAGGGGGTATCCGCCGCATCTTCTGGGACGTATCGGAGACCCGTTCATGCGTCGCCGTATCGGGCGCACCGACACGCGCAGGCCCGAATACGAAGGAATGGGTCTGGGCTTGTTCATCGCCAAGACGCTTCTGGAAAGGATGGGGGCCGACCTGACATTTGCCAACGGTGCGGACTCTTTCCGGAACCGCAAGAGCCATTCCGAAAGAACCGGTGCCTTTGTCGAAGTTACCTTGCCACGCGCCGCCATCGAAACCTCGGAGTCGACCGCGTCAGGCGTGCGGGACGGCGATCCGACGACACCCTCCTGATCCCTTTTTAACCAACTCTTAACAAAACCCCTTCATGCTCAAGGTCATGGTTTCGATTTTACCGTTGCCCGGTCGATGATCCCGATCTCCGCAATCTCCGCTGCCGGACTACTGGCGCTTTCGGTTCCGGTTTCGGCAATTGTCCTCTGGTTCATTGGCAGGCGGCTGCCGGAGTATGCGAAAACCGGCACACCACCTGACACGGACTCGCTTTGCGAATTTCTGTTTCATGACGGGTTCCTGGCTGACCATCATGCCGGGATCCCTGAGGACACGGATTGCCCCTTGACAAGCTGGTCGGAGGTCCGCGCGTGGTTTGCCGCGCGATTTCCCGGACTGCCCGAGCGTCCCACCGGGATACCCGAAGGTGGGGAACACAGGTTCCTGTCATGTTCACCCCAGGACGGTGCCACGCTTTGCCTGAGCCGGAAAGGCAACGCCACGAGGCTTGTCCTGGTGGATCCCCGGGTCCGCGATCCGGCAACACGACACGAAATCCTGCGTCTGAGGCAGATGGCGGACAATTTTCGGAGAATTCTGGAACAAGCGCCCGCTCCTGTTCTGAAAACCGACCGGGACGGTACGCTCTTGTGGCACAATGCCGCGTTCGGCCATCTGGCCGACGGGGACCGCGATGCCCTGACACATGCGCTTGCCACGGCAGACCGCCCGGAAGGCCAGCATGAACAGCGGGTGAGCGGTACCACCCGATCCTACACTGTCGCAACCAGCGCTGAAGAGGATGCCATTATCGGGCATGCGCACGATATATCGGCTCTGATAAAGGCGGAATCCGCACAACGAGATTTCGTTCAGACCCTCGCAAAGACGTTTGCGCACCTGTCCACCGGCCTCGCCGTGTTTGACCGCAACAGGCAGCTTGTCCTGTTCAACCCCGCGTTGGTGGACCTGACATCCTTACCCGCGGAATTCCTGAGCAACCGCCCGCATCTGATGGGGTTCTTCGACCGTCTGCGGGATCAGCAGGTCATGCCGGAGCCCCGCAATTACGCCGACTGGAAATCACATGTCAACGAGGTCACCGAACGCGCGTCGGACGGGCTCTACGAGGAAACCTGGACACTGCCGGACGACCTGACCTACAGGATCACCGGAAGACCACACCCCGACGGCGCGATCGCGTTCCTGTTCGAGGATATCACCGCCGAGGTTCATCTGGCGCGCCGGTTTCGGTCCCAGCTCGATCTGCGGCAGGCGGCGCTGGATGCTCTTCCGGACCCGGTGACGATATTCGGTCCCGACGGCATCCTTGCATTCTGCAACAAGGCTGCGATGGAACATCTGCACATCGACCCGGAGTCCAGCTTCGCGGACATGAGCACGGCCGATTTGCTGGCCGTTTGCAAATCCCGGTTTCCCGATGCCTTGACCTGGACGAAACTGGAGCCGACGCTGATCGAGGGAACCGCCCGTGACCTTCGGGACTGGAACGATACCGCAAGCGGGGACCAGACGATTCGCATTCTTCTCATGGACCTTCCGGGCGGATCGCGGATGATGATCCTGAAAGTTGCACCGGCCATGGATCGCCCATTGCCCGCCTGATCGCTTGTTGCAGGCCGGTCCGGCACGTGTAGTGTCGGGCAATGACCACAAGGCACCATGAACTGCACCTTGCCTCGCCAGATGAGACCTGTCGCTGCGCGCAGGCTCTGGCACCGTTCTTGCACGCCGGTGACGTGATCCTTCTCGGGGGTGATTTGGGCGCTGGCAAAACCCATTTTGCCCGCTGTCTCATACAGGCGTCACTGCCCGCGCCTGAAGACGTACCATCGCCCACCTACACGCTGGTACAGACTTACGCGTCAAAGCGTGGCCCGGAGATCTGGCATGCTGACCTGTATCGTCTGGGAAGCGCCGAGGAAATCGAGGAAACCGGGTTGAACGAGGCTTTTTCCGATGCGATCTGCCTGGTTGAATGGCCAGACCGGCTGGGCCCGCTCACGCCCGGGACGGCACTTTGCCTGACTCTGGTTGCCACCGATAACGACATTGGCCGCCGCATGATCGTTGCCTGGACCGATCCACGCTGGGACAAGACGATACGGGACGCCCTTCTTCATGAATGACCGTGATCACGACGCAGGAAAGTTCCTTGCAAAGGCGGGCTGGCCGAATGCCGCGACTTCGGTGATTGCAGGTGATGCGTCCAACAGGCGGTATCTGCGGCTGCGCTGCGGGAATGATACTGCGGTCCTGATGGATGCACCGCGCGAGAAAGGCGAGGATGTCGGACCGTTCATGCGAATTGCAAGGTACCTGGCGGATCTGGGGCTCAGTGCGCCGCGCATACTTGCCTCCGACGAGGTTCACGGCTTCCTGTTGCTGGAGGATCTGGGCGACGACCTGTTCGGACGGGTCATTCATGCCGATCCCGGCAAAGAGGAGAGGCTCTATTACGCCGCAACGGACCTTCTCATTCATTTGCACCGTCATGATCCGCCTTCCGGGCTCGGGGTTTACACGGCGGAATTGATGGCGGATCTCTCGGCACTTGCCTTTGACTGGTACCTGCGGACCGCTAAAGGGCCGAACATGGCCGCGCGCGAGAATTTCATCAGCCGCTTCCGTCCCCTTCTTGACCGACACGCGAGCCGGACGGATGTGGTGATCCTGAGGGATTACCACGCCGAAAACCTGCTTTGGCTGCCTGATCGCAAGGGCAATGCGCGGGTCGGTCTTCTGGATTTTCAGGACGCGATGTGCGGCCACGGTGCCTATGATCTCGTTTCGCTGTTGCAGGACGCGCGGCGCGACGTGCCCGTGTCCGTGGAATCCGCAATGCTGGCGCATTTTCAGGACTCCGGTACAGTGCATCCAGAGGCTTTCGAAGCCGCCTATCACTGTCTTGGTGTACAGCGGAACCTTCGTATAATCGGTGTGTTCGCCCGGCTCTGCCTGCGTGACGGCAAACCACATTACGTCGATCTGATCCCGAGGGTATGGTCCCTTCTGCAACGCGATCTTGCCCACCCGTCGATGATCTCTATTGCGCCAACAGTCCATGATGTATTGCCTGAACCCACAACCGAAATCCTGAACAGGTTGAAATCCGGATGCGCGACAGTCCCGACAGCGTAATGCTCTTCGCCGCCGGTTTCGGCAGCCGGATGGGTGCACTTACCGCGGACCGCCCCAAACCGCTTGTGCCCGTCGCCGGCGTTCCGCTGATTGATCATGCTCTCGAACAGGTGAACGGCATCGCCCCGGCAAGGATCGTGGCGAACCTGCACTACAAGCCGCATGCGCTGGCAAGCCACCTTTCGGACCGGGATGTCATGCTTTCATTGGAGCAGCCGGACATACTGGATACCGGCGGAGGATTAAGGGCCGCCCTGCCGCTTCTGGGCGGTGGTCCGGTCTTCACGATGAACACCGATGCCGTTTGGAAGGGGCCGAACCCTCTGGTGTGCCTGCGGCGGGCATGGCGGCCCGGAGCGATGGAGGCCTTGCTTTTGTGTGTTCCGGCCGGCAGAGCACACGGACATGCCGGTCCGGGTGATTTCGAAGTGGGCAGCGACGGGCGCGCAAGGCGCGATGGTGCCCTGATTTTTACCGGCGCGCAGATCCTTGAAACGGAAAGAGTGGCAGAGATGCCGGAGGCCCCTTTTTCCATGAACGAGATCTGGGATACGATGTTGACGCACGGTACTCTGCACGCGATCGCCTATCCCGGTCACTGGGCCGACGCCGGGCACCCCGAGGGTATCAGGGCCGCCGAAGCCATGCTTGATCACCACGATGTTTGAGCCCGCGGAACATGCCCGAATCTTTGGCCTGCCGCCCGGTACGGATTTCGCCGGGGAGCTTCTGCGCGGTCTGCGGACCCGGCTGGACGGGAAACCTCCGGAGACATTGGCGCGGACGCAGATCATCGTGAACACGCGGCGGACGGCACGAAGGCTGCGCGACCTTTTCGATGCCGGCCCTCCCTGTCTCTTGCCCCGGATAAGTCTGGTGACGGATATCGGGGAGACCTGGAACCTGAACGGGATACCGGCCGCCGCGCCTCCCCTCGAACGTCGGCTGGAGCTGGCGCGGCTTGTGGCATCGCTTCTCGACAGGGAGCCCGATATTGCACCGCGTGCAGCCATTTACGATCTGGCGGACAGTCTTGCCGGACTGATGGACGAGATGCATGGCGAAGGGGTTTCGCCGGATGTTATCGACAGGCTCGATGTCAGCGATCAATCCGGTCACTGGGCCCGGATCAGGACATTCCTGAACATCGTGCGGCCCTATTTCGACGCCGGCAGCGACCGACCCGGCACAGAAGCACGGCAACGCATGGTCGTCGAGTCGCTGTCCCGGCTCTGGCAATCCACTCCGCCGGAACACCCGGTCATCGTGGCGGGATCAACCGGGTCGCGTGGCGCAACGCGAATGCTCATGTGTGCAGTGGCACAGTTGCCACAAGGCGCTGTCCTGCTTCCGGGTTTCGATTTCGACACCCCCGAGGACGTGTGGAAGGAACTGGACGATCCGCTGCAGTCCGAAGATCATCCGCAATACAGGTTTCATGCCTTCCTGGGTCAGCTTGGGCTGACTGCCGGTATGGTCAGGCGCTGGACGCCTGCTTCACCACCCGTACCGGCACGCAACAAGCTTCTTTCGCTGGCGCTCAGACCCGCGCCCGTTACCGATCAATGGTTGCGTGATGGCCCGCGGCTTCGGGACATCGATACGGCGATGGAGAATGTCACTTTGCTGGAGGCGCCATCCGCCCGGCAGGAGGCACTGGCCATCGCCATGCGTCTGAGGAAAGCCGCCGAGGAGGAACAGACCGCAGCCCTTGTAACACCGGACCGGACTCTGACACGTCAGGTCGCTGCGTCTCTCGACCGGTGGGGTATCCTGCCGGATGACAGCGCGGGGCAGCCCCTGCACCTTTCGCCGCCTGGCCGGTTCCTACGGCATGTTGCCGATCTCTATGGCGATCCGGTTTCCGCCGCGATGCTTCTGACACTTCTCAAGCACCCGCTTACCCATTCAGGCAACGGCCGGGGCGGGCACCTCCTGCTTACGCGGAAACTGGAACTGCACCTTCGCCGCGACGGGCCGCCGTATCCCGGGCCGGAAGACATCCTTGGATGGGCCGCGAACCAGAAAGGCGACGCGGCCGCCTGGGCAGCATGGATCGGCAAGGCCCTCTCGGTTCACGATGACCGGGGTGAACGGCCCCTTGAGGAGCGGGTCACCGACCATTTGGCCCTTGCAGAGACCCTTGCCAGCGGCAGTTCCGACACCGGCAGCGGCACTCTATGGTGCGAGGAGGCCGGAACCGTGGCGCGCCGGGCGGTCGATGCGCTTGCCGAAGCCGCACCGCATGGCGGACCGATCAACGCGTCGGATTACAGCGCCCTCTTCACCAGTGTCCTGTCCCGCGAGGAAGTCCATCAATCAAGGGCCGCACATCCCGGGATCCGTATCTGGGGCACCCTGGAAGCCCGTGTTCAAGGGGCCGACCTGTTGATTCTCGCTGGGCTGAACGAGGGCAGCTGGCCCGAACCTTCCCAACCGGATCCGTGGCTCAACCGTTCGCTGCGCCAACAGGCCGGGCTTCTGCTTCCCGAACGCCGGATCGGGCTGGCCGCCCACGACTTCCAGCAGGCGGCACTGGCGTCCGAGGTTTGGCTAAGCCGGTCGATCCGGTCCGACGATGCGCAAACCGTCGCCTCAAGGTGGCTGAACCGGTTGATGAACCTGCTGGATGGCTTGCCCGACCAGGGCGGCACTCTGGCTCTCCGGGCGGCCCGGCAACGCGGAAAGAAATGGCTGTCGCGGGCGACAATTCTGGAGGCAACGGAGAGCGCGGAACCGGCGCCGCGGCCATCGCCCTGCCCACCCCCGGACGCACGGCCGAAACAGCTTCCGGTAACCGCGATACAGAAATTGATCCGGGATCCCTATCATGTCTATGCGCGTCACGTTCTGCGGCTCAGACCACTGGACCCATTGATGCGCGCGCCTGATGCGCTTCTACGCGGCACGGTCCTGCACGACGTTCTTGAACGCTTCATTCGAGACACGCGTGATACGCCGCAACGTCGCACGGCGACCTTTCTGCTCAACATGGCCGAAACCATTCTTCGTGACAAGGTAAGCTGGGCGGAGGCGCGCATCCTGTGGCTGGCCCGGCTTGAACGTGTCGCCGGCTGGTTTGTGGAAACGGAGGCGCAGAGGCGGGCCCGGGGGGATCCCGTGGCGTTGGAACAAAAGGGGGTTCTGGAACTGTCCGATCCCTCCTTCACGCTGACCGCAACCGCTGATCGGGTGGATCTGGATCCGCAAGGCCGGGTCTGGATCTATGATTACAAGACCGGAACACCACCCGGAGCCAAGGAACAGAAACTCTTCGACAAGCAATTGCTGCTTGAGGCGGTCATGGCGGAGCGTTCGGGTTTCGGCCCGGTGGCCGCGGCTCCGGTCGCGGGTGCCGCGTTTATCGGGCTTGGCACCAAGCCCGTGGAACAGCCTGTTCCGCTGGAAGAAACCCCGACCGAAGAGACATTGCATGACTTTCGCAAATTGATCAGCGCGTACATGGAGCATGACCAGGGGTACACATCACGTCGGATGGGCCGCACCATGCGGGAACCCGGCGATTTCGATCATCTTGCGCGCTACGGCGAATGGGACATGACCGCAGCACCGCGGAAAACGAGGCTTGAATGAAAAAGCACGATCCCGCCAGCCAACGTCAGATCGACGCGGCCCGTCCCGACCGCTCGACATGGCTGTCCGCGAATGCCGGCTCCGGCAAGACCCGGGTTCTGACCGACCGGGTCGCGCGCCTGCTTCTGGACGGGGTCGATCCGCAGCATGTCCTGTGCCTGACATATACAAAGGCAGCGGCGAGCGAGATGCAGAACCGGCTTTTCGCCCGGCTCGGGAGCTGGGCGATGCTGCCCGACAGCGAATTGACCCGGGCGCTTGATGCCCTTGGTCTGGAGGGACCGTTGACTGATACCGCGCTTCAGGACGCGCGGCGCCTGTTCGCGCGTGCGATCGAAACGCCCGGCGGGTTGAAAATTCAGACGATTCATTCGTTCTGTGCGTCTCTGTTACGGCGTTTTCCTCTCGAATCCGGCGTCAGCCCTCAGTTTTCCGAAATGGAGGATCGCACCGCCGCGCGGTTGCGTGCCGAGATCGCGGAAGACATCGCGGCCGGTCCGAAATCCCCGATTTTGCGGGACATCGCAAGACACTATCCCGGAGAATCCCTGGAGGGTCTGACGGCCGAGATCGTGCGCCACAGGACAGCCTTCACTGACCGGTGTGACCATACAGCCTTGCGGCATTCACTGGGCCTGGCCGATGGGCAGGACCACGAAAGCATCGCAGCGGCGGTGTTTCACGGTCATGAAGGGCCGCTGCTGGAACGGCTCGTTCCCGCCCTTCTGGAAAGCGGTCCCAACGACCGTGATGGTGGCGGGAAACTGGCGTGCATCGACACGCTGGACATCACGGCGTTGCCGGTTCTGGAGGATGTGTTTCTGCTCAAGTCCGGTGAGAACGCATTCGCACCCAAGACCCCGAACGTTACAAGGCAGCCCTTTCCGACAAAGGCGCTCCGCAAGAGGCTTGGTGACCTTTCCGAGGAGCTCGATGCCTGGATGGAGAGAGTGGCGGAGGCGCGCGAAGCCCGTCTTGCCATGGCGACGCTCGAGAAAACCGGGGCTCTTCACGATTTCGCGCATCTTTTCCTGTCCGAATACGATCAGGCGAAACAGAAGAAGGGGTGGCTCGACTTCGACGATCTTATCCTCAGGACGCGCGATCTTCTGACCAACCCGGATGTGGCGGCCTGGGTTCTCTATCGGATTGATGGCGGTATAGACCATATCCTTGTTGATGAAGCCCAGGATACAAGCCCGGTCCAGTGGCAGATCATCGAGAGGCTGGCACAGGAATTCACCAGCGGGCAGGGCGCGCTATCAGACAGACACCGGACCATTTTCGTTGTCGGAGACAAGAAGCAATCCATTTATTCATTCCAGGGCGCGGATCCGGACGCCTTTGACAGGATGCAGTCCGATTTCGCGGCACGTCTGGAAAACACCGGAACACCCCTGCAGCGCATGGAAATGGAATATTCCTTCCGGTCGGCCGGTGCGATCCTGTCGGTCGTGGATCACACCTTCGCAGGGTCCGAAGGCTCCGGCTTTTCGGCGGCGCAGACACACAAGGCGTTCAAGTCCACCTTGCCGGGACGGGTGGATTTGTGGCCGGTCGTGCCACCTCCGCCGGACGACGACGATCAGCCCTGGTATTCCCCGCTGGATCAACCGGCCGGAAACGCTCCGGCGATCACCCTGGCCCATCGGATTGCCGATTCGATCGCGCAAATGATCAAGGATGGCGCCCGGATTCCGGAGGCGCCCGATGGCAGCGGCGGATGGCGCATGCGGCCCGTCGCACCCGGTGATTTCCTGATACTGGTACAACGCCGTTCGGTTCTCTTTCATGAGCTTATCCGGGCCTGCAAGGCAAGAGGGCTGTCCGTGGCCGGCGCGGACCGTCTCAGAGTTGGTGCAGAGCTGGCGGTGCGCGATATCGGTGCGTTGCTGTCCTTCCTTGCCTTGCCTGAAGACAGTCTTTCGCTTGCCGCAGCGCTGCGGTCCCCCCTGTTCGGATGGTCGGAAGCGGAACTTTACGATCTGGCTCACAAACGGACGGAAAGACACCTCTGGCCGGCGTTGCGCGCCCGGGAAGACGCCTTTCCCGAGACCATGGAGATTTTGCAGGATCTCAGGGCACAGACGGATTACCTGCGCCCGTATGATCTCATCGAACGGATCCTGATTCGGCATGACGGTCGCCGGCGCTTGCTGGCTCGTCTCGGCAGCGAGGCCGAGGACGGGCTCGACGCGCTTCTGTCCCAGGCACTGGCCTACGAAACACAGGCAGTTGACAGCCTGACAGGGTTCCTCGTGTGGATGGAAACGGACGAACTCGAGATCAAACGCCAGATGGACAACGCCGGGAACCGTATCCGCGTCATGACGGTTCACGGGGCCAAGGGGCTTGAATCCCCTGTCGTCATCCTGCCCGAAACCGGTCAGCGCAAACTGACCATGGATGATCAGATAATTCGTGGCGAAGACGGCACAGCGCTCTGGCGGAGTGCCTCTCACGAGACACCGCAGAGGGTGAGCGAAACCATCGAAGGAATGAAGCGGGCACGCCGGGCAGAACGCGACCGCCTGCTTTACGTGGCCATGACCCGGGCCGAAAAATGGCTGATCGTGGCGGCGCATGGTGATCTCGGCAAGTCCGGCGACACGTGGTATGAGAAGGTGAGGACCGGCATGGAAGCCGCCGGTGCGATGCAGCAGTCGTTCGAGGGCGGCGAGGGCCTGCGGCACGAGGATGGGCACTGGGCCGGATCAGAGATCGAACCGGGATCTCCCGAGACCGAAGCATACCCGGATCTTGAGTCCTTCTACAGCCGATCCGCCCCGGCCGCGCCTGCTCGGGCAAAGACGGTTGCACCGTCGGAATTGGGCGGTTCAAAGGCTCTTGCCGGAGAGGAGGGCCTGGACGACGAGGCCGCGAAACGGCGCGGAAGACAGATCCACAAGCTTCTGGAGGTTCTGCCGCGGGTCTCCCGGCAGGAATGGCCCTCAACCGCTGCCAGTCTTCTCGAACGCGGGCCGGATCAGGCCGAAGGACGGGAACTGGAACTGCTTCTGTCCGAAGTCGTGAATGTGCTCGAAAAGCCTTGCCTTGCTGATCTTTTCTCACGGGACGCCCTGACCGAGGTGGCGGTCACGGCACCGATATACGATGAAGCAATGCGGGGTCACGGCACGATTGACCGCCTTCTGATCCGCTCGGATCATGTCCTTGCCGTGGACTTCAAGACCAACGCGATGGTGCCAGACCGCGTGACGGATGTGCCCGACGGTCTTTTGCGGCAGATGGGTGCCTACTCGGAAATGCTCGGCGCTATTTATCCGCGGAAGTCGGTGAGGACATCCCTTCTTTGGACACGGACAGCGACGCTGATGCCATTGCCGCACGATATGGTGAGAGCGGCGCTTCGGGAGGCGCCCCCGCCTTGACGTTGCCCGCGACCCTGCCTACGTTCGCCTTTCAGACACACACTCCCGGGAGAATGACCATGTCCACTGTCGCCGTGACCGATGATACCTTCGAGTCCGAAGTAAAGAATTCCGAAATTCCCGTTGTCGTGGATTTCTGGGCGGAGTGGTGTGGCCCATGCAAGCAGATCGGTCCGGCGCTGGAAGAACTTTCATCGGAATTGGAAGGCCAGATCAAGGTTGCCAAGGTCGATGTTGACAGCAATCCCAATACAGCCGTTCAGATGGGCGTGCGCGGCATTCCCGCGCTCTTCATCTTCAAGAACGGCGAGGTCGTTTCGAACATGGCCGGTGCGCGACCCAAGGCGGCGCTCGAGAGCTGGATCAAGGAATCCATCTGAACCCACTGGCTGAGTAATGTACTGTCACGGGGCGCCGCGATTGGCGCCCCTCTTTGGTTTCGGCTCGCCTTTCCGCGCTTGCAGGCCGTGTAACCCGCATGCATACAAGGTGAAACGACAGGAGGCCATCATGTCGGATGACGGATTTCCCGGCTGGCACGGCACGACGATCATCGGTGTGAAGAAGGGCGGCGAAGTTGTGGTCGCCGGCGACGGGCAGGTCAGCCTTGGTCAGACTGTCATCAAGGGGAGTGCCCGGAAAGTCCGTCGGCTCCGACCCGGCGGTCATGATGTCGTGGCAGGTTTCGCAGGCTCCACCGCGGATGCCTTCGCCCTGCTAGAACGGCTTGAATCCAAGCTTGAGGCGACACCGGGACAGTTGCAGCGCGCTTGCGTGGATCTCGCCAAGGATTGGCGGACGGACAAGTATCTGCAGAAACTCGAGGCGATGCTGATCGTCACCGACGGGG
>Ga0102929_1000965_pt1 | contig 17133 bp, 18 predicted proteins | sample SalPonR1_B_D2_MG_FD_78510 | JGI IMG/M metagenome (GOLD analysis project Ga0102929, IMG submission 78510) | Salt pond soil microbial communities from South San Francisco under conditions of wetland restoration - Salt Pond MetaG R1_B_D2_MG | ecosystem: Environmental > Aquatic > Marine > Intertidal... | reverse complement strand
GGCGGCTGATCAGAGTGCCTGTGCCGCCACGATAGCGCCCATCGCCAGCATGCAGATCAGCTGCACGAAGAAGAATGCGAATCGCAGCGCCGCCGTGACCTCGCCTAGCGTCGTACCGATGTGCAGCAGGGTCTGGCATACGCGGGCGCCGAGCAGCACCAGCGCCAGAATGTCGAGGCTGCGAGCGGCGGCGCCGCTCGCCACCAACGCCACCACGATGGCGGCGTAGACCGGCAGGTTCTCGACGCAGTTCATGTGGGCGCGCATGGCGCGGCGATACCAGTCGCTGCCCTGGGGCCGGTCCGGGTTCCACTCGCTGATGGAAGCGCGTCCGGTCAGTATGTGACCCCAGCGGTACAGCCCCACCGTGGTGGTCAGTGTGAGCAGCGTCCAGCCGGCGAAGGCGAGCAGGACCCATACGGGGATGGACATGGTCAGACTCCATAGGCATACGGATACAGGCCCTGCAGGCTAACATCCGGACCGTGGCCCGTTTGACCCGCCAGAGCCGTCGGCGTTAGCCTCGGACTACACTTCGCAAATCCGCGATGTCCGTCGCGGGATCCACCTGCCACGGCGCGATTCCCGCGACCCGCGGGGGAGAAAATCCGATGCCCTATCATCTGGAAGGCGACCTCCTGGAGGTCTGCACCTGCGAGACCCTGTGTCCGTGCTGGGTGGGCGAGAACCCGGACGGCGGCACCTGCGACTCCTCACTGGCCTATCACATCCGCAGCGGCGAGATCGACGGCGTGGACGTCTCCGGCCTCACCTGGGTCGGCATGGTCCACATCCCGGGTAACGTATTCGACGGTAACTGGCGCGAGATTGCCTACCTGGACGAGAGCGCCACGGACGAGCAGGAAGCGGCGCTGCGGCGGGTGTTCTTCGGCGAAGCCGGCGGCCCCATCGCCGACCTCGCCCAGCTGGTGAGCGAGGTAATAGACGTGCGCCGGGCCCCCATCGTCTGCGACGTGGAGGAGGGCAGGGGACGGTTCACCATCGGCGACGTCGTCGAGGCCGACCTCGAGCCTTTCACCGGGCCGAGCGGGGAACCCACCCGGCTGGTGGGCTCCGTCTTCTCGACCATCCCCGGCTCGCCGGCCTACGTGGGCAAGGCGACGCGGTATCGTCAGAAGAGTCCGGAACTCGGCCAGGACATCGACATATCCGGCCATAACGCCATCTCCGGGCCCTTCGTGTTCGACCACGACGAAGCCGCCTGATCGGGCGATCGGGCAGCTCCGCGCGTCCGCCACCGGGCGGGCGCTGCGGGTATGAACACGAAGACGACCTATCGCAGCTGGCTCGCGGCCTCACTGGGCGGGACGGTCGTGGCCGCCTGGGCGCTGCTCTGGTGGCTGGAACGCACCCCCTGGGGTGCCCTCCTGCACGCGCACGGCGGTGCCCATGCCCACGCGGGCCACGGGCAGCCGTTGCCGGTCACTGCCGCCGCCTTCGTCGCGGGCTGGACCCTCATGACGGTGGCCATGATGCTGCCGAGCACGTTCCCCCTCATGGAGATATTCCGGCGGCTGGTGCGTCGCCGGCGTCACCCGGCGCTGCTGGCGGGGGTGCTGTCCGGCGGTTACCTGCTCGTATGGGCGGCCCTCGGCGCACTCGTGTTCGGTGGCGGCCAGGTCTTCGCCGGCCTGGAACTGCCGCTGCCCGCCTGGGCGCCGGCCGCGGGGCTGTTCCTGCTGGCCGGGGCGTTCCAGTTCTCGGCGCTGAAGTACCGCTGCCTGGAGCAATGCCGCACCCCGCTCGGCTTCGTGCTGTCCCGGTGGGGCCGCCGGGAGGGGGAGATGCGGCGTGCCTGGCGCATCGGCGTGGATCACGGGCTGTACTGCGCCGGCTGCTGCTGGGCGCTGATGCTGCTGATGTTCGCGGCGGCCAGCGCGAATCTGCTGTGGATGTTCGCGCTGGGCCTGGTCATGGCCGTGGAGAAGAACGCGAGCTGGGGCCGGCGCATCGGTGAGCCGCTGGGCGCGGTGCTGCTGATCTCCGCCGCCGCGATCGCCGGCGCCGGCATAGCGGGCTACTGACGACGCGCCGCGTGTTCTGCCTATTCCCCCCGGCGTTGCCGGGCCTTATGGTTACGGGATCAAAGCAGCGTTTCGGGGGTGAAGCATGAAACCGGCATTCTTTTACGGGCTGCTCGCGCTCCTCGTGCTTCCGGCCCTGGCGGCGGCCCGGCCCGACGCGGTGGATGCGTGCGTCGAGTGCCACGGCGCCGACGGCATGGGCAAGGGCGACCCGATGGTCCCGGTGCTGGCCGGCATCCCCGCCGGACACATCGAGGAGGCCATCTTCGCCTACGTCGACGGCGCCCGCCGCTGCGTGCGCGAGCCGCGTATGTGCGAGACGGTCGCGGCGCTGGACGAGGATACGGTCTTCGATATCGCCAACTACTACGGTACCAAGGAGCGCCAGGCGCTGGAGCAGTCCTACGACGAGGAACTCGCCTCCCAGGGTGCCGCGCTGCACCGCAGCCACTGCGGCGCCTGCCACGCACGGCCGGACAGCGACGACGCCGAGTGGGCGGTCGGCATCCCGCTGCACGGCCAGCGCCGGGAGTATCTGCGCTTCGCCATCGAGGCCTATCTGGCCGGCGACCGCGAGGCGCTGCTGCCGGCCATGGCCCACGAGCTGGCCGAGCTCGGGCCGGGCGACATCGGTGCGCTGGTGAACTACTACGCGAGCTACCGCCCCGCCGACGACGGCGAGTAGTTACCCCGCCCGAATATGCAGATTCCGAGAGTTCCCCGGCCGGGATAACGCGTTATCGTGGTCGTGTCCGGGCAGGCCCGGGCCTGCCCGGTTTCCCGCGGGAGACAAGGAGACGGCCATGCCGGTTACCAGACTCAAGGAATTTCTCGACCGAGAGAACGTCAAGTACGTCACCATCGGCCATTCGCCCGCGTTCACCGCCCAGGAGGTCGCCGAACGGGCGCACATCCCGGGCAAGGAGCTGGCCAAGACCGTGATGGTGAAGATCGACGGCAGACTGGCGATGATCGCGGTGCCGGCCTCCGAGCACGTTCGGCTCGCGCACCTGAAGGAGGCGCTGGGCGCCGACGAGGTGGAACTCGCCGGCGAGTACGAGTTCAAGGAGCGCTTCCCGGACTGCGAGACGGGCGCAATGCCGCCCTTCGGCAACCTCTACGACATGCCGGTGTTCGTCTCCGCGACATTGCGGGAAGACGACGAGATCGCCTTCAACGCCGGCTCCCACAGCGAGCTGATCCGCATGGCCTACGCCGATTTCGAGCGGCTCGTGCAGCCGACGCCGCTGGCGGCATAACCGTTGCAGGAGGGCCTGCAGGCCCTCCTACCTGTCCATCGAGGCGGGGTCGATCTCCACCAGTATCTCGTTTCTGCGCAGGAACGGCGGCATGAACGGGGCGTTGTAGGCGGCCGACCGGGGCGTGCCGGTCACCTGGATGCCGTCGCGCTCGAGCGCGCGGAGCAGGATGCCCGTGTGTTTCTCGAAATTGGACGCGGTCCAGCGCCCGGAGTAGCGGTGCACGGCCATCGTGCGGGCGGGAATCTCCCGGATGGTCACCCGGTCGTCGTCGGGCACCGGCAGGGTCTCGCGGGTGTATTTGCGCTCCATCACGAATTGGTAGCGATAGCGGTCCGCCTCCGCCACCTGCTCGGCGATCACCGGCGCAGTCATGTTCATCCTGACGCTCCCGGCGGGCTCCCGGGTCACGGGCGCGGTCATGGCCATCTTCTCCGAGGCCCGGTTGTCGCCGAAGATGTAGCCCGCCAGGATGCGGAACCCCCGGCCGCCACTGTCACCGTAGTCGCCCTCGACGACGGTCTCGGCCACGAGATACGGCGCATAGGCGCGAATCTCGTACTCGTCGCCTTCGGCGAGCACGCGGTACTCCGGTTCCTCGTAGCCCATGGCGGTACCCGTCGTCGCAACCAGCAGCAGGAGAGCGAGTATGCCGCGGGAGCCGGCTGTCGTGGGGTTTTGTGTGCTCATGGCACCGTTTTTCGTCCCGGTCCGGGTGGCGGATGCGCCCCGGCGCGAGCCGGCCATGGCCGTCACGGCCGTCACGGCCGCCGGAGGGCACGGGCCCATCGTGAAAACTACGGCCGAAATCGATTAAATTGTGCTCACTATCAGGTCGGGCCTGTCTTTCTCATCGGCAGAAACGGATTGATGGCGACGCCCCGCGACGTAGCATGCGGCGGCAGATTCCCCTTGCTCAACACATTCGAGAGGCAAACAAGCCATGAATAATGCGAGTCGTATCCTGGCCGGTGCCGGGCTTTCCCTGCTGCTTTCCGCCCCGGCCATGGCGGCCGGCGGTTCCGCCGAATGGGGCTACACCGGCAAGACGGGGCCCGAAAACTGGGGCGACCTGTCCAAGGCCTACGAGGTCTGCAAGAAGGGCCTGATGCAGTCCCCCATCGACCTGGGACAGGACAATGCCGTGGGCGACCTGGAAGGCTCCGTGGACTGGGAGGGCGGTCCGCTGAACATGTTCAACAATGGCAAGACCGTGCAGGCGAACTTCGGTGACGGCTCCTACATGACGAGCGGCGGCAAGGTCTTCTCGCTGCTGCAGGTGCACTTCCACACGCCGAGCGAGCATACCCTGGACGGCGACCACTTTCCGCTGGTGGCGCACTTCGTGCACGCCACCGACAAGGGCGAGCTGGGCGTGCTGGGCGTGATGTTCGAGCAGGGCGATGCCAACGCCGAGCTGCAGAAGCTGATCGACAACGCCGGCAAGGTCGGCGCCGACGCCAAGGACATCGCGGGCGTCACCTTCGACCCGAACGGCATGCTGCCGGACGAGATCGAGGTGTTCCGCTACATGGGTTCGCTCACCACTCCGCCGTGCTCCGAGGGTGTCAACTGGCACGTAGCCGAGGACACGATCGAGGCCAGCGCCGCACAGATCGCGGCCATGGAAGGCTTCATGGGCGACAACGCCCGGCCCGTGCTGCCGCTGAACGGACGTCTGCTGGTGGCCCCGGAGTAGGCGCCGGATACCGAGTCCCCGCGGTCGGTGGTTCCGACCGTATTCTCCGCAGGGAAAGCGGAGCCGGTAGCGGGGCGGCAGCAGTGCCGCCCCGCACCGGTTTTTTCCGGCCCCCGTATCTGTGAATCGACACGACCGTAGCGACCCCCATGATCCGTCTATTCATCCTGCTCGCGCTCCTGCCCGCCATGGCGGCGGCCAATACCAGTAACGTGTTCAGCCCCGACGTCGACGATGGCGAGCGGGAAGCCGAATACCGCATCAGCTTCGTGCCGGAGGACGAGCCGGCGCCGGAGGTGTTCTCGCACCGGCTGCACTACCAACTGGCTTTCAACGACCGCTGGCGCGGCCGCATCCTCGCCGCCCAGCGCAGCGTTGGTGGCGACAGCCTGGACCTCACCTACACCCGGCTGGAGGTGCAGTGGCAGTACCTGGAGGACCAGGACGCGGGATGGGATGCGGCGGTGCGCTTCGAGGCCCAGGCCGGCGACGAGGGACCGAACCGGTTCCGCGTGGGCTGGACGGGCAAGCTCGACCTGGACGGCGGCTGGCAGCTGCGCGCCAACGCGCTGGTGGCACGCCAGACCGGCGCCGGTGCCGCGCCGGGCCTGTTGCTGGAAACCCGCTCCCAGGTCACCCGCACCATCGGCAATGGCATGCGCCTCGGCGTGGAGATGTTCAACGACCTGAACACGACGGCGGACACCGGCAGCTTCGACGAGCAGGAGCACCAGCTCGGCCCGGTGCTGAAGGCGAAGATCGGCGGCGACTGGTCGCTGCTCGCGAGCTATCTGTTCGGCGTCTCCGACGCGGCGGACGACGGCGACTTCCGCCTCTTCGTGATTCGCGGCTTCTGAACCATTACGGGGACAGTTGACTCGATTGCGAGTCGAGTCAACTGTCCCCGTAATTGCTGGCGGCTGCGCGCACCTCGCCCAGCAGGGCGGCTGCCGCCGGCGTCATGGGCCGCCCGGTTGGGGTTACCAGGCTCGCGTTACGGCGCACGGTGGGTCGGTCGATCGGCAGCGTGTGCACGCCCCAGGTTTCCTTTGCCAGCCGGCTCGTGACCAGTGCCGGCGAGGTCATCAGCAGGAAGTCGTTGGCGGCCAGCAGTTTCATCCCGATGCGGTAGGCGTCGGAACCGATGAAGCGGGTCGGCGGCTGCAGGCCGGCGGCGACGAAGGTCTCGGTGATCACGTCGACATCCGAGGGGCGGGAGTAGGGCACCAGCCAGGTGTAATCCGCCAGGTCCGCCAGGCTGATCCGGGGCTTGCCCGCCAGCGGGTGGCCGGGCCGGCAGGCGACGACGTCGTCCGCCGAGTAGAGCACCTCGGCGCGGAAACCTTCCCCGAGCGCGAAATCGCCGACCCCCACCGCCACGAAGTCGAACTCGCCGTCGTACAGGCGTTCCAGGATCTGCTCGGAATAGCCCTCGATGAGGTTGATTCGCAGCTTCGGCCGCGCGGCGTGCAGGCGGCTTACCGCCGGTGCGAGGATGTCGCCGGCGAAGGTCTCGCCGATGCCCACCGTCACCGTGCCGGTCTCGGCCTCGGCCAGGCTGCGCAGCGCCTGCCGGGCGCGCCGGTCCGCGGCGATCTGCGAGCGCGCGTGGGTCACCAGCGCCTCGCCGTAGGGGGTCAGCTTCGTGATGCCGCCGGGGCCGCGGTCGAACAGACGCACGTCGAGTTCGCGCTCCAGCCCGGACAGGCTGGCCGACAGCGCCTGCTGCGTGAGCCCGAGTTCCCGCGCCCCGGCGGCCAGCGTGCCGTGATCCACCACGGCGAGAAACCGCTCGAGCTGCCTCAGTTCCAAGGAAACCTCACCGAAGCAGGTAGGAGGGGCTTTAGCCCCGACCCGGTTTGAGGAATCGGGCCTGAAGGCCCTCCCACATAGCGCTCAATGCATCTCCTCGCCGCCGCTCACGTTCAGCGCTTCGCCGGTGATGAACGCGGCGTCGTCGGAGGCCAGGAATGCGGTTGCGGCCGCCGTGTCCTCCGGCAGTCCGACGCGGCCCAGCGGGATGCGGCTCCGGAGTCCGGCCCGGTATTCCTCCACGCTCATGCCCCGGTACTTCGCGAAGTACTCGTTCTGCTTCTTACCCAGCCCGGTGGTGACGTGGTTCGGGCACACGGCATTCACCGTGATGCCGTCGCCGGCGTAGTCAATGGCCGCCGTGCGGGTCAGGCCCACCATGCCGTGCTTCGAGGCCACGTAGGGCGCCATGTGGGGGAAACCGGACTTGGCCGCCTGGCTGGCGATGTTGATGATGCGGCCGCCGCCGCCCTGCGCCTGCATCTGCGCCGCGGCGATGCGGGTGCATAGGAACGCGCCGGTGAGGTTCACGTCCAGCACCAGCCGCCACTCCTCCAGCGACAGGTCGGCCGTGTGCTTCATCATGTAGCCGACGCCCGCGTTGTTCACCAGGATGTCGATGCGCCCGAAGGCCTCCACGGTGCCCTCCACCAGCGAGCGCACCTGGGCCTCGTCGCGGACGTCGCAGGGCAGCGCCACCGCCTCCGCACCGGCCTCCCGCAGCCCGGCGGCCACGGCCTCCATCTCCTCGGTCGTGCCGATGTTGCCGCTGTCCAGACCCTGGTCGGGGCGGCCCAGATCCGTCACCACCACCCTGCAGCCCTCCGCGGCCAGGCGCCTGAGGATGCCCTCGCCCAGGCCCTCGCGCCGACCCGAGCCGGTGCAGACGGCCACCTTGCCCTGCAGTCCCCGCATCACGACACCTCCTCGCTCAGCATGAACACCGGGTCGTCGGCGAAGCCGCGGAACTCGGCCGCCACCTGCTGCATGGTCTCGGTGGCCACCTCGCTGCGGAAGCCGGGCATGTCGCTCACGCGGATGATCTCCACGTACTGGTAGGGCGCCGGGGTGTCGGAGCCGAGCACCCCGGTGGTGCGGTAGACGTCGAAGCCCTCGGTGGTGGCCAGGCCGCGCACGGTGGGCAGGTCGGTCTCGGCCGCCCAGCGCTCGTAGGCCGCCGGGTCGGCGTCGGGCTTCAGGTTGAACAGCACGATGATGGTGGTGGTGGTGGGTGTCGTCATGGTTTCGGCTCCCGGAACAAACGCAACGGCCCTTATACAAAAATATTTTGTGTTTGACAACATAAAGCCAAAATCGGCAAAATCCCGGCCAGATCAGCAAAGGACGCGAAGCATGATCCAGCCACAACCCCACGATCTGCAGCCCGCCCCCACCCGCGACGAGCGGGCCCGGCAGGAATTCGTCTCCGGCCTGCGCCGGCACGTGCTCATCCGGCTGGCCGGCAACATGCGCGGCGAGTACGGGGACGAGGTGGTGCCCGCCTTCGAGCGCGAGCACGGACGCGCCCCGGCCGACGGCCCGGAGGTGCACAGGGCCATGCGCGGGAGCCGTGCGTTCCGGTTCTACAGCGCCGTGCGCACCAACGCCCAGGAGATGGTGTTCGCCTCGGTCATCCCGGGCGTGGAGCGCCGCATCGCCGAGCTGGCCGACCAGGCCCGCGGGCTGCGCGAGGACGCCGAGCGCGCCGGCGGCTCGCTCACCCTCGACCCGGACCTCGAGGTGCCCCGCAACGTGACCGAGATCGACGTGCATCTGGCGCCGGGCAGCTACCACGCGGAATACGGCGACGACGACGTGGCGGCCGGGGCCGTCTACGATCACTCCATCAACGTGTTCGCCTTCGGCCAGTTCGGCCGCGAGCTGGACGACATCGGCCAGACCATGTCGAACTACATCCGGCTGAAGTACCCGGACTTCCGCCCGGAGCGCATCCTCGACTGCGGCTGCACCATCGGCCACAACACGCTGCCCTGGGCGCGTAGCTTTCCCGACGCCGAAGTGCACGGCATCGACGTCGCTCCCGGCGTGCTGCGCTACGCCAGCGCGCGGGCGAAGAGCCTGGGCGTGCCGGTGCACTTCCGCCAGATGGACGCGACGAAGCTCGACTACCCGGACGCGAGCTTCGACGTGGTGTTCTCCTCCATGTTCCTGCACGAGCTGCCGTTGCGCGACATCCGCGCCTTCTTCGCCGAGGCCCGGCGGGTGCTGAAGCCGGGCGGCGTGCTGTGGAACATGGAGCTGCCGCCCAATTCCAGGATGGCTCCCTACGAGAGCTTCTATCTGGACTGGGACAGCTATTACAACAATGAACCCTTCTACAAGCCGTTCCGCGACCAGGACTACCGGGATCTGTGCACCGGCGCCGGTTTCGCTGCGGAGGACTTCATCGAGGCCACCCTGCCGCGTTACAGTTTCGTCGGCGAAGCGGCCTTCCGCGAAGGCGTGGACGAGCCCGCCCTGTTCGACAGCCAGACCGGCCGCATGGACCCCAAGGGCACGCGCTGGTACGGCTTCGGCGCCTGGAAGAAGGCCTGACGCGCCCGCAAGGAGAGAGACATGTCGAAAGAACTGCCCCGCACCGCCCGCGGCCGCCGCAACCGCTTCTTCGAGGCCGAGGGCGTCGACGAACTCCTGAGCATGGTCATGGAACTCACCGCCGAGGTGGCGACCCTGCGCGAACGGCTCTACGTCACCGAGCGTGTGCTCGAGCACAACGGCCTCGCCGTGGGCGAGGGCATCGAGCGCTACGAGATCACCGACGAGGACGACGCCTGGCTCGCCGCCGAGCGCGAGCGGCTGCTCTCGACCGTGCTGCGCACGATCGAGTCCGGTAGCCGGGACGCCCGGGAAGCGGCCCCGGCCGGCGAAGACAGCGGCGACGAGGAAGACCCCGGCAAGGACTCCCGCTCCGTCCGCGCAGCCTGACGGCGCGCCCGCCCGAGTGAGCGCCGGCGACACCGCCTATCCCACCCTCTTCAGCCCGGTGGAGATCGGCGGCGTGCGCCTGCGCAACCGCCTCGCCCACGCCTCCATCCTCACGAAGTTCGTCCGCGACGGCGAGCCCACCGAGCCGTTCATCCACTATCACCGCGCCCGCGCCCGGGGCGGCACCGGTCTGATCGTCACCGAACCCGTGGCCATGACCTCGGTGAACCGGGTGCCCCACCGGCTGCGGGTCTGGGACGACGCGGCGTTCGACTCGCTGGCGCGCGTCGCCGAGGCCGTGGAGGGCGCGGACACGCGCCTGCTCGGCCAGGTGCAGGACTCCGGCCGCGGGCGCCACGCCGTCGGCCGCAACGAGGGCGCCGTGGGCGCCTCCGCGCTGCCGGACGATCTCAGCTGGACGGTGCCGCGGGTACTCGCGCCCGGCGAAATCCGCCGGCTGATCGACGAGTGGGCGGCCGGCTCGGCACGGCTGAAACGCGCCGGCTGGTCCGGCGTGGAGATCTCCGCGGGCCACGGCCACCTCTTCCACCAGTTTCTCTCGGCCTGGTCCAACCGGCGCGAGGACGAGTTCGGCGGCGACCTCGCGGGCCGCGCCCGCTTCCTGACCGAGCTGATCGCCGCCGTCCGTGCGGCCTGCGGCCGGCCGTTCATCATCGGCGTGAAGCTGCCGGCTGATGACGGCGTGCCCGGCAGCATCGGCCTCGACGAGGCCCGGCGCATCTCGGAGCTGGTCGCCGCCACGGGCGAGGTGGACTACTGGACCTGGGCCTGGGGTGCCCACGCCGACTCGCTCTGGCGCCACCTGCCGGACGCCCACGGCGAACGTCACCCGTATCTCGGCCACATCCGCGAACTGCGCCAGGTGGCGCCGCAGATCCCCGCCGGCGCCATCGGTTACCTCACCGACCCCAACGAGTGCGAGCGGGCGCTCACGGACGGCACCGCGGATCTCGCCTTCCTGGGCCGTCCGCTGATCACCGATCCCGCCTTCGGCCGGAAGGCCGAACACGGCCGCGAGGCGGAGATCCGCTACTGCGTCTCCTGCAACACCTGCTGGCGCACCATCATCGAGGGCGCCCGGCTCGAGTGCGACAACAACCCCCGGGTGGGCGCGCCGGACGAGGCCGCCTGGAAACCCGCGCCGGCGCAGCGCCCGCAGCACGTGGTCATCGTCGGCGGCGGCATCGCCGGCATGGAGGCGGCCCACACCGCGGCCCGGCGGGGTCACCGGGTGACCCTGTTCTCGGCCTCCGACGAGCCCGGCGGCAAGACGCGGCTGCACGCGGAACTCCCCGGCGGCGAGAACCTCTCCAGCATCTACGACTACCAGTACCTGGCCGGCAAGGCCGCCGGGGTCCGCTACCAGACGGGCGCGCCGGCAAAGGCCGAGGACGTAATCGCGCTGCAGCCAGACCGCGTACTGTTGGCCACCGGCTCCCGCATGGCGGTGCCGGACTTCGTGCCGGCGGAGTTCGCCGAGGACGACCTGGTGCCGGATCTCCGCAGCCTGGCCCGGGACATGCTGGAGCGCTCCGGACGAGAGCCCGGCCGCATCGTCGTCTTCGACCACGACCACACCGAGATGACCTACGCGGCGGCGGAACTGTTCGCCGACCGCTTCGAGCAGGTGACCCTGGTAACGCCCCGGGAACGCATCGCCTCGGATTGCTCGCTGATCAACCGCCAGGGCATCTACCATCGCCTGTACGGCAAGGGGGTGGAGATCCTCACCTGCGTCGAACCCCCGGGCCTGGACCTGCTGGAGGAGGGCGCCCTCGGCCTGGTCAACGTCTGGAACGGCGCCGAGAGCCGGGTGGAGGACGTCATCGCCATCACCTATGCCACGTCCCGCGTACCCGACGACGCCCTGCGCGCGCCGCTGGAGGCGGCCGGCCTGACGGTGGAATGCATCGGCGACGCCCGCGCGCCGCGCGGCGTGCTGGCGGCGACGAGGGAGGGCTACGAGGTAGCCATGGCATTGTAGGAGGGCCTTCAGGCCCGATCCCTTCACAGGCCCTCAGCCCGATCCCTTAACATTCGGGGATCAATCCCCTCCTACAGGAGGTCCAAAAGAACATGACCTCGTATCGCATACACCTCGTCCCCTTGCTCCTGCTCGCCGCCGGGCTGGCTCATGCCGCCGAGATCTACCACTGGGTGGACGAGGAAGGCGTCGCTCATTACAGCCAGACTCCACCGCCGGCGGATGCGGCCGTGGAGGTGGAGACCCGGCAGTTCGACGCCTCCACCCCGGAGGACTACGACCCCCGGGAATACGAGTACTCGGTGATGAACCAGGCCCAGCGGATCCATGCCGAGTGGGCGGAGCTGATGGCCGCGCAGGAAGCAGAGCAGGAGGCGCGCGAGGCCGAGCGTGAGCGCCGCGCCTACGAGAGGCGCTACCCGGAGCGCTACGGCTGGCGCTACGGCCGCGAGGTCTACTACCCGGGCGTCCATCCCCGCCCGCCGGTCCGGCCCGGCCACAAGGTGCGCCGCCGCCAGTTCGAGCGGCTGGACGAACTCGGCCTCTGGCGCGAACCGCCGGCCTACAGCATCAATTCAACCGGGCATCGTCAGCGGGTGGAAACGAGCCGGCGCCTGCTCCCGGGTCACTCACCGGGTCACTCACCGGGTCACTGACCGCGGTCGCGCTTGCGGATGACGCCGAAGCGGCTGCCTTCCCGCCAGGCCGGGAATTCCTCCGCGGCCGCCAGTTCACGGCCCAGGAGGAAGAACAGCTCCGCGTCCTCGGCCGCACCCGTCAGGTCCCAGTCCGGTTCGTACTCGTCCGAGGGCCGATGATAGTGCTCCCGCACGTATTCCGAGTCCGGAGCGCCCGGATTGAGGAAGAGCAGGGAAGGCACACCGACGCGCACCATGCTGAAGTGATCGGAGCGGAAGAAATAGCCGCTTTCCGGTGACGGGTGCGGGCGGACGCTGCGCCCTTGGCGCGCGGCGGCCCGGCGGGCGTAGTCGCCCAGCTCCGACTGGCGCAAACCGATGACTGTCGCCTCCGGCGCGGATCCGTCGCGACTCATGATGTCCATGTTCAGAGCCGCCACGATGTTGCGCGTCGCCGTGGAGGGGTGCCGGGCGAAATACTGGGAGCCGAGCAGGCCCTGTTCCTCCGCGGTCACGGCGAGAAAGACGACGGAGCGCCTCGGCCGTTCGGGCAGGGCAGCATAGGCCTCGGCGATCTCGAGCAGCGCAGCCACACCGGTGGCATTGTCCGCGGCGCCGTTGTAGATCGTATCGCCGTCCAGCGCCGGATCCGTGCCGTGGGCGTCCCAGTGGGCGAGATACAAGACCTGTTCCTGCGGCTGACCGCGCCCCTTCAGGATGCCGGCGAAATTGTGGGAGCGATGGCGCGCCATCTCGTTGGTGATGCGGATCGACGCGGCCGTGCCGAGTGGGACCGGCCGGAAATCCGGCTCCAGCGCCGCGCGCTTCATCTCCTCCAGGTTGCGTCCGGCGGCCGAGAAGAGCGCCTCGGCCTCGTCCCGTGTGATCCAGCCCTCCAGCGCCGCACGGTCCCGGCGTCCGTCCGCGCGTTCGAAGTCGAACTGCGACCGGCTCCAGCTCGATTCCACCACGTTCCAGCCGTAGGAGGCAGGCGCCGTCTCGTGGATGATCAGCAGACCCTCCGCGCCTTGACGAGCCGCCTCCTCGTACTTGTAGGTCCAGCGCCCGTAGTAGGTCATGGCATGGCCTTCGAAGCGCGCCGGATCGCCGGTGGCAAAGCCCGGGTCGTTGACCAGCACGACGGCGGTCTTGCCCGACCAGTCGACGCCGGCGTAATCGTCCTGGCCGTATTCCGGCGCGACGATGCCGTAGCCGGCGAACACCAGTTCCGAATCCCTGACCTCCACCCCCTCGACCTGGCGCTTCGTCCAGGCGACGAAATCATCGCCGAAATCGAGCCGGCGTTCGCCGAGCGTGAGCACCATGTCGAAATCCGGGGTGATCTCGAGCAGTTCGACCGGCTGGCGGTAACCCGTTTCGAAGGCAGGCTCCAGACCCAGCGTCCGGAATTGACGTTCCAGGTAGGCGAGGGTGAGCTCCTCGCCCTCTGTGCCCGGCCCGCGGCCGCCGAATTCGTCGCTGGCGAGTACCCGCACATGCTGAGCAATTTCATCGGCGCTGATGGTGCCGGTGCCGGCCGCCGCCCGTTCGTCCGCCGCGGCACGCCGGGTATCGGCGCCGTCCTCTTCGGTGAGTTCTCCGGCGCAGGCCCCGGAAAGCGCGCCGGCCAGCACGAGCAGCCCGGCGGCCGTGCGCCGCCGGGCCTTGCCCCGTGCCTCAGAAGTCGATGCGCAGGCCTGCATAGAAATAGCGTCCCAGCTGATCGTAGAGGATGGCATCGTCGCCGAAGGCGCGCGTCTCCGGCACCAGCGCCAGATCGGGCGGTTCCCGGTCGAACGCGTTATTGATGCCGCCGTACACTTCTACGGCTTCGTTGAAGCCGTAGCGCACCTGCAGGTCGGTGTACCACTGGGTGCCCGTATCGTTGGGCGAGCGCAGCTCACCGCTCTCCGCGAGATCGAAGTCCTGACTGGAGAGGAAGCGCTCGTAGACGCTCACGGTCCAGCGGTCGTACTGCCAGGTCGCACGCAGGTTGAACTGCAGCTCCGGGTCACCGAGTTCGCCGGCTTCGCGGTCCGGCTCTCCCTGGCCTTCCTGCGCGAAGAAATCCAGTTCATCCAGCCAGGTGCCGGTCAGCCCGAAGTCCACGATGCCGGGTATCGGCGTGCTGCGGCCGATCTCCCAGAGGTAGCGAGCCTCGAAGTCGATGCCCGACGCCTCGAAGGAGGCGATGTTGATGAGCTGGCTGGATACCGTCTCGATATTGCCGTTGGCGCCCCGGCTCACCGAGTCGCACAGCGGGTTGTCGATACTCCCGCTGTCGACGCAGCCGTTGACGACCGCCTGGGCGGGAAAGCTGTTGATGGCATCCTCTATCTCGATGTCCCAGTAGTCGACGGTCAGCGTGAAGCCCTCCAGGAAGCCGGGTGTCAGCACGAAGCCGGCGGTGAACGTGTCGGCCGTTTCCTCTTCCAGATCCGGATTGCCGCCCGAGAACACCGCTCGCGTGAAAGCCTCGGAGTTGGACTGGAAGTCGGGGGCGAGACCCAGCGCCGAGCAATTGTCCGGCCGGTTCGGGCTGCCCGAGTTCACGAAATCGGCGTCGCAGGGGTCGCTGATGAACAGGTTGCTCTGCTCCACTGCGGCAAACAGCTCGCCGATGTTCGGTGCGCGGACCGCCTCGGAGACGGTAACGCGGAACCGCACGTCGTTCACCGGCATCCAGTCGCCGCCCACCTTCCAGGTGGTCGCATCACCGATCGTCGAGTAATCGGCGAAGCGCACGGCGGCTTCGAGATTCAGCTCTTCGGCGAAGGTGACACCCTGGAGTAGTGGGAAAGCGGCTTCGGCAAAGCCTTCCCAGACGTCGAAACCGCCGGCGGTATCGGCCACCGGGGCGGTGGCGAAAAGCGCGCCCGTGTTACGCAGGAAGCCCTCCTCGGTGACCGACTCCTCGTCCCGGTACTCGAAGCCGAAGGCATAGCCCACGGAGCCGCCCGGCAGTTCCAGGGCACGGCCCGTGTCGCCGGTGATGGTGCCGTTGACCACCTGCTGGGTCAGCCGTCCCTCGGTGACGAAGTCGACGTGGCTGAACGCCACCGCCTCGGCGGTGGCCGCCGTCGGCCCGAGCAGATTCAGCGGCACGCAGCCGCCGGAGGCGTCGCGGCAGACGATATTGCCGCCGGCATCGGTCACGGCATCGATCTGCTGCAGGAAGCGGCTGTTGATGCGCTCGTTGATGAACTCGGTGGTGTTGTCGGTGCGGCCCCACTGGTAGTGCAGCGAGAAGTCCATGTTGTCGGTGATGTCGCCTTCGAAGCCGACGTAGAGCTGTGTGGTGTCCCGGTCGGAGCGGGACTGGCGCCCGCCATGATCCACATTGGTCCGGCCGACGAAGAAGCCGGGCGCGCCCTCGGCGGCCAGGATGTCTCTCAGCGACTGGGGCACGAACGGGTTGTCGGCCTGTATGAATGCACCCGGGATGCCGGTGGCGGAGGCATCAAAACCGAGGTTGAAGGTCGGCTGGCCGTCCGTCTCCGACTCCGTCTGCGCCACCTTGCCGTCGGCGAAGAAGGTGATGCGGTCCGTGACGTCGAAGTTCAGACCACCGGCGACGATGGTGCGTTCGACCGGGACGGCGAGCAGATCGAACTGGGACAGATCGACGAAGTCGCCGCCCTGGCTCAGGAATGGCAGGACCAGCGTACCCTCGTCCTGGGATACCAGGTTACCGGCGGCATCGAAGGTGAACGGTCCGCCCTGGGCGCGGAACAGCTCGCCGTTCGGCCCTACCACCTGGCCGCCCGCGGGGGTGCCGATGAAACCGGTGTTGTCGAACAGCACCTGGTCGGGGATGCCGTCGTTCGGCCCGGTGTCGTTCGGGTTGGGCGCGAAGCGAATGTTCCGGCTGGCGTAGCCGCGCTCTCTCGCCTCCGCGCGACGGGAGCGGTCCCAGGTGGCATTGAACCAGACGTTGCCGGCGTCGTCCGCGAGATTACTGCCGCCCGTGATCGCGATCTGGTACTGCTCGCCGTCGCCGGCGTCGGCTATGCCGGCCTGGGAGCTGATGCTCAGGCCCTCGAAGCGATCCTTGGTGATGATGTTCACCACGCCCGAGACCGCGTCGGCGCCGTACACCGCGGAGGCACCGCCGGTGATCACCTCCACCCGGTCCACCAGTTCGCTGGGGATGGTGTTGATGTCGACGGCTGCGCTGCCCGTGCGGCTGCCCACATGGCGGCGGCCGTTTATCAGGACCAGGGTGCGGTCGATGCCGAGGCCGCGCAGATTGAGGAAATTCGTACCGGCCTCCTGTGCGTCGTCGGTGGTATTCACGTTGCCGGTCGTCTGAGTGGGCCGGATGGAGGGCAGCTCGTTCAACGTCTCCGCCAGCCTGACATCGCCGTTCAGTGCCAGTTCCTCGCCGTCGAGGATCGTCACCGGCGTCGGCGTCATGGTGCCGGTGCGCGCGATGCGCGAGCCGGTCACGACCACCTCTTCGATGACGGGTTCGGCGTCGGCGCCCGTCTCCTGGGCCGTCGCCGGGCCGCCGGCGGTTAGCAGCAGCGCGCCCGCGAGCGCCGGGATCGGGTAGCTCTTTCTGGGTAGTGACATGATCTCCCCTGTGGTTTTTTGGTCTGCAGCGCGGCGGGACTGGCCCGTCGGCCGGTGCATGGCAGGTCCGGTGGACCCGGCTTTCCTATGTATTCTGTAGACTGTTGCCACTCGCAGGAGAATGGTTACAGAGAGGAAAGCTCTTGTATCATTT
>Ga0102929_1000963_pt1 | contig 17140 bp, 18 predicted proteins | sample SalPonR1_B_D2_MG_FD_78510 | JGI IMG/M metagenome (GOLD analysis project Ga0102929, IMG submission 78510) | Salt pond soil microbial communities from South San Francisco under conditions of wetland restoration - Salt Pond MetaG R1_B_D2_MG | ecosystem: Environmental > Aquatic > Marine > Intertidal... | reverse complement strand
TTGTTGAACGCGCCCTGGCCCCATTTGAGGAACTGGTAGCGTTCCATGTTGCGCTCATATTCGCGATCCACGTTCATCTGGAAGGCGCGGGGGTTACCGAATTCGTCGATCATGACCGAGTGGTCGATCACGAGGTCGACCGGGTTCAGCGGGTTGATCTGTTGCGGATCGCCGCCAAGCGCCTTGATCCCGTCGCGCATCGCCGCAAGGTCGACCACGGCGGGCACGCCGGTGAAATCCTGCATCAGCACGCGGGCCGGGCGATAGGCCAGTTCGCGATTGCCCTTGCCGCCATTGTCCGCCCAGTCCGAGAACGCCTTGATGTCATCGGTGGTCACGGTCTTGCCGTCCTCGAAGCGCAGCATGTTCTCGAGCACGACGCGAAGGGCGGCGGGCAGGCGGGAGAAATCGCCGAGGCCGGCCTGTTCGGCGGCCTTGATGGAATAATAGGCGTAGCTTTTGCCATTCACGCTGAGGGTTTTGCGTGTCTTGGCGGTGTCATGTCCGACGGTGATGGGCATCTGGCCTTCCTTTCACTCTCAAGGCAGGAATTCGCTGGCTTGCTTCTGACCTATTTGAAAAGACCGATCAAGGGGGTCGGATGCAATTTGTATACTATTGCACACAGAAAATCGGTGGATTCGCGCCGTCCCCGCGGATCACCGGACAGATCACCGGGGTCTCGCAAAACCTTGATTGGTCATTTCAGCCCGGACTAGATAGAAAAGACCAACAAGCGAGTTCAGATGACACCAACAGCCAAAGCCCGCGAAAGAGCACCAAGATGACAATGCCGAAACGCCGGGCGATCCCGATCCTGATGCTGGCCGTTTTGACGGCCATTTTCGCCGCCGTCAGCGCGCAGGCGGGCGAGAACCGCCGCGTGGTGGTCGAGTTGTTCACCTCGCAGGGCTGTTCGTCCTGTCCGCCCGCCGATGCCTTGCTGCGCGAGCTGGCCAAGCGCGACGACGTGGTCGCGCTGGCGCTGCATGTGGATTACTGGGATTATATCGGCTGGAAGGACAGTTTCGCCAGCCCCGACTTTACCGCCCGCCAGAAGGCCTATGCCTATGCCAGTGGCAATCATATGGTCTACACGCCCCAGATGGTGATCGGCGGGCAGCACCAGGTGATCGGCACCAAGGAAATGAAGGTGGCCGACCTGATCGCCACCCATCGCGTGCAACCGCCCGAAGTGGTGTTGGCGGTGACGCGCCAGGACGGGCGGCTCAGGATCTCAGCGCAGGCGCCCGACCCTGTCGAGGGACCGCTGCTGGTGCAGGTGGTGCGTTATATTCCCGATGCGACGGTCGAGGTGCGCCGGGGCGAGAACGCCGGGCGGCGGCTGCCCTATTCCAACATCGTGACCGATTGGGACATCGCGGGCAACTGGGATACCGCCGAGCCGTTGGCGCTGGAGCTGCCCATCGAGGGCGAGAATCCGGTGGTGGTCCTGTTGCAGCATGCGGGCCACGGCCCGATCGCGGCGGTCGCCGAACTGAAATGAACGCGGGGATTTGAGGGAATTCTTTGGGGGTAGCGGTGCCGCTGCCCCTTTTCTCGCCGGTGAGACAAGTTATATTCTGTCGTCACGACAGCGAGATATCGAACCGCATGGGACATCATGACCGAGAAAGATCAATGGAGGGCCGGCGAGGATGACGGGGACGAGGGGGATACCTCGGTCGTCGTCAAGACGCGCAGTCGCACCAAGCGCCCGCCGCTTTACAAGGTCCTGCTTCTCAATGACGATTACACCCCGATGGAATTCGTGGTGGCGGTGCTGGAGCGGTTCTTCGGCATGAACCACGCGCAGGCCTTCGAGGTGATGCTGACGGTCCACAAGAAGGGCGTCGCGGTGGTGGGCGTGTTCAGCCACGAGATCGCAGAGACCAAGGTCGCGCAGGTGATGGATTTCGCGCGCCGCTATCAGCACCCCCTGCAATGCACCATGGAAAAAGAGTAGGTAGGCACCGCCATGCGCAGCCCCATACGCCTGTCGCTGGCCCTTGAGGCGGGCGATGTCGTGTTGCCCGAGGCCGCGCGGATCGCCGTTTTTGCGCCGCGCGCGGGCGATGACCTGTCGCCGCTGCCCATGGGGTGCTGCCATGTCATCACCGGCTTTCGCCCCGATCACGATTATTTCGCCGGGCTGGGATATGCCTGCGCCATCGCGCCCGAGGGGCGTTACGGCGCGGCGCTGGTCTGTCTGCCGCGCGCCAAGGCGCGGGCGCGCGCGTTGATCGCCGAGGCGGTGGCGGTGACGGACGGGCCGGTCATCGTGGACGGTGCCAAGACCGACGGGGTCGAATCACTTCTCAAGGCGTGTCGCAAGCGCGCCAGCGTCACCGGACCCGTCAACAAGGCGCATGGCAAGCTGTTCAGCTTTCCCGCCGGGCCGGGTTTCGAGGATTGGGCGGCGCATGGCACCGACACGATCGAGGGCGGTTTCGTCACCGCGCCGGGGGTCTTTTCGGCCGACGGGATCGACCCGGCCTCGCGTTTTCTGGCCGATCATCTGCCTCAGAAGCTGGGCAAGACGCTGGCCGATCTGGGCGGCGGCTGGGGCTATCTGAGCGCGCGCGCGCTGGAAGGGCGCGACGAGATCGAGGCCCTGCATCTGATCGAGGCCGATCACACCGCGCTGGACTGCGCGCGCCAGAACCTGCCGGATGCGCGCGTGACGCTGCATTGGGAGGACGCCACGCGCTGGCGCCCGGAAACGGCGCTGGACTGTGTCATCACCAACCCGCCCTTTCATGCCGGGCGCGAGGCCGACCCGGAACTGGGCCGCGCCTTTATCCGCGCCGCGGCGGCCTGTCTGAAACCGGGCGGTCAGTTGTGGCTGGTGGCCAACCGGCATTTGCCTTACGAGGCCGAGATCGAACGCCATTTCACCCGCGTCGAGGAAGCCGCGGGAAACACGCGCTTCAAGATACTGCACGGGCGCGGGCCGTCTCGCAAAGGGCGCTGAACTGGCCTAGGGTGGCGCGCGGCAGAATCATCAGAGAGGTCTGCACATGTCTTTTTCCATCTCCGGCAAGACCGCCATCGTGACCGGCGGCGCCAACGGGATCGGGCTGGCCATTGGCCGGCATTTCGCCGACAAGGGCGCCAATGTCATGTTCGCCGACATGGACGAGGACCGTCTGGTCAAGGAATTGGGCGCCAATGAGGAAGCGGAGAACATCCGCTATTTCGCGGGCGACCTGCGCGAGCGGCTGACGCTGGCGAACCTGTTGTCGGCGACCATCGATGCCTTTGACCAGGTGGATATCCTGATCAACGCCTCGCGCCAGGTGATGCCGTCGGATCCGCTCAATCCCGATGACGACGCGATGGACCAGCTTTTGCGGCAGAACCTGATGACCTCGCTTCGGCTGACACAGATGGTCGCCAAGCGCATGATCAAGCAATCCGAAGGCCAGGAAGAGGGCTGCGCGGGCACGATCGTGAACCTGTCCTCGATCGCGGCGCGGCGCACCCATCCGGACCTCATGGCCTATTCGGTCTCGACCGCGGCGCTGGACCAGATGACGCGCAGCATGGCGGTGGCGCTGGCACCTTATCGCATCCGGGTCAATGCGCTGGCTTTCGGGTCGGTGATGAGCGCGTCTCTGAAGGATGCGCTGCGCGAGAACCGTGACTTTCGCGCCGATATCGAGGAGCATACGCCGCTGGGGCGGATCGCTTCGCCCACGGAGCTGGCCGAGGCGGTGCAATATCTGGCCTGTGACGGGTCCTGCTTCATGACCGGGCAGATCATGACGGTGGATGGCGGGCGTTGCCTGCTGGATCCGGTCGCGGCCCCGGCCCATTGACGACGAGGAGACCCAAGGCGTGACGAGTGGTGACATGATCGAAGAGAAGGCCCGCGCGGCCAAGTGGTTTCGCGCGCTGCGCGACGAGATCGTCGCGGCGTTCGAGGCGCTGGAAGACAGCCATACCCAAGGCCCGCTGAGCCAGGCCGCGCCGGGGCGCTTCGAGGTGAGCGAGACCAGCCGCGCCAGCGATGACGGGTCGGACGCGGGCGGTGGCCTGATGAGCGTGATGCGCGGCGGTCGGGTGTTCGAAAAGGTCGGGGTCAACGTATCCGAGGTTTACGGCACCTTGGGCGACGCGGCGCAAAAGGCCATGGCGGCGCGCGGCGTGCCGGGGATTGCGGAAAACCCGCGGTTCTGGGCCTCGGGGATCAGCCTGGTGGCGCATATGCAGAACCCGCATGCGCCCGCCGTTCACATGAACACGCGCATGTTCTGGACGCCGGGGGCCTGGTGGTTCGGGGGCGGGTCCGACCTCAACCCCTGCATTCAGTATGACGAGGACACGGCGCATTTTCACGCCACCCAAAGGATGCATCTGGACCCGCATGGCGCGGATATTCACCCGCATCTCAAGGAATGGGCGGACGAGTATTTCTATATCCCGCACCGAAAGCGGGCGCGCGGTGTCGGCGGGATCTTCATGGATGATCGCAATTCGGGCGACTGGGCGGCGGATTTCGCGCTGACGCAGGATATCGGGCGCGCCTTTCTGCCCGCTTTCGTACCGCTGGTGGAAAAGCGGCGGGTGCAGGACTGGGACGAGGCGGACAAGGATGTGCAGCTTGTCCATCGCGGGCTTTATGCGGAATACAACCTTGTCTATGACCGGGGCACGCGGTTCGGGCTGGCCACCGGGCACGACGCCAATGCGGTGCTGATGAGCCTGCCGCCGCTGGCCAAATGGGTCTGAGCGCGGATCAGGCCTTTTTGCGGTAGGCTGCGAGCTGCTTTTTGCCGCGTTTGGCCAGCGGGCCGGTGCCGTCTTTCCAGCGCCGGTGAATCCAGAACCATTGGTCCATGCGCGCACGCACCTGTGCCTCAAGGCGATCATTGACCTCTTGGGTCATGGTGACCGGATCGGTGAAGGGCACGGGGCTTTCGACGTGAACGTGGAAATTGATCCCGTCGGGGTCGCGGATGCCCCAGACCGGCACCAGCGGCGCGTTATATTTGAGCGCCAGTTCGGCGGTGGCCAGCGGCGACAGAGCGGGCTTGCCGAAAAAGTCGAGCGGAACCCCGTCAAGCGAGTTGAGATCGGTCAGGATCGCCAGCACGCCGCCCGAGCGCAGGTGTTTGACCATCTGCATCATGCCACGCCGCCCCTGTTCGAACATCGGTTGGCTGATCGTGCCCATGGCATGGGTATAGCGACGGTTGAAGAAATCATTGGCCATCGGGCGGTAGAAGATGCCCATTTCGAAGCCCTGTTCGATCATGGCCACGCGCGCGGCGTTGAAATTGCCGAAATGGCCGGTGACGAAGATCACCGGGCGTCCTTCGGCGCGGGCGGCGCGAATGACCTCGAGGCCGGGGCCTTCGACCGGGGCCTTGCGGGCAAGGGCGATGAAGGCGTCGGGGGAGTAAAGCTCGATCATGTTGCGCCCGGCATTGTCGGGCACGGCGCGGATCAGCCGGCGCACTTCGGATTCGGGCAGGTCGGGCAGGACATGGGCAAGGTTGTCGCGCACCCGCGCGTCATAGCCCGCCACCGGCGCGATGATGCGCGAGGTGACCCACCCCATGAAGGGCACCCGCCAGCGATAGGGCAAAAGCCGCGCCACCGCGATCGGGGCATACATGGCAAAGCCGAGCGCGGTGTCGCGCAGCCGGTCGGCCAGGGGAGGGGGGCTGGTGTCGCTCATGGTCGGGTCGCGCCTGCTGATTTTTGCGCCAGACATACGCGGCGCGGGGCGTTGCCACAAGCCTTGGGCGGTCAGCCCGGCGGATCGGACGGCGCCGTTTCGCCGGTGGTGCCGGTGTCATCGGGGTCGGGCGCGGTGGCAAGGGTGATCTCGCCCGCGGCCTCCAGCCGGCGGATGGCGTTGACGACCTGGCTCATGGCGGCTTCGCCGTCAGTCAGGCCGACCGCGCCCCGCTCACCGATCTCTTCGCGAAGGGCCTCGGACATGCGGCGCGACATGTTGGCAAGGATGAATTCCGCCGCATCGCCAAGCCCGGCGGATGTGGCGCCCGCCAGCGCGGTGACCAGAACGGGCTGATCCACCTCGCGGATGACGCGGGGCACATCGAGCGGCGCGAGGCGTTCGGGGACATGGACGAAGGTGAAGATCGCCTTGCGCACGAGGCGCGCGAAATCGCCATCGGTTTCGTCAAGGCCGTTGAGCACCGCGTCGCGGGTGGCGGCGGCGGTGGAGTTGAGGATTGCGCCGACACGTTCCACCGGCCCGGAGTCAAAGGCGGTTTCGGGCACGTCGTGCAATTCCCCCGCCAGCGCGAGGCCGATGCGATCCACCGCCGCGGGCGAGACGGCGCCGGTGCGCGACACGGCGTGGGTGATGCGCCTGGCCTGATCGCCGGGCAGGCGGCCCAGCAATTCGGCGGCGCGTTCGGTCGCGAGCTTGGAGAGCATCACCGCGGCCACCTCGGTGCTTTCGCGCATGAGGATACCCAGCAAGGCATCCGCTTCGGCGCCGCGCACCTGTTCCCAGGGGTCGCCGAACTGGCGCACCCCGGCCTCCTTGCGCAGGCGCGCGGCGGTCTGCGCGCTGATGCGCCCGTCAAGCGCCGAGAGCGCCCCGGCCACCCCGCGCGGAAAGGTGAGGCCCAACGCCTCGAGCTCGGTGGCGAATTCGGCGACCACATCGGCCAGCGTGGCCCGGTCCACATAGCGCATCGCGCCCATCTGGGTGGTCAGGCTGGCCTGAAGCGGGTCGGGAAGGTCGCCAAGCGGCACCTCGGCCCCTTCCTTGAGCAGGAAGCGCACGATGATCGCCGCCTTCTGGCGGCGGCTCAGGCGGGCGGCGGCGGCGCTGCGCTGTGCAGGCGACGAAGACGACGGCGGCGGCGGCGCCTGCGGCGAATCCGGTTGTGTCAGGCGGGCAAGCTGTGTGCGCTGCGTCATCGCGGTCCTCGTTCAGGCAATGAGGCTGCATGATAGGGCCGCAGGGATGAAGAAATGTCTAAAACGCGAACGGGGCGCCCGATGGCGCCCCGAAATCCGCATGTCTGTGAGCGTCTGCGCGCGTCAGCTGGTGGTTTGCGGCACGCAGGTCTTGGCGTCAGCGTCCCAGGCGGTGCCTTCGGCGCAGGACATCACGTGCTGATCATGTGCCGGGCAGGCAAAGGATGCCATGGCCGATGTGACGGTAAAGGCCGCAGCCGTCAGAAGGGTCTTGAAGGTCATCACACATCTCTCCTGTTGAACAGGCTCAAGCATATCACGACACGTCGTTTGCACCAAACCTGATTTGCGCAACGCTGCCGGAAACGCCTGTTCAGCCCGCGCCGAACACCCGCGAGAAGATCGTGTCGACATGTTTGGTGTGGTAATCCATGTCGAATTTCTCGTTGATACCATCCTCACCAAGGGCGGCCACCACCTCGGAGTCGGCGAGCAGTTCCTGGCGGAAATCGCGGCGTTCTTCCCAGACCTTGAGCGCGTTGCGCTGCACCATCGCATAGGCGTTTTCGCGGCTGACGCCAGCCTGGGTCAGGGCCAGAAGAACGCGCTGCGACATCACGAGGCCGGGAAACTTGTTCATGTTTTCAAGCATGTTGTCGGGATAGATCAGCATCTTGTCGATGACGCCGGTCAGGCGCGCCAGTGCGAAATCGAGCGTGATGGTCGCATCCGGCGCGATCGCGCGCTCGACGGAGGAATGCGAGATGTCGCGCTCGTGCCAGAGGGCCACGTTTTCCATCGCCGGAAGCACCGCCGAGCGCACGAGGCGCGCAAGGCCGGTCAGGTTCTCGGTCAGCACGGGATTTTTCTTGTGGGGCATCGCCGAAGAGCCCTTTTGCCCCATCGAGAAGAATTCGGCCCCTTCCAGAACCTCGGTGCGCTGCATGTGGCGCACTTCGATGGCAACGTTCTCGATGCTGCTGGCGATCACGCCAAGGGTGGCGAAGAACATCGCGTGACGGTCGCGGGGGATGACCTGCGTGCTGATCGGTTCGGGATTGAGGCCCAATTGCGCGCAGACATGTTCCTCGACGCGCGGGTCGATATTGGCGAAGGTGCCGACCGCGCCGGAGATGGCGCCGGTGGCGATTTCGTCGCGCGCGGCGCGAAGGCGGGCGCGGTTGCGGTCCATTTCGGCGTAAAAGCGCGCGAAGGTCAGGCCCATGGTGGTGGGCTCGGCGTGGATGCCGTGGCTGCGCCCGTCGCGCACCGTGTCCTTGTGTTCAACTGCGCGGCGCTTGAGCGCCGCGAGCAGCGCATCCATATCCGCCAGCAGAATGTCGGCGGCACGGGTCAGTTGCACGTTGAGGCAGGTATCCAGCACATCCGAAGAGGTCATGCCCTGATGCACGAAGCGGGCCTCGTCGCTGCCCACATGTTCGGCAAGGTGGGTGAGGAAGGCGATCACGTCATGCTTGGTTTCGGCCTCGATCTCGTCGATACGGGCGACATCGAACTCCACGTCCTTGGCCTTCCATACGGCATCGGCGTTTTCACGCGGAATCACGCCCAGATCGGCCATCGCGTCGCAGGCATGGGCCTCGATCTCGAACCAGATGCGAAACTTGGTGGCGGGGTCCCAGATGGCGACCATGTCGGGGCGGGAATAACGTGGAATCATGTGACGAGCCTCTGCCTGTCCTGTAACGGTTGGCGCGGGTTTAGACGGATGGGCGCCGCGCGGCAAGCGGATGGCGCCGGGATGGGACGCTTTGACCGGATGCGATGATGACATGCCCGCGCGGGTGTTGGCGGATTTCGAGGGGCGCTGGCGCATGGCGCGCCGGATCGTGCAGGCCGATGGCGGCCGGGCGGAGCTGACGGGCGAGGCGGTCTGGCGGCGCGTCGATGAGGGGTTGCTGTGCGAGGAGGCGGGGCGGCTTTGTGTCGAAGGCCAGCCGCCGCTGGAGGCGCGACGGTGCTACCTGTGGCGCGACGACCTGACAGTGTGGTTCGATGACGGGCGGTTCTTTCACAGCGTTCCCGTGCGGGGCGGGGCATGCGCGCATTGGTGCGACCCCGACCAGTATGACGGGCAATATGATTTCAGCCGGTGGCCCGAATGGCGCTGCATCTGGCAGGTGCGCGGGCCGCGCAAGGATTACCGGATGGTCACCGGTTACAGCCCGATCGGGCCGCGTGAGGCGTAATGCATTTTCGGGATGCATCGGGCGGCGGCGCTGGCTAAGCATGGCGTCATGAGCGAGATATTACAGCAAGCGATCCCGCATGACGCCCATGCGCCACGCCCCTTGCCGGGGATCGCGCCGCTGGACCCGGCGACATGGCTGGTGGTGGACGAGGTGTTCGAGGCGCAGATGGCCGAGCGCGCGCGACTTCTGAAAGAGCGGCGCGACGAGGTGCTGGCTGTCACGCCAGAGGGGCGTGCGGCGGCGGATGAATTGCTGGCATTCGTGCTGGACTGGCTGGGGCGCCATGGCGAGGGTTACAGCATCGGCGAGGATGAGGTGATCCGCCCGGATGCTGTGCGCGTGGCGCTGAATCGCCATGATCCGATGGGCACGCTGGGGCATCTGGTGCAGGAGGATCTGTGCCTGATGGAAAAGCGTGGCGACGAGCACGTCCTGAGCGCGGCGGTGCTGTGTTTCCCGGCAAGCTGGCGTCTTGGCGACAAGATCGGGCGGCCCCTGACGGCGATCCATGTGCCGGTGCCCGAATATGACGAGGGGCTGGCGCGCCGGGTGCAGCGGCTGTTCGACGGGGTGCAGGTGGGGCGGCCGCTGTGGCGGTTCAACGCGCTGCGCTATGTGGACCCCGACCTGTTTCAGCCGCGCCCGCGCGTGGCGCCGGTGCATGTGGATGCGTTGGAGGAAGGGGGCGGCGATGCGGCGCCTTATCTGCGCTCGGAGAGGCAATGCGTGCTTCGCCTGCCCGAAACGCGGGCCTGCGTCTTTTCGATCCACAGCTATGTGATCCGCGCGCCTTAGATCAGGTCGACATCGGGACGATGTCGCGCAGCATCGTGTAGGCGAACATGAAGGCGCCCACGGGCGGCACGTAAAGCATCATCGTCAGTGCCAGCGTGTGGATTGTCAGGCGCATGGGCTTGGTCGGCTCGGCGCGGGTGCTGAGCCAGCGCTGCACGGCGGCGGCGCGCGGCAGGACCGGCACGGCGTCGATGATGTCGTGTTCATCGTCGGTGATAGCGGGCTCATCCATGACATTCGCAGCATCGGGCCGGGGGCTGTCGGAGCGGGCGTTGGGTGCGGTGGTGTCGCAGGGGGATTGCGCGCCGTCGCGCAACAGATCGAAGATCGTGTCGATCAGTTCGGGGCCGACCTCCTGATGCGCATCGCCGCGCAACACGGAATCGGCGGGCAGGAAATCCTGCGTGCGCTGTTCGATCTGGTCGGCGACGAAGCGGAATGCCTCGGGGTTGATGCGGGCGCTGTTGGGGCCTTTGATCGGGCCGACCGCGGCCACAAGGTGCCAGGACCCGGAATCGTCATCCGGGGGCAGCCAGCCAAGGGCGACGCGCACGTATTCGCGCTCGATCAGGGCGATATCGTCGCAATCCCAGATCAGCGCACGGGTTTGCGCATCAACGAAACGGAACGCGAGGTCGAACTCCTCGACGATATCACTGAATTCCATGCGCGGACATGCGCGATACTCGAAACCGACAACAAAGCCTTGGGTCTGCATGAGAAAATCCTCTCAGTGCCCGCATTGGTGTTTTCGGTCACGTCCAGACAGACCACATGAATTTGAAGCGAAGTTGAAGGAAATGCGGCTTAACCGTGGCGCTTTGAACGAATTATGTGTGTGCGGTTCAGCCGCCGCCATCGATCTGCGCGGCCATGATGGCGATGGCCTGTTGATAGACGGTGGCGGCGTTCCATTGCTCGATCACGGCGAAATTGGGCTGGCCCTGCTGATAGCCCTGGCCGGGTTGCCAGCCTTTCTGGCGCAGGAAATTCGCGGTCGAGGCCATGGCGTCGGTCAGGTTGTAGAAATCGACGCGCCCGTCGCCATTGCCGTCAACCCCATAGGTGAGCGCATTGCCCGGCAGGAACTGCGTGTGGCCCAGCTCGCCGTGGCGGGCGCCGCGCGTGGCGCCGGTGATCGCGCCGCGATCCACCAGTTTGAGGGCGCCGATGGCATGGGGGATGAAGAAATCGCTGCGCCGGCAATCATAGGCCAGCGTGGTGATCGCCGAAACGACTGCGCTGTCGCCCATGAAATTGCCGAAACCTGTTTCCATGCCGTGAATCGCGATCAGAACGCCCGCGGGCACGCCGTAATGCGATTCAAGCGCGTTGTAGAACGCGGCGTTCTGCGCGCGTCGCGTGCGCCCTTGTGCCACGATCGTTGCGGCGCCGCGCACCTGCATGAACTTGTCGAGACTGTAGCGAAAGCTTTTCTGGTTGCGATCCGCCGAGATGGTGGCGGTGGCGTAGCGGGCCTGGGCCAGGGCCTGAAGGCCGCGTTCGCCAACGCCTGCGCGCGCGGCCTCGGTGGAGAAAGCGGATTTCCAGGCGGCGAAGCCCGCGCCATCATTGCCGCAAGGCGCGGCCAGTGCGCCCGGAGCGAAGCCAAGCACCAGGGCGAGGGCAAGGAGCGAAGAGGAGCGGGGGGCGCGATGGCGGGCAGCGTGCATGAGGGCCTCCGGTTGAGCGGTGTTCGACCCCGAGTGTAGGCATGCCAGACGATCCGACAACAAAAAAGCGGCCCGTGCCGAAGCACAGGCCGCTCGCACTCGTCACCATACCTAGGACAGGAACGCCTCGACGACTGACATCGCCTGAGCCGTGGTCCCGTAGGTCTGAAGTGCAATGAACGTGCCAGTTAGCGCCGCCGCCTGGGAGGCGAGGCGCGGATTCTCACCTCTGAAGACATTCACCCCCAGCAGCGCCAAGCCCACGGGCAGCGAGAACAGCAGGACTGCGTAGGTCATGAGCCAGGCGGCGAGCCGTTGCAGATCGCTGATCGCGGCGGCGGCCGAGACGGGGCGTTCGCGCGGTTCGGTGGCATCGATCTCGCGCAGGAACTCGCGCAGGGAATCGATCTGGGGTTCGTTGGAATTGTCGCTTTGCGCCTGCGGGCCGGCGCCCGCATCCGCCCCTGCGCTGGTGAGCGCGGCGTCGCGATAAAGCCCTTGGGCTGTCGCCGCGACCGTCACCGGTTCTGGCACGCGGGGTGCGCTGCGGCTGGCGGCGCGCATGTCGTGGGGTTGGGGTGGAATGTCGGGCAGATCGGCGGTGATCAGCACGAAATCAGCCGCCGTCAAAAGGCGGCTATCGCCCACCCAGCGGACATAATCCGCAGACAACTGCCAATGCAGCGCCTTGAGCACATGAGTCAGAACCATCTCGCCGCTTACACCCTGACCATCGCAGAGCCGACTGCTTGCACCGTCGGGCATCGAAAGCCCAAGGCAGAGCGGCGCGCGGGTCGCGATCCCGTCGAAAGCGACATCGCGCTGCAATTCGAGCCGGATCATGTGGCAGCAGGTGGTGATCTGCACACCGCCTTCCGACAGCATCCGTGTGCCTGTGACCCTGTGGCCAAGGGCTTCGATGGCGGCGCTTGCGCGGCGCGCACAGCCTGCCATGTCGATATCTCTGGGACCGAGAAAAACCAGTCCTGCTGTCACCCAGTGAAGTCGCTCGTTCATCAATTTCGCCTGTTTTGCGGGTTTTCTGCAATTATGATCTTTCTAACCGGCGATATGGGAAATGGTTTGTTTCAAATGCGAACACATTTGGGCAATCCGTTTCAGCGGAGGTGATTGTTTCGCAGTGGCCCGGCAGAAGCCCAAGCAAAAAGGCGCCCCACGTGGGGGCGCCTTTGGTTCGTGTGACCTGAGCGGTCGTTCAGCAGCTGTAATAGAGCTGGAATTCGACCGGGTGGGGTGTGTGCTCGTAGGCTTCGACCTCTTCCATCTTGAGGTCGATGTAGCCGTCGATCTGGTCTTTCGTGAACACGTCGCCCTCCATCAGGAAGCTGTGATCGTTGGCCAGCGCGTCGAGCGCCTCGCGCAGCGAACCGCAGACGGTGGGAATGCCTTCCAGCTCTTCGGCGGGCAGGTCATAGAGGTTCTTGTCCATCGCCTCGCCCGGGTCGATCTTGTTCTTGATCCCGTCAAGCCCGGCCATCAGCAGCGCCGCGAAGCAGAGATACGGGTTGGCCGAAGGATCGGGGAAGCGGGCCTCGACGCGCTTGGCCTTGGGCGATTCCGTCCAAGGAATGCGCACGCAGCCCGAGCGGTTACGCGCCGAATAGGCGCGCAGAACCGGGGCCTCGAAGCCGGGGATCAGGCGCTTGTAGCTGTTGGTCGAGGGATTGGTGAAGGCGTTGAGCGTCTTGGCGTGCTTGAGGATGCCGCCGATGAAGTAGAGCGCCTCCTGGCTGAGATCGGCATATTTGTCGCCCGCAAAGAGCGGCTTGCCGTCCTTCCAGACCGACATGTTCACATGCATCCCGGTGCCGTTGTCGCCATAGATGGGCTTGGGCATGAAGGTGGCCGTCTTGCCGTAAGCCTGCGCGACGTTGTGGATGACGTATTTGTATTTCTGAAGCTCGTCGGCCTGCGTGGTCAGCGTGCCGAAGATCAGGCCTAGCTCATGCTGGCAGGACGCCACCTCGTGGTGGTGCTTGTCGACCTTCATGCCGAGGCGCTTCATCGTGCTGAGCATTTCCGAGCGGATGTCCTGACCGTCGTCGATCGGGTTCACCGGGAAATAGCCGCCCTTGACGCCCGGACGATGGCCGGTGTTGCCCATTTCGTACTCGGTGTCGCTGTTCCAGGAGGCGTCAAGCGCGTCGACCTCGTAGGAAACCTTGTTGATCGTGTTCGAGAAGCGCACGTCGTCGAACAGGAAGAACTCGGCCTCGGGGCCGAAATAGGCGACGTCGCCGATACCGCTGGCCTTAAGATAGGCCTCGGCCTTTTCGGCGGTGCCGCGCGGGTCGCGGTTATAGGGTTCGCCGGTGTCGGGTTCGACCACGGAGCAATGCACGCAGAGGGTCTTTTCTGCATAGAACGGGTCGATATAGGCCGACTCGGTGTCGGGCATCAGCTTCATGTCGGAGGCCTCGATCGACTTCCAGCCGGCAATCGACGAACCGTCGAACATGAACCCTTCTTCAAGGAAATCCTCGTCGACCTGGTCGGCCATCACGGTGACGTGCTGAAGTTTGCCGCGCGGGTCGGTAAAGCGGATATCGACATACTCGACATCTTCTTCCTTGATCTGCTGGAGAATTGCTTTCTGGCTCATGGGCCTTTTCCCTTTCTTCTGGTGGGGTATTCGGTTGGATGACTGTCAGAGAGCGTCCGAGCCGGTTTCGCCGGTGCGGATGCGGATGGCTTGTTCGACGGGGCTGACGAAGATCTTGCCGTCGCCGATCTTGTCGGTCTTGGCCGCGTCGATGATCGCCTCGATGGCCTGATCGACCTGGTCGTCGTCGATCACCACGTCGATTTTCACCTTGGGCAGGAAATCCACGACATATTCGGCCCCGCGATAGAGTTCGGTGTGACCCTTCTGGCGACCAAAGCCCTTGACCTCGAGCACGCTGAGGCCCTGAATGCCGGCCTCTTGCAGGGCCTCTTTCACCTCGTCCAGTTTGAACGGTTTGATGATCGCTTCGATCTTCTTCATGGCTGGGCCTCCTCGCCTTGGATGTCTTGGGGTTTGCAGACCACTTCTCAGGGGGGCTCTCAATCGGATAGGGTGTCGACGGGCTGGCGCGGGGTGATGCGCCACAGGAAATGCATAAAATTTAGGCAAAGCGCCCTCAGGTTGGGCGAAATTGAATCGTAAGGGCAGGAGCCATGACCGAATTGCTGACAGCTGCGCAGATGCGCGCCATCGAGACTGCCGCCATCGAGTCGGGCGAGGCGAGCGGACTGGACCTCATGGAGCGCGCGGGGCGGGGCGTGGTGGACGCGATCTTCGCACATTGGCCCGCCTTGGCACAGGCGCCGTGTCATGCGGTGGTGCTGTGCGGGCCGGGCAATAATGGCGGTGACGGGTTCGTGGTGGCGCGGCTGCTGAAAGCATGGGGCTGGCGGGTTGAGCTGTTTCTTTACGGCGATCCCGGCAAGCTGCCACCCGATGCGCGCGCGAATTGCACGCGCTGGCAGGAGTTGGGTCCGGTGGGCGATCTGAAGGACGCGCCGCGGCGCGCCGACGGGGCCGATCTTTATGTCGATGCGCTGTTCGGCACCGGGTTGGGGCGGCCTTTGGAGGGGGCGGCGCTGGATTGGGTGGCGGCGCAGGCGGCGGATACGGGATCTGGCGCGAAAACCGTTGCGGTGGACATGCCATCGGGTCTGTGCAGCGACAGTGGGCGCGCATTGGGTGGCGTCGCGGTGTCGGCGGCGCTGACCGTGTCGTTTCATGCGCTGAAGCTGGGGCATGTCCTGAGCGCGGGGCCGGGCAGGTGCGGGCACGCGGTGGTGGCCGGGATCGGGTTGCGCGGTGGTGCCGCCGAGGCGGCGCGGCGAGTGGAGGCGCCGGACTGCGCGATGCTCACCAAGGTCGGGCAGGCGCACAAATTCACCCATGGTCATGCGCTGGTGCTGACGGGTGGTGCTGGCAGGACCGGCGCGGCACGGCTGGCGGCGCGCGCGGCGTTGCGGATCGGGGCCGGGCTGGTGACGCTGGGCGTGCCGGGATCGGCGCAGATCGAGGTTGCCTGCCAGATCACCGCGCTGATGCTGGTGCGCGTGGATGGGGCCGACGGGCTGGCCGGGGTGCTGGAGGACCCACGGATCAATGCGCTCTGTCTGGGGCCGGGACTGGGGGTTGAACGTGCGCGTGACCTGGTCGGCGCGGCGCTGCGTGCGGGCCATGCGCCCGCCGTGGTGCTGGATGCGGATGCGCTGTCGGCTTTCGCGGATGGGCCCGAGGTGCTGTTTGAAATGCTGCACGACAAATGCGTGCTGACGCCCCATGCGGGGGAATTCGCCCGGCTGTTCCCGGATCTTGCCGACAAGCTGAACGCGCCCGCCAGCAAGGGCCCGGCCTGGTCGCGGCTGGATGCGACGCGGGCGGCGGCGAAGCGTGCCGGTTGTGTCGTGCTGTTGAAGGGGGCGGATACGGTTATCGCGGCCCCCGATGGGCGCGCGGCGGTGCATGCGGCGGCTTATGAGCGCGCGGCGCCTTGGCTCGCGACGGCGGGCGCGGGCGATGTGCTGGCGGGGATGATCGCGGGGCTGCTGGCGCGGGGATATACGCCGATGGCGGGGGCCAGGGCTGCGGCCTGGCTGCATGTGGAGAGCGCCCGCGTCCAGGGCGCGGGGCTCATTGCCGAGGACCTGCCCGAGGCGATCCCGCAGGTGCTGCGCGATCTGGGCTGCTGACCCGCAAGGCCACGCCGCGAACGCTGCGGGCACCCCGTCCGAAAGGGCGAGATCAGGCCGCTGCGGCGGCCCGCGCTGCCGGGTCGATCTGACCTGCCACCTCGATCCCGTCGACATATAGGATATGCTGGCGGTCAAATTCGATGTCGCAGACGGTGATGTCTTTTGCCTCTTCGCGGCAGACGTATTCGCCATCCACCAGCCGTTCGACGGGGACCAGCACCTGATCGCGACCAAACAGCGCCTTGGCGCGCCAGTCGCGGATCAGCACCTGCTGCCCGGCGGGCAGGGTCATGTCGCGTTCGGGGCGGGTATGGCCCAGCGATCCGGCCCTGATGCGCACGACCGGCATCGAAACGCGGCGCGCATGGGTCGCGGTCACGATCGCGGTGCCGCTGTCGCGGGTGATCACCCGGTCGCCCGGCTTCACGTCGCCGACCGGCTTTTCGCCGTCAAGCGTAAGGATGATGGAATGGGCCATCAGGCCCGTGTGGGGGGAGGTATGACTCGGGATCGCTGCGGACTCTTTGCCGCCGACCCGCCCGACCGTTTTCGGTTTCATGGCGTTACTCGCTCTGTTACTGCCTCAGTTTTTCCACCACAATATGGCAAGAATGGGTTAATGTCGCGCCTTTTTTGCGCCACATTGCCGCCTTTCGGGCGGGATTTTCCACTCGCTTCCGCCGCGCGGCTTTGCTAGAGACGCCCGCAGCGCCCGCCGTCCCCTCGGCCGGGGCGCTATCCGGGCGGGTGTGGCGAAATTGGTAGACGCACCAGATTTAGGTTCTGGCGCCGCAAGGCGTGGGGGTTCAAGTCCCTCCACCCGCACCATATTATCTG
>Ga0102929_1000958_pt1 | contig 17156 bp, 6 predicted proteins | sample SalPonR1_B_D2_MG_FD_78510 | JGI IMG/M metagenome (GOLD analysis project Ga0102929, IMG submission 78510) | Salt pond soil microbial communities from South San Francisco under conditions of wetland restoration - Salt Pond MetaG R1_B_D2_MG | ecosystem: Environmental > Aquatic > Marine > Intertidal... | reverse complement strand
TTCACAATCGACCGGGAGCCGGTAAACATAGTCATTAGCGGCGTGGCCAACGGTGGCATATACAAGGCGGACAGGACAATATCCATAGCGGCATACGGTGCAGACGGATCGCCTGTTGAAGGAACTACCGCAACGCTCGATGCAGTTCCATTTGCGGGAGGAACCGTATCGGACCAGGGCACATACACACTGGTTGCGACAAACGGCGGCACAACAAAAACCGTAAGGTTCACAATAGACAAGACGGCTCCGTCATTCATTTCGGACGAATTCGACAAGCTTGCAGATGACGGGTACGCAACATACAACGCAGGCGATATAGTAAAGGTTTCGGCTGTAATAGCGGGAGCTGGCGGAACTGAAAAACCATCCTTCAAGGTGGGCTCTGTTTCAGGAAGAGTGCCCATGACGATGACTGCTTCGGGACCCGGATCGGAAACATGGCAGGGAGTATGGATGGTTCCGGGCGGCGACTTCACCGGACTTGAAGTCCAAGTATTTGCAAGGGATGCTGCAGGAAACACCGCAAGCGATTCTCTTGGAACAATAAATGTCGACAACACAGCTCCATCCGTAACAAGGACAATTTCCCCGGCATCGCCTGATGGGACCAACGGATACTACACCGGAGACGGATTCTCGGTAGTCTTTGAGGCGGGTGCGTCGGACAGGATAAACGTGGAAGTAAACGGAGCAAACGGACTTGGGGACACAGGCTCCTTCACACTGGATGCCGATGACCTGAGCGACGAGACATCCAACATCATCAAATACTACGCGACGGATGCGGCAGGCAACACCAGCAGTTTGGGAACCTTCAATGTGCGACTCGATGAGACTGCTCCGGCAGATCCCCAGCTTGACGCCTACAGTTCGACAAGCAATAAAATGTATGCCTCGCTTTCAGGAAGCGTTGCGGGAGAGGGTTCAAAGACGGGATCCAGAGTAATACTTCTTGAAGGAAGCGAAATAATCGCGGCAGGAACAATAGCATCTGACGACAGCTTCACGATAGACGGAATCGTACTCGAACAGGGGACCAACAGCTTCAAGGTAATAGCCGAGGACATAGCCGGAAACAGGAGCGGCTCGGTTTCGGCTCAAATAGAATTGGACATGATTGCTCCCAATGTTGCAATCGAAAAGACAGATGCCACCCATTACACATTGGGGTTTGACGAAGACGTGCTCCAACAAGACATAATGGCCATATTCAACAACGAGGTCAAACTTGTTTCTGCAGGAGGCGCTCCAAACACCTACACGGTTGCAACTGGGAACCCCGAAGAGGGAGCAAACACATTGAGGGTATTTGCAGAGGATGCCGCGGGCAATGTTGGAAGAGGAGCCTACACTTGGCAATACATTCCACCCGCAGTCGACATATACAACCTCATGATTGCCGACGGAGTATATATCGACATACCATCGGGTGCCTTTGACAATGCAACAATGATGAGGATACAGTCGACACTCACAGCCGGCAACAGCGAATTCAATGCGCTAATGTCGCCTATAGACTTCATATTCGGCCAGGATCCCGCAGAGCCTCTTGTTCTCAAGTTCTTCGTAGGAACAGGAAGAAGCGGAATGATAATGTTCCACTTCGATCCGGATACAATGGCAGTGCCTGAAATACTTTACGCTCTGGACACACTTTCAAGCTCATTCCCGGGTTTCACGGGTTTCACGGACTTCTCGGCAGCGACTGAAGACCAGCCCTACTACATTTTGGACACGGGCTTCCTTGTAATAAAGACAAGGAAATTCTCGGAATACAACCCGGCGGTTGACATTATGGCTCCGGCAATTTCAATAAGCAGCACGGATTTTGAAATAAACGCGGCGGATGCCGCAGGTGGAATAACTCTTACAGGAACGCTTTCGGACATGGACCCTGCGGCCCATGTCGAGAGCGTCAAGATAAACGGAGTTGCAATGGACCTTTCCGGCCAGGACACTGACAAGAGCTTCAACATATCTCTTTCATTGGCGGAGGGAGACAACCAACTTGTTCTGACTGCAAAAGACACTGCAGGCAATACAAGAAGCAAGATACTTGCTTACAGCGTAGATACAATAGTGCCGGACATAAGCGCCTCAGCAGCTAAGGTCCTCACGAACGGAGAGACCGGAACCATATCGGTAACGCCTGACGAGGATGTGTCAATAACAATAAACGGAAGTCCGTCAGGATCTATAAGCGGAATAACCGAGTTTACAGTGTCGCTTGCCAACAACCAGGCCAACACATTCACCATTGCAGGCTCGGACGCCCACGGAAACACGGACACTGAAACCGTTACCATAACTAGGGACTCCACGGCGCCCGTGCTTACGGTGGCTGGAATTTCAGGCGGAGACGTGATAGGGACAGACAAGACCATAACCGTATCCTCCACAGAGGGAGTGCCTGCGGTCAAGATTGACGGGGTGGACTTCACAAATGGAAACACATTTACAGTTGCTGGCAAGGACGGCGCCCATGCCCTTTCGGCCCAAGCTACAGACGCGGCGGGCAACAAGGGCACGCTTGACATAGGCTTCACGGTTGATACTGCTGTTCCGTCAATAACAGTAACAGGTGCGGAAAACGGAGCAATCTACAACAATAACAGGACGCTTTCAATATCTACAGATACGGGAGACATAGACTACACATTCACAGTGAAAGACGCTGCCGGAAACACGACCGGAACAAGGACAGTCGCAAACGCAGGAGCCTCCCTGATAGTTGCCACAGATGTCGCCAATGGAGATTATGGAGACTACACATTCGAGATTACTGCCTCCAAGACAGTGGAGGGCGTAGAAAAGACGGCATCGGCTACAATCACCTTCACAGTCGACAGGGTATACCCGGTTCTCACAGTTTCAGCGCCTGTTGACGGATCGTCCACAAGCCAGAGCTTCACAGAGATTGCGGCAAACGTGAATATCAAGTCCAACATCTACGTCAACAATGTTCTCAAGATATACGGACAGGAAGCCGGAGACTTCACCATAGGCGGACTTTCACTCAGCACAGGAGCAAACAGCTTCGAAATCAAAGCCGTATCCTTCACCGACGCGGCCAGGGAGGATGTCGAAACAGTAAGCGTGACCAAGACATCGCCTGTCGCATCCGTGGGCGGAGGCGGAGGACCAGGAACATCATCCGGACTCTCGGATACAGCGGAAGTGGGAGCAACAGCCGAAAGAGCCGAATTCCTCAACAGCGAGGTTGTAATGGACTTTGCGGCAGGAACATTCGACGGCAAAACCGACATAACAGTAACGGCAGTCGATGTCGAAGATCCCGAGCTATACGGGTCAAGCGGCACGGTCCTAAGGCTTGGCTCCAGCGTATTCGAATTTGACGCAGAAGGGGAAACTTTCGGCAAGCCGGTAACAGTCACATTCGCCTATAACGAAATAAGCGGACTCGACAACCCGCAGAAACTTGGCGTATACCTCCTGGATGAGGAAACAGGAAAATGGATATACGTGGGCGGAAAAGTGGACCCTGTAAACAAGACAGTGACAGTAGTTCTGGACCACTTCAGCACCTACGGAGTAATGCTCTACGAAAAAACGTTTGATGATACAGCGAGCCATTGGGCTGGAGGAGACATAGCTCTCATGGCGTCACGCCACATTGCAAACGGAATGACAGAAAGCACATTCGCGCCCGACGGAACAATAACAAGGTCGCAATTCGCAACCCTGCTTGTAAGGGCTCTGGGACTTGAGCTCACAGACGACGGAAGCGCCTTCGGAGACGTTGCGGCGGCAGAATGGTACAGGCAATACGTTATGACGGCATATCGCGCAGGGCTTGTAAACGGAATGGGCGGAGGAAAGTTCGCACCTGACGCAAACATAACCCGCGAACAGATGGCAGTCATGATAATGAGAGCATACAACGAGCTGATGGATACGGACTACATGAACATATCCACCACGGCTCAGCTCAGATTCAACGACCAAACATCAATTGCATCTTGGGCAAGCCATGCTGTGATCATAGCCAACGACCTAGGAATAATAAACGGCATGACGGCGGACACATTCGCTCCGGATGCAAACGCCACAAGAGCCCAGGCCATAGTCATGATCAAGCGTCTGCTCGATGCGGCAGGAGAGCTTTAAGAAAAAAAAAGAAGGCGCGTTCAAAGCGCCTTCTCCCCCAAAGGGGGGCTTGGAGAGCGGGAAACATCCCGCTCTCCAAGGGTCCTTTTGGAAAGAGTGGACAGATGGGAGAAACAATGAAAAAAAGAATAGCACTTATTTTGACAGCGGCAATAGCACTTTCTTCGCATCAAGCAGCATTGGCAAATTCACGAAGTGTCCCGGAGATAATTGTAAAATACAAGTCTTCGGCTCCCATATCCATAATGAGTACAGAATTGGGAGTTCTGGAAGGCCGAAACATATATAAATACAAGCCCGGGGACATGGCGGAATACAACAGCATGATGGAATCGCTTTCCAATAACCTGTCGGTTGCCTACGCGGAGCCTGTAGTAAAATTCAGCCTCATGCAAACTCCATCCGACCCGGACCTTGAATACAATTGGGGGCACCAGGCGGTGGGAGCTTATGAAGCCTGGGACATAACAACAGGCAGCGGGGCAATAAAGGTGGCGGTAATAGACACAGGCGTGGATGGCAGTGACCCCGACCTTCAAAACAGATTGATTCCCGGATACGATTTCGTAAACGGGGATGACGATCCCGACAATGCGGATGTGGCCACACACGGAACGCTGGTTTCAAAGATCATTGGGGCCGAGGCGGAAAATACGGTTGAAGGAGAGGTCTGGGGGACAGTTGGAATGGCTTGGGAATGCGGAATAATGCCTCTCAAGGTCTTTGACGACAATAATCCGGACAAGTCGGGGTCCTCCGACATAGTGGCAGAAGCCATATACTACGCCGCGGAAAATGGAGCGGACATAATAAACATGAGCCTTGGAGGGCCCGAACAATGCCAAGTGGTAAAAGAAGCCATGGAATACGCGAATGAAAATGGAATTCTCATAATTGTTTCCTCGGGCAATTCGGGCGATGGAATAATGTATCCTGCGGCATACCAAGAGGCAATGTCGGTGGGAGCTTTTGGCCAAGGAGGAGAAATTGAAGATTATTCCTGCAGGGGAAAAGAAATGTCGATAACCGCGCCGGGACAAATACTTGCAAGCAAAGACCAATCCGGTCAAACCATTTCAAACGGAACATCCTTCTCGGCTCCCTACGTATCCGGGGCGGCTGTGCTTCTCAAGAGCATGCACGCTTCTTGGACGCCAAGCGAGCTGCGTTGGGCATTGGAAAACTCGGCGACAGATGCGGGAGAAGCGGGATGGGACAACATATACGGAAAAGGAAGGCTCAATGCCTTCGAGGCACTTAATTTGCAGTCGCCACCACCGGATGATGGAAATGACAGCATTTCAGAAAAAGAAGCGCTTCAAATGGGAGACAACATAGGCAAGATTCAAGTTCCACTCGACAAGGACTACTACGGACTCACACTTGAACAAACTACAACAGTGAAAATCAACGGAATTACCCCCGTCCCTATATCGCTTAACGACAGCATAGAGCGATGGCCGGCAGGGGACCGGGTCTTTGAAGTGGGAGCCCTATACGGTAGATGGAGCGCCGAGCCATACACAATATCGGTGGAGAGCGTCCCATATGGAGACTTTGACGGGAATCGGCGGGTCGACATATACGACATGGTAAGACTTGCTAAAAGAAAAGGAAGCGATACGGGAACCGAACAGGAAGATTCAATATGGGACGGCAATTTGGATGGAAATATAGATATGGACGACATAAATCAGGCAGCCGCAATATTCGGCGAAACTTACTAAGGAGGTAGGATGCAATGAAAAAAAGGTTTATATCGGTGCTTGCCGTGGCTGTGATGCTGCTTGTCGCAATACCGGCATTCGGGGACACATATGTGGACCTTGTCCACAACGGGGAAGCCATAGAATTCGACTCGCGGCCAGTGATTGCAAACGACAGGACAATGGTCCCGGTCCGTTTCGTAACAGAGAAGCTGGGAGCGGAAGTGGGATGGGACGCAGAGGAACGTGAGGTTTCCATAAACCACTATGGGGACAGCATGATTCTTAAGATAGACAGATCCTATGCCCAGATAAACGGAAAGGCGGTGGCGCTTGACTCTCCGCCATTCATAAAAGAAGACAGGACAATGGTTCCCCTGCGTTTCATAAGCGAAAACTTCGGGGCGGCGGTATCATGGGACCCCGATACCTACACAGCATCCATACAACGAAACCTTGTAACAATGAGAACAGAACCGGAGAATCCCGCAGTTGGAGAAACATTTGATCTTATAGTCGAAGGAATCGACGCGTGGAACATCTACGGTTATCAGATAGATATGAACATAGACAAAGAAGTCTTTGAAATAAAAGGGACGGAAGACCCCGGATACATGGAAGGGATGACCTTCCGCAATGAATTTTCAAAGGAAGATGGAAGCATAAGTTTCATAAAAACAATGACCGGCAAAAAAGAAGGCCGGTCCGGAAGGGGTGAACTGCTTAGAATCTCGCTTAAAGCGAATGCGCCCGGTGCGCATAGCCTGGAGATAGGCAAATTGGAAACGGTGGACGATACGGCCGTAAAAACAGCGGTCAAGACAATACCGTTGGAACTCGACATACAGTAATAATAATGGAAAGGATGTGAAGATATGAGTAAAAGACTTACTGCATTGACACTTGTACTGCTTTTAATCGTGACCGCCGCAGTTCCGGCATTTGCGTCGGATTTCACTCCCCAGGAAAGTTCTGGAACATGGGTTGACGCCTATGTTACACCGGCTGCCGTCCTGGCTGGAGATGTTTTCGAGCTTGGAATAGAGGTGGATAATGTTGAGGACCTCTACGGCTATTCCATCGAAATCAAGTTCGACGAATATGTTGTGGACATATCGGACTGGCAGGGGAATCTTCTCCACAACGACAACAGCGACATGCCATTCAACAGCGAGAACCCCCTAGAGGGCGTTGAGCACATAAACAGAATTGATGAGGGAGATACTGACGAGCACCTGACCTACGCAGTCACAAAAACAGATGATGTTTCCGGAAGCGACTTTGTGGGCGAGGACGGATACGCAGAGCTTGCATACCTTTACTTCAAGGTGGATTCGAGCATGACAGGTGGTGCACTTCCATTCGATTGCGAATTTACCGTAACAGGCGACCGCACCGTTTACGATTCCGGCCAGGCCAACGTGCTTGTAGAGCTTTCGGATTCCAATGGCGAACCCATAGCTTTTCAAACCGACCCGTCATCCTCAGTTGCCTACATGTACAATCCCAATGCGCCGACAGGAGAAATTACACTTGAATGGAGCGGTACACCGGGCTATGACCTCGATGCTTTCTTTAATATAAATGATACCGAGTATGGCTGGTACAATGCCGGTAAACTCGAGGCGGATCCTTTTGCAGTCTACCTTGGAAACGAATGGGCGGAAGACGAGCAAGATACCGTTGTTGAAAAATTCTACTATACTCAAATCACACCCGATTCCTACTACCATGTGGATCTTTTCGACGTTGACGACCTTTCGCAGAACACAGGCTCAATTACAGTAACCATAGACGATTACAATAACAATGCCCTCGACCAGACATTCTCCATAGCAAACGCCACCGGAGACAGTACAGATGTTTGGGAAGTATTCAGCATAGATCAAAGCGGCAACATAGTCGCAGTCAACGAGCTTACCAACTACGGTGATGATGGCGACGATGCTACCATGGACGCCCCAACAATCACGGCGCTTGATCTTCAGACCGACACGGTTTGGAATGACAGCATTCTGTATCAAAGCGAACTGACAAGAGACCTCAGCATGGATATAGAACTTCCGTCAAGTGTTTCGACTGGATACTATGATGACCAGAACCAACACTTTGTGGGAGACGTAGTTGTTCTCGACATAAACGACAGCCTTGAAAACGATCTATTCAATACACACGAAGCCCTTACGGTAAACATTGTCTCGGGCGAAGTTGCAACAGTTGAAATGCTTCTTGATGAGCTAAATGGCATATTTGAAAACGGAGAAACTTACAAGATAAAAGCATGGGTCGAACGCTACAGTTCAACCGGGGAAATGGAAGAATACAGTAATGACTCGACTGTTGTTGAATTCGTGTACACAGACGATGGAGGAGGCAATCTTCCGCCGGGAACAGTCTTCACGGACGGTGACGTGGACCATGTCTACTTCGAAGGAGACAACCTTGCATTCACAATATCGGATGGATTTTTGCCGCCAGGCAATGATCCTGACCTTTCAAACAATTTCAACATAGTCCTCTTTGATAATGAGCAGGACGTTGAAGACTACAGCACAACAGCCTTCACTAATGGAACCTTCACCCACAACGCCGAAGGAACCGTGAGCTACAGCGGAACCATATCAGGCTCTGCCACTATAACAACACCGGGGGCCATAGGAGTGTGCTTCACGCCACCGGAACAGGCGCCGCCAATAGCATGGCCGCTGGTTTTCAGCGATAACGACAACACAAACGACTTCGCCCTTGCAGGCATAGAAATACCCGACGGAGACGTATCTGCAAGCCCGGCGCTTTCGGCCATGGACGACCTCTACGATACAGAGCAGGAAATAACCTTTACTATAAGCACCCTGGGTTCTGTAAGCTTCGGAGCGGGCCTGGACATAATCCACGATAGGGAAGATCTCATGAACCTGCCTACAGCAGTGACAATGGGAACCATCCAGGACGGCAGCCGTTATGTCGAGGTTGACCCTGCGAGCGTGGCATTCCTTGTGGGCGAATCGGCAACAGTAACAATGAACAACATAACGTTCTCTGCAGTGGACATATACGAAGAAACAAGCCAAAACGGAGACCTGGTCGACAACATCAGCCTCGCAGACGGCACACTGGTATTCGATGTGGCCCACTTCAGTCGCTACATCGTTTCTGAGGACACTGGAGAGCTTAGCGACAACGCAACCGTCACATCCACAGAATACACGGTCGACAACGCTGCAGAAACAATAAGCGGAGTGCCATTTGGGACAGAGCTTACGACATTCGTAAGCTACCTGGTGCCGGCAAACGGAGCATCATATGAAGTCTACCAGGCGGACGGATCCACGGAGGCTACAGACCTGGCCACAGACTACAAGGTGGTCGTGACAGCAGAAGACGGAACAACAACCAAGACATATACAGTTACAGTTGAGCAGGAGCAAAGTCTTCCTGTAATAGAAGTGAAAAGCGTTACAGGCGTGGTAGGACAAAGCGTGAGCGTTGATGTAACAATGGACGAAATACCGGAAAATTGGACATCCGCAAGGATAGAATTTTCCTACGACTCGTCCAAACTGACACTTGCAGATGTAGAAAATGGAGACATATTTGCCGACCCAACAATAAATGGAACTATTCCTGGAACAATCGTTATCACTGTGGGTGAAACATTAGATATCGACTCTGGAACGAAAATCTGCACCCTTACCTTCGATGTGAACGCAGATGCTGCTTTGGGAAGCACATCAATAGATATAGTCGATACGGTCGGCTATCCTGAAGATTCATATATAGAAGACAATGACTCAAAAGAGATACCGGTTTCATTTGTTGACGGTGCAATAAACATAATAGATGTAATGTATGGGGATGTTTCAGGAAACGGATATGTGACAGCGGGAGATGCATCGCTGATATTGCAGCATTTGGCATACTTGATTACATTGGATGAAAATCAATTGCAGGCTGCGGATGTTTCAGGAAACGGATATGTGACAGCGGGAGACGCATCGCTTATACTTCAAAAGCTTGCATATCTGATAAGCGATTTTCCGGTGAATGAAAACTGATTTGACTGAAAGGAGTGAGAAGGATGAAGATTAAAAAATCGTTAATTGTTTTAATAATAATAATGTTTGCAGTAATGTCCACGGTTTCGGCATTTGCCGTGGACTACGGAATTGATATGCAGGACCAATCAGCAAACATAGGATCAAGCATTACAGTTCCAGTAACAATAACTTCAATTCCAGATAATTGGACAGCAGTTCGATTGCACATTACTTATGACCCGGCGGTCATGACAATGACAAGTATGTTAGATGGGGATATATTCTCAAACGCCACAATGAGTGAACATGTAAGCGGAACGATAATCTATACAACTGCTGTTGCTGTTCCGGTTGAATCGGGCTCTACCATTTGCACATTGAATTTTGATATCCGAAGCGATATAGAGAAACAAACAACAGTAATAAATATTGAAGATGATTCTTTGTTGGAAGGAAACTTATATGTCGATCAAATAATAAATACAACTTTTGGACAGGCTACTATTACAGTTACCGCCACCCCGGCCTATGCACTGGCCCAGGTCAATACGGCGACAGACACTGCCGGCATGCAGACAGCCCTTGAGACCTATCAGGCGGAACTTGGCCTCACAATGACAGACTACAACGCGCTCGGAGCAAGCTACAAAACAGCAGTTGCCTCAGAAGTCCTTGAAGGCAAGCCCTACGCAAGCGTTGAAGCAGCGGCAACAGCCTTTGACAACGCCGTTGCAAAACAAAAAGCACTTGAACCTGCGGTTGCTGATGCACAAGACTCTGTGACGCTGGTTGAAGCAATTCCGGATAGTGACCTAAGCACACAGCAACTTATAGATGCGGCGCAGACAAAAGTGAATAATGCGCAAAGCGATATGCAAACAGTACTTGGTATTGAATCCAATTACGATACGACAGCTTGGCAAACAGCTATTGCAACAGCACAGGCGACAATAAATGAAGCTCAACAGCTATTAGATGCAATTACCGATGCTGTTTCCGCGATAAGCGAAATACCAGACGCTTCAGATGCCGGATTTGATGCAGCTGTAGAAAACGCAAGAACAGAAGCGGATGAAGCCCTCGCATTGGGAGCAACAATTGCAAGTATTACAAACTATGCTGATTTGCAAGCAGCGGAAACTCTTGCAGCGGCAATTGACAATGCGGAGACGGAAGTCGCCGCCGCCCAGGACCTCGCAGCCGGTGACCTTGGCACTCAGGCTCTTATCAATGCAGCCCAAGCCCAGCATGGCGCGGCCCAAGATGCAATCGATGACGTTGACGCGATTGACTCCAGCTATGACACCACCACTTGGGACAACACCCTTTCCGGAGTGCAGTCGGCAATAAATGAGGCACAGACTAGACTAGACTCGGTAAATGCAGCAATCACCGCAATCGATGCCATTCCGGCAGTCGGCGATGGTCACGAGGCAGCAACACAAAACGCAAGAACAAAAGCCGATGCCGCACTTGCATTGGGCGCATCAACATCAGACATCACAAATTACGACGACCTCCTTGCAGCAGAAGCCGTGTACTACCACGGATACCTGGTCGGGACCTTCCAAAAGCCAAACAGCGCAATGACCACGACCACCCTGAAGGTTTACCTTGACGGACAAATGATTGGACAAAAGACAGTAGACTTCACTAACGGAAACGTAAGCTTCGAATACGGGGAATTCCAGATTTCAGAATTCAGCCCGGATCTTTCAAACACAGTGCTGACAGTGACAATGCCCGGCTATGTCTATCAAGTCGACATGGGCGCGCGGATCAGCATAGAGGACCTCGACAGAGGCGAAGGAGCAGGAAGCGACACACTAGACATCGCAGCCCTCACAATCCTTCCAGTTGCAGGCGATGCAAACAATGATGGAGAAATCGGACTTGCTGACCTCGCACTAATGGCTCAGACCTTCAACACAACAGTAAGTGCTACAGACTTCACAGTCAACTATAACGGAGACACAACAGTCGACGTAAAAGACCTTTACTTCATAGGCCTCAACTTCGGCTACGGCATAAACGACTAAAATCAACCAAATGGGGACGGGGGAATTTCAGTTGAAACTTTTTAACTATAAGTTAAATTTGGCTGAAAATCACCCAACTCACCAAATTGAAAGGAAGTGAAACGATGAAAAACGGACGAATGTGGCTGGCTGTCTTATCGGTTATGATGATAGTTGCATTAGCCGCTCCGGCAGCTTTTGCAGAAGGGTTTACGGGTCTTCCTGTAGTCGAGACAAGCAGGACCTTTTTGCCGACAGGGACAGACGATTACCCTGTAACCATGGAAATATACGACAACGAATCCGATCTTTGGCATGCGGGCGCAACTTACATGCATGTTTATGTTTACGATGTCTATAATGATGGAGATCCGGTAGCAGTGGATGGTGGTGAACTTACTGTAAACGTGGTAGGAGAGGATGGAATATCCGTAACACTAACAGCTACAAATGCCCAGGCTATGGAAACCTACGGGGAAACAGAATATGGGCTCGTGGTTATAAACACAAACAACAGTACACCTGTCGCAATGGGAACTATACAGCTTTATCCCGAAATTCAGCCTGAGGGCACAAGCTTCGGATCAGAAGGCGACACGGTGACAATCCCCAAGGAGGGCACGGTCTGGACACATTATCAGATATGGAGCGATGACTACAACCTGCCGGTTGGATATGGTGATCCGGCCGTAAATACAGGAACGGTAACCGATATCGGAAGTGTCTATGAAGCGGATATCACAGCCTTCACGCTTTCAAATGGCAGCTACAAGCTTATGCTGTTCGAATCAGATCCTGCAACAGCGCAGGACTTTGGGGCCTATGTTCCTTTCACATTCGAAGATCTGTCGACTATTTCTGATGCAATTGTCTATCTTAGCACAAACGGAGTTTCCACAGATTATTCTAGTTCTTCAAGGGCTGATGTCACAGACGGATACGTCAATGTCGGTCTTGTAATAAAAGATACGGTGGTAACATCCGGGACCTATAAAATACAATACGACAACAGTAAATTCTCGGCATCTATCAACGATTACAACCTGAGCCTTGACGCGGAGCCGGAGGTATCGACAGCCATTGTTGGCGATGCCATGGAAATGACAGTTGCTTTTTCAGGAGAAACAAACGCAATAGATACCACGGAAACCCTCTTCACCTTGCGTTTTACAGCAAGTGCCGAGGGAACCCTTCCGCTCTACGTGTCCAACATGTTCGAGTACGGAAACGGACTTGCCGAGTCGGGAATTCAGCTTCTCAATGGTCAAACGGAAATGAGCATAGGCAAGGACGAGTTTAACAGCGACAGAGTTTTATTTACATTTACAGACAAGGACATGGTCCATTACTTCCATGACGTAAACAGTGGAGAGCCACTTACAGGTGGAGAGCCCTACTGCACATTCAACGATGAATCGACCGAAGTTCTCAATTATAGCGCGGACGGAAACGGTGGTTATTTCTACGACCTTTATTCGGGACAAAATCAAGCCGTTGCATACATGATAGAATTCGCCGGTTATGGCAAAATGGAAATCAATTCTACGCTACACGGTTATCAAACATCTGAAATCCAGCCGGTAAAGATGAATGCCGATCCATACATGTTGCCGCTCACAACAGAAGACATAATAACAACAATAAACCAAACAGGCATAGGCCTTTCGGCTTCAGACCTTGAGGCCCAGGGCTACTACCAGGACGACGACGGGAATAACTATACGGTGGATAAGACAGTCACATTCGCATATATTGACGACAATACCGTAACCATGACCATAGCTGGCGGACTCTCAGATTATGGCGACAACCTACAGTACAACTTCTATATATACGATACCGATGACGAAGATGGCGGGCTCTTGGGACGGGCGTTGCTGACGGTGGACAATTCATCTGCAAACCAGGATCCAAATTTCGATATAAATGGGGATCAAACAGTTGACATGGCCGACCTCATGCTCCTTGCTCAGAGCTTTGGGATTGACAGTACAGATCAAACCTACATCGCGGCATACGACCTCAACAGCGATGGTATAATCAACATCTTCGACCTGGTTCTCCTCGCAAAAGAAATCAACTAAATGGGGACGGAGGCAATTTAGTTGAAATAATTTAACTATGGTTTAAATTGACCATTCTAAAAGTCATTTGGAAAAAATGAATGTCGGTTAGTAGAAAAATAAAATGAAGAAATACAAGGACACTTAGAGTGTCCTTGTAACCTTTTTTTGGGGTAGTCGACAAAAATCGACAAAAACAAATAAACATATACTTAAAAGATTTCAACTAAATTGCCTCCGTCCCCATTTAGTTGAAAAAAAGGGAGTGTTCAAATGGGTAGAAGATTGTTTGCATTGACGATGGCGTTTGTGCTGGCGTTGGGGCTTCAAACGAGTTTTGCACAGGAGGAGTTTTCAGAAGGTGATTTGCCGAATATTACGAAAGGTGCTGCTGCCAGGTATGAGAGTTTTGGCGATACGTCTGTCCAAGAGGCGGAAGATGCTTTGAATATGGAAGAAGCAGTGCGTAAATATAACGAAAAGGCGCCTTTGCTGTCGCCGGTTGAGGATGAAGAACTGGATTTCGATGCAGTGACAGAAAATCTGAGGGAGCAATATTCGCAACAGCATCCGGCTGCTCAAGAACTTACCCCTTTGTCGAGAGTCGAATCGGCCAGGGCCGTGACGGCCAAGGGTGACATCTATGAAGTGGAGCCCAACGATTCTATGCTGCTTGCGGACCGGTTTTATTTTGACGACACGATTCACGGAACAATAACCGGATCCAATAATGACATAGACTATTACAAGGTTACATGCCCCTTCAATGGGAGGGTTTTACTTGACGCGTGGTTTGATAGTTACCTTTGTCAAGATCTTGTAATAGCTCTTATTGATGAGGACGGCGAAGTGGTGACTTATGGAAATTATATTGTAGACGATTATGACTGGCAGCAAATAGATGTGGCCGTGGGCTATGGGACAAAATATTTGGCTATATTTGTTCCATATGACAATCCTGTTTCATATGCAGGAGTGGCTTATTCGGTCTATGCATCATCATACTCGGAAATAATCGGCGAAAATGATTTCTATGAAGTTGAATGCAACGACACAATGGAATTGGCTGACCCGATAAGTGAAGATATAAGTGTGTTTGGCACAATAACCAATTCAGTGGAAGACCTGGACTGTTTTTCCTTCCACATAGATCAGATAGCCGATTTTACCGCAATGCTTGTCAGTGAAGATACGGCAATTCCGTCAATTGATTTCATGTTGCTTGATTCGGAAGGGGACTTGCTTGAGGCTTCTTGGCTGTATACAGAAGAAAATGTCAAAGTAATAAAAACAGAAATTTTTCCGGGCGATTACTACATGGTGGTATATATGTCGGATCAAACCGACTTGGATGCTATAGAAAAGCTTTACCTGTTGAATTACGGTTTGGACAACGGTTTCAGTGCCGAAGCGGACGATGTCTTCGAGAACGAGCCAAACAATGAACCGTCATCGGCAAATCAGCTACAAATGGACAAATACACATGGGGAACCATAACCGGTTCTCCGGAAGACTTGGACTACTATTCATTTGCTCTTGAACAATACTCAAATCTCGAAATAATAGCCGCAATGCCCATGTATGGCGACCAGCTGATTCTTGGAATAGAAAACCAGGATGGAGACCTGATTGATTTTAGCAAATACTACTCAGATCCTGAAACGGGATACGAATGGCAGTTCTTGAACACGGCTCTGCCGCCTGGGAATTACCGTATTATTGTGGTCAAGGATTCAAGCAACACCGATTGGGGATGCTCCTACTTCTTCTATGCCGACCTGGTAGACGCTTTGGAATATGTCAGCGTAACGGGAATAGACATAGAGGATGCAATTGAGATAGAGGCGGGAAAATCGATGTCCCTGGATTGGACAATACAGCCCGCAGACGCAAGCAACAAAAGCATAGTTTGGACAAGCAGCGACCCATCAGTGGCAGAGGTTTCAAATTATGGAACAGTCATGGCAAAAGAGCAGGGCTTAGCCTTCATTTCAGCTACAACAGAAGAAGGGGGATTTGTTGACACATGCCAGGTGCAGGTTTTGCCTGCAGAAATAATAACAGGGCAGGGCGATCGAAGAGTTCTCCTGGTGGCAAACTATGACTATCCGGGGGCGGAAAATGATCTCTACGGGCCTCCAAACGATGCCGCAAGGATGGAAACCGTGATGGCAAACAGTCGCATAGGTAGATTCAATGAATCGACGGATTCCATACTGACACTTGAAAATGCGACAACTGATCAATTTGAAAAGGCCATACACACAATGTTTGATGACTCCGACGCCAATTCAGCACTTACATTGTACTACAGCGGCCACGGCGGAAAGGACGAAAACGGAGCCTATCTGTGCATGATGGACGGGAGCTTCTCGGTAAATCAACTCGAAAACCTCTTGCGAGACTATTCGGCTACAAAAGTAATCATACTCGACAGCTGCTTCTCAGGCGGATTCATAGCCCAGGAGCTTGGCGACGAATCAGATTCTGAGGCATACAACAATCAGGTTTTGCAAGCATTCTCAAGCGAACTCAGTCCGCAGACTACACTGGACAAAAGCGGGTACAAAGTAATAACAGCATGCTCAGGCAGCCAAGTGGCATACGAAGCAAACGGAATAGGACTTTTTACAGCAGCCCTGACAGACGCAATGGGATACCAGGGCAGCCTGCTTGCGGATGTCAACATGGACTCAGACATAAGCCTGCAGGAAGCATACGACTATGCATATGCAGAGGTTGAAAGCTCGAATATTCAAATATACCCATATGGAGACAAAACCATCATAGGAGGGTCGTTATATACAGAAGGAGACATCTTGAGCGATGGAACAATAGATTTGGCAGACATGGCGCGCGTGGCCATGGATTTTGGCCAAGGTTGCGGAGAGTTCGAAAAAGCGGACATCAACCGCGACCTTCAAGTTGACATCTTCGACCTCGTCCTCCTCGCCAAACAAATCAACTAAATGGGGACGGAGGCAAATCAGTTGAAATAATGTAACTATAATTTAAATCCATCTTCAAAACTATCTTTAAAACATATATAAAAGCATAAGAAAGGGACAGGCATCCTTGCTCCTTGAGGAGAAGGACATCTGTCCCTTTTAATTTATACTTAAAAAGTTTCAACTAAATATCCCCCGTCCCTATTTGGTTGAAATTAGGCTGTAGATGAAGACGGCTATGGCGGCCCATAT